>Ga0307380_10000162_pt1 | contig 113043 bp, 208 predicted proteins | sample UN3MG_FD_202239 | JGI IMG/M metagenome (GOLD analysis project Ga0307380, IMG submission 202239) | Soil microbial communities from Risofladan, Vaasa, Finland - UN-3 | ecosystem: Environmental > Terrestrial > Soil > Coastal area > Acid sulfate soil | place: Finland: Risofladan, Vaasa...
TACGGACTCAGTAACAACAACCCGTCGGCTTGCGAGAACAACGATTGTCCCGCGCTCTCGCTGATTGCCAACGTTGATAGCCACACTGTACCATCACCGTAGACAATAAAACGCTTGTCGCTGCTGGAAGGCCCGGCCCACATCAGCGCGTTAGCACTGCTCGCCCCTGCATCCATCCCGATACGCTGCACGTTGCCATCATCATACATGGCGAAGTCGATATTGTGCAACTCGAAGTTTACATCGGTAAGCCTGATGTAGCTATCGCCAGCCCCTACACCATCACCAGCATACAGGCCATACTCAGTTTCGGTGGTGACGCCGTACAAATTTCCAAGCCGTGTGCGCACCGTCTTCCCCGTGGCCGGATGTGTAGCCCACGTGACAATCTGCGCGTAGGGGCTGTTCTCGGCATACGCGCCGTCGATAGCGTTGACCTCGTAATAGCCGTTTCCGGTCGTGCCATAGTCCAGCACAATCGCGTCCGGGTCTACCGTGGCACTCTCTGCCATTGCCCCGGCGTTGGGAGCGGCTGATCTGGTAAACGTCCAAGATTGCTCTTTAAGGGTCAGGTTCGAGTAGGATGTGACCACGCCCCAACAGTTAGAAACGCTCAGACTACCAGCGGCACGGCTAAATCCGCGCAAGCATACAATGTCGCCAGATTCAAATACGGCCATCTCCGCAGCGGATGGCAAGTCCCACACGTACAATGTAACCGCGCCCGAAGCTGCCGGTGCGGTAAACAGACGACTCAGAATAGCTACGGACTTACAGATAATCTGCCCACCGGCCAACGCCTGTTCGAGGTCTGCGATGAATGATTTTACGTGCAGCTCATCAGCAAACAGGTAGCGGAAGTCAGCGCCACCCGCGTAGGAGATACCCCATCCAGTAGTCTGCGATGCGTAGTCGTTAGATTGTAGTCTGGCTTCGTTCGTAGGGCCGATGCGTACCTGATCGCCAACTGGATCGAGAACGAGGTCGCCTGTCGGTAGAATGGTTAGGTCTCCACCAGACCTGTCGCCAATAGTGTCAGTGTTCAAACGCACAAGCGTCAAGTATCCAGCGGCGCTTGACGCGAGGATTGAAGCTGCCGCGCCGGGACTTGCCGACGTGGTAATTGCGTGAGTATGCGTTGAGCGGGCGAAGTTGCTTCCCGCACCCTCGGTGTTCGTGGATGCCACTGTTAATGTCACCCCAGCCGCCGCCGCAATTGCGTGCTGATGATCGCTGCGTGCGGGATTCGTGGTCGAGCCAGCGCTCGCCGCATCGTCTGGTTCGATTGTCCCAATCGTCGGTGTGCCCCAGTTCAAGTCAATGTTATTCGACGACTCGGTAAGCCCGCTCCCAAGGATGTCGGTAACATCCACGGCAATCGTGTTTGTTAAAACGTCGATGCCATCGCCTGCGCCAACTAGCAACGCTCCAGTAGAGAAATTTAGTCCAGATGTCGCCGCCAAACTCACGCGAATATTGTTACTGCTCTCGGTCAACCCGTAGCTCGTGTCGATGATGTCAGTAACATCTACTGCGATTGCTTGCCCAGTAACGTCGATGCCGTCACCCGCAGTCGCGGCGGCGTGCATCAGCGCGTCTATCTGTGCCAGCGCGCCCTGGACATCGGTACTCGAAATATTAGATAACGCGCCTGTATCAACCGTTGCGGCGGCAGCAGGGTGCGCGCCAGCAGCGTCTCTACCCGTCAGATTGTTGTGTACGCTCGTAGATGACGTGACATTGCGCGTGGTAGCACCCTTTATATAGGGGCGTAGCGCATCCAGCCCTAAACGCGGATTTCTTGATATTCCTGGAATGTTTGGCATCTATCTAAAGGCGTCCATTCGCGCCACGAGCGCATCAAGTTCGTTGGATTCGGTGTCTAGGAACACCCGCAACTCGTTGCTCTTTGAGGAGTATTCCATCTGTACTGCCTGCCCCGCCGTCTTCCTGTTCCAGCTTTCGTCTATGATTGCGGCGTCAGGGAAAACGTCGGTGAGCTTGAAGTACGATTTGCTGTGCTTTATTGGAAACCACAACGGCCATCTGCTGCCGCTTGAGTCCAAGATATATGGAGACGTGAGGGCTATCGGCTTTCCAAGCAATGCCCCCTTGTATTTGTCCAGATACAGAGCACGATACAGTTCTGCAATATCAACGTATGAATCTCCGGCACTGACTATTGCTTCGCGTTGCCAATAGTCGGCTATGCTCGTTGAGTCAGAGCCAACAGATGTTAATTTAAGAGTCCCTTCGTCGTCCATGTCTCGGTATATAACCCTGACGTGATTGCGCAATTCTTGAATGTTGCGTGTGGCTAGGTCGCCACCGCTTTTGAGCATCCACTTACGAATATCCCAATCAAATGTGCCGTCGTTGAGTTGTGCCTCAAAATATGGGATAGGCTTTTGTGGGGTTGTGCCATCAAAGGCCACATTCTTGCACCAATATCCCCATTGCGCGTTTGCAGAATCACTGAGCGACGCCATCTTCTCAATGATCTCGCCAGGATATGCGCCGCCTTCTTCACCGGGTGGTTCCCAAGGCCCAATCACCGTGTTCGTTTCGTCTATGTTCGTTTGGTCACTGCCCATTGACGGCACTTCGGTAAGCGCGTCAATGACAACCTCACTGCTAGTCCAGTAGTCGTAGCACAGCATCACCGTATACGACGATGCTGTTTTGTCAGTTGGGGTTTCACCGTTCCACCCCGCCGATGATAACTCGTAGTCTTGATATACATATATGGAGTCGTTGGCGTTGTCTGTCGTAAACGCTGCGCCTGGGTAGCCCCAAGAAATTGTATTGTCGTCGTTAGTAACTTCCAGCTCGTATAGCGCCGGGCTTACCCCGCTTTCCCAATCCGAGAAATCCTGCCCGTCATCCTGAAACGAATTGGCTACTGGATTATATACCAATGCGCCCTGGTTGCTATCTTGGGCAGTGGTATCAAAGTTGTACAGTTGATCGTAGTGCCGCCACCAGAAGCCATTACAAAGAATATTCGCGCCGGTAGCGCCAATTGAAATATCGGTGATGAATCCATCCGCAACGGGCATGTCGCAGAATTGATCGTAGATAATAACGCGATAGCCATCATAGCGCTGGTAGAAGTCGTATGCCTCTACGCTGCCGCCAGCCCAGCGCAACTGTATCGACACAATCCCGCCATGCAGCGCCCACGATAGCTGAATGTTACTAATGCGCGACGACAAGCTCATCGTGTGAATTGGCGATGTGAGATTGCTATCAAACAATGCTGCGTAAAGTGGCATTAGGTTGTTCCCAGCAAGAACTCTGTGCTTGGGTGATAAGTTATACTCATTGATATATTCCCGTCAGCAAGCGTATGCCTTCTGGCGTTTGCCACAAGCTCTGCGCCACAGTTCATAAACACAAGGCGATGCTCTTTCGTGGCTAGGCGAATCGCGCCTCCGAGATATGTTGTGGTTGTTTCTAATACCCGGTTATTAGATAGCGTATATGAATACAGGTCTATGCTATTATTGTCCCCATTCTTTAGAATGATGCCCTGTAATGCCCCGGCTTCATTTCTAAGACTAATAATACCATACGCCTCATCAACCGGAATCAACTGAATAAAATCTATATGCGCGTTTTCTGTGCCAGAATCGCGCATCATCTGCGGCATTATTCTTGAAGTGACAGTTCTGTCTGGCCTTCTCTCTATGTGAATTGGGGCAGATGTAACAAGAGTCCATCCAGTTGTCAACGGAATGCGCGAAATGTTTGAATACGCTGGGTCTATAGCCGAACTGTCTTTAATCTCAATCCTTATACTTGCAGTTATTGCGTCTGTGTTCTTTATCGCCATCATAACTACATATCGTCCGTATACGACATTGCCGTCAACGGAGAATACAACCGGAGCTGTTAAGTCTGTCCACGATGTTGACACAGAGATTGTCTCGTAGGCATTCTCGGTTCTATCGCCATCACCAACGCCGACGCGATCATTCCAATACTCAAAATCAGTAGCGTTGTTCGACTTGCTCCATCTGCCAATATATATGTAGTTTACATATACAGATATTGATGTTACGTTTATATCTGCCAGTGGCTCTGTGTCACCAGGAACATCTGTTATATCAATGTACGGAATTGCCCCCTCTGTTACAGATTCGTAGTGATTTTTTATGTTTGCGCAACTAGACCATGCGTTAGGAGCCGTACTTACCCCAAATTGTAAATAGCACTTGTCAGCATAGTATGTCGTTGCCTCGGACGCATCCCCCGTCAGCCGCTCCACTCTTACGACGAGTGTTGTGTCACTCCCGCCAACCGTGCTGCTTACTTCAAGTTTCTTGAAAGTATACACGCCATCTTTGCCAGTAGCCGTTACTGTGGCGGTGCTGTAAATATCTGTCCCTAAACTTCCAGACACACTCCCAACAACATCAAGTGTAATCTCATCGCCACTGGCGGTGTATACCCAGGCATACGCTATAAATGTTTGGCCCTGGAATGCTGTACAAGCAATGGTATCACTGTATACCCCATCTGTGCCAGCAGTGTCGGTAACAACTTTCTGTGATTGCGACCCAACCATGTATGCCACACTCGACAGCGTGGTTGTGGGCGTGCCAGACTCGTTCCATTGATCGGCAAGCCCGTCAGAGTTGCCGTCTTCTTCAAAGTGCGGAGTGCCTATCTCGTTGCGCAGAACTTCCTCGGCCCCGTATCCCGTTGGCTTTGTGGAAACCTTCATTTTAAGTCCGCTGTCAAATACCAATTCTTTAGAGCGCAGGTTGTACCAGTTAAAGAATGCGGCGCTATCATACTCAACATCAACAACATCGTAGCGCGTCCAGTTCGTAGCCCCGTCGAGTTGGATTTGCAGATACACCTTGTCGCCTATCCCGTCGGTGTGGTATTGTCTAGCCTGTCGCACGAGCCTGTTGAACGCAATCAGTATGTTCGCAGTAGCGTCGTTAGTCCCACCAATAGCAGCCAAGGCCATCGGCCATTCGCGATTGCCAAGCCGGTGGCGTACCAGCATTTCTCCGTCGGCGTAATCGCTGACGTGATATAGATTCTCGTGCTTTGCCAAGCCGAATTCATTGCTGTCCGCCAGCATCTCAAAACCATCGGCGTCATAGTACAAGTCTATTGAGGTGGTGCCATCACTGATTACAATTGAGTTAGCCATCTATGCTGGTGTCCTTTGTGCCATTGCCATTCTCCCGATGTCCTGTGAAATCTGCCGGGACACTTCTCTGCCTGTGCGCATATCCGGGACAACCATATTCTCTACGATTGGCCCGTACAGGTTCACATTCACAGCGCCGCCTCCCGCCGCAGATGGCGCTCCGCGTACCGGCGAACCATCCAACACACTTTGCGGAAGTATGTTTGCCATCCCGCTTACGCCTTGCGCCAGTCCAGCCGTCATATTCTCGCCGACCTCGGCGAACGCTTTTGATGGGGAGTCAATGCCGTAGGAGGTATTGATCTGCTTGATGGTGCGCCTTGCAACCTCGCGGATGTAGGCCAACAAGTATCCCATCCGCTGCTCAATACCAAACACCATACTTTCGGCAATGATGTTCCCGACTTTCACGAACCCGTATACTGGGTTCTCCGCCACCTCAATCATTACGTTCGCCATGCTAATCATTATCGTTTCGCCGAGCACGCGGAAACGCTCTTCGTATGGCGCAGCCGCAGCGAGAACGTTGTCGAGCGCTTGCTTAATGGCTGTAACGATTAGCTGCTTGTTTGCGGTAATGCCTCTTGCTAATCCGTCGTCGATGCTCTTGCCGAACTCTGCGTATACCGTGGACGGAGAGTTTGAGCCAAGCTTGTCGGCGGCGGAACTCCTTAGCGCGTCCAGCATCATTCCGAGCGAGCTAATCAGATCGTCTTGTGTGTCCTCTATCCCAGTGATCATGCCTTCGGGTATGCTTTTCCCCAGTATTTCGAGTGCCGATTCCAGCTTGGGGGTTGCAAGCTCAATGCCTTTGCCAATGTCTGTGGGCAGCATCTCGCCGAATTCTTTGTACCCCGTATCGAGGATATTGAAATCAAGAGACTCCTTAATCAAGTCCAGCGATGATTGCAGTCCGGGCAACCCGTTGTCGATGCCGCCAGCAATATTTCTTGGAATACTCTCGCCGAACATATCCATCGAAGACTCGAAATCCACAGAGCCAATGTCTATGCCTTCACCCACACTACTAGGAATACCAACGCCAAAGTCTTGCCATGTGCTGTAGTTAAACAGGTCTGCCGGGGCTGTGCCGATAAGTTTCAGAGAAGACTGCACCAACGGCATCCCCTCTTCAATACCGATCGACAGGGAGCTGCCTATGGATTGCCCGAACATAGAATACGCACTCAGGTCTGTGGTCTGCATTGCGCCAGAGAACAGGGTTTGCATTGAGCTTTGTACTTGCGTTTGTGCCTGTGATGCGCTGGTGCTGGCCTGCATTCCCATAGATTTGAAAATCATGTCCATTTCCGCATCTAGTGTTGGGGCAATCTTATCTATCTGTGGGGCGGCTTCTGTAACACCCGCCATTATGTTGTCAACTATTGATTTCCCGGCGGCCCTGAATGTATCTGTGTCAAAATCTAAACGCTCTGGGAATATTTTGCCGAGCACCTTACCCAAAGGCCACTTGTCAACAAAGTCGCGGAACCCAGCAATGAAATTGGTGAATGCGAGTATTACGGTTGCCGCGAATGCGTGGATATTCCACAGCCACACTCGCTTTGTCTCTTCCCATGTAGTTCCCGCAGCGGCAGAGATTGTATCACCAAGCCCCTCGATAATACCGCGCACGCCGCCCACTATTATTTGAAACGCGCCCCCGATAATCAACCCTAGTCCGTTAAATATGTTCCCTGTGAAGATGGTCACAACGCCTCGAATTATTTGAAGAGCACCAGCAAGCATATATCCTAGCCCCTTGACAATCCCAGACCCGATACCGGCAATGACTTTGACTACGGATTCTCCTAAAGTGGGGCCACTAGCGCTTTCAAATCTCCCTATTTCTTCTGCGACGACTGCGAATGCTTCTTGCACAGACTTTTTGAATAGCTCAATATCAACCGAGAACGTTTCGTTAAACGCTTTCTTGAACGCTTCCAGTCTCTCCTGTATCTTTGGGGCGCTCTCTAAGATAGTGTCTTTGAAATTGCTAAAGGATAGTGTTACAGTTCCGTTCTCGCCAAACGCATTTGCCCAAGCTGTTTTAACTTTGTCGAGCGGAGCTGATAGTATCTCCTCAAGCCTGTCGCGGATACCTTTCACTCGCGCTTCCAAGTCTGCGGTGCCAGCCAGAGGCATTGCAATCGGGAATTCAATGCCTAAATCAGTGTCGTCTGCCCCCGCACCGCCAGCCTTCTTCGCCGCCGCCGCTCTCTTTAGAGCCGCTGTTTGTGCATCCAGCGCGCGCTCTAGCAATCTAAACAGTTTGAGTTGGTCTTCAAGCAAGTCTTTGCGCAGTTCAAGTTGTTTGATCTCGCCAGCACTCGCCTTCAACGCTTTCTTGGTCTGCTTAACCTGCCCGATCTTGGCGCGAATTGCAGCGGGGTCTTTGTTCAGCACCTGCAACTTGAATAGCTCGTTGGTCTGGCCCTTGTACGACTTGGTTAGCTCTTCGTTGACGCGCTTGGCAGCATCCAGCGCAGACTCAATGCCGCGTTGTAAGAACTCAAGGTCAATCGTTGCCAGCCCTTTCGCCCACTCTGCAATTGAGTCTACCCCGTACTGGAACAGCGCGTCGTCCACCGGGCCTTTGAGCGTGGCGGCCAGTTTTGATTTGATGTCTGGCATTAGGGTCTTGTCAACAGGGTAGGATAGCATTCCATCAACCCATTCACCCATTGTCGCCATACCCCAAGCGTCAATGTTTGGTGCGACACGTGGCGGTGATCCTGGGGACAACCAATTAGCCAGCGTATTAGATATGAAGTTCATCGCGATGGTAATCATCTGCGCGAAGCCAGTGATGATGCCAGATACAAATGTACTGCCAACGTTTGCGCCCCACGTCAATGCGTTCGTGGCCCAATCAGAGGCCCGCGCACCCATCTCGTTCTGCGCTGTGGTCATCGTATCCGCCGCTTTCCTGGCTATGTCTTCAGGTAGCATATTCACATCGCGAAGCTTGGCGAAGTTCTCCTCAAAGACAGAGGGCATCCTGGCAAAGGCGCGCACGAAGCTGTCGCCCCACTGTTCTATTTTGGGGGTTGTGTCTGCCAGGAATGTGTTCACGTATCCGAGCAATACCGTAACGAATGGGGAGAACGCAGCGATGGCACTGTCGCGAATGTTTCTCATGTTCGCTGATAATGCCGACATCTGCGTAGAGACAAAGACCGACATGTTGCCAGTCTTAGCCAGAATCTTCTCACCCTCTTTCATCGTGGCGTTGAGCAGAGCTTGTGTGCGCTCTACTGTAGTGAGTTGCCCAGATGTTTTTCCGAGCGTCGCGGCATAGTCCTTGGTAACTTGGCTGAGGTTTATTGAGATGCCCAGGTTGTCAATCCAGCGCGTCGAGAGCCTACCGACACCTTTCACCAGGGACTCAAACATATACGTCAAGTCCTGCCCTGTTGACAGGCTGGCCGCCTGTGCGACCGCCATCATCTTGGGCAAATCTTTACCAACGTTATCGCCAATCAGCGAGAAGGCAATGTTGGCATTCTTGAGCATCGTGGTGGTATCGAGTGCGCCACCAGTCATGTCGCGCATGTCTTTGATGATCTGCTGTAGCCCGCTAGAGAAGCCCGGTACGTTCTGTGTGGCTTGCTGTAAGAAGTTGGCGAACTGTACCCGCACAGATTCCATCGGGCCAGCTTCTTTTACTAGGTTGCGAATGTCTCTGGCAATTGAGCGGAGGCCGGTAAACCCAGCCATAGCCAGCATCATCTTCCCGACATCACCCAGTCCTCTGGAGAGTGCTCGTAAAGGTGATGTTGCTACCTTGCCGACGGTAGACAAAACGCCGCTAAATCCCCTCAGTACCGTTGTCGCGGCTTTAATATTCGCGGTCATCGCCTGCCAGAACGCCGATCCCAGCGGCAATATCACGTTTTTGACTGCGCCCATTTGCCCTATGGCTTTAACAATTCCGTAAATCCCAGCGGCTATTTTTGTTGGTATTGAGCCAACGCTTTTCCCGAACTGCGTTATCCCTGTCGCAACGGACATGATTGCAGCGGTAGCCTTCGCCGCGCCTTGCGCAATTGCGCCTCCCAATGTGCCAGAGAATGCCACCACGGAATTCACAGCCACTCCGAGGGCGCTCTTAGTAGTAATGCCAATATTAGAAAGGCTCGCGCGTACTCTACTACCAAAAGACTCGACTTTCCCAGATGCTGCCGGGAGCACGTTTGTCCAAGCGGTAAAGTCAGAGGCTTTTACTATGGCTGTAGATGTGGATGTACCGAGAGCCATCATCCGCTCGGAAATTCTCGCTATTGTCTCAGCCGCAGACGTAGAGCCAATAACATTCATTATTTCGGACACTCTTGCTATCTGCCCAGCCGCTTGGCTGGACGCCATCGGTAGCGCGGTGAGTAAATCGGTAAACCTTGATATGGGTGCCGCCGCAGCGTCGAATTTATCAGCCACGCTGGGCATGGCGTTTACTCTAGCGGCAACCCCGGCAATAGACGCGGCGATCTCATCTATGCCGACCTTCACCAGTGGGTCTATTACCGGCTGAACCTTTACTTTCGTGGCCGCCTGTGCTTTGCTGAGTGCCGCGTTGATAGACGTAGCAATGTTTTTGACTTCTTTTGCCACGCCCTTCGCATCTACATTGAATTTGATATGTATGGTTGCTACACGGTCGGCCATTTTACATCGTCCTCGGAGGTTTCAGTTCTTTGTTGAGCTTCTGTGCTTCCGCGCCACTCTCGCGTTTCTTAGCCTTTCCCAATTCCCACCAGCCCGGTTCTGGTTGTGCCGTTTCTAGCGCCTTCGCTACATCGTCAATGTCTGCGCTCAATGCGTTCTTCACCCCACGGCTTAACGCAATCATTCGGAACTTGTCATCGCCGCTTGTCATTTGCGTCTTGGGGTCTGAGTCGTAGTAGCTGGCAGCGTCGCGCCAGTGCTTGACATCGAGTAACCGTAGCAAAAGTAGGCCATCTTCGGTGTCTAGTTCCGATGGCCTACAGTGAAGTAGCTCACAAAAGTTTAGGATTAGTGCCTCGCGGGGTACGCCCCCACGCCCCGTAAGTATATGTCTTACGAGGCTGGCTGAGGGTTTTCCTCTTCTGGCTGCGTCTCTTCAAAGAAGGCGTTTACCAGATAGACGATCTCGCGTGGGTGTAGTGGCGATATGTCATCGGCACCGGGCTTGCAACGCTCGCCGTTGCCAATTGCCATGCCCATCGTCTCTCCGGTAAGTGGATGTGTCCAGTTCCAGGAATCAATTACCTTCACTAGAACTGGACACACATCGTCTACTAACACAGAGAGCGTGTCTTCGTTTTCTGCGTTCGACAGTTCTATCAACGCCAGCATGTCCGGCGTGGACAGATACGGTATGAACCACACATTCTCGCCCTCGTGCGGATTGTACGACCCGCCATGATACTCAATTTCTAGGTCGTTGCATTCGTGTACCAAAATCGGAATGTTCTTCATTTCCTCGCTCCTTTAATTTGATAGAGGCGGTGCTATTAAACTAAACTAGATTGTTGCTTATGCCGCGAATCCCACTGCGTAGATCAGCCCCGTGAATAACCCGCTGAAATCTATCGCCCAGAAATCCCCTGGAGCGCCGCTCGCATTCCACGAGCCAAACTGCGCGTCCCCATACCAGTAGTCAGTCATGTCCGTGCGGTCTGGATAGATGGCGACGTTGCTGGTCGTGGTCGCAACGGCGTATATCAGGTCGAATATCGCGTTGCTCGCGGTGTCTACCAACGCCGAACCACTGAATGTAGCGCCGTATGCGCCTACGCGCTGGATTTTCGCCTCAGTACCCATCACGGATTCCTCGGCGGTGTCACGGTCAACGGATAGTTCGAGCGACGTGATGAAGTTCAGTAGAACGCCATCGACATAAAGTGCGCCCTGTAAGCCGGTTAATTGAGCCATATATCTCCTTTATTATCCTGTTAGGCTTTGATTCCCACAAAGCCCGTTTGAACATAATTATCAAATGCCTTCAGCCATGTCTGATACTTCCTATCCAGATATGTCTCGGCATATTATGCGTCTAGCCTCTACATTCTACGCCAAAAGCAAGACAAGTAGCAACCTTAATCGCATACCACACAGCAAAAGACGCCCCGGATTCAACGCGGGGCGTCTTTGTTTTTCCTTCTACACGTGGTAGACGAGCTAGGTTTTAACTAATAGTGATTGTTTCCATCGGCAGTGGCGTGCCTGTGCCGGGCGGCGCTATGTTCCACGGCGGAGATAGTGGGATTTTTGCCACCGAGATGTCTGAGTAGCGCGCCCTTTCGTGGAAATGCACAAGCGCTTCTAGCTTCTCGACACGTCTCTCTAACTGCTTTATCCTCTTCTTCGCTTTCATCGCCACATCCTCTTCACCTCTCCTCGCATGGCTCAAACCCTAACATGTCGATTGCCTTCTGCGGACTGATAAGCGAGTCTGCGTCTGACACAACCCTCAGTGGAACGCCATGATATTCTTGCGCACGGAACTCGTAGACGTTGACGCCATTAGGAACATACTTATCTATAATATTGAACGGCTCGTACCAGAACTCGCGCTCTGACTCAACGGCCAACCTGATGGCTTGTGCGCAATACTCAGGGTTGCAGTTCGCCCAGAAGCAGCCTCGGCGATAGTCTGAGTGCGGCACGCTTCTCCAGTCGAAGTCGCCTGGGTATTGTTGCCGCTTGTAGTTCGCCGGGGCAAGACGTAGCGCAACGGTTTGCATCATTTTGTTTGTCCCGTAGTATGCGAGTATCTGTTCTGCCATTACCTTAGAGAACGGGTAATGCTTGATGCCACCACGGGAACGCCCCTGCGCCATATTGGGGTGCTTCTCGTCAATGGGTAGGTAGTCGGGGAACAACATCCCGTCAATGTCGCATCCGTAATATGCCGTGGAACTAGAATATACCATGCGCTTGACGCCCGCATTGTATGCGGCTTCTGCAACATTGAGTGTGCCCAGCACATTGACATCAAAGAAGTCTCTGAACGGCCTGGCGTTTGGGTGCGGTATGGCGGCGAGATGCACTGCCACATCAACGCTACTCATCTTTGAGTAGAGCTTGTCTGTGTCAAGAATGTCGTCGCCGTTTGTGATGTCGTAGTTTATAATCTCGTGTTCTGCAAGCTCTGCAACTGCCAGCCTGCCAATTTTCCCGCTACCGCCAGTTACTAAGATTCGCATTGTTTCATAACCTTTTTCGCTCGCTCAATATACGAATGCGGTTTAACCATCTCCCGCAGCGTATCGCAGTAATCGGCGCGCCGTTCTGGTTTGTCAACCCAGTAGCGTAGCAACTCGGTTAGCTCTTCTGGCGATGTGAATGTCGGCACCAAGTCGCCAAACATTTCCTCGATCTCTTCGCGGTATTCAGAGATCAGGAACCCGCCACACGCTAACGCTTCATAGACTCGTGGCGATGCGCTTTCGGACTCAGGGATGCGCATCGCGCCCTCGTAGTCAATGGATGTACGGTTCAGATTCAAGCATATCTTCGCGCCGTTGTATAATAGCGCAGCTTGGGAGTTGGCGATACTGGTGTCTTTGTAATACTTCGCCAGAACATGATCGTGGTCGATGGGGTAATGTCCGTACATCACGAAGTCGAGGTCGCCCCAGTCAACCTGCTCTAGCATCTCTACGCGCTCAGGGAACCCGCTGCCAATGAACACAACGTCGTGGCGCATATTCTGTGGCACGAATACAGGGAAGTGTGTCTCGGTACTATAGGCTGTAGGGAGATATGGAAGTTCTAGCTTGCGCGCCACGGCCCGCTCGTTTGTATACACAAAATCGTTGTAATCAGTCAGGAATCCGAGCGTCCTGTCTTGGTATGGCGACTCCGTACCGATCACCACAGATTTCATGCCGGTTACGTGCAACCTTCTGATCCATTCCCATGCCTTCCTGTGGAGGGCCGTACCATCAATTACAATGAGAATGTCAGGGTTTGATTTCATCACGTTGAGAATAACATCCATCGACGCCGATATGATTACATCTTCGTCCTCGTATGTTGCGTTATAGTCCCCTTCGATTAGCCCCTTGAATCTGTAACTCTCGTTCCAGTAGCGGTATACTTGGTGATACGGGATTTCGTCAACCACATAGCCAAGTGTTCTGAGTGCGTAGACATATCCTTTCGCCACATCAAAATTCGAGACAGCAGTTGGGGGGAAGGCCATACAGATTTTCGGTTTTTGCATTTCTATTCCTTGCTGGATAACATGTACTGTGGCTCGTATGGTGTGCCATACTCAGGACAGAAGCCCCACTTATCCATAAACACCCAGCGGTTGTGACTGCGCTCTTTCAACCACTGCATAAAATCTCCCTTGCTTTTTTGGCGTCTCTCGACAGCCCTGTCGCCGTGGTTTTGGTGAACTACACGAGTGTCTAGGTTGAAAACAAATTTACAGCCAGCGAGGTGGGCTTGGTATGCGAAATCACAATCCTCAAATCCCCAGCACGAATTATACCGCTCGTCGTGTCTCAGCGTTTTAGCCACACTCATCGGCAGGCTGAAGCTGTGCCCGCTCCCATATCGCCAGCGAGAATGTATTGGCAGATGGCGCGGATTCGAGATGCGCCCCCAGAACTTGTCTTCTTCATCTAGTTCGCCACTTGTCAATGCCCCCTGCACACGGTTGAGCACGTACCACGGCCCGTCATCACGCGCGTGCCGCTGGATGTGCGACTCAATCCAGTTCGGTGGGTAGAGCACGTCATCCTGTGTGCCGATGTAGACGCTGCCGGTAGCAGCATCCAGCCCCATATTGTTTGCCGAGGCTCTTGCGGGGTAGGCTTCGCGCAGGGGTTCTTGGATGATAATCATCTCGAATGGGGGCGCTTGTGTTGCTAGGAAGGCACGGGTCTCATCGCCAGGATAGCCAACGACGATCAGAAATTCAAAGTCGTTGTTGGTTTGTTCTAGGAGCGTGGCGAAAGACTTCTTGAAATAAGGTAGCTTGGCGTCTACAGCGACATCAATGACGGATGGCCTCATAATCCATCCGCTCCTGGTGGTTTCACAACACCTGCTATTTCTTCGACGTGTACAATCTGCCCTGTGTCACCAGTGTAATCTGACAGTAACCCATAAAGTCTTCCGCGATTGGCTATGTAATGTTCGGCACAATCGCCCGAATATGCTCTCATCACAGAAAACGCATACTTCGTTTGGTTGTTGCCGCTTAAAACAGTAACCAGTAGATTTATTCTGCTTGAGTCAAACAATCGTAGTCCCCTTTCATCAAAGCGAGCGCAACTTTCAGCGCTTCCTTGATGTCTGTATTTCTAAGCTGGGTGCTCGCGTCAAGTACATACGGTACTGACGCATATTCTACCGTTCTCCCTGCTTTGATGGCAAGCCCTAGTAGTTCCATGTTTGTGGCGTGCCCATTGCTTTTAAGATACGGTAATAGCCCGATGACGCTCTTGAGATTGTAGGTGCGGTACCCATGGGTGGCGTCGCGAATCAACTCATGTGTGAGTAGAGATAGCGTCGCCGCTCCTGCAAGAGAGAGTATAGCACGAATCCCCAACTTGTCAAATTCCCTTGCTCGTACCAGGATGTCTGCGCTAAACTCAATGTCGAGATACTGCGGGTTGCATGTGCCAACGTCCATCACCGTCGCGTGGGTATAGCCAAGGCACGACGCAATATTCAGCCCTGCTTTTAGGGCATTGCCATACCCGCGTTTGTCTTTTGAGTAATCCACATGCTGTGCGAACCATTGCGCCATGCCAACGCTGCCGTCGTCGCCGTCTATCACGCAAACAATTTGCTCGCCGACAATAGAGCGCAACAGTTTTTCGAGATTGGCGCGCTCTTTGTAACTCAGAACAACTACGCACTTATTCATTGAGGGTTATCGCGTCCAGCTTCACCACCTGGTACACTAGCTCGCGCATCATAAAGTATGGGCCTGACCCATTGGCTGTCCCGACGTATTGTGGCGCGCTTGCGGAAATCACCTTAGCGCCTTCGGCGGTGCTATTGAGACGGTGGTAGCCATCAAGTAGCTCGCGTATCTCTTTTACATCAGCGCGCAGGTTCGCTTGTGTCTCAGCGTCGTAAGTGTATTTGTGATATACTCGTACCAGGAATCCGTAGGTTGTCCTGGCTGCGTAGCCCATATAACCCGTGTCTGTAGGGCTAGATAGCTGCCCTTCTTCCAGGATTACCGCACGGGCAACACCGGCGTCTAGTGGTTTCGTGTCTACGATTGATACATTCGTCGAGTCGTAGTTTGCCAGACCAACTACAAGAGCCGCTATTGCATCTAGTAATGCAGTCTCATCGTATGCCATTAGTTTGCTAACTCCTTATCTATTGCCTCAGCGATGTTCTCTGTAGCTCTGTCGAGCGTTGCGTCTGCTGCTGGACTAGACAGTGTTCTTTCAGGGAACGGGAAATCAGATGAACCGTGAATCTTGATTTGCCAAGCAGATGTTCCGCCTGGATATTCTTGATCGGGCCATACGCCAGCAATCCGCCTTTGTAGGATATATGGGCTTCCACCTTTCATTGCAGTCCATGCTTTCAAGCGCGCAATAGGCACCCACCTGGTTTTCGCGCCCTTCCAGACGCCCCATATCTTTCCCTCTTCGACGTTTCCGCTCGGAACATTCGGGCCGATCTCTACCCCAAGATTATCTGGGTACACCTCATAGCCCACAGAATCTTGTAGCTGCCCCTCGAACCTGAACTCGTTGATGATGCTCTTCTCAATAGCCACAAACTCTCCGCCGATATGCGTGAGCTGTTCGTGCTGTATCGCGGGAAGCTTGGCAACCGCCTTGATGATTACACCAATGATATTGTCTAGTTCGCTAGTATCGAAAGTGAACATCTATTTATTTCCCCCATTCTAGGCCAAGCGGCGTCAGTGTCGTTGGTAACAGTCGTGCGTCCACCAGAAATCCACACCACCACGTTAATCCGCCACCCCACCACGACACAAACCATGCGGCTGAGTCGTAGCCGGGATTTGCGTCGCTTTCATACCACACTTTGAAAGGAATCATCACGTTGTCACGGATAGCCACCCACCCAGCCGCGTCAAACGGTTCAAATCGCTGGCACAGTGGGCCTGCTCCGACTTCGGTTATCCAGACGGGTCGATTGCCAAGTCCAAGTCCAACGTGATAGTTTTGATACCAGTGATCTAGTGCGGCTATTAGTTCAGGCATCCCCCATTCGCTACCGCATGGGGCAGACCAACATGGGTAAGCGTGGATATGGACGCCATTAACTGTATACAGCTTGCCGGTTGCAGACAGCCTGCTTACAAAGCGCGTCCACCAGCTACGGCTGCCAGCACTGCTCAGCCCCGCGATACCGCCGACATAAACGAAGGCTTGTGGGTCGTGACTTTTAATGAGCGTGTAAACCTCAGCGTAACGGTCGGCGGTTTGCTCTGGTGTCAGCGTGAGATAATACCCACACGAGTCGGGGGTGCCACTGAAATCAGGTTCATTCAGCACCAGCCACGTGTGTCGATCACGTAGCGTGTCAGCCTTCGCTGCCGCAATGATTAGCGGGAGATTGACGGTGAGATAAGCGTCGTTTAAGCACCATATCATACGCACAAAACGTTCGCCAACCACCGGAGCGCCGACTGACCATCCGTAGTACCAGTCAATATCTATTGTAAACGGAGCGCCGCCAACGCCATAGTCCATCGGGGTTTTGTAGCCACGATAAATCTGTGGCAGATATACCACCGACGGCGCGGGCGGCTCTGGTAGCGGTGATGTTTGCTTAAATATAATACATCCGGCTAATACCAGAACCAACACAAGAAAAAGCCCAGCACGTAAACTCACATAGCCAGCACCGCGAGCAAACGACACCTAATGGCTCCACATCCCAGTTGAGAATATCGGCTGTACTAGGCTCGTATCGTCTTTCCGTTCATCGCGCTCAGAGCTACTGATTTGCCCTGATGTTAGCGCGCCCGCGCCGGTGGCGTCTGCCCCATCCTGCGCGCCTCTTACGGCATCTTTCAACGCCCCGGTAGTGACATCTTTTTGTAATGCGTAGCACAATGCCCTGGCTGCACCAGCGCGCGTGTCGCTTTCTTGCGCCTTGAACCCCGCTGTGCGTTGTGTCATTTCAACGTTCATAACGACACAATAATTAGCCCCCATCTTTACCATGCTTTGTGCCGCGCTTGCCGTGAGCGGCACCGTAATACTCGCCGCCGATAGCCATCCGTCTATCATCTGTGATACGGTGTCTTCAAAGTCCATTACATCTGTAGCTGTTGGGGTTGATGTGTGAGTGTATTTTCCATTATCAGTAAGATGCCTAGTCAGGGACTCTATCTCTCTGATATTAGAATAGATCGTAGCCCGTGTACCGCTGTAAGCCTGGAACGGGAAGTCTGTCGCTGTGGCTATCGCCGTCCATGCAGCATTGAACGTTGAGCCAGCACCATTAAGGTAGTGCGGGTTGTCTTGGTCTGCACCTATCGCGACATAGTTAGTGGAGTCGGCTGTATACCCTCCGCCAGAGCGAATGACCAGGTGATATTGTACCGATGGCAATAACTGCGGGCGGCTATCAATGTCAAAGTCGAACGCATTCATCCCTGCCGAGATTGCGCTTGCGGCTATTGTCCCGGACGTACCATTGTCAATCGCCGTTCCGCTTGGCACACTGCTTGTATCGCCCTGAATCTGTACGTACAGATAGCCACCCGGTGTTCCGGTAAGACTCGCGTACACATAGACACGTCCGACAGAACATGCCCGTTTGACTTTGAACCCCTGGGCAAGTTGGTTGTTCGCCCCGGAAGACGCCAGCGTGATGTCTTCCCCGTAATTTGTAGAAGCATATTCGGCGAGTAACATTAGCGTTGCCTCACTTTGATTGTAATTGTGCGTTGGTCTGTACGGCTTGCAGTTGTGACAATTTCACACACAACATCATAGTCGTTAGGCGCATAGCCTCCAGATAGCCACGCAATAACACTGGTGTTTGTGTTTGCCGCCGCGTAACTGGCGACAGTAATCCCGGCTGGCGCTGTCACTGTGCAAGAACTAATCGTCTCTCCAGTCGCAAGCCAGTCGCTCGCCCCCGTCACGTTTGTAAGTGCCTTCCAGTCCCATGTGTAGTCCAGCACTGCGCCAGGGTCTTTGTAGAACCATTTATCTGCCATTCAATACCTCACTAAATCGACCTTCTGTGACGCCCCACCCAGGGACGCTACCCGATTCTGCCCATCCGCGTGTGTAACGCTGGTTGCGGAATTCTTCGGGATGCCAGCGCGTCTTCGTCAAGTTCCCGCTGTGCCGGATGTCAACGTTTGGCTGCTCGGACATCCATACCTCTGACTTGTAATCATCTACTCGTTCGGCGCGATTGTGTGTCCCTGGCTCGAACCCCATTCTACGGGTGAACCCATTCTCTTCAACAATCGCCACTCGTTTTCTGTAATGCTCTAATAGCAGGTCTCTGTAAGCGCATAGCCCTGAAGTAGAAGAGGCGTAGTGGAAAAGCGCGTGCCCTGTTTCGGAGTCAACCTTCCAAGAGTTCTGGTTGTAATAGAACAAGTCGCTCTTCTCTGGAACGAAGTCGAAGTGCGACGGGTGATAGAGCACATCGTGCTCCGCGAAGAAAAGAATGTCTGCGCCAGACGCCTCGACGCCCGCAAGAATCTGCTTGAACATCGTCAGATAGCCGCGCTCGGCATCAATAACAATATTCCTATCGCCGAAGTCTAGCGGTTCCAGCGAGACGCTTATGATTGGCAACCCACTCTTTAGCAACTGCTTTTGGCACGCCAGCATAATACCAGCGTCTAGCCGATTGTCAGTATAATATACTATACCCTTTTTTGCACTATTTGAAACCTTAACCACGCCGCCCTCTTTCGCTTTCAAGCCAGTCAAGTCTTCGTCAGTCCACCCGCGCACCGGCCAGAATTTCTCTACAAGCCAAGACAGTGGGTGTATTTGCTTGTCCCACTTGTCATTGAAGAATAAGTCGTGAGCTGCCTTCTTAGCGTGTGCAACTTGGTTCCCTGAGATTGGATATGGGAATCCGAAGTCCTTGCCCTGAGTCCTGAACATGTGCGCATACCAGGTCTTGTGGTTCACCATCACCGCCCCGCCGGACAGCCAAAACTTCGTTGCGACTTCTATGCCTTGCGATCCCCAGCTCCCAAAGCTCTCGTCGCATACGTTTAGCTCAAAGTATTTATCGCGCGTCAGCATAAAGCACGAGCCTTGCAGACTCATCGTTGGGGTGATGTCGCCCTTGCCTTCTGGCCGCTTAGAGAACTCTTTGAAATACTGGAAATGCGGCTCTGGGTCAAAGCAATACGATACGCTTTGCGGGCTTGGTTTCCCAATCCACTTCATATCGCGCCGCGCATCACCACCGCACTTAGGGCATACCGGGCGCAGAATGTCTCCGCCTGGGGTTGGCCCCTGATAGGTGCGCCACTCGCAGCTATCGCAAGCCCAATCAAATGCGTGCAGGTTGCGCATTATCGGAACCATCACCCAATCATCGCGCATCTCTGCCAGCATCTTAACATCGAAGCCCTCGTCGAACGCGCAGTGGGCGTCACACTTCATCAAGTATTTTGATTGGGCAATGCGCGCCGCTTCGTTGGTCGCCGCTCTCTGTCCAACACTTTCTGGATGATAGATGAGACTTACTCGCGAGCTATCGTTGACTGGTGGTTCTGCCCACTCACCGTCTAGCACAGCAATAATATCGGTGTCGCCCCTGATATTCACAAGGATGTCTTCGATTGTGCGAGCCAGGAACATTTCGTTGCGCGCAGGAATCAAGATGGTTAGGTCTGGCATTAGTCCTGTTCCTCTAACGGATCAACAAAGCTAGGCGCTCTAATCCAGAACCAGGTCGGGGTTCTCTCGTCGGTCAAGAACCATTTGTTAATACCGTGTTCACGAGTGTACGTATCAACAGCGGGGACAATTCCACCTCTCCGAAAACGGTAATAGTCATGCCCTGACACAACCCCGCCATACCTGACCTTCTTTGACCACCAAATGATGTCGGTCATCACGAAATCGAAGGTGTGGTCTCCGTCTATGTACACAAAGTCCAGGGACTCATCAGGTATATCCATCACCGCCTCGAAGCTGGTCTCGCGAATGACGGTCGCGTTGTGCGGGGCTAGTCGTCTTTGAGTAGATTGATAACGTGATTCGCCTCTGAGTTTCCAGTACCACGGGTCTACACATAATAGATGCAAGTCTGGAATAACCTTGAACATATACTCAGAGAAACGCCCACGGTCAACTCCGATCTCTGCGCCCTTAGTCAATCCGTACTCGCCAAAATATTGTACGAGTCGCTTACGTGTCAATGTGCGAATTCGCACTGGTGATATTTGTTGGGCCTGTTCGTACCACTTGTCCAGTAGTTCTTTCACAGTAGTTCCTTGTATAGCGGGGCGACGTTATCAATGTGGTAGTCCTCCGCTCTGTCAATGAGTCTTTGCGCATCGAACCCGTCGCGGAGTCTCGCGATAACATCCACAAGCTCTGCTATTGTTCTTGTGGGCCAATAGTAGCCATCAACTTCTTGGTAAGCTATTTCTGGATAGCCAACTGTTGGGATGCCGAATGACATTGCGTTGACGATCTTGAGCGGATTCTTTAGCGGCCTGTCCTGCATCCGCCATACAATCTGCACGTCAATGTCTTTATAGAACTCAACGATCTCATCTGGATTTCTAAAATGGCGCAACCATCTAAACTCGATACCCATATCCGCCAAAGCTTTCTCTAGCTCTTCGGCATCACACTGAATCGCCCCTTGCCCACCGACAACACCAGCAACCTTTATCTCGTCGCGTGTGCGGATAATGCGTTCAAAATTACAATGGTGCTGTGGTATAAAAACTACATCGTCTCTTCCAAGCTGCTGTTTCAGGTATTCGTATCCTGTCTGGCTTGATGCAATCACGCCGCATTCTGGGTGCTCTTTAAGCCACGGTATTCTGCGTGGTTCATCTAGTACATCGAGATAGTGCTTCCCTGGCAGGGCGATGTCGTCAGGCTGTTGTTTAACCCAAATGTGTATATCGAAATCGTAGCCCCATCCAGTCTGTGGTTTTAGTCTCGCCATAAAGCGCTCTGCCATTTGCCTGCCGCGAATCTGTCCGCTTCCACCACGGCGACGATGAAACACAAAGCGCACCGCTTCTTCGCCCCACGTTGGCACAGGCCAGAATCTATTGATTAACCAGCGGATGTCTCTGTCTTGTTTGCCCCACAGTTTGCCGTCCATCCAGCGGTTAGAGTATTCTGCGCCTTTGTCTAATACGGAGTGCGCGAGAGGCCACCCGCGCCCGTACTTGCGCCCCTTGTGAAGATGAGCATACCACGTGTTCTTGTTCCTGACAACGCGACCGCCAGACAGCCAGCACTTCAACCCTATTTCTTGGAACTCGAAGCAGAAGTGCCCGTAGTTCACATCGTCAAGCAACTCCAGTTCGTGGAAGTAGTCTCTGTGCATAAACCAGCACGAGCCTTGCGCGCTCATCAAATCGTCTATGAGTACATCTTTAAGTGTAGGGTCGTTCTGCTTCTCGCGCCATTCTCTACCGTGCAGGCTCGGCCCGCCGAAATCGTTCTTGTCTGACGGGGAACACAGGAACATATACTCGATGGGCTTCTTTTGTTTTGGTTGCCAGTTTTCTGCGTCCAGGCTGTAGCGCGTTGGGACAGCAACCCAGTTCGATTCCAGGTCTGCGATTAGCTTTACGTCGAATCCTTCATCGAACATACAATGTGCATCGCACTTCATTATATACTTTCCTCTGGAAATTGCAACTCCGGCGTTAATTGCGCCGCGCATTCCTCGCGGTGTCGTGAAGTGTATATAATGTACGCGCTTGTCTTCAATAATCTCGTCGGGCCAGTACCCTTCAAGAACCACAACGACCTCGATGTCACCCCCCGCCTTGGCGAGAATGTCTTTAACCGTGGGGTTAAGGAATTGCTCGTTTCTGGCTGGGATGACTACGCTTGTAACTGTCATGACGGATCGCTCCTTTCTATTGGTGCTACTCTTGTCTCTATAGCTATTGTGTATACCCTAGATTCGGAATCTATTGGTGCTACTCTTGTCTCCGCCGGTACTGAGTAAGTCCGTTCCTCTGTTGGCTCCGTTGGCACGGACGGGCTTGGAGATGCCGAAGAAGACGCAGACCCACTGGCGCTCGCGGACGCCGACTCTGACGGGCTTGGACTGCGGCTTGGCGAAGATGACGGGCTTCTGCTAGGACTTGACGATGCGCTTGATGACGCGCTGGCACTTGGGCTTAACGAAAGGCTCTCGGAGGCCGACTCACTGGCGCTCGCGCTTGACGATGGCGATGGCGATGCTGACGCAGAAGCCGACTCAGAGCCGGAGGCCGACGCCGACTCAGACGCCGACTTTGACGCGCTGGCACTTGCGCTTTCTGAAAATCCGGCGCTTGGCGACGGGCTGGCTGATGCGCTGGCGCTCCCTGACGCACTGGCAGACTGGCTCTCTGATGCCGAAGGGGAAAGCGACGCAGACGGCGACAGTGACGCGCTGGCACTGGAGGATGGCGAAGTGCTCGCGGATTCACTCGCGCTGGCCGACGCGCTCCTGCTGGCGCTACTTGACGCGCTCTCCGACACCGACGCGGACGACGACGGGGATGGGCTGGCCGATGCGCTGGCGCTCTCAGAAGAACTGGCAGAACTTGATTTTGAGGCCGATGCACTGGCAGATATAGACGCCGATGCCGACGCTGACTCAGAAATAGACTCGCTGGCGCTAGAGCTTGCTGAGGGGCTTTGGCTGGCGGATGTGCTTGCTGATTCCGAAGAAGACTCCGAAGCTGATGTGGATGCGCTCGCGCTGGCGCTTCCCGAAACCCCCGCGCTTGGCGAGGGTGATGCGGACGCGCTAACTGATTCACTGGCGCTGGCCGACTGACTCTCAGACGCCGATGGCGAAATAGACGCTGACGGAGAAATGCTTGCCGACGTGCTCGCCGACTCTGACACACTCTCCGAGGCGCTGGCGCTGGTTGAGGCGCTGGCTGACGGGGATAGCGATGCGCTTCCGCTGGCGCTCGCGCTTATAGATTCAGAAGATGATGGCGATTGGCTGGCAGACTCGCTCGCCGATGCCGAAGCACTGGCCGAAGCTGACTCACTCGCTGATTTCGATGCTGACTCTGATACAGACTCGCTGGCACTAGCGCTAGAAGAAGGACTCTGGCTGGCTGATTCTGATACGGACTCTGACGCCGACGCTGAAGCGCTGGTCGAGGCGCTGACTGACGCCGACTCCGAAAAGCCGACGCTCGGAGATGGCGAAGCACTGGCTGAAACAGATTCGCTGGCCGATGCACTCGCGCTCTCTGAGGCTGACGGACTCTGGCTGGCCGATCCACTAACGCTGGCGCTCGCTGACTCCGATGCACTAAAACTTGCCGACGTGCTTGCGGATGGCGATTGGCTTGCACTCTCGCTCGCGCTGGCGCTGACACTCTCTGATGCCGATGGCGATGGTGATGCAGAGGCGCTTGCCGATTCGCTCGCTGATTCCGACCCCGACACGCTGGCGCTCGTTGACGCTGACGGAGATTGTGAGGCGGATACGCTCTCGCTAGATGATGGGCTTTGACTAGCGCTCTCTGATGCCGACGCGCTAACAGATTCGGACACTGATTCGCTACCGCTGGCACTCGCCGATGGCGACAAACTTGCCGAGGGGCTGGCTGATTCGCTGGCACTTTTCGACGCCGATGGCGATAACGACGCACTTGCCGAGGCAGACGCACTAATGCTCTCCGAAGCGGAGGGCGACGGGGACGCTGATGCGCTGGCGCTTTCTGATACGCTCGCGCTTGACGACGGACTTATGCTCGCGCTTTTTGAGGCTGACCCACTAGCACTCTCGCTGGCCGATGAAGACACGCTCTCACTGGCTGACGGCGACAGGCTTGCAGACTCGCTGGCACTGGCGCTGGCGCTCTGAGATGCGGATGCGCTGGCGCTTTTCGATGCGCTGGAGCTCGCCGATCCCGAAGCACTCTCTGAAACTGAGGGGCTGGCCGAGGCTGAGGTTGATGGGCTTAAACTTTGACTTGGCGATAAACTGGCTGATGGCGAGAGTGAGGGAGAACTGCTCGCCGACGCCGAAATTGATTCAGACGCCGAACTACTCGCTGACCCTGAGACGCTTCCACTGGCCGATGGCGAGAGCGAGGGCGAGCCGCTTGCCGATGGAGACGGGGAAGCCGAGCCGCTTACTGAGGCGGAGAGCGATTCGCTGGCACTGCTGCTGGCTGATGGCGAGAGTGACGCCGACGCACTCCCAATAGTGCGGACTTCTACATCATTGACGTACTGCACTTCGCCAGCGGATGGCGATGGGGAAGCCGAACTACTCGCTGAAGCCGATACGGACTCGGAAGCCGAGCTGCTGGAACTGGGCGACAAACTCGCCGATGGCGAAAGTGAGGCTGACCCGCTGGCGCTGGGGCTTAAACTGGCCGATGGCGAAAGTGAAGACGATTCGCTGGAACTGGGTGACAAACTGGCCGATGGCGAAAGTGAAGGAGACCCGCTGGAACTGGGAGAAAGTGAAGACGATTCGCTGGCGCTGGGGCTTAAACTTAACGATTCTGAGGCTGACCCGCTGATGGATGGGGACAATGAGGCCGAACTGCTGGCTGAGGCTGAGGCTGACTCCGATGTGGACGCGCTGGCGCTGGGTGATAAGCTTGCCGAACTACTTGCTGAAGCTGATGCCGACTCAGACGCACTGCCGCTGACGCCCTCCGCAAACGTAATCGTATTGGCGAACTCTACCCACGGGTTATAAGCAGCAGTATCAGTATTGTTTTCGCCAAGATCGGTTCCAGAGTCGTCACCGATGCCAATCGCTCCCCGGTGGCGCTGTGAGGACGGGCTGGGATCGCCACCATACCCGATCTCAATTACAATCCTATCGTTCGCATTGGCTTCAACAGAGGATGTGGTAACTGAAAACTGTCTGTTGGTCAGCGTACCTACAGTAAGTGCTGCGTCATCCCTGGCTACGGCTAGAACCACCCCCGTAACGCTAGTCCCATCATTTGAAACAACCCGCACGCCAATTGTAGAGAACAGATTTGCGCCCGTGGCGTATTCGTACATGCGCATCTGGAACTTGAGCGTCTGCGCACTAAGCGTCTGTGCCGTGATTGGGTCAGATACATACTGTGCAAAACAGATGTCTTGATCTGCGGAACTTCCATCACTGCTGTTGGTGATTTGCGTCGTCGCAGACGCTATCTTGGCGATTACTGCCTGGTAGCGTACTAGCGCATAGGAAGCTTCCCAGTCGCCAGATACGGCAGGACTAATCGCCGCCGCGCCAGAGGATGGAAGATAAAAACGAGTCGCCATTACAATGTGCTGGTGATTCTTATCTGAGCATAGCCAGCCGATACAAAGCTGCCAATGTAGTTTCCCCACTCCGCGACAGAGCAAGCCCCTGGCGTTGCGCCGGTGCGATAATCCAGATCAATCGTATCGCCAGCAACATAGACGTTGTATGTTATCTCAATGTTTACCGCTCCGGTTTCCACGATCTCTGAAATCATGTACTCGCTGGTTTCTAGCGCAACTCGTTCTATGTCTACCTCGCCGGGGTTTTCAATTGTCCCGGTGCCAATCCAATTCCCGCTAAAATCTCTAACGTTGGCCTCGGCGACATCTGTGTCATGGCCCCAAACGACATCGGTTGAGACTGCCGCCGACGGAGAAGCGGAGGGACTGGCGCTGGCGCTGGACGAAGGGGAAAGCGAGCTTGAACTGCTGGCTGATTCCGAAGCTGATCTGCTGGCGCTTGGGGATAATGAGGCACTGCCAGAAGCGCTCGCGCTCGCGCTCCCCGATGCTGATGGCGATAGGCTTGCCGACCCCGAAGCTGATTGGCTGGCACTTTCCGATGCCGACGCCGACGCGCTCTCCGAGGTTGATGGAGATTGCGAGGCGCTGACGCTCTCTGACGCAGATGGCGACTGTGACGCGCTCTCGGAAATACTCTCGGATGCAGACTCGCTAATTGACTCTGATGCGCTTGAAGACGCGGATGGCGATAGGCTCCCACTGGCGCTGGCAGACTCCGATGCTGACCCGCTCGCGCTTGGTGATAACGATGCTGATTCAGAAGCGGATTGGCTGGCGCTCGCGGAGGCTGAGGGCGACTGTGATGCACTTCCTGAAGCAGACTTGCTCGCAGAACTAGACGCGCTAGGGCTTGGTGACGCAGAAGATGAAGCTGATGGAGAAAGCGACACTGACTCGCTTGCGCTTGGGCTTGAACTCCCCGACGCGCTGGATGAACCAGCCGCGCCAGCCAGCCAAAACCCCGTCGCTGGAACTGGATACCATACCTTCGGCGGATGATCTGCCCACGTCGGTGTGTTGTAGGCCGTCATCGTGTACCCACCGAACAAATCCTGGTCAGTGCGTAGTAAGGGCAAGTAAAAAACGAGAGCATCAGGTCTAATTTGCCATGGGGGGATACCTGTGGCTAACATTGCTACTTGTGCGTCACTCAGCGCAATATCCCAGATTGCGGCTTCTGCGATTCTCCCGGACATGTATCCTTCGGGGGCTGTCCCACCAACACGTCCGATTTGTAGCTGTGAGATACCTGTCGGGGCAGAATTAGACGAATCGGTGCCTTTATATCCACCGTTTTTGTAGACAGCACGGCTGTCTTCAGCCGCCCATACACCGCAGGCATGATGCCATGCATCTGTCCCAAACGTTTCGGGATAGGTTGTAGCGCGGGGGTAACCAGTCGCATACGTTACTGCTTCGATGCAGCCGTCTTCGTCGCCAGCCAGCGCCAGACGGAATGAATTGGCGCTTGTTGCAGGGTTGTCTAATGTCATCAGTGCTTGATACGAGTCTGCGCTATCCGAGTGATACCAGCATGCCATAGTGAGCGGTACAGCTATGACTGGAGCAGAACCAGATAAATATTGGCTACTGGCATTATCAAACAGCCTTGCCATAGTTTACGTTTCCACTCCGCCGATGGCCCATAGCTCTGCGTCGCCGGCCATCGTGTCGTTTGCGTGCGCAGCATTGCGCATCACGCGCACGATTGCAAGTTCGCCGTCTGCCCAAGAGTCCATATCCGCGCCATCAGTGAATGCAATTGTTGGATAACTCAGTTCCCCGCTGGCACTGGCCGCCGTGTCGTCAACTTCGTTAAATACGTAGGTATGTGCGGCGTCGATGTCCTCAGCGTCATCGTTCATTCGCCTGATAGCAATCCCCCATCTGGCAACGTCTGCGGTGGCGCTTGACGCAGACCACGGCAGTGTAAATGTCAACCCGCCGCTATCGTAGCCGCGCAACTGGCATAGGTAATCCATATACTCAATAGTCGCAGCATCAAAATCGTGGACGATGACATTCTCGGCGGGTGTGCTTCCGCCTGGCCGCGCGTCCAGCGTTGCCGCTAACGTGCCCGGCGGCATCACTCTTAAAACTTGGACAACAGGATCGCCACTTGCCATTACAGCACCTCCCTGCGTTTTTCAGCAACTTCTTCGAGAATGAACCGTGCCAGTGTTTGATTGACAATTAGCCATGCCCGCGCTTCGGTAGAGACATTTGCCAGTATCGCGCTCTCTGCTGTTTCCACACCTGCGTCAAACACATCTATTCCTGTCCGTAGTTGCGTTTTGGATAGATCAATTTGAAACCACGACGCGCTGAAAAGCCGTTGTAGCTCTGCGCTCAATTCGTCCTTTTGTTCAGTTGTTAGTTGTGCCATTATTCATCTCCATTTCTATGCCTTCATGGTAATAGTGAGCACTCTCGCAGCGGCTTGTGCTGCGTCAACCGCGCCACTCTCGCTCCATATCTTCACAAAACGTGCGCCTGCGACCCCGGCTGGAGCGGCGATAGACTCGCTCGCTATCGGGGTGCCGATTTCTACTAGCACTGCTTCTGAATCATACAGCGGCGTGAACGTTCCGGCCAGAGTTGTGCTTACATAAAACCCGATGTCAGCCGCAGTCCATACCGCCGGTAGCGTAATCACCATCTCCGAGTAAAACGAGAAATCAAACGCGCCTGATAACGCAGCGTCTTTCGCAATCGTCGCGGTAATCACGTCCGAGCGTCTAAACATTCTGTTACTCATATTCCACCTCGCCTATGCCTTTACAGTAACTATCAACGTCCTCTCCGCGAGTTGGTTTACACCAGACGCGGCGCTCTCACTCCACAGCTTCACGAAGCGCGACCCCGCTACCCCCGCTGGCGCTGCGAAGGACGCGCTGATTGCCGGGCCGTCTATCTCTAGCAGTGCAGCAGCGGCGTCGTACAATGGGGTGAATGTTCCGCCAGAGGTCGTGCTTACGTGGAAGCCAACGTCGGCGGCAGTCCACTCTGCGGGGAACGTTACTATCATCGTTGAGTAAAACGAGAAATCGAATGCGTCAGACAATGCTGCCCCATTCGCAATCGTTGCTGTAATTACGTCCGACCGCCTGAACATTCTACCGCTCATTTTTCACCTCGCGTGTTAATATGAAATCATCGAAACCAACTGGGTCAAATTTTGGCATTTCCCCTCTCCCGTTCATAACTTGCTTGATGAGCACGCGGATGCCTGCCAGTAGATATTCTATGTATTGCTGTAGCTTGCGTGCAGTATTGGCGCGTTCTACATCTCGGAGTTCAAGTTCTGTGATGCGGGTTTCTTGAATATCCAGTCGCCTTTTCTGTGCGATGAGGCTATATTCCTGCGCCTCAATTCGTTTCTCTTGGACGGTTATCAAGGCGCACTGTTTGTCGATCATGGCGTCCTGTTTCTCGATGCGCGACCCTTGCTTTTCAAGCCACCTATTGGCGCGCTCGTCGAGCATCGCGCCCATGTCAGACTCGATCTTTCTTGCCTCGGCTTGCTCTTTGAGCAGCGAGGATTTGTCGCGCCGCCATTGCCGGTAAACACCAAGCAGGGAGACAACAATCGCTGCCCACGGAAGAATTTCAGCGAACTGCATTTTTCACCGCCGTTTTGTAGATCGCAATGCTCAATAGCACTAACAGATTAAGAACGCCCAGCCAAGCATTAAAGTGGTTCAGTTCCGCATTACTGAGATTACCAAAGTAACAGTACCCATAGAAAACCAGCACCAAAATTGCGTATGCAATCGGCCCGTAGGTCAGATATACCCAGCTACGGCTTGTCCGTGCTAGTATGTAGTAGGCCACGATGACCGCCACGGATAATATGATTCGTGCATAGCGCGTAATCTCTATCATTGTTTAACTTGCCACTCGCTTACTTTCATAAAGTCCTCAGTCGTTACCATTGCGGTTTTCAAGTGCCCGATGTGTAACGCCAAATCAATTGCTGGCCGATACCCGCAGTCTTGTGCCAGCTTGCAGAAGTACGTGTCCTCGCCTAGCTCTTCCCCGTGTCCACCAAACAAGTCGTCTTGCTTGGCAAACATTGTTTCCAGTACGTCCCTACGAATCAGAGTGCAGCCAAACCCAATCACGTCGAAGTCCACTACCGTATTGCCTAGTAGGTCGTAGCAGACAGGACTATTAACAACGGGGGCATTGTGCTCGACAAGCCAATCGCGCACGAATTGTGATTTGGAGTAGGTCTGCGTGCGCTCCACGTCATTCCACGCAAAGGCTACGGCTTCAGGGGCTTCGCGGCGCTTGAAGTACAACGCCCCGACGATGGGCAACTCATGTTTGAGTAGCCGCCATACGGTTTCTTGATGCAGCACGTTGTCAGAATCTACGAACAGTAAGTGGGTTGCGTCAGACTCCACAAAGTGTTTGGCAATCCCCTGGCGTCCCTGACGCACGTAGGTTGGCGTGTCGTAAGTCTCGGCTATCTTGATCCCGCGTGCCGCCAGCACGATCTGTGATTCCTTCACGGAGTCGGTGTGTTGCCAGAAGGCGAAACGCTCGCGGCAGGTTGCGTACATCACTTTCAATTGTCCCATTAGCAGCTCCTTTTCTAAAGGGTTGATTGTGTTTATTATAGCACAAGCCAATAGTCGTGCTACCTTAACAAACAGGCGACTCCTGATGTCAGAAGTCGCCTGTGATTTGTGTGTGCGTAGAGCGGACTAGGTAATCATCTCTAAGAGCGAGCCGGACAGATCGACCGGTACAACGGCGGCCATATCCCCGTATAGCATGCCGCGATCATTGGCATCCCAGGTCGTGGCCCCGATAGAACGGCAGCCGAACATCAGTAGCCGCTTGTCGTTCGGGTCAATACCAGCGGGCATAACGAAGGCCGAATCCATAGCCGTGCTCGCCAAGTTAATGAACTTGCAGTTCTCGAAAGTGGTGTAGCGGTCAATGTCGTAGATGGTCATCATCTCAACGAACGCTGCCCCTCCGTTGCCCGCCTTCATAGTGAAGCGGCAGTTCTCGAAAACGTTGCGCGTGGTGTGAAGAGAGCCTGTCCCGCCATTGAATAGCAGCCCAACCATTCCGGTCGCTGCCGCGACGGTATCAACTCCGATTGTACAGTCTACGAAGGTGTTCTCTGCGGCTGGGGCAGCCAAGTTTAAGCTCGCCCCGCCGTTGATGGCCTGGGTCGCGTTGCCCCCGCCTGCAAAGTGAACGTTTTCAAAGTAGTTGCGCAGCCCAGTGACCTTCACGTTAATCAGGTTGGTGGCGTCAGCACAGCCAGAAAAGATGTAGAGATTTTTGAAGATACAACCATTCCCGCTGATCGTCAGCAAGGGCGAGAGGCCCGTTACCGTCGCGACTTCGTGGTGAACGCGCGCGCGCTGCGCAACGTGAGTCGGCGCACACAAACCAACATAGTGCGTATAGCTCTTTGACCAATCCAAAACCTCGGCGTCCATCGTTGCGCCAGTAGCTCCGCCGATATGATACAAAACATCATTCTGATCGGCGGTCAATGCGGCGTAGCCAACAAGCAGCGATGCAAACGCAGTGGCGGGCGTTTTGCCGTCATTGGAGTCCGATCCATTGGTGGGGTCAAGGAAATATTCGTCTCCCGCCCCGAAGTTGGCGCTGATACTCACGCCGCCCAACTTCATTTGAACGGCTTCTATATTAGCCGCATAAGTCTTCCCTTCCAACCAGTTAGGCATTTTTATTTCTCCTTATGTACGTTGTTCCCGTGAACTTCTAGCAAAGCGTGATTCAGAAATGTTGCTCCACACTCTGCGCATTTTGGCAAACTGTGGGGATCGCCATCGAACGGGTCTGTGTAGCGTCCAAGTTTTGGTTTCCCGTCGATTTTCAATCCCCACAGCAAGTCGTCGTTACGCATTCCTTTAAGCTGGAATACCTCACCGATGTCACGGGGTTTACCGGCATAGCCGTACCTCTTCCGCGCAACTACCCACTTCCCGGTGTAAGCTCCCATTGTTGTTAGTCTACGATGTCGCTGAAGAACACGCCGAGATTGGCGTTGATTTGCTTGTTGTCGTAGTACGTGTTGACTTCAATGTACTCGCCACGCTTCTCGTCGTTGCGGTACTTGCGCACTGCCTGCATCTCGTTGCCGACTCCCGCGATGCGCCACACGAATGTGTAGCCCGCCGATGTCTGCCAGATACTTGGAGACGTGGGGGTGTAGAGCAACAGAGCGTCATCGTCCCAGTTGGAAGTGTAAGCCACCGATGCTTCGGCAACACCTTCCGCCGTGGCGGTGTACAGGTTTGCTCCAACCAACAGGCTGTCAACGTCGAACAACGCCTTCAGCAAGTCTTCGGAAGCAATCCCGCGCTCCGTGTACTTAATGCGGTCAAGCACATCTGGGTGATCCATCAACCTGTCGCGGGTCATATTGCCCAGGACAAGCTTGTTGGCATAGCGCGCAACGTAGTTGAAGACCGTGCGCTTATATTTGCGGATGTCCTCAATGGGGGTGGATGTCCCATAGTCAGACCACTTGGTAACTGTCGTTCCGCCAGTCACGTCAGTAGTCCACTTGGACAGCGCCCAGAAGTTGCTGACGAAGTTGCGCTCTCGCTGAATCCTCAACGCCTGGTCAACCAACAGCGCGCCATCCCTATCAGAGTTGAACGGGTTGTCTTCGTTGACGCGCCGCTCGTCAGAGATAAAGTGCCTGCCGTGATACAGCTTGCACAGGTATGTCATCGAGGTTGTGACCTTGTATCCGATCTCAGGGGCAACGTCGCCCTCTGCGCCGGGAGTGCTCAGGTCATTGCGGAAAAAGTGCGACTGATCGACCTGGGGGATAATGTCGGTTTGTTTATCGACAAGCACCACCGGGAAGATTTGGTCGGCAATATAGTATTCATTTGTCGTACCCACCAGAACATTGGTGAGCATTTTGTCAACGTGGACATCACTTGCTAGGGGCATTCTCATAGCCATTTATTCATATCTCCTTATGCGCCTCGCCCACCGGGAGCCACACTCATCTCTCCGATCTCGTTAGTGTCCCCACCGACAATGCAAACGCCGACGAGATAGGTTGTCGTGTCTGTACCAGGTGTCTGCGTGACGGCGCGCCCGCTGGTATCAGTCGTTAAACTTGCCCCAGCCGCGACGGTATCCCCAAAAATAACCTTGGAATGTCCTGCCACCCGCACGCTAACCGCAGCGCCGGTCGTCCCGCCAACCTGGATAACGCCCAGTAGCTTTTCCGTAACCGCGTCCGCCATATCCACCGTGTTATCTGTTGAGGACGCCGTACCAAGATACCACTGCTTGGCACTCAGGTCGTCGAGGGCCAACATCGAAATATCGAACCCTTCAAATTGTTTTGCCATCGTTTATTTCTCCTTAGAAACTTTCGCGCTGTACTCACGGTACAGATCAGCGTTTTGTTCATTGACCTTCACGAGCGCCTGCGCGTAGGGGATGCTTTTTTCCTGCGCCATCTCGCGCGCCAGTTGTTCTAGCTTGCTCGCTGGATCAGCCCGGTCTTGCCCGTCGTGACCCTTCTCAGAAAACAGTGCCGCTGTGTCAACCTGGCTCTGCAACGCCTTGATAGTTGCAATGAACTTACCGTAGTGATCTTTGTTGTCACTGCCGTCAGCGTCATTGAGCCACATCAGTTCGTCGCCGTAATCTTCAGACAACTTCAATTCCTGCGCGGTCTCGGCAAACTGTAACTTGCGTTTCTCTAGCCGCTCTTGTGCCACGGCTTCCTCAGCCAACCGCACTTGCTCTGCGTATTGCTTCAGTTCGTCCGTGGCCTTCACTTGCGCTTCCTGGAGCGCGGCGATCTCGGCATCTTTCTGCGCAATAGCCTCGGCGTATTTTTCTGCGGCTGCGACATCTGCCAGATTGCCCATATCCTTGATTTCTTTTTCAGGCATAGTTTTTTCCTCCACTTGTTTTGGTTCCATATCAGCGAACAACTTCTCGATTCTGGCCTTTAGTTCTGGCCTTGTCGTTGCTAGACGCACAAGTTCCTCGGTTAATTGTTGCTGACCGTCTTCCGTATCTTCGTAATTTACAATATTACCGTCTTCAAAAATAGCCGTGCCGCGTCCCAGTCGCGGGCGTGGCGTGATGGCAATTCCAAGCGCCACATTGTTATAAGTTTTGCCATCGTACACGCCAGTATAATCTTCCCAACATACTTCTGGCGATGCGTACTTATAACCTTTCTTTGCGAATTCTTCTAGCGCCCCGTCGCGGAAAGACGGCTTCCATTCAACTCGGTCTGCTTCAATTCGCAAATCGGCAATATGCCCATAAATTCCGAGTTCGTCCTTGTGTAATGTGTCGATTGGCAACTCATAGTCAGGGACGCTATTTTTGAAATTGCTAACCATTTCAATACCATCATTGATCGTGAAGTCTTTCTTGTACCCCTGATGGTAAATCTCGCGGAACGGGAAATATAGATACCACTTGTCTTCGGCGAGATCGGCGAACGGCACCATGAATCTTCCCTCTTCCATCTTCGCTACCCACTTGCCGTCTTTCTTCTCGTAGTCCCGCTCGACAATCCCCCAGGCAATTTTGAAAGCGGCGCTCTCGTCTTTGCCTGCTTCGAGTTGTTCGTTCACACGATGCATGAATAGCGTCTGTGCCGCTTTGGGCAGTACCTTAGTTTGTTCTGGTAGTTCAGAAATGTTTTTGTATGGCATTGTTTATATTATCCTGTATAAGAAAGACAAGTAGCAACCTTAAACGATTGTGATGATTTCGTTGGCGTCAGCTTCTTGTAGCATCTCTAGCACCTGCGGGGCAGAGATACGCCACATCTTCACTGGCCGTTTCCCGTGGAACTGCACCATCACAGTCTCATAACCGCTGCCCATTTCAAGATGCTCTAACAGCGGCAGGTAACGTACTAACAAAGTGCGCACAGTTTCAGCGTCGAGTTTCACAGTAGCCTCCCTAATAGTTCCGCCCATCCAGTAACCCTAATGGCTTTTGATGCGCGGAATAGATTGTATGGCTGACTAAAAAGATATGTGGCGCAATCCAGCTTCGCTAATACGTCGGGGTTGTCGTCAACGAATATGTCTATGCCCAGCCGCCGTACCTCAACTTCTTTCGAGAGCACGGTTCTTAGCGGAGCTTGGATACCATACACCCTAAGCCACTCTGATGATGGCTGGTATAGGTACGCGGGCCTGGAAGTCACATAGACTATCTTTGTCCCCAACGCCAGCAACTTCGCAATACTCTCTGTCGCCCCTGGGATCGGCCTCATCCGCGCGTAGGTCGCTTGGTGATGAAAGAATGATGCTAGGATGTCATCGGATACGTGCGGATACATCTCCTCGAACGAGTATGCTTGCGGGCAGGCAGGCTCTCCAAACGCGCGCCTTGCCGCCCCTAGTAGATCACAGACCACGCCATCAAGGTCTAGCCCGATCATCTCAAAAACAGGGCCAGTAGGATTGTGAGTGTATATGTCCCGAAGAATAGTAACACTGCTAATGTTTGTTTCTTGTCGGAGGCCATCAGAACACACGCCCGCGATACTTGTATTGATAGTAGCATCTGTCGTTGTGCTTGCAGTCGCGCTCGCCAATCGGAATCATATTGCGCGATTCTGTCCACCCTAGCCCCGTTAGCGCCTCGCACGTGGGGCACACGCGGTCGTCGCGCGCGCTCACATTGCGTACCAGTAAGTCTTCGCCAGAGAGCATCCCCTGCGCATAATCTACGGACAGCACGTTCTTGGGATACAGAGAGTCAATCATGCGCTTGGCCCTAACCGCCGTGCCATGATTAGCGAAGAGCTTGTAAATCATATTTGTATAACCAGCAGTGCGGAAACGCAGCGCCCCCACAGCGCCAAATACGGCGAGTGCAAAGAGCTTGTCTGAGAGCGTGGAGTCATGTGCTTCTCTAGCCGCCGCCAGCGCCGCTTCGCGCACAGATGGCAATAAGCTATTATCAATGTAGCCAGCATGTTCAAGCAGCATATCGCTGATGACTTTTAGAGATTCGATGTCTGGCTTGTCACCAGTGTGCTTTAGCCACGCGGCGAAGACATCATCGCTCAATTGGCTTTTTAGTGCTCTGGAGAGGCGTGACATAAACATGTCTACGATGTCTGCGTAGTCGTCCTCGTCGGCTGCATACAGTGATGCGGGCAACTCTTTCAGTTCGCGGTCATATACTCGTATAAGTCTAAGCCCCGCTTGGTCTGCAAATTCGTCAGCGGCCTGTGCCGTTTGCGCGTCTGCGTATTCTGACGCAGCGGTTATTTGTTGACCGGCGGGCATTGTTAGTCCTTCTTCGCCCTCCGGCGTACCGAGATTCTGTGCAGGGAGGTTGGGCTTCAGGAGCATACCTGACTCTTTAGCCTGTTGCAAGCCAACGATTTGGCGAACTTGATTCTCAAGGCCGAGTGAGTATGTTAGTCCACCGGCGTTGAGCAGGTTACTGACAAGCTCTGCAAAATCGCCAACGTCGATCTTGCTGATCTTAGAGAACAATAGCTGCGGGTAGCCAGAGCCTTCTTGGAAAGAGTTCAGATCGAACAGGCGCGGGATGGCGTGGCGGTTGAATATCTCGCCGATGCGTTTCATATACGTGTTGAGAGCGATGAGATACATGGCAGATTTATCTCTAATCATTGCCAGGCTCCCGCCCTCTGAAATCATAATGAAGTCCATCAATAGGTTGCGGGCCATATCTACGCGATGGCGGGTGATGACCGCGCTTATATCGAGCGCCGGGCCTTCGCTGGGCATTGCGTATTTGAAGTCCCAGCCGAACGGCAACGTGATCCCCATATCGTCGCCGACCTTAATGTTACGCACGATAAGCTTCGCTTGCGTAAGCGCTTCGGAATCCTCGGTTGTGTCCATGTTCTCTGGCAGAGTAACGACGGGCGTACCGCTCATGCGCTCGCAGATTATGGCCTCAAGGATTTCTAGGTTGTTGGCATAGAACCAGGATTTGTATGCCCCCATAAAAATGCTAATACCCTCCACATTGTTCTTCCCCATGCCAGTTGTGGAGAAGTGCAGCAGTTTCTCGATAGGTATGAATACTTGTTTGCTATCGAAGTTCTGCCACATCCCTTTCAGGCCGTAATTGTCGTCCCACTCCCAATGATCGAGTGTCACCGGGTGACGAGGCGGGAGCTTCTTCCAGTGGACGCGCCCGTCCTCCTTCTTCTCGTAGACGATCTCTAAATCCATCCAGCCATACGCCAGCATGAGGATGATGTCGCTCATAATATCGGTGAACGACTTGCTCATACCGTGTAGATTTTGTTCTAGGAAAGCTGCTTTCTCTACATCTACTGGCTCTTTACCAGCAGGGCGCACTGTAACTTCGACGTTCTGCATAAACAGGGAGGTGGTTTGCAGCATCGCCGAGCCAGTTGGGTCAACCTGGCTCATCTCGTCGTATGTCTTGACTTTGCGGTCGCTGGTGCGTAGCTCGGTAATCCAGCTAGAGACAATCGCACCGTTCCACTCGTCTACGCCGGGTACACCCAATTCGCCGAGCGGCACTTTAACTTTAGCGTCAGCCATTATTAACCTTTATCAAACACGTCGTGGATTAGCGATGCCCCGCCGCCAACGAACAATGCGGTGACGATTTGCCCAAGCAACCCGTCCATGTAGCCAGTGAAGATATTGATGTTGGCGAACCAGCCCATAGCAAAACCGGTGGCGAGGGACACATATACCAGCCACCACATATCAAGGGTCGGCCATTTCTTGCGCACAGGTGCAACAAGGGCGTCAATCAGGGACTTGTTCGCTACCGCCAAGAACAATGCAATACCTAAAGCCAATGCGTTCTGTTCCACGTAACACCTCCGGTGATTTTCTACTCATAGTTGAGTAGGATGATAGCCTAAAAAGCATAGTGACTCAACCTTAAACAAGATAAGTGTCACAGAATCGGGTGTCATTTGTCAGTTGCGCTTTGGTGATTCTGTAGTAGAATATATTCAGGCTTATGAAAACGAGGAGGCTATGAGAGATGAGTGCTGATAATTGGGCAATATGTCCGCGCTGTAAAACGCGGGCAGAGAAAGAGTACAACGAAAAAGCTGCCGTGGCTGGCGCGATGTACGGCAATGCGCCACCCAAAGAATACATGACGGCGATAGCGCAACTTAAACCTCCACGCATAGAAGAAACGTTGCGTGAATACTACGAATTAGGTATCGAGAATGACGGGGTGTTCTGCGTGTCCTATCGTGCCGTTTGTGCATGTGGCTTCGAGTTCAGTTATGAGCACGAAGAGGAGGCTACGTAATGGATTACATACTTGTTGCAGTAATAGCGTTGGGATTTTTGGTGCTGTTGCGCTGTAGTTATCTGGACGCAATGATTTCGTCTTTTGCCAGAGGTGGCGCGGACGCCGCTGCTATGGATTGGTTTTTTGCATGCAAATATCCGAAGGGATTGCTTGCGCGCTTTGTAAAGTTTTTGCACTATTACGGGGAGATTGCACGATGACATACAGATTCGATTATATCTTTGAAGTACTAGAGTCGTGGGCGAGAAACCACAACTAGGAGATTCTATGAAATATAATAAGTATCGTCCATACGATTTCTCTGGCTTGGGAAACATTTTGGCGTTCTTCTATAGAAAGGGGTGGTACTCCCACACGCTTGACTTACTCACTATCACGATGCAGGGTGGGTTCGAGGCGTTTAGCGGGAGAGCATCAGAGACATGGGAAAACAGGTTCGTTGTGAAGAACTGCGCAATCCCAGAGCTTGGCGTGGTGGCTAACAGCGCTACCGGAGAAACACTTGGGGAAGCGTGTGACACTCTCTTGAGAATTCTCGAAGCACAGAAAACGCCGTGAAAGTAAAAGTCTCGCGAGTACAGTTAAGGGCAGATATATACGCGCACACTATCCCTACCAAGAAAGTCGCCGACTCGTATGTTGGCGAGTTACTGGCAATCGTCCCAGTGAACGGGCGTGTGTGCTATGTGATCGCGGGGAACGGGGGCGTTGTCTCACAAGAGTATGTCTCAGACTGGACAAGGATTGAGGTGGTACAATGAGCTGGGTTTTAATAGCGTTCTTGGTACTTGTCTTTGTTGCTGCTTGTGTCACATTCGGGTGGAAACATTGATCGGCTTACTGTGGCACGACTCATCCAAGCGCCCGCTGATAGAGATACTGCCAGCAGCGTTAGAGCATTATGCCAAGCGTGTTGGCGGCGTCCCCGCGTTCGTGGCGGTGCATGCAGATTGCTACGAAGAGAAAGAAGTCCTGGGAATGAGGATTGTTGGGGAATACAACGTGCTACAGTATCACTACTTTTTAGTGGAAGGAGAGCAATAACTATGCGAGCCTGGCGTTTCAAAGAAGCGCAGCTCTGGTTTAGTGAGGATTCCGAGAGCGCGACTGGGAAAGACAGCGAGTTCTATATCGTTCTGTCACTAGAGCAAACTATCGAATTCCTCAAAGGACTGTTGCCGCCCAGAGACGGGGATGAGGAGGCCGTGTGACGACCGTACAAGAACTCAGAGATGCGCTGCGCGTTGCGGCAAGGGCGCTAGAGCAAGTGTCGGATTGGGATATAACTGATGTACGGGCACATCCGCCCAAAGAGTGGGGGCTTAAAGCGTATGGTGATGGCGCATCACATGGGTGGTGTTCTATCACCCAGCTTGCTAAAAAGCTCGCTGGGTTATCCGTAGAAGACGTACCTGACGATGAGGACGAGATGCTGGATAGCGACTATGCTTCATGGGCAGAGTGCCCGTACTAGAAACAGAGAGGGGGTTCGCTAGTGGCTGTATTTATTGGTAGTAGAGGGCAGGTGTGGTTTTGCGCGAACCCAGAGAGCGACCCACGGGTGTGGGTTTTGATGCCTGCGGATACGGTCGTAGAAACAGATCGCGAGTATCGCTATGCCTCGATTGCAGAAAACTGGAAAGTGGGAACGTTGATTATAGGAATAACATGGGATAGTGACGCTAATGGCAGAACTTAAGGAGATTCACTGATGGATTACTGGCGTGGATATATGGACTGGCCGCTGGCCTCTGAATGGGAGTGCATTGTTTGTGGAGCGCGCGTGTTGGTGTGGGGGTTTATACATGGGATATGCAGATGCGAACACTGTCACGCAGAATATGCGATGCTCGACAGGTCGAAGCGTGTCACAGTCCCAATCTCTCTACTCAAAGATGAGTACGTTGAGCCAGCCAAGTACCTGTGGGGCAAATATCACAAGCCGCTCGATGAATACGACAATGGCGACTGGGATGAGGCTCTGCGTGTTTGCCCGAACTGTAACGGCGTTGGCATTACGCAGGGCGGGACTGAGGACTACGAGTTCGCCGATTGCCCCGCCTGTGCCGGTACAGGGAGAGGCGTTTAGCCAATGTTCAGCATAACGAACGAGAAGGAGGTATCAGCCGTAGGGCTGGTTCAGCCTAACACATTAGTTCTAGGGGACTGCTTGGAAGTCATGAAGTACATTCCAGACGGCTCTGTGGACTTGGTGTTGACCGATATACCCTACGGAACAACCGCGTGCAAGTGGGACTCCGTTATTCCGTTTGAACCGATGTGGGCAGCCGTCAAGCACGTATTGAAGCCGCGCGGGGTATTCGTAACTACTGCGAGTCAGCCGTTTACAAGCGCGCTGATTATGTCAAATATTAGGAACTATAAACATTCTTGGGTATGGAATAAGAAGCTAGCTGGCAATGCAATATTTGCGAAAAAGCAACCATTAAAAATACACGAAGATATTGTCGTATTTTCATTCGCCGGTTGTTTGTATTATCCGCAAATGAGGACTGGAAAATTAAGGAAAAAGAATGGGATAAAGAACAAGCTAGGAACATTTGGTGATTCAGAGATCACAGAAAACGATCAGTATTATCCTACTTCTATTTTACAGTTCTCTAATGCTGGATTACGGAGAGGAAAAGTGCATCTGTCTCAAAAGCCTGTCGCCCTCTATGAGTACCTTGTCCACACCTACACCAACGACGGCGACACAGTGCTTGATTTCACGATGGGGTCTGGCACAACTGGCGTCGCCTGTGTGAACACGAATCGTAAATTCATCGGCATTGAACTTGATAGAGGATATTTCGACATCGCCGTTGATAGAATCAACGCCGCGTTAGCAACCCCCGCGCAAGGCTCGCTATTCTAACCCACGCGCCATCTAGCCCCTCTGGACGCATTGAATTGCCCCATCGCCTGTCCTGATCTGCCGTACTTCCCGCCGCTTATCACTATGGCTTGGGGCAGCACCGTTGATACCCGCATAGGCCCACCAACATAAGCATAGCGCAGCGCTGTGGGATAGTCCTCTCCATCCTTGCCCGGTGTGTCGCGGTCGTAGCTACCATCGGGCATTCGCTTGCACTTGAACTTCTTGGCTATCGCTGTATGCAATTCAGGGCACCTCTCGGTGTCTATGAACAGACTGCGCGTGTTTGAGTTATCTCTGAAAGCATCGCGCAGCACCCCAATTCCATAAGCCACGTTCGCCACCTCTTTCGGTATGGTTCTACAGTTCAGATCACGCGGCCAATCGCCGATCAGGTCTTGTGCCGCTTTCTCTGCCCAGAACACCGAGATGTGCAAGCCGAACTCGTCAATGATGCGTGCCTTCATTTCGTGTGCCGCTTGGATGAGCTTGCTCGGCGTGTTGTTGTTGTCGTCCCACTCTGCAATTACCCAGCGCAGACGCTTGCCGTTTTCGAGTACCCCAGGAGCCTGAGCTACTACCACGATTCTACCACGACCGCGCTGGTCTACCCCAGCAAAGCACGTCCAGTTGTTGATGTCTGCGCCCTCTGGTGGGAATGGCTGCTGACAACCCATGTCGTATTGTGGATAGACAAGTCCTTGTTGTTTTCCTGTAAGCAAGAGGTTCTGTAAGGCGAATGATTCGGCGTCGGTCGTTAAGAACTTGGAGCAGACATCTTGGTAGGGATAGTGCCCCTCAGCTTTCTCGCCCCTGCCGCCACATAGTTCTTCGTAGTTGCCTGTGTACGGGTTAGTCCAGAACTGTAACGGGCAGCCACCGCAGCCAATGGGGTACGCTCTACCGCACGGCTTCATCGTGTCGAAGATGTCGAACTCATAAACGGCGATGCCCTTCTCTTCGGCAGTATCGAGGAAGCTCTGCATCGTGCCGGTGCTGTGGTACTGGCTGGATGCCATTAGTGTAGTGGCCTGATATTGGTCGCTGCTCATTGGCATCTGCATTGCGGTTGCCAGAATGAGCGTGTCAATATGGTCTAGCTCGTCTACTGTCAGCGCGTGAGGGTGTGGGCCAGATACAGAACGCTCGCTGCCTCCAGTGCGTATTTCTAGCTTCGAGCCGTTCGTGAGGACGCACTTTGTTACCATTGGCTCTGCCGCCAGCATATCCGCAAAGAACGGCAGCTTTATCAGTCCTTCGACGCCATCCTTTTCCTTGCTGCCAGCGAAGTAGGCATAGCCGTCGCGCGCCTGTCCTTCTGAGCCAGCGATGTTGACAATTGAATAGCCTGGCTTAAAGCGCATTGAGGCGAGGTCGAAGATTGAGAACAGGCGCGTCTTGCCAGCACCACGATTGCCACGCGCGACAAGCACCCGCTCGCGCTCGAAGAAGGCGTCGGCGATAAACTCGAATGGCGAGCGATGGCCCGCCTTGGTTACGTGGCGCGCAATGTTAAAGCCGAGTACGTAATTTACCCATTGGTGGAATTCGTCATCAGTCGTCGGGCGCTGTGAGGACATTTTGGAGCGCCGCAACATCAAGGTCGCTTGTGCGTCCGACAAAATCTGGGCTAACATCTGTTGCGATTGCGTCGATGATTGTTCCACTATCTATCGCCCCCTGAACTGTTGAGATGAGTTGCTGTAATTGGTCAAAGCTCATCCCTTCTAAGTTGAATATCTGTGGCTCGTTAAGCACGTTGTTCTGCTGGACGTTCACGTTGACCTGCATTGGGGCAACTGCCTTTCTAGCAAAGTCGAGGATTTCCAGTGGGTCGTGCATTGTAAGCGGCATCCCAAGCTCTATGTTACGTTGCATCTTGTCTTCAAACAAGACCTGCGCGTAAGCGAGCTGTCGGCGCGTCGATGCAATCGGGACGTGCGCTACTGCCTTGTCTACGTCGCCGTTTATCTCTATCCCCGCCTCGTTCTGGGCGTTGAGGAGCGCCATCACGTCCATTGGGTTCATCTGGCATACGTCGGCAATGACACGCGCCTCTGGCGGGTAGACAATTCCACGGCGGATAATCATCTCCTGGCGCACACATTTCTCTTGTTCTGTCAGCGGTTTTCGCGGTCTCATGGTTAAGAGTATACTCGTCTTGTAAACGTTGTGCCACCTTGACACGCCTTGGAATAGTGGTACAATCCGTAGTAGATGGGAATCCGCAAAACACTAATTGACCAATACGACACCTCCGAAAACCGCCAGCAAGTCTACCAACGAGACGGCGGGCGCTGTGTTGTCTGCGGGGGGAACTTCCACGACATCCACGAGATTGTGTCCAGGTCACACTGGGCCTCCACCGAGCATGATATGGCACTGTGCTTCGCGTTGAAGAACCGGGTATGTATCTGCCGGTATCATCACGGTGAATATCAGGGGATAGCTGAAAAGATTGGCGAGTTGCTACGCCTGCTACAGCGCAGGCACGGGTACGATTACTCAGAGAGAGAGTTTGCAAATTATCTATGAGAACTATCACATATCGCAGAGAACAAAACAAGAAGCGCAAGCGCAGAGCCAGGCGCATAATCTCGCGCTGGTTTCACGGACGCGATCTAGCCGACGACGAGCGATTCGTTGGTATCATGGCAGCCACGCCTTGCAGGTGCTCTTGCCCGTACTGTGGCAACGAGCGCAGGCACTTCGGGAAACGTACACGACAAGAGATTGTGGCAGATATAATTACTAATGAGCAACTAGAGGTTATATGAGTGAAATCGACGAACTTAAAAATAGGGTGTCGCAAATCGAGCGATTCCTTGGTAGTAGAAAGGGATACGTGTTCGCAAAGATTGCAGACATTGAAGTGAATGGCGGGAGCAGCGGTAATGTGCGCGTTGTACATAATTGCCCCACGATGCCGGCGGGGACAAGGGTGCTTCGCCCAATTCATAAACAGTGGTTGATTGATAATGGCTATAGCGATTATGACGCACCGGCTAGAACAATACTTGACATAGCGTATTGTCCGTATTGTGGACAGAAACTATTTTAAGGAAATGAAGATAGAATACAAACTAACACTTATTACCAAACTCAAGGGAGATTAGAGGTAGAATGAACGATCTTGGCATAATTAAATTACAAGTAGATTACTTCAAAGACCAAGATGGAACGGTGCGCTGCGCATCGCTTGAAACTGGTAAGAGCATGGTGATCTTTATGCGTAACAAGGAGGGCAAGATTGTCACCGCCACGCTTGGTATGCCAGTGATCCCTGTAGAGACATTGCTGGAAATCGCCAAGGCGTTCGATGCGCCGAGCAATGGGTTGCATACGTACAAGTGTTCCCGTTGCGGCTATGCTTACACTGGGGACAAGCAACTTGATTGTAGTTGCGGTTGCTACACCGAGAAAATCTAAGAGGTCTGCATGAAAGGAGTGGTACTTGACTAACTATAACTGGGGCGATGTACTTCTGGAAGCGCGTGGGGTTGCCGCTGATGGGTGCGGGGGCTGGCGGCATCTATCAAGAATGCTAAGTATTCCGAGGACTACACTCCGCAGAGAACTGCAAAAGCTAGGCGTCAAAGAATACGATGATCTGCTGTACGACACGGAACCCGATGGCATTGAATCTCCAGAGAGCAGTTTTGTTAAGCAACGCATCACCACGTCGGTTGCCCGCAATCTAAAGGTGGTATACTTCGGCGACATCCACGCTCCGTTCCAAGACGACCGCGCCATCAGCGTGACCGCGCAGATTATAGCTGATTTCAGACCAGACGAAGTTGTCTGCGGGGGCGACTCGGTAGACTTCTACGCAGTGTCGTCGTTCGACCGCGATCCTGAGCGCGTGCTCAAGTTGCAAGAGGAGTTAGATATAGCGTTCGGGTGCCATGAAACGCTAACGTCAGCAGCCAGAAGCGCACAGTGGTATATGCTTGATGCAAACCACGAGGAGCGGTGGGTGCGCTATCTGCATAGCCATCCAGAGATTTCCAGCTTGCGCGTGCTTGAATTGTATAATTTGTTGAGGTTTAACGAGCTTGGATGGAAGGTCGGCGGGGCCGAAAGACGATATTGTAATGGTTTGTTGGCGCTAATCCACGGGGCAAGGTACAGCAAACATGCAGGCTGGGCCATTAAAGCGGAAATGCACGACAGGTTCTTTGACCACCATGTTCTGCAATTGCACAACCACAAAGTTGGCAGCTACATAAGCCACGGGCCTTTGCGCCAAATGTCTGGCTATGAGGTTGGATGCTTGTGCTCGCTAGAACCAGAATGGCACCCTCACCCAAATTGGAACCAGGGGATAATGCTTGTAGAGATTATTGAGAATGTGCCATCATTTAATAATCTTATATTCCACGCTGACGGCAACACTGTGTGGTCTGTGTTCGGCGGGAAGGTGTACAAATCATGAGCATTCTGGTTTGTCATAACTGCAAACAACCCATCTCTGCATTCGCCAAAAGATGCAACTATTGCGATGAGGCGGTGCTGTATCCAGAGCCGCTGGCAAGCACGAGCGAAGATGTTCTCCCAACGACACACGAAGAGCAGCGCGTCGTATACGTCTATCCAGACGACGAGCGCGTTGTGCGTTTCGACGAGAACTGGGAGGAAGTAGTTTGAGGTTTTCTCCTTGAAAGAGCGTGGCGGGGTTGACGGTGAAGCGTCGGCTTCACTGAGGGCGCGGGGGTGGATAGTCAAAGTCACCCGCGATTTCCTGAAATGCCATCGTTGCGGGTCACTGATTTACCCAGATGCCGCGCCAGGGTGCTTTGACGCTAGGGTGGCGATACCAGTGTGGGATAGAAAAGAAATTGCTTGGTACGCCATCGAAGTCAAAAGCTCCCGCACCGCATTGCCGTTCGCGTGTATCGACGACAAGAAGCGCGAGTGGTCAGCAGCTCACACAAGCGACTACTCGATGTGGATGTGGGTATGTATGGGGGACAGAATTAACAGCAAGAAATATCCACGAGTTACGTATCTGTTCCCACTAGCACTGTTTTATCAATTAGAAAATTCTAGTAACAGGAAGTCTATCGCGTATGACGACGCCGCGCTGCTAGATTACAAACTACAATGGGAAGGTTCTGGATTATGGACGATACCAGAGACACACCAGTTTCTAACGAGTTTGGCATAATCACACCCTACTCATCTTTGAGTAGCGGCGTAGCTGATGGCGTTTTCGCTATCGAAATAGGCAGAGAGCAAATCGTATTCTCTTGCGAAGCGGCAAGAGCGTTCGGAGAATGGCTTGTTGAAAAGGGGAAGGAATGGCAGATATACTTGACGGAATCCTCGCCAAAGTAGAAAAGAAGTATGGAAGCGGGGTGCTTAACGGAAGAGCCAGAGATACGTTCTCAGGCGAAGCCAGACCTACCCCAATTTCTACGGGGAGTCTAAGGCTTGATTGGGCTATTGGTGGGGGAGAGGAATTTGGGGGTATCTATCGGCGCAGGATTACCACTGTGTATGGGTCAAAGAGCACTGGAAAAACAACACTCGCTAATTCGGTAATCGCTAATGCGCAGCGCCAGGGGTGTAAAGCCATCCTTGTCGAACTTGAAGAGAAGTATGACAAGGTTTACGCGGAGGCGTGTGGGGTTGACTTAGACGAGTTGATATTCTTGCACACTATATCCGACGATGACAAGATACAGGTTATCACGGGCGAAGAGGTACTGACAATACTGCTACAGGTTGTAATGTCTAAGGCCGTAGACCTGGTTGTCATTGACAGCATATCGGGGCTAAGCCCCAAGCTCGAACTTAACGGGGAGATTGGGGAGTCATTCCCGGCGTTACAGGCACGGCTTGTAACGAAATTCATTCGCAAGATACCTCCGTATCTAGCCCGTAACAACGTAGCCCTGTTAATCAACAATCAGGTGCGCTCTAACTTTGGCGGGACATCGTTTGAGGCTCACTACACTATGCCAGGGGCATACGGGCTGAAGCACGGCACGGCGGTTTTAATCAAAGCGGCGCACGCCTACGTGAACAAGCAGTATAGGTTGAAGAGCGGGGATGAGTTTGTGGGAAGCAGGGCGCGGTTCTTCGTTGAAGAAAATCAAATCGCTAACCCTTACCAGTCTGCCGACGTACCAATCATTAGCGGGAGCGGGTTCGATACGGCGATGGAAATTCTCTCGTTCGCTGGCGAGGTAGATTTCATCAGCAAGAAAGGGTCTTGGTATTATTACTTTGACGAGCACGGCGAAGAAGTAATGCTTGCGCAAGGCGAAACGGCGGCGGCGGAAGTGCTGCGTGAGAGCCCGGCGTTGCTAGAATCATTAAAAGGGCGCGTCGTAGAAAGGATGAGTGCAAAGTGAATAGGGTGAAGATAACCACCACAGAAGGGACTGGGAACACAACCAAAGTCGTTCTTGTTTGCGAGCAGGGCGAGTTCACAATCCCGTGCAGCGAGACACACGCCCGCATTGACGGCCCAGAAGAGCTTTGGTATGCGACTATCACAATTCCATTGCCATTGCTCGATCTTGATTTAGACGCAGAACAAGTTATTCTTGATGTATTAGAAGGATAAAAATGAATAATAGCTACACCCTAGAAGATATTAAGACCGCGTTTTGGGAAACGTTTCATAAACAAGGGGAACTGTTTTTTAGTTATTCTGGCATAGAAGAACGTGACAACGCCGACACCGAGTACTACTGGAATGAATTACTAGATAGCTTGGCTGGTGTTGATGAACGAAGCCCTGTCCAAGAGAGGGCGCGGTTCTTCGTAAGGCATCCTCAAGAGGGCAAAGGGGTAACGCAATGACAGAAAAGAACTTTGATGTATCCGTAATGCTTGACGCACCAATCCCGGCAGAATCACTGATTATGGCAGGGGATAGGCTCGCGCAGGATGAAACCGTGATTGAGTTTGAGATTGTCGCTACCTATCTCGATGGGGGTAAGCGTAGATTCCGGTGGGAGAGAGCAAAACGAACAGAAGCCCTGTCCAAGAGGACAAAGGAGTAACACCGTGACGATCATTTTAGAAGAACACTTTGATGTAGCCGAAGACAATCCGGCACTGCGTTTATGTAACACGCCTTATTAGAACGCAAATGGCAAAATCTCCGAATTGGTCTCAGGAAGAGATTGACTTTCTAAGAGAGTTCTATCCCAATAACGGCATACGATGGTGCGCCGAAAGATTACCATTAAGGACAGAGGGGGCTGTGAACTGCGAGGCGTGCATACTTGGGATCAAGAGAAACGACGATAGAGGATTTACTGACTATTTCAAGAACATAGACACTGAAGATAAGGCATACTGGCTCGGTTTTTTGTTCGCGGATGGGTGCGTAGGGGACATAAAAGTATCTTTGTCTCAATCAGAAAGATACGTTGTTGACGACTTCCAAAAATCAATAGGGTGCAATTACAAAGTGCGAACTGTATACGGGAAGGAACACGCATTTAGAGATGGGAAAATATATACTTCAAAAACTCATTACTGTGTTGAAATACCGAGCGTAGATATGGCTAACGATTTGAGACGCCACGGGTGTGTAAACAAAAAGAGCCTCGTATTAGAATACCCAGATCATCTAAACGAACATCTTAGACACCATTTTGCCAGGGGGTATTTCGATGGGGACGGGTGCATTCATGGCGGCATGTTTAACGAACACATAGTCGTAGCTGGTACGCAGAATTTTATTGAGGCGATAGCGAAGTCTTGCGAAATATTGTCGAAATATTCAATTCACAAACAGGGCAACATACACACATGCCACATTTCGAGCGTGCAAGCGATGAACTTTATGGAGTGGATGTATAGCGGGGCAACAATATTTCTAAAAAGAAAAAAAGACAAATACGATGCTCTTGTTAGCAGTAGAGAAAACTCGAAGGAGGGGAAATGGTGCAGGCACTATTAAATGGCAGCTTTGAAAATGGATGGAATGACATACCAGCCGGTAGCACTATCAATCAGGAGCCGGATAGCTGGGTGCTTACTTGGAAGGGGGTAGGGCAGCCCCTTGATTCTAGTGGCGCATTCGCCGGTGACGAGCTGCCCGTTTTTGAAATCGCACAAACGATCCCAGAGTGCGTACACAAACACATGGATCAGCTTCCACCAGACGAACAGCCTGGCGGGGAACACGCACTTATCTTGGATGGTGTGTACACATATAAAGTGTTCTCGTCGGTCAACCCATTTGGCATTACCCTCACGCAACAAGTGCCAGCTAATGGCGTCGCGACACTTACTGTCCCTGTGCAAGTTCATCATCATGGCGATGGTAGTTACGGAGCGTGCGCGGTAAAAGTAGAGCTTGTCGGAGTTGAATCTGTGAATACCGGATGGCTAACATTTCATGGTGGAATCAATGAATTTGAGTGGGTGTCCCCAACCGTCAGCACAAATACAAACGGAAGCGCCGGTGTAGTCGTAACGCTAGAAAGCCGCGCGCTTGGTGGAATAGACTTCTTCATAGACAACCTGGTACTAACTGAAGCTGGCGAGACAGAGCCGCCACCAGTCGTTCCGCCAACAGATTATGACGGGCCAGTTATTACTACTGGCTCTAAAATCTTCACCGCACACACTATCGGAGAGGGCGGGACAATCGAGATGCTACAAGAAGGCCGGGCCGTGGGCGTTACATCGCCTACGGTAAAGGTGTTCTTGTCAATGGGCGCGTCGGATGACATTCACGACGCAAGCCCCGACACAATCATTGTCGGGCGTGTTGATAAGGGCTGGAACGGGGATAGTATTGAAGGGGTAAACCTGTCTGGAGACTTACTGGTCGAAGCGCAACGCATTATGAATTTGGCGATGCCAGTATGGGCGCAGTTCCCCAACGTGCGGTACTGGGAAATCCTCAACGAAGAAGACCCTGTGGGCGTTGACGGGCATCGGCGTATGGGTATCTTCCAGTCTCATTGTATCGACATAGCCGACGCCAACGGCTACAAGCTCGCCTTGTTCTCCTACAGTTTAGGTGTGCCAGAGTGGGAAGAGTGGGAAGCGATTGTGGCGACTGGTGTATTCGCTAAAGCGAAAACGGGCGGGCACGCGCTTGCGTTGCACGAATATTCCTACCCGATGGACACCGGGTTCGGTGAAGCACTGCCAGGACAACCGGCATATCCGAATCGCGGTATACTAGCGTGTCGTTACCGCTGGTTGTACGAAGACTTCCTCAAGCCGCTGAACCAGGTTGTACCGCTATTTATCACCGAGGCACAGATAGCCCTGCCGGACTTCCCGACACTTATCACACCAGAAGCATGGCTTGATGAACTCGCGTGGTACGACGAGCGCTTGGCAGAAGATTATTACGTGGTCGGTGCGCATTTATTTACCCTGTCGTCTGTACCAGGATGGACAAACTTCAACTGGGTAGAGTGGCGCTCACATTTAGTTGGGTACGCACTCAGCGTCAAGGATAGACGTAACGCCCTAGCGCCAATCATCGAAGAACCTGTAGACCCGCCGCTCCCACCAGGAGAGTGTACACCTAGATTCCCGTATGCTAGGACATACATACTCATCCCGCCTCGCCACGGCAGTGAATGGGTTGGCCCATTACTTGAAAAAATCTGGAACGAGAGGCGCTTTACTATAGGATGTTCGGCTGACGATGGGGGATGGGGGCCAGGAACGGAAAGCAGGACTGTGCTGGCACTGAATCCAGATGCGTGGGATGGGGACTTGCAAGCGTTCTTCGATGAGTGGTATCCTGGCGTGCTGTATTTCCCTATCCATGCCGATACGCCAGAAGAATTTGCTCAGGCTGTATACGACTATTACAATCCGCCCACAGGCTTCCCGCCAGTGTGGGATGACGACATTACCTACGACTTACCACGGCGCACAGATTGCAGCCTATTCCCAGATGGCACGTGGCCGCAGCGCACGCTGATACAGATTGACGGGGTGACTGCCCATCATGTCGGGTCTGATGCCACTCCTCTCCAGGTAGCCACGGCATATCTTCAGAAGGATGGATGCAGGCCATCTATCCCCTACACTATCTGGATTGAAAAGGATGGCACGATTCTCAAGTGTAACCCGCTCGAAGATGCCGGGCTGCACGACAACACCAGTGGGTACACGACCGTCAACACACACCTGAGCGTCGGGCTTGCGGGCGCGTTACACATTGACTATCCTACCGAGGCGCAGTACAACGCGCTGGTAAAGGTTATCTTCTGGTGTGTAGACAATCCAGAGATGAACGTCATCAGAGAGCGGGTAAAGGGGCACATGGACTACATCAGTACACAGTGCCCTGGGTGGAAGGAGGGCAGCAATACCGGCGCGGATCGCTGGAAGTGCGAGTTGTACGGCAGGCTAGGATGGGACATTGATGGTTGCGAGGTCGCCCCGCCGCCGTCTGGTGGTAACACTCGCGGGGTTCACGCGCACGCATCCACATCGCCACGGCTAACAACAAGCCAGATTATCGACCTGGTAGCACCTATGAACCTATCACACTACAAAATTCTCGATGAGGGTAGCCCCGCGAATGTCGAGCTGGCACTGGCACTGATGGCGAACGACATCGAACCAGTTGTCAGGCTGTATCAGGCCGGGCAGTTCCCTGGAAGAAATACGCGCATCCCCTACATCGGTAACATGCTTGCTACTGGCGCGACGCTAATAGAGATTGGCAACGAGCCAAACCTGCCAGTCGAGTGGGTGGACGCATACAGGCCGATGGTGGATTGGCACAACACAGAGATAGTCAATGCCGTAGCGCAGAGTTGGTTGCTTGATGCGCGCCAAGTTATTTCTATGGGCGGCAGGCCAGGACTGTACGCGCTCGCCCCCACCGACAGAGGCGGGGTTAATCCGCAGTTCTCAGATGTAATGTGGTTCGAGGGGATTACTAACTGGCTACGGGCCAACGCATTGTCAGAACTGCGCGGCTGGCTTAATGATTGGATAGTATGGTTGCCGGTACACAGCGGGCGCTTCGACAAACCGCTCGACTTTAATCCGTTCCAAGCCACGTACAGGGACAGCATGTGTATGCTAGGGTACAATATTCACCAGCAGATTCTTTCTGATAAGTTTGGTGTGAGTGACGTGCTCACTATTGGCACCGAGGGGGGCTGCTACTCACCAGAATCACTGGTAAGGATGCAGTTCTCCCCTATCTACAATGAAGCTGGTTGGGGCACGGCGGTAGTAGAGATGCACAACTTCCTGAATGCCAGGGGCGACATCGCGGCGGTGTGCTCGTGGATACTTGGAGTGAGTGATGATCCCACATGGGACGAGGATGCCTGGATCAGGCGCGATGGTAGTTGGCGCAGTCCAATGACAGCAATGAGGAGCTAAATAATATGGGTGACGAAAAACCAAAGGGACGGGTAACACAAGAACTGGTAGTGGACAGGCGTATACCGGCGATTATAGCCTCTACACTGTATCTCGCGCTATCGGCGTTCAATATGCTGTACGCTTCAGTGTTCGCAGACGGGTGGCTAGATGCCGGTAGAGCCGTCGCGTTTGCGATAATCGCATTCTTCATTGGGGTTGGGCTTCTTGGGCTGACCAGAAAGGAAAGTACGCATGTTGAGGAGTAGCCTCTGGCGCAAGCGCGTGGTTATGGCGCGCGATTCTGGCAAGGAGTCATTTCGCTATGATGATATGGTTGAGTTGTGGGAGATTTCGAGGGCTGGAATCTCGGTTGCTTTGAAGCAACTTAGCGAGGAGTGCCCTGGCGGAGTTATCACTTCCAAGGACGGGCAGCGCACGGTGGTTGAGTTTGACTACGACTTACTCGTTGGAGATAATGACACGTTCGACGACGACCTGCCGCTCAATATCCCTGACTGGATGGCGAGAGAAACGTATGATGCCGTAATGGAACGCGCTGATATTGACCTAGAGCAGTACGACATCTTTTTCTCTCATCGTGACGATGACTGGATGAGGCAATACCAAAGAGGCGGGGTTGTCATAAGCGTACACGAGAGCGGACAGAAAACGCGGTTGTACGAAGTGACGTTTAGAGTTGATAATTGTGTCGTAATAGGGGGATTTTAACGTTGGAAGTTGTAAAGCGTGACGGTCGGATTGTCCCGTTCGATGATAGCCGTATCTATCGGGCGATAGATAGATGCTTCGCTGGCCTTGGCTATGATGCCAAGGTAGGCCCACAAGAGCTAACGCGGCGCGCAGTGCTGGTCGTGTCTGGCAAATACGAGCGGCCTACTGTTGAGCAGATTCAGGACGTGGTAGAGAGTGTGCTGCTTGCCGCTGACGAGATCGAAGCGGCACGCGCCTACATCCGCTACAGATACGAGCACGAGAAGTCCAGGAGGGCAAGAGACGTGCCCAGTGGCGTCAGAGAGGCGTTTGCAGAGTCGGATGCGTACTTTGCTACCCCTATCCAGAAGTTTCAGTTCTACGACAAATACAGCCGCTTTGACTACTTCTTAGGTAGACGCGAAACGTGGGTGGAAACAGTGGATCGTGCGGTGGCTTTTCTTAGAAAGCTGTCCGAGAACAAGCTGCCAGAGAAAGACTACGCGCGCATCCGCGATGGCATCCTGAATATGAAGGTGATGCCGTCAATGAGGCTGCTGGCAATGGCTGGCCCTGCGGCAGAGAGGTCTGGTCTAACAATCTACAACTGTGCCTATCTACCAGTGGATAGCATTAGTTCATTCTATGAGGCTACCATACTGGCGATGAGTGGCTGTGGCGTTGGCTACTCTGTAGAGCGCCAGTACGTTGAGCAGTTACCCCGCGTGCAACGGCAAGGCGACGGGACTACATTTACAACGTTTGTAATACCAGACACCGCCGAGGGCTGGGCTAACGCTATACAGTACGGATTAGAGACGTGGTTCAATGGGTGGGATGTGCGCTTCGACTACTCAGAGATACGCCCCGCCGGTGCGCCGCTGATGACTAAGGGCGGGCGTAGCTCTGGCCCAGCACCCCTGCGCAAACTGCTGACATTCGCTAGAGACAAAGTGCTCAGTAGGCAAGGTGGTTTCTTGCGTCCAATTGACGCTCACGACATTATGTGCGCCATTGGCGGGTCGGTAATTAGCGGAGGCATGCGTCGCACAGCTCTCCTTTCCCTGTTCGACTTCGACGATGCTGAGATGAAGCACTGCAAAGATGGCGACTTCTGGCGCGACAACAGCCAGCGCTGGAACGCCAACAACTCGGCGGTCTGGCCCGATAGACCGCTAACGCAATCAGAGGTCGCGCACCACCTGCTAGAGATGTTCGATAGCGGTAGAGGGGAACCTGGAATATTTAATCGCAGGGCGGCGCTAAATACTATCCCAGAACGTAGGAATAAAGAATATGTTTATGGAACAAATCCTTGTGGGGAGGTCTTGCTGCGCCCTAAAATGTTGTGCAACTTATCCTCTATCATTGCTCGTAGCAACGACAATCTAGTAACGCTGCTTGAAAAGGCAGAGCTGGCTACTATCATTGGCACTATTCAGTCAATGGCGACGAACTTCCCTGGGATGCCTGATGAGTGGCGCAAGAACTGCGAAGAAGAGCGCTTGCTGGGTGTAGACCTCAACGGCCAGTTGGACTCACCCGTGGCGATGCTGCCCGATGTACAAGCGCTACTCAAACAGCAAGTGCTCAGAATCAACGGGCGGTACGCGAAGCTGCTTGGTATCAATCGAGCGGCGGCCACAACATGCGTTAAGCCTTCTGGTAACTCGTCACTGCTGTTGGATTGTTCGTCGGGGTTGCACGCACGCTGGTCTAAATACTACGTGCGCAACATCAGGATTAGTGCGCTCTCGCCGTTGCTTGGAGTTATGCGCGATGCTGGTGTGCCGATGTCGCCAGAGAACGGGCAAGACCCTGATAGCTGCAATACGTGGGTGATCCACTTCCCGGTCAAATCCCCAGACAGAGCAATGACGCGCAACGACAGGACTGCAATCCAGCAATGTAATTACTGGCTACAGAATAAGATACAGTGGACTGAGCAAAACCCGTCGGTCACTATCTCGTACAAGCCCGACGAAATCTTAGACATCATCAAGTGGGTATGGCAGAATCAAGACAACATCAACGGAATGACTTTCTTGCCTACGTTTGATGCGCTGTACGACCAGATGCCCTACGAGGAAATCACCGAGGCTGAATACAACGAGTTGGCTGCCGTGTTCCCGGAGATCGACTTCTCGAAAGTGTGGCGTTACGAGGACAAAGATTTAACTTCTGCGGCACAAGAGCTTGCGTGTATGGCGGGTTCGTGCGAACTGGCTTGATTTGACTGTTACTGGCAATATGCTATACTAGGGGCATCAAATCAACTAAAAGGAGCAGTGTATGTTTGTTTACAAGAACTGGGCGGATGGCCGCTATGCATGCCGTGGATGGTTTTTGTTTGGCTTAATCCCACTTGCTGTATGGAAAATCAACGCGGACGTGCCCACCAACGGCAATTGATAAATCATAAGGAGAGTGATATGACAAAGAGCGGTAATACTGTAGCTGCGGTGTGCCCGTCAAGCGGGGATTTCGTGGCGCGTGAGCCGAAGGTGTTCTTGGAAGTCAGGGACCTGTCCGAGAAGTGGACTCGGTATACGTTTAGCGAGCATGAAGAAATTGATCTGCTTGACTTTGCGGGGTTGACGGACTGTGTTACCCCGCTGGACGTTTATGCACCGGCGGTGTGCCCAATGACGGGCGAGGCTGTTACTGAAGTCCCGGTGCTGCGCATCAAGGCGAAGGGCGGAGGTGTGGAGTTTACATTCTACTTTTCAAGTGATGCGGAAACGGCGATTGCCGAAGAGTTCAATGTCAGCATACGCCAAGGGTATCGGTATCCGTGGAGAGGAACATACGGGTCTGTCGAACCCTGCGGGGTCACACTCACTATTCCAGCAGGCATGTCCATGTCCGTACCGCAATTCCTTTACCCACAACCCCCGCACACGTAGATTGCGGCACAAAGCAAAAGCCCTGGTTTAATCGCCAGGGCTTTTTTGTTGCCACGAATCAACTGAACAGCGAGCCTTGCACTACCTCTTCACCGTCGTCCGTGACAAACACCTCTGGTACAGCCCCTAGTCTCTGTGCTGCGTTCTTGTGCAGGTACTCGAACGAGATGTCGCATCCAATACCGTGACGACCCAGGGCACGGGCTACCTGGAGAGTAGTGCCGCTGCCTACGAACGGGTCGAAGACGATGGCTGGCACGACACAGAAATCTGTCAGCGGTTCGTCTTCCCACTGCTCTCCTTCAAAATACCACCGCGCGTCACAACTATTGCAGGGGATAAACGCGCCGCGTACCCCGCCGTGAATCCCGCTTGGTAGAAATGACATATCCCATTCGTGAGTATGATTGCTGATACAGTTACAAGTAGGACGCCAGCCGAGAGTTGAAAACTGGACGTGTTTAGTCACGCCGAGAGTAGACTGCTCAGTACCACCGTCAAGAGCGCCGCCACTGGCAAGGATGCGCCCTTGCGCCGCGCCAGGGTTGTGCTTGTTAGCAATGCGTGCCATCACCCTCTCGAACGGCGCGCCACATTTTACACATACGCCATATTCGCTGCTCCCAGCCTTAACGCACGGTTCAACAAGCGTGCTAGGGAATACGGCGAAGTGGCTCCCCTTGTAGCCCTTCGCGTTGACGTGCAACGCCAGTGGCTCACCATTAGTATCCAGTAGCAATCCCATATTGTCGCGTAGCCCGTACAGATAGTCCAGGTGTTCTTCGGATTGTGCGATTGCGTAATCTACCGAGTCCTTCCATACATCCGACGTGCGCCGGTTGCGCCCAGGTTCAACATCTCTGCTTTTGTCGTTAGCACGGGCTTGGTTCATTGAGTGTGGGGTTTGGCCTGGAGCACCGTCGATATTCTTGTGCGTGCTGCTGTTACCGCGCTTGGCCCTGGCGATACTCCCCGCGCTCGTGGGCATCTCTACGGCCTTTGCGTCGTAGTAGTAATGCTCGGACTTGGAAAGCAGGAACAGGTACTCGTGCGCGGTTGTCATGCGGTCGGTGACACTTTCGGGCATACACGAGTCTTTTATCCACTGCGGATCGTTGCGTAGATACCAGCCATCAGCGCGAAGCGCGAGTGCTATAAGCCAAGGGATACCCATAAGGTCTTTGTTTTTTATATCGTATTGCGATGGCGGACGCCCCTGCATATCGCGCGAGAAATTAGCACCCTTCCACCCCATGTCGCCATCTGTTTGCATACGGGTGTACCCTTTGTGATTGTTATAACTGTCGCCAAAGTTCAAAAACACAGGCGCGTCCTGGCGCGATACTCGCCACACTTCTCTAAAGATAGCCACAATATGCCCGACGAACATCTCTGGTGTTGGCTCTAGTCCTAGCTCGCCACGCCAAGCGCCGCATTTGAGACAGATGTTGCCACTGCTCGCAGTCTGCCCTTTACCAGCAGCGTCAGCGTCCTTCCACTTCGTTTGCTCTACCTGGCCTGGATGATGCGGTGGCAAGTCGTCGCCAAACACATGCTCGCAATCTGGATCGCCAGGAATAACGATCTCTGGCAGCCACTCGATTTGCTTGTAAGTCATACCGGGCCACACAGAGCCTTGTTCGCCTTTGTATTTTCTCTTCCCGTAATACGGCGGAGAGGTCACTACACAGTGTACGCTCTTATCCGCCAGTGGGATATGAATACCGTTAGAATTGATGAGCAGTTCCATCACTTAACGTACCGTGGGGACAGTGCATGCACGAAGGCGGAGTCGCTGCCCGTAATTATTACCGTGCTGAGAGCGCCCTTGATGTGCATCGTGATGTCACCACTGAAAGCACGTAGCGCCTCCCTCATATACTCCGCACACATTAGCAAGCATAGCTCGGCATCGCCCTCTGCCTGTACAGCTATATCGCCGCCGCCATCAGTGCCAGCAACGCTGACGACGATGCTGCTGTTAGTGATAGCGAAGGTGATGGTGCCATCTCCCATCCCGTCAAACATAGAAGCGCGCCTGACTGCATCCAACAACGCCGACGAATCTACGGTAACTGTACAGCGACCGTCGGTGTCGAACATCCCAGTCTCTTCTACACTGGACTGAACACCGTCGCCGTTGACAAGCTGGGTAGAGAACAGGATTGCGCCAGTGTCAAATGTCATTCGCCCGTTGCCGCAGCCAACGGTAACAATATCAGTGCCAAGTATTTTCGACAGCTCGTTCGCAGAGCCAGGCGGAATCAGCGCCTCACAGACAGCCTCAGTGTCAGTTGTGTTCCTTGAGATGCGGTAGCCATCTAACCCCATGAACGCCAGCTTGCCATCAAGTGTGTACAACGCTACGCTATTAAGCGTCGGGCGGCTTGCGTCATGGGACGCGAAAGGGGCGCAGTATTCAAGCGCCGCCTTTAGGACAGTGCCGTCAATCTCAAACGAGAAGTCGGCAGCCCCGGCAATCAGTGGGAACATATCAGCGGGCAGGCATTTGAATCTCACCTTCGTGTTACCGCTGACGAGCCTCAATACGTCATTGACCATCTCTAGCTGCACCGTGTCGGTATTCAGCGAGGCTACCACATCCGCGAATAGCACCGGAACAACGGTAGCGAAGTCTTCGCCGCAATCAGCGTCCACGTACACCTCGACTGACTTCTCGAAGTCGGTGGCGCACAGGCACATAATCCCATCAACAACTTTTAGCAGGATGTTCTGTGCGATAGGGATAGTCGTGCGTGCCGGGGCAATACGCTTGGCGATTGCTGTCCCACGCTTCAGTTCTTGGGTTGCTACCGTGATTTTCATTCAGTCTCCTTGCTTACCATCCGGGAAAATCTCCGAGATTCTGGAATTCAAGCTCAGACATTTCGACAATTGTGAAAGTGATTGATTCTCCAGCGTCAAGCCAATCAAGCCCGGACGGGTCTAACTCCCCTGCGGCGAAGCTTGCTGCATTTTCCAGACTACAAATGTAGAATCCGCCAGCGCAATCGCTACGGGTAACTTTAATATATTTCACCTTAGAACTCCTTTCCGTAACTCCCTTGTGTTAATCGTAATCATCGCTTGTGCAATTGTTATTGGCGTGAAGTTTGTACAATCCACGCCCACATCTAATATCCGCTGGCCCGCTGGCGGCGCGTATGTGCCGTGGGAATGCCCGTGGAGGTGATACGCGCCGTGATGTTTCCTGTCCCACTCGGCTTGTGGATAGTGGCTCAATACAAACACGTCATCGTTCGATTCAAGCGCCACGATTGGCGGGACTGTTTGCACTTCGTATCGCCCGCCAGAAGAGAAGTAGGTGTTATTAAGAATCCAGCGCTTGTCGTGATGCCAGAAGTTATCAAGTATGTATATTTTGCCGTTAAGCAAACGAAAGAATTTGTCTGCTGCGTTTGTGCCACCAAGCGTGAAGTCGCCCAGATGAATAACTATATCATCCCGCCCGACAACACCGTTCCAGTTACTCGCCATCACAGTATCCATTTCATCAGCGTCCGCGAACGGCCTGTTGGTGTACTTGATGATGTTCGCGTGAGAAAAGTGGTGGTCGGATGTGACAAAAACAGACAGCACCCTATCGCGCGGGATTGTTAATCTATTCACTGCGATAACCCCCTAAAATATGCTCGACTTCTTCGCCGTCTGATTCCCACGCGATCTCATCAATCGCGCCAAACTTCATCAACGAAGCCAGAACATCAGCCAGCACTACGGACTCTTCGCAATCTGTAAAGTGTACCAGGATGGGATTTCTATTAAAGTGGAGAGTAAGCACGTCTAGTGCCTCTTGTGCGGTTCTACACCACAGCCACTCAGGGGAAGGGGAAGGGGATTCTGTCTCGCTAATCCAAACCCTAATCATCCGCATCAAGCACGTCGGCGATGGCATACAGCACGTCACAGAGCCATTCGATGTCGGGGTACTTGTCTTCGTACTCATCTTTGAGTAGCCGTACAATGCGCCGCAACTTCATAGCGAGCACGTCCGGCTTGCTGTCTGCAACCAATACGTCGTAGATGCCTAGCAAATGCTTGGTCATGTTACACTCCATATCCGAATATGGGCGACAGCGATACGTGGTTGTAATGCCGCTGACACCAATCGTTGATAGCCGACTTCCTGCGCGGCGAGACCGGGTAGCGCCTGATTGTCTCGCCGCGCTTGACGCTGACGACATAACTGTTGATAGTCACGTCGTAGCTGATGTACACGAGCCTAAACAAGCGCCATCTCCAACTGTTCGGCATTAACCTCTGCGGCCTCTGGATAACGATAGCCAGACTCCTTGCGCAGAATCTCACCAGACATCCTCTCCATAGCTTCCTGGAAGGTCTCGCTGTCCTGTCGTTGCGCTACATAGGTAACAGCGTTGACGACATCCATCAGACGCGGTTCGCGTGCTCTGCCATACTCGCCAGCATTGCCAGTAGTCGCACCGACGGTTTCATCAATCACAGATTTAGACACACCATACTTCTTGGCGTAGCGCTCCAGTAATGGGCGCACTGTTTTCTGTTCGATGTGAATACTCTCGCTGGCGACAAATAAACGGGCGGCGACCTCTGACATTTGTAGCGCGGTAGCCATTGCCGCCGCAATCATAGCCGCCATCATACTTTGGTCGTAGTAGCGATGGTTGAACACCATTGCCTCTTTACATTCCCATCCAAATACCAGCCCGTTGGTACACACAGAGCGATATAGGCCACCGGCAATCTTCGCGCCACCATCACCAATCTCAGAGTTACGGATATAGACGCCCAAGTGCAGCCCGCCATACTTGTCCGACAGTTCAATCTCAGGGAAGAGCACGTAAGCACGTAGGTGGTCGTCAACACTCGGACGGTGAACTACCGCGTGCGCACCGTCGATATGGTTCTCAAATAGCCCAACGAACCGGCTGTTGTCAAACACCGTGTACTCATCACTGAGTACGGCACGCACCACATCACCCTTAGAGCGCACAAGATACTCGCGCCCTTTGCCAGCTTCCTGTTGCAGCATGCGATTAAAAACCTCTGGCTCGAAATCTGGCGGGCACTTTTTTTCAAGCCAGTGAATATCAGGCCCGCCAATGCGCCCGTTAAGTTGGCGGTACGCATAATCTGACAGATAGCCAGTTAGCGTCATCTCGCGCTGGAAGAGGGTGCTCGGAACGCGGTATCGCAGCGCCTTATCGCCTACGTACACCACATCTTTGGCGTGCGTGGTGTGGTCATAACAATCAACGGCGTACTCATCTACGCTTTCTCGTAGTGCTTGCAGCGTGCTTGCGCTCATCGTGTGCCTCCTCTCTGATTTCTGGAATGAATCTCTTCGCAAAGTCATCAACCGGCCCACCGTCAATGACAAACATCCTCAAAATTGCCATCGCGAACGACTTGAGACCTGTGTGCTCTTTCGCCAATGCAATGGCAATGTCGCGGTCGCCACCTTCAAGGGTCGCGATCCACTCAGCAATCTCCTTCACGGCGAGCATTTACCAGCCTCCGACAGTGCGAAGATTACTGGCTCTGGTGTGTACGAGACACAGAAGAACTCATTGTTCACCTTGTACCCATGCTCAAAGCCAGCGGACTCACAAACATTGTCCAATGAATTCCCTGCAAGGGCTGTGCCGACAACCAGGCCAAACACAAAGACCAACGCCACGAGCGCCATCACAAAAGCAAAAACTCCACCGTTGTCTTCCATCGTTTCCCTCCTATCAAGTGATAAGCCAAGTATAGCACATACGCGCCGCCAGCATAGTGACAAACATCACGTTAGTCTTTGACGTATGTTACTCTGCCAGTGTCGATCCCCACATGCCGTGCTTCTGACAAGGAGCGGGTTTGAATCATACACCGCTGCATCTTCGCGCTTACGCCAGCGCGTGTAGCACTATACCGCTTTGCTATCTCTATCTGCGACAAACCCTCTTCGTCGTATAGCCTTTTCAGCGTCGCGCAATCAGGTAGTTTCAAAGCACATCTCCCTCGCAATCCTTGCAGTACCAATTACAACCAGAGCCACGGATAGACGACACTGGATGGCCGCATAGCATTGTGCCTTCTGTGGCCTTTTCTGTGCCAGCCTCGATAACGGCCAGCATAAGCTCGGCTTGCAATACAGCTCTCGCTATGTCGAATTCCCACTCGGCAATACGCTGCACAGACGGGAAGAACAACGGGCGGATGACGCAGGCCCACGCTTTACCAATAAAGCCAATGCCGTACATAGTGTCCCTGGATTGCTCGTAAGCAGACCAGCTCGGCAGGCCAGACATCTTGACGGTGATTCCTAAATTATTCAACCAGCTCATTGCCATTCTCCTTGTCATACGACGCACATTGTTCCCAAACCTTCAGCATCTCTTCTCCGTGAGGCATGAAGCTACCCGAAATACGGGAGCTACCCATTCTACGGCCCGTCACATCAAATAGCGCTCGATTCACTTTGTCACGCCCCCATCCATCTTGGACTGCATACAGTGCCACAACGCTTTCGGCATTGTCAAAGGGCAGCGGGGCTGGCCCCGGCTTAGTATCTAATATGTCCGCCCTGTTGAACGCGGGCCAAGATTTCATGCGTGGCTCGCCGCCCCCCAGCGCTTTGGCCTGGGCTTCTGATGTGTATGCTATCAACATCCGCGTTGTCAGTGTGTCGGTACACAAGTACGCATCGCCTGAGCCTGAGAGGAAATCTGCTCGCGGGCGCACATCGCCAACAATAGCTTCGCTCTCAAAGCGGTCGGACACATTTAAGGCCAGACGTACACCAAACTGCGCGCGTGTACCTTGTCCGCTATCGCCGAACATCTTTTGCTTGGGCGACTGCGTAGCGCATAGTAGGAAGATGCTCACTTCGCGACCCATCTTCGATAGTAGAAATAGGAGGGAACTCACCGTGTCGTCAGCCATCGTGAACATATCAAAGTCGTCAAAGATGATGTACAGCGGCGAGAACTTCTCGGCGTCCTCGTCTGTGGCGTGGTTGCGCTCGCACATCAGACGATAGCACCATCCCAGAGCGTTGAGCACGCTTGCGCCATCTGTCGCCATCGGCCCTACCTGTCGCGGGAGTCCATTGATTACACCCAGCCCGCGGTTCCCTTTCCCGTTCAGGAGCACGAACTCGGCGTCTTCTGCAAGCACAAGCTGCCGCAGAATTGTCCAAGTGGCTACTGTCTTTCCAGAGCCGGTGCGCCCGCCGACAAGAATGTGGTGTGCTATTTGCTGGTTGAGTGTAACCACAACTGTCCCGCCACGCCCATCAATGCCGAGCGTGAAGCTGCGCCCCTTACCAGGTCGCTGCGATAGCTCTTCAAGGCCAATGTGCGTTGTTTGTAACTCTATAGGCCATTGCGCCTCAATGTGCAGGCGTTTGCCGCTCCAATCAACGAGCGGTTCAATAGATGATACATCGTCTATCCAGGTGTCAGGGAATAGCCCGCGCGCCTTTGCGTTCTTCTGGGCGCTTAGGGCTTGGTACAAACGGTCGCCAGCGGTTCCTGGCTTAACACTGACAATCCCTGAGCGTGGCCCAGGGATGTACTTCAACTTCTCAATTGCAATTGGCGTTCCGCTATTAAAGGCGGGGTCTGAATAACACGCCGCCCACAACGCTGCGCCCAGACTGCCGAGCAGCTTCTCGCGCTCTCTGAGTAAGAACCTACGATCCTGTGGCATTCTCTTCCACAACAATATCTGGAACTGGAATCACTTTCGCCGTTTTGTTCTTGTCGTACACAATCACAACGAGTGCCGTCAACGTAACTACGGCGACAAAAGTTGTAATAGTAGCTACCACAATCAACAAATAGTACGACTGTGTTGCCAGTTGCGTGTCAGTGTACACTGCATTCGCACCGGCGTTCATGAGACTCGCCTGGGCATCAAGCACGGCGCGATTCCCCTTGGCAACCTCTAGCGCCGCCTGTTGCTGGGCGCGACTCGCCGCAGCGTTATCACGAATGACACCCATGCCGCCGCCGAGGACAAGTACCAGCACAGCGACTACGACCAAGGCGATTACAATTGTTACAGGGCTGTCATTCATAGTTTCTCCTTACTCAACTACCATAACTGGCGTTTCTTGCATTGGAATATCTTCGCGTGGCTCGCGTGGGTACGTTAGCCACCGACTGTTGATAAGCAATCCGGGCGCGGCGCGCACGCTGTCGGACAGGTTGGGGAAGCCCATCTCGCGCAGGATGCGCCAGAGGATTTCCTTCGCCGTAAACGCTTCCCCGATAGGCACACAAATCGCGAGTATGAACCGTGCCGCCACCCACTCAATAGCTACATACGTCTTCCAGATTGGCGTGTCAATCCACATAACCTGCTTGACCACATCGTAACTCACGCGCTCGCCGAAACTGTAGTTCCACTCAAACGCGCCGAGGGCCGTCAGGATAACGAAGAATACCCCGAAGGCCAGCACAATCAGCTTGGGGTATATTTTATCGTGCGGGTTCTTGATGGACATCTCGAAGCCCGCAGTAAAAACTTTTACTTTAATCCATAGCACCACGAACACCAGCAAGAGCAAGTGCCCAACATTCAGCGTCAGCGCGCCGTCGAGCAACTTGAGGTTGCCAATCAACGCGGCGCTAATGTAGGCGCTCGTGGCATACACCAGAGTCATTATCACGTACAAGATAACGAAGAGAACGGGTTGCACGAGATTTGTGAACCACGTTTGCTTCTCGAACATATTGCCGCCACGGTTGACGGTTACTTCCCTACTACCACCATAACTCATTGTTCACCTCTGACTATATCCACATATTCACATCACAACAATAAAAATCCACACAAACTCACACACGAGCATCGCCGATACTGCCAAAAACGGCCTATCAATATCTGCCGCGAAGTACAGGAATAGTCCGGCGATTGCCCCCGTTCCAAGAAACAGCAAACTCACAACGACAAAGAATACGGGGATGGACAGGATATATAGAATCGCCCTAGCAATATATTTCATAGTATCACCTGCCTTGGTTAAAGTATAGCACCACTTGGTGTAATGTCAAGTTGGTTCGCGCCTTTGGTTTTTCGCTACAACACCGCGATAGCCGCGATGACAGCGAACAAGAAAAACAATAAACCCACGCCCAACATAACGCATCCCAACATTCGCGCACCGTGATTGTTTGTGTCACCCATGCCACACCCCCACGGTCTTCGCCCAATGATGCTCTGCCTGTTCCAGAGCCGCCTCTTCGGGAATCTCTTTGAAGAAATGCAATACCGTGATGTACTGGTCGCTAATATTCTTATGCGCCAGCGATGCCCACACCACTGGGTGCATGTCCTTCACAATGATATTCTGCACTGGTGCTTGTTTTGCGCCAAGCATTCGCATCTCATAGACAACGAAGTGATACACGTCAGTTACCATCAGTACCCCCAAGAGAATCTTCAATATCCATTACCAACATTTCAGACTCCTTATCTTGCCCAAGAAACTCTTTCTCGACTTTCTCAATGTAGCGCACTGCATGCTCAAGAACCCCGCGATCTACAATCACTGGATCGCCAAGATTCTTTGAATGGGGAGTGTTCAATGCGGCTTCGCGGTAGCGTATATAATCATACACTACGTTTACAATTTCGCGCAACTCACTTACGTCTATTGAGAACGATGGCTCAGACCACAGAATCTCGAAAGTCATTGTGCCGTCATCGTCAACTGTGATGCGCACGGCGTCGAACTCGATTGTCATCTTGTCACCGCGATGCTCAAGGAATTCGGATTTAGTTACCATTGGCATCTCCTGTTATTTTACAAATTGCGCACCGTGAAACCAGAGGCCCGGCCTCTGTATATACACACTCTTGATAGTCTGAGCAGTTATGCCCTTCAACCGCAACGGCTTTGTCGTATGAGAAAGGGCTGCACACATGAATCTTCTCGCCGCAATACTCAGACGGAGACACAACCTCTCTGCAACTTAGACAAACAAACGTTACCACTTGGGAATCTCCTTTCTACTCAACTATGAGTAGGATTGAACAATAGCAGCGATCTCCACCAGTTGCTCTGCCGTGAAATGCACCACGCCGTTCGCACCCTTGATGTTCACGAACACCGCGCCATCAGCAGCGACGGCGAAGAACGCTACGCACTCACCGGCGTCGTTCAAGATGTTGATGTATGGACTGCTGAATGAGAGTTTCATAGCGCAACCCCAGCAGACCGCAATAGTTTCAGTTTGTTCGCCACGGTTGTCCGACTGTAACCAGAGATTTCTGCTAGTAAAGACTGGGTTGCATCTGGATGCACAGAGATTGCATCGAACACCGCTTTGGTTACACTGTCCAGCAATAAGTTGTCAAGAACTTGCTTTTGTAAATCTTCAACACTTGGTTGCGCAACCTCTGGTTTCGTTTCTCGCCTGGAAGGTTTCGAGCCATCGGCATCTTCTTTCTTGCGGTTGCGTTCGCGCATCTTGAATTCATGCTCACCTTCATTCCACTTTTCCCATCTTTCATCAAAGCTCGCATTGTAAAAGCCGAACTCCATTATGCCAGCATAGAAGTCAACCCCTGAGCACAACAGAAGCACGAGCGGCCCGTTTGCGCGCACCCACAGCAACCACCATGCTGGCATATCGGCTAATGACACATAGACGACGAATAGATTTCCGAGTGTGGCGGCAAGTGAAACAAACAGCCCTACCCAGTCGAAAGCGTTGGTTTCATTGGCCCTAGACTTACGAAAAACCTCTGCCGCCGCCGCAAGCGTACCCGCCTCCCCGCCGAACACCATCAGCGCACTACCAAGAGCGTGCCCGTTTAGTTGTGCCATCCCTGGCACGAAAGCGTTGTGGGCATAGACAACCACGCCGACGCTATAGACGATGGCTGGCAACAGCAATGCCCACCACGCGAATCCGTGGCGTTTGGGTTCTGGCTTCCAGTATTCAAGTTCTATATTCGGCATACTCACTCCTGCTCAAAGACGACTAGAGCACTCCGACAAGTGCGTTCACGAGCGCCCCGCCCAATACACCGATAAGTGTTCCAATAACCGCAATTGCCAATAAAGCTACTGCCACTTTCATTGTTTTCCTCCTACTCAAAGATGAGTTGAACCCGTCAGTTTCCAATACGCTCTCTAAAAATACCCAACCATCGCCAATGACAGTTTGTGCATCAGGGTCATCGTCTTGGCACAGACAACTACAAATAGGCCACCCGCACCCAGGGCAGGGCGTCTCGTCAACCAGTCCTGATTCCGTGACATAAGTAGGCATTGTTGTATCTCCTTAGTCAAGTACGCTTATTACATCCGACTGAACCACACCCTCTTCATCAATATTCCCAACTAAAACCAAGTCAATGTACAGATCGTACCCCACGCCCTTTGCCGCGTTACGGCAAGCGTCTAGCATCGGTCTGTAAAACTCCTCGATGTCGAACAACGATCCCTTGATTGTGCCATACACGATGCCGCGCGCTGTCCCCACATAATCGGCGTACACATACATTGCCTCAGCGACGGCGCGGGTGGCGTCATGGTCGTATATGAAGCTAGTTATAAATGTGTTCTCGCTCACTGTTCCCCACCGGCGAACCTGTCCTTAGCCTCTCTCGCAGACTTCCCGTGCATCTCGGCGTACTCTTCCCATAGCTCGCCGTGGAACGGCCCGAACGCCCTGTCTACAGGCTCGTATGGGTCTGGCCCTATCCTCAGCCACCAGTCACGGCAGAGGTTACAACGACACCAGTATTTGTGGTTAGATGCGGCCACAAACGATTCGCCAACCATGCCCGCGAAATACTGCTGTACATCTTTCAAGTCTGTCATTTTCTCATCGCCTCCCGAATCTCGTCCTGGCTCATGCCCTGCGACTCGCCACTACCGCCGAATAACAGCCACACAACAATCCAGAGCAGCACGGCACACGCGCCGCCACCAAAAATAATAGCCATCAGCATTGTGAGCATGTTTTCCATTAGTCCCCGCCTTGGCACACTGTCTGTGTACAATAGTTGTTCGGTTCAGCCATCCCCGACTCTCTGAACTCCTTGCGGCAGCGAGACACGCAGCCGTCACCGCACCCCGAAAGCACAACCACGAATACTAGCAACATCAATAGCCTTCTCACTGACAACCCCCTTTACGCACTTTTAAGACCTAACTACACATACGGGTAGTTTAGTACACCTACTCGCCACTTCCCTCAATCTCTGCTTCCCTGGCAACAATCTCAGCGCCACGGCCTGTCCTGTACGGGTAGATGGGGCACTTGTAATCCCAACATTTGCGTACCTCGTATTCCATGAACCCGCTACAATCCACGCACTTCAAGTGGATCGCTTTCGCCCGCGTGAGCATGACTTCTCTCGTCCCGCCGTCCTTCGTCCTGATGGTGTGCTTAATCGCCATCGTCTAGCCTCACGACTACATCCCACTCAGGATTATCGGTGAGCCATTCGTCGGCCCACTCTTGTGAATCGAACTGAATGAGCGACATGGTATTGAGCTGGTGCTTGATAACGTATGTTGGCAAGCTGTAGCAGTTTCCCCATGCCTGCACGCAACCCATGTGTGTTTCGATATTCAGATAAGCGCGACCACCAGTAGTGCTTCTCGCCTGAGCCTTGTTACCACAATCAATCGCCATCCTTATCCTCCTTCACCCAGAACCCATCTACTGATTCTATAGACCGACAGTACCTAATGTAATTCTTGGCAAACAATGGAACTAGCAATCTCCAGAACCATCTGCCAGGGAATAGACCCAAGTGTTGAGCGTATAGCCAAGTCCATACTATTTTCTGCCTTGTGGTAATCCCCCATCCAGCGAGCTTCTTGTTTCTAACATGCCAAATGAAATCTTTCCAGGTTTTCACACGCCCCCCAACGCCTCTATGACAATATCTCTTGGTAAGAAGTCGCTACAGAAGTAGCCACTGCTGAATGTGGTCTTCTTACTAACCGCCCCATTTACCAAAAAATGCACCCGTTTGTCAAACATCAACAACTGCATCTGCCGTCCGGCCTCTTTGAAGACCCATTTGCTATACTTGTCATTCAACCAGGTCAAGGCCATTAGCAGGCACACCGGCTTCCCAAAGCCCAGCGCCCGCTCGAATGTTTGTCGCTTTCTACTGAACGGGGGGTTGCTGATAATGCAATCCCATTCGTCTGGTTCGTGCTCATGGAAGTCTTGCCCGTTATCAATATGGCTATGCACAACCCTGTTTGTCAAACCGATCTGCCGTACATACTCGCTGTCAGCAGTATCAAATGGACACCACACTATCCAATCACTACGAATGTACTTCAACACCGGCGCTACTGCATACGCTGGCGTGTAGCACTCGTCTTGTACAGTGCGTCTATATAACAAATTATGGCTGTCCATCGTCCAACCTCCAATCTCCATGTATTCTACACCCACAAACCTTTATCGGACAGTGACGAATGTAACGTCAAGTACGAATGGATGTCATTTTATTCTCTGCGCCTGTGCCACTCGGCAGACCATTCCTTGGTAGGATTCCACTCGCTACACATCCAGCAATAAGAGCCGTCAGGATAATAGCCCATACGCCAGGCAATCTCGTCCGTGACGCTGCCGTCGCCACACAACGCTTCCCCAAGCGCCAGTTCTATCTCGCAGTCTGGCAGTGCATCAGGGCCAAGCCGGTGCGCGCCCTTCGTACACCTGTCGCAGTTAGCCCCTACCCAGTCCATGTACTGTGTGCCATTGCTGAACGGTCTCATGTCGTCAATCTCCCTTCCTTGGATCAAAGCCTAGACAATTCCTTCCACAAGTCAGCATACTCTTGCAGAACTTCTCTGGCGGCATCTTCCCAACTACTGGATGCGCGAGCGTGGATGACGGGAGTAGTAGCGTCGGAGGAGCCCAAGTTAAAACTGTCATTCGTGGCTAGGTTTTCTATTTCAACGCTCGTCGTTTGAGACGACGGGCCAGGATAGATATTCTCGTACTGGTTAATCTCTGTCTCGTCTGTTTGCATTGCACCGCCTTCCATTATAAGTATCCCCTCCTACGTTAATCTATCTTAGAAGGATTAGCGCAGTCCAATTCACCTGGTTCCACACGGGCTATCAGCCGTACCAGTTCGCACGGCTCTGGCTCCCACTCGCCGTCAGGGTTCATGAACTCGTAGCCGCCAGGTACGCATCGCACTATCCCCATATACTCCCCCGCGTCAATTACAACAACCCGCGCGTCTACTATCCGTTGCAATTCTTCCAAGAGCCTTGTGTCTAGCATGCGTCTAAACCCGCCTTCCCCTGCTCACAAGATAACCGCCGCCATACAGCGTACTCGTTAGGTACGGCAGCCCATACATAGAACGCCCTCTCTAACAGCCTCTCCAACTGAGCGGCAGAAGGCTCACTCCTCAGTTGCTCACTCAGCGCTTCTACTAATAGAAACATCCGCCCGTCAATCAGCCGCAGCGCGTAGCCGTCTTCTTGGAGTTCGCTTCCGTTCATCTATACCCCCAAATCAGAATGGAATTTCGGTATCATCATCGTCTGTGCGTGCCGTCAGGTAGCATCGGGGCTTCCCGTAATGCGCCAGGTCAATCCCGCAGTTATAACTACATACAGGGTTTGCGGAGTCTCTCCGAACCCAGACTTTTTGACCGCACCAAGCACACCTCTCCAGCGCCGGGCGGCTTTGCCACCATTTAACCAACGCCCCACATAAATCGCGGATACTCCCAAGCGTCACCTCTGTTCTCATCGCCCCTCCTTTTGTGCTTCCACCAGTTCGACCGTAATAAGCTCCCAGCCTAACGGATACGCTGTGTAGCGGCGTTTCGCCCTGTCCGCTGCATAGCCAGTCACCAAGCGATCCAGCGCAGCTCTCGCCAACCCCTCGTCCAATGTCGCGTATACTATCTCGCATGGTTCGTAGTCCATGTCAGTGAAATTGTTCCCGTATACCGTCTCTTGTATCAAGTACACCACCGCCATTGTCTACCCCTTGTCTTGTTCGTCGTTTGCCACGATCAACTTGAAAAGCGCAAACTGATATTCGTATATGTTGACTTGCAATTGCGCGATAGCCAACCGCAAGGTGTCTTCTGTAAACCAGCACGGCGCGCCGTCCAGCTCAACTAGGATTCTGCCGTCTGTAATGGTTAATATTCTGATGTCCATTCTACCCCCCTTGTCTTTAGCATACGTGAAAACCTGTCTTAAAACCCACCTACCCACCAACTAACCACGATTTTCCCGCTCATTTCGGCTTCGATTTCTACGTATGCCTGGGCCGGTAGCTCGTCGTCTACATCTATCTGTGCCCAAGTGCAATCGTCAAATAGGATCACTATCGTTCTCATCGCCCGTCCTCCTCGGTTGTCAAGTCTGCGGCGCTCGTTGTCGGGCGTGCCCACCACTGCCTCCCGATCAATGCCTCAACCGCATCAAGCGCCTCAATCATTGCTGTTGCCGCGTCGCTGATCGCGCCCACTTTCGCGTTATGCTCATCGAGGCCACAATTGCACTCAGTATCGTGGCCGCAATAATCCGGGCTTTTCGGGCACGAGTACCAGCAGTCCTCATCTAATGAAGAATGCACACGTCGCCGCAGCGACTCGATTGTTGCAAGTAGATCGTAGGTCATCGCCCCTCCTTCGTGTCTGTCAAATCTGGAAGTAGCGCTCCGCACATTTCGCAGTATGGACAGTGCTCTTCGCCACCTGGCAACTCGTCTGGTTCAAAGTAATGTTGGTAGCCGCACCCACGGCACTCTATCGATATCAGTACGTTGTTCATCGCCCCTCCTCCTGTCTGTTACGTCCATTCTATCACACTCGCCGTTTCTACCAAGTGTCATTTGTCACCCCTCCCTACGCTGAATGTTATCCCAGGTCACGTGAAAACCGCACTCGCCCTTCCCTCAACCGTGTACGCATTGCTGTTCTTCGCCCTCGCCCGTGCCCCAAATTCGTACACGTAGCTACCATGATATACCCTGGTGTTGAATGTGCGAAACCCTGTGAATGCTTTGTTACCAACAATTCTTAGAACTGGAAACAGTGCATTCTCTGGACTCATCAAAGGATTGTGTACCCTGATAATATCCCCTACTTGCAATCTGTCCGCCCCCCCCCTTGTCTTTAGTATAAGCAACCTAAGCACCTCGTAATCAGCATAGTCCCCCGCCGTCCCATACGCATCAAGCCACTGTAGCTCTTCGTCGTCCCTGTCGTATGGCGTTCCGTCACCACCCTCTTCGGCTATCGCTATCATCGGGTCGTCGTAGTACATCATCCGTTACCCCCCTTTGTCTTTAGTATACGTCTAAACCGCACCCGCCCGCCCGCCTGAGTTCTCCGTGTGTACCCGTTAGGCGTAAAACCGCCGCTTTCCGCGCGCCTGTGCGCCCAGGCAGGCAGTCTCCCACCAGTATAGCACGTACAAGTGTAATGTCAAATGAGATTCGTGGATTTGTTGGTGGCGAGATGACCGTATTACGCAGGGCAAGTTTTCGCTCAATGATTCGACGTGGGGGAGGTGGCCCGTACAATTGTACATCTTCAGACTATATGCATTATGACAAGTAATCGGACATATTCGGACATTCTACGTATTGTGGCACATCATAGCATAGCATATCATACTATATTCTAACCACAACCGCATGGTCAAGCACTGCAAAGTTGGATTGTTAGAATTAAAGCACGCTCATAAGTTATTGCACAGTTAGAATCTCATCCGCCAGGTGCATCTCACGCCCGCAGAGCCACCCTTACGCGTAAGTGACTTACGGCGTGGGTTGTAATTGACTTACGCAGGTGTGTGTAATTGACTTACGTATGCTGGCGCTTACGGCGCTGGTTGTAATTGGCTTACGTGTGGTGGTTGTGGGTACAATTGCAGCATAGGCAACGCGCCACAAGGCCCTACAATGCCACTGTGGTGCATTCTAAGGCGCTGGCGTGGCATACAGGCATGTTGCTATGCTATCGCTCCACAAGCAGTGTGGGCTCGATTTGCAATTTAGTTTGAGCGTGCTTATCGGTGGTGCTCAAAACAGATTGCGTTTCATTATAATGGAAACGAGGAGTCAAACCACTACCGGTAGTGGTTTTGCAATATAGGCTCCCGTGGTCATAACTTTCGGCATGCTTTTAAGGTCGAGTTTCAAAAGTCGCTTACCCACTACCGGTAGTGGTTCGGCGATTCACAAACCCTAGATGTGGTGGCCCTGCAATACAATGTCGCAAGGCAACTGCCATAGCAATACTAGCGTGTTTGACATCTTCGCAGCGTCGCTTATAGTTAGAGTAGAAATTTTGATGAGTCGAGAGAGGCAAGGGGAGCAAGCAATGGCAACGATAGATAGAACCAGAGGCAAGGCAGCGGGTAAGGGCAAGGCAAGCAAAGCAAACCCGGTGGTTACCATAAGTAATGAGACTGTAGCATACTGGCAAGGGCGTTTAGATGATACACTGCGCACAACTGGCAAGCACACCTTCTCACGTGGCGAGAAGCAAGGGATAAAAGAAGATCGCTTCTTTACCCGGTCTGGTGAAGATAACTATCGTAGGCCATTCGGTACATTCGCACAGGAGTGAACTATGATAACTATAACGGCAGAAAAGGTAAGCGGAGATCTAGAAACTGCCATACTATATTGTACATACGCTGCACAATACTACTCACATTGTCCATTCTGTATAAATGGACAGATACAGGAATATAGATATTTTAACAGCGACTTCCCGCAACACTTGCGGGAGAAGCTTATGCGAATTTTACGCAAACTGTAACAATCTGGAACTAGTCCAGATTGCAATTCCCTCACATATAGGAGCTATTGAAATGAAACAGGTAATTTTGGCAATCGCGGTTGTAGTTATTATGTTGACGTTAGCTTCACCAGTGCTTGCGTTTGACAACGCTTCGGATAATACAGTGTGCTCCTGCCCGAAGGGGAAGTGGTTCTGCTGGTGTCCAGTAAGCACATGGACGCCCGGAGCTATTAAACTGGGTGGCGCAACATGGTTTAAGAAAGTCTCCAAGTGGGCTTGGAACCTGGGGAAATAACTTACCACGTGGTACTCTAACATAGAGTATCACCCTATACCATACAGCATAACGTTGTATGGTATAGGGTGGTATTTTACGATCAAATTAACTTCCATAACACTATAGGAGATTGCAATGTTTCAAAATCAGGTGCGTCAACTAAAATCCGTAACAAAAAACGTCAACAAAGGCCAGGCGAAAGCCGCTGTTATCTTTGCGCAAGTCAAAACGCAGTTTCATGACGTGAAAAAGGCCAACCGGGTCAAGTGGGAGTTCTCCAATTTCTCCGAGTTTGTCACGGCAACCGGTTGGGCTCCCTCCACTGCTTACCAGTTGGCCCGTTGGGGGGCTAACGGTGGTGAACTCGCAGCATTAGCAGTGTACGGAATCCAACACATGCAGGCGTTTGATACTGTTCGCGAGTGTACCACGCTTGACGCTTTCCTGGAAAAGTGTGAAGAGTTCCCGAACCCTTCGGATATTGGTGAACTGAAGTCATGGGCAGAAAGTGTGCAAGGCAAGGTTACAGATAGGGAAAGCTTGGAGCGCGACATCGCCAATCTGGAGAAGTCTATCGTGAATTTTACCGCGAAGCTTGCCGAAAAGAAAGCCCTACTAGCGGCCCTCCAGTAAAAAAACAAATAGCGCGCCTTCCCTATGGGAGGCTATGCGGCCCAGCGTGAAAATACTGGACAAACGACACGGGCACATGATCATGTGCCCGTGGTCATTCTATGCTATGGACTACGAAAGTGTTCTATGGTATAGAATGGCGCATGGTATTGTACCATGACGCGCGCCTGCAAGGGGAAAAAATTCTAGTCACTATAAAACCCTTGTGCAAATTGGAGTGCATGACTTGTATATGGTCGGGCATGCAAGCGATTGCATGCCTAGATACTAGGGGGAGCGATGTCCGCCGATTAAGTCATGACAGTTGACCGGCAAATTTGACGGTCATGCATTGCAATTTGCACAAGGGGATTTTCTGGTAAAAGGGGAATGCCATGAGTATGCTGCTCGATCAGTACTTTCCAAGGGATAACGGCGAAGCTTCTGTGATTATTGCCGAAGCATGCCACGGGCAATTTTCTACGCTCGGAAGGTTCAAGGAAGCGAAAAGGCAAGGGCTGGGCATGCCAAAAACCGTAAAAATTCAGGGGAGTCTGCCCATGCCTGTGAAAAAGTACCGGGCAATCCGGTACAATTGACTGAAAATTCTAGTCACTAGAAAGTCACGTCAAAAAAGGAGCTATTAAAATGAATACGTCGTACAACATTTCCAGCATGGAAGCACTCCGCGAAAAGAAAAAGAATGGATACGCGAAAGCCATGACTGCTTGGGGAGTCCCCGAATGGCTGCGCTTGCAGTTCTGCCAGCAAATCCGCGACACACACGATTATGGCGATGTGTGCGTCATCATGGGGAAAATTGACGCCTACTCGAACGCCGCAGGGCTGAGAGCATTTTACGAATATTCTAGTGACTAGAAAGGGGGAAAAATGTGTCACGTAACAAACCATGTGATGGAGGCGCACGAGCGTCATCCTTTACTCAGGAAGATCATGAGCAAGGAAAAGTTCGCCTTGCTTATCAGTATAGTGTCACAGGAAAATTTTACGTGCGATATTGCCCTTGCCGTGTACGATTGCGGCGAAATTCTTTTGAATCCCACGCAGGATGAGCGTGGGAGATTTGTTGTTCTTATCGTGCGCAACAACAAAATTGTGTGCGCATGCCTATCTCAGCGTCTCGACGCGCGCCACTTGCGCGTCGAAAAAGTTGTGAAAATATTCTAGTCACTAGAAAAAGGAGAGCTTGTAATGACTATGTTTATGAAGTTTTCGCGGGGTGGAGTGTTTGAAGCGGCGGAGTTTGGCGCATACAACATGATTCCGACCGGTGAACAGGTAGCTCCACCTGTCGCGGGTGACGTTGTTTTTGTGTCCAACTATGTACCCTCCTGCGACTTTAGCGGGCAGGTAGGGAAGATGGCCGCCGCAGAATCAAGAGGTGCGGCGGAGTGGGCCGCAAGTCACGGGCTGCGGCTTGTATTCCGGGGGTTCCCCGGAGCGAACATACGTAACGCTGAGGGGTGTATGCCAGCGTTGCTTTCCGTCTAAAAACTTTCTAGTCACTAGAAAAAGTCTAGTGGCATCAAAACCCTTAAGGAGTATTAAAATGACTATCCAACGCACCAAGACCGAAAAGAAGTCCGGCACATCGTTTTCCGTCGGGGTGAATATCATCCTGGCAGGCAGTAAGGCCATGACGCCTGAGCAACAGGAAAAAGCCTTGACCGTGGCGAAAGTCCGCGTCCTTATTGTCGATGCTGACAACCCTAAGAACGTCCTGGTCGATGAGACCGCACCGGCACGCGAATTTTCCACGGGAAGCGTGGGCTATGGGCTGAATATCCGTAGCGCAGAATTCAAGCAGTAGTGGTGTGCCCTCGTGCCACAGCGAGGGCGATCAATTATTCTAGTGACTAGAAAATTTTAGGAGGATCGGGATGGAATACACTATCGAGTTCAAGGAACACCTGGCGAAGAGTCTGGCGGGGCATATCGCCAGCAGCGCGGCCACTGGGCCGTACTCCGAGGTGCATTGTGTTGTCTGCGGGCGTGTGGGCGTAGTCGCCTACAACTACGCGGTCGAGAATCCCGGCGTGTGGGCCTGCGCCTACTGTAACACGGGCTAGAACTCTTCTCCTGCCCATCATCCTCGTGATGGGCAGGCACGGAGAGAAAAAGGCGAAAATTATTCTAGTGACTAGAAAGGAGAGGAGAGCTATGAAAATTCAAACACTGTACGACCTGCGGGAACTGACAGGTTTTGTTAGCGGGACGGACTTGCAAGATATGTTCCACGAAATCTTGGGGGAGATGTCCCCAAGTGGCAATTGTGAAATAGGCGCCGCCGCACTTGCCAGTAACGATGTGGGCAAAGAGGCTTTGCGATTGCTAGCGGCCCCACTGGTCGACGTCATTGAGTCAATTATGACATACGGAATGTCTTGAAAGCTAATATTCTAGTGACTAGAAAAGGAGTGTTTGTTATGGATAAAATTTATCTCGCCTACTACATCAGTAGGCGTGGGCATCACAAAGAAATCTTATACGTTGGGACAGACAAAAACGCCGCAATATCTCGCGTTGAAAGCTTCTGCGGCAGTAACATGTATGCCCAGGAATTCCTGGGCTGTGTGGAGACATGGACGGCGGGGCGACGCATCCTGCTGGAAAGGGTTGTCTGAATATTCTAGTGACTAGAATTCCCTGGCCGCCACGAGCATAGCGCCGTGGATCACGCTTGTAGTCATCGGCGCGAAAAGTGCCGGGGATTCTAGTCACTAGGAATCTTTTGAAAGGAGAATCATGATTACAATCAAAGTGGATGGGATTATCACGGTCGATACGTTTTCGTTCGAGGATGCGGTCGATATGATCGTAGAGGCGCTGGAAAAGTACGGCGTCGAGATTATGGCCGTGTATGAAAAAGTTGAAAATTCTAGTGACTAGAAAAAGTCACGAAGGAGTATTATGAACAAATGTTATACACAGAAGCGGTATTCGACATGGTATGGGGCGGCGAGGTCATTGCCGAAGAACCTGAACTCGTCGCTAGGCCCGCCCCACTTTTCAGTGGGCGATAGGGTTATACAAAAGCGCCCGGTGTGTGGCGAACGGCTAACCGGCACGATTATATCAGTCGTTTATCCGCCACTTGTACTTGACGGCGCGCAACTATTAGTGGCGGGCTACGAGGTGCAATGGGATAATGGCGACCACTGCGCAAGCGTGCGCGAGCCGTATTTGACCAAGATAAATTCTAGTGACTAGAAAAAGTCACGAAGGAGTAACATGTACAAAACCGTTGGGGACATCCCCGAAGATTATGTCCTGGTGCAGACAGACCATGAGGTTCAATCTGTACTTGAGTACATCGGCGTAACCGAAAATTATCCTTATGTGTTTGTCAAACTTGACGAAAGTGGCGCTGATTATCTGCACGTTTATGGGTGCTACAGACTGTACCTTGGCGCTCCTGTTTACCAGGAACTATAAGGAGTATTATAATGTGGCATTTTACAGAATCACTTGTTGGACAAAGAATGCTGGTAAAAGAAACACGCGCCGAAGTCTTTTTGACGGGCCGCCGCGTCTATGACGGCAGTGTGTATATTTACGAGACCGACGCGGGCAACTTCCTGGGGGAAGAACTGTGCCGCGTTGGGTCAATTTAATTCTAGTGACTAGAAAAAAGTCACGAAGGAGCAACATGAAAAACATTGCTACGGTTAAGGACGCGCTGCATAACGCAGTGCTTGAAAAGTCTGACTACGCTCGCGGTATTGTCGTGGGCGTGGTGGCTGCCATTATGGGGCAAAAGGGCTGCTTGTTTAAGACCGCCCTCAGAGAAGTCAAGCAGATGAAACCCGCAATCCATATCGAGAATCTGCCAGAATGCTGGCGTGAAGACTGGATGAAACTCTAGTCACTAGAAAAAAATCTCAAAAGGAGAATACAATGGCTGCACATATTTTGACTGGTATCAAACAAACGATTAAGATGCTGCGCGAAAACCCCGAAGCGGCGAAACCGCACATCGTCTGCGCCTGTGATTTGTCCTGCTGGACTGAAGACGACACTCATGTGTGGGGAAATCTCTACGACTGGACACAAGGGAGGCTCGCCACAAGCGCGCTCATCGAGTATCTTGAATTCCAGGTGTGGCACTTCTGGGATTTGTACTACAAACTTGGCGAACCGTATACTCGCGAAGAGTGGAATCTGTCACGCTTCCACGGGCTTGAGGCACTCGCAAAATATCGCGACGAAGAAGACTCCAGGACACTGGCTATGCTTTCCGCAGAGAAAACATACATCCGACCAGGCGAAAAAGTCCTGATGGAATGTGCTTACTCTGAGGCTGCAATGCACCTTGGCGTGGCTGGCAAAGTGATGACTGTCAAGCTGCTTGAAACCGAATACCCAACGGCGCAACTATACCGCCGCAACGGGGAAGAGAAAAGCTTCCCTATCACTTACTCTGAGGCCGGGTTCTACCAGGACGAGGGTGGATTCTACTACTACCCGAAACGTTCTAGTCACTAGAATAAATGTCTACTCATCTCTGAGTAGACAAAGGAGCAATATGACTACTGTTAAAGTTATCAACACTCGCTACAATCCACGCGGCGCGAGCGTCGTCGTGGAAGCAAAGTTTGACCGCTGGACTTCGTATCTGGAAGTAAGCCACGACCAGCCATGCGGGTATAACTATCGGCGGATGCGTCACGAAACTGACCCGCTTGCCGATTGGGTACGCCTTGAAACCGCCGAGCGCGACATCACAGCGGAAGGTGTGCGCCTGGCGAAAGACGCCATTATCGTGGCCGACAACTCTATGGAAGAGGCGTGCCGCTGGTTCAAGTACTCGCAGCTATACGAAACAATGCAGGCAGTCGTCACGGAGACCGTTAAAAACTACCAGGATGATTTCTACCTGCACGATTGTACACGTCTCGGAATGGCGCACCCATTCCCCGAAGTGCTCCGCTGGTACGTTCGTGAGAGCGGAACGTTTTTGTTCTTCGGAGAAGAGGTCGGCGAATGGGAATGTGCTGTGCGCAAACAGTGGCCCGACGCCCGCATATTCCGCTATACCTCAGAGGACGGACTGGCGGAAATTTCTAGTCACTAGAAAGGAGATTGCGATGACCGACAAAGAGATACTTGAAAGGTTATGTGCCATGCTCAACGGTATTACTAAAAAGTTCGGGGTAACACTAGCGGTTGTGGAGATAAAAGGCACGATTTACTTTTTCCCTCAACTATCTTCTAGTGACTAGAAAGTTTTAACAGTGTGGTGCGTCACTGTTAAATACGCACCGATTTCATTCATTCAAATAAAGGAGACTTACGATGACCTGCATAGGAACAACCGCGACAACCATAGCGAAAAACTCTGTGACGTATCACGAAACGACAGTCGTTGCATTTAGCAGCGGCACAATCACCCTCGACAGCGGGGGATGGAGAACTGTGACGACCAAGAAGCGAATGAACCAGGCCAGCACTGAATTCGGCCTTGGATACAGCGTCTTTCAGAAAGACTTCGGCTGGTTTGTTGACCTTCCGAATGGCGAGACCGTTGACTTCAAAGACGGGATGACTTTTAGTCGGTAAAAGATTCTAGTCACTAGAAAAAGGAGCATTACGATGGCTAAGGAAAAAGTTGTCAGAATTGGTACTGTTGATTATTACGGGAAAAGGGTTAGCGTGTTCTGCGAAATCGGCGTCAAGAATGGCGAGCTATCAATCACCGGCGTCGTCGGGCCAAAGCGAAACGGTGACGCGGAGGGCGGGTGCGGGCAAATAGACCTGAGCGAATATTCAGGGTGGGAATTCGCTGCTGGATGGGACAAAGAAACACTTGACAAATTCACGGACGTGTGGGCAAGATGGCACTTGAACGACATGCGCCCTGGCTGTGAGCATCAGCGTGATTGGGATACTTCAGAGAAGATTGGAGTCATCCAATACACATATACCGACCTATACACAACGCTCTCCAAGATGGAGAAAACTATGCCGGAACGTCTAACATCACTAGACAAAGAAAATCTTGCACTTGGCAAGAAAGCGTTTCGCGCCTTCCTAGGATACGGTAACGGCACACGGGGAGACGTGCTTGAAGCATGCGAAGCAGGACTACTCAGGACGTGTGGCATCGAGGAAAAGCTTGCTGGATGGGTATACCCAACACAGCACGAGAAAGGCTTACTCACAAAGCCATGCCCCGTATGCGGTTACAAGTACGGTTCTGCTTGGCTCAAAGAAGAGTTACCACAGGACGTGTTTGACTTCATTGACAATTTACCGCACACTGACATCGCATATCCGTGGCGATAATTCTAGTCACTAGAAAATAAAGGAGCGATATGAACGGGTGGACTTACAATTACGGGGAAGAGTACGACGAACGTGCGCAGACTTCCATACTCGGTGAACCAAGCCGATTGATGATGTGCCTAACACACGACGAGCTGTGCAATATGCAGACGGCAATCGTCGTCGAAACGTGGGAACACTTCGTTGGGCGAGACGCGGCTGGTAGCAAGCGCCGAAAATATCACGCCGAGTTCGACGAGAAGGAGCGCAAGCTGGCGGGTAAACTGCACACCAGGTTCTACCGCTGGCATCTTGTAACTGGCGTGCCGCAGAAAGTCGTTATGTCTGCACGCACCATCAGCTTCGTCGAGAGGCTGGTAGCGTTCGCGGCGACAGTGTAAACAATCTAGTCACTAGAAAAAAGGAGCTATTAAAATGACCGAGTTACAGGATTTGACCAAGAAGGCTTTGGTTCGTATGGTAGAAGTGCTAGAAGCGTCCCTGAAAAGCGCGCTGGATAACTCTGCTTTCGCGTGGCGTCAACATAACGCACTGCGCGTCGATTTGCAGCAAGAACAAAGCAAGACGCACAGCCTTGACATTGAGTGCAAGCTGGCATTCGCGCTCTCTGAAAACCGCAGGTGGGAAGATGTTGCCGCCGACATCGTGGAACAGGAACGCGAGATGTGGCACAATGCCTCACTGCTCCACACGAGCATCGACGACGACGAATTAGGGGACAAGTTCGAGACGGCGCTAGAGCTATACGTCCGTGAATGGGTTGGCGAGAAAGAGCGAGAGATTCTTGAAAAGTTTGGGCGCAGCGTCTCTGTCTATCAATACGGACGGGGCGGGGCAACCATTTCTATAGATGGCTTCTACAGCGAAACATACCGGCGTGGTGCAAGCGATGCGAATATCCGCTACTTCGATAACGACGACCTGGACGAAGAAGAATTGATCGCCTATTACAACGAGGACGTTCAAACCCTTGCTATCCTGGAATGGCTTGACGAGAAGGTGCGCGAAACAGTACGCGGCTTGCCCGAATGGTGGGTAGGAGAACGCGAGTATTGGACTGACGGCCTCTACACACTGTACCCGCAGTGCTGAGGGAACGTGCTTGGCGCACTTGAAATGATGGCGTTGTAATTTTCTAGTGACTAGAACAAAGGAGAACAAGTAATGTTATCAGAAAGCAAGTACAAAGAACTCCGCGAACGGATAGACAAGCATTACGCTTGGCTACAAGCGCGCGATTTCAAACCATACAAAACAGAAGAATGCCCACAGGTATTGCGTGTGACGAACGAGGAGTATGGTGCTGTAGAAGTCTATGAATGGCACAATGACCCGCCAGACAAATACTTCGCTTACGTGAAGGTCGGGTGCGTGTATGTTGATGGTGTCGGGACATACGAGGCCACGGTTACAACATGGATGGGAGATACCATCGGACACGCTGGGCTTGGATGTAAATATCGCTCCAACTTCGGTGACATCCGCGTCCCCATTTCTGTAACTGGGACTAACGACAAGCACTATTACGGAACGTACTACAAGTCAGCGGGTGATTATTGCCGCCTGACTGCATACAAGGAGGCCCGCAATGGGTAGGGGTGTGGCGTTTCCGCACAGCGACGGCGCAGAGCAAATCATTGTAGACGTGCCATTCTTTGATGATGACGAATATGGCGAAGAGAAATCGTTGTGGTTTGACGACCTGAGATACCGTGTTAAACACACGCTGCCAGATTCATTCTACTTCGATGATGGCGTGGGGTGCTTCTGCTGGGAATGGAGTAGCTGCTTGCTCAAAGTGTCCCTACACGGCGAAGACACACTGGCACACATTTACATCGAAGCGCAAGAACAAGACGAGTTCCAGCATCACAAGAATCTCGCTTGGAATCACCTTGATAACCTTTACAAGAAAATCGGGAAAAAGTTGCAAGACTACGGGTATGAGTTGCGCCAGCGCACAAGCTCGTGGACAACTGGGCATCTGGATTTCTAGTCACTAGAAAGTGTGGGGCGTGCGACTCCACACTGTCATTCACAGAAAGGAGACACATGGTGTATGTATGTTTGTCCGGTACGCTCTACGAGAACAACGTGTGCGGTGATGTGTTTGTGCATACCGTATACACAAGAGAGGAAGACGCGATAGAATGGAAGGAATACTGCGACCGTACATCACAGAGGTTGGAACGTGTGTACTGGGTTGCGGCAGTTTCTAGTCACTAGAATAAAAGGAGACTCGTAATGGATACGCAAATTAAACGTGTTGTGTCTAGCAGTAGTTGTGCCACGGTATACGAACTCGAATGTGGATTACGCCTACGCTATTTTATTATTGTCACAGGGATACCTGCCCTTGAGTACGACGACCATACATTCCCGAAAAGATTCGATGTCATCGACAAATATAATGTAGCGTGGGACAGAGCGCTCAAGCGGTATCCGTTCCAGAAGGACGGAGAACACCCAAACGTCGAAGAGATTGGCGGGCAAGCGACAATCGACGAATACATTGCAGAAACCTATTCAGAGAAATTGCTCAGCGATATTCCGTTACCAGAAAGCACACCGCCCAAAAAAGAAGCACTGCCAATGTTTAGCAATCCGACCCTAGCCAACCGATTCAGAAAAGATTTTGATATGCCACTGCTAACATTCACCGACCGCTTAATGACACGTATCCGTGGTTCATTCTCGTTTGATGTCATAGCGTTCGATGGATACTGCCACGAAGCCCTGGGGTATAGCGAGGACGAGCACGGCAGCCTCAACGATTTCATCACGGCGAAGTCAGGGAAGGATATGGCAGATTTCTTACGAGGTCTGCTGTAGCAAAGGAGTACCGCTATGGAAATTATTAGGGTGTGCAAGCAAGGATACAACCCCATCGAATTGCGCAACAACGATGGGGTGTGGGAGTACGCCGTCGGAACGTATCTGGATGGGAGCAAGCACTGGGTGGCGATACCCCTATTAGAAGAGATTATCTTGCAGACCATCGAAGAATACAAATGTGTCTAGTCACTAGAAAGGAGACTAACAATGTTTAGCGAAACACAGAAGAACCAGAGAAACTTAACGCCCGAAGAGAAGGCTGTAGTTGATGAGCAATCGCGTATCGCCACCGCCAAGTACAAGGCAGTATGGTACGGCGATGACGGTGGGTACACGACGAGCGATGCGTACAGGAAAGCCAGGGGCGGAAAGAGCGTGCGCTATGGCAATGAACTGCTTGACTGCGCGCTGGCTTTGTGCGGAGACCCGTGGTACGTGATGACGGGCCGCCACTACTGCCAAGAGGCACGAGACTTCTTGGCGCTGTTCGAGCAAAAGGAGACTGACAATGTGGGCTAAATGGGTAGCGATAGAGTTTGACGAAACCGGATACTGGAATGAGGACTTCTTGGAAAAGTACGGCATCGAGAAGGTGCGCGCCGTGTACGTCTACAACGAAAATCTGTACGTGCATTGCTGCGAAATCACTCCGAGCTATGAGCTATGGTTTATCAATGATTATCCCGTGATGAAGAGTGAGGCAGATACAGGGCGGGAGGAAGCATGGGAAGCAGTGATGGAAGCTTCCACTGAACCAGTAGAATACCACCACGTTCAACACCTTGACCGCATTCCATTCGGGGAACACAAGAAGAGAATGTGGAGCGAGAATATTAAGCGCGACGAGTACGATGAGCACAGAGACGATGCGATTGAGAGCGAACGCTGCAATGGCTCTTTCTGTTAAACATTCTAGTCACTAGAAAACAATCCCTACTCAAAGATGAGTAGGCAAAGGAGATACACGATGAAGAGCATATATATAAAACTTACTATCTGCATGTACTGGAAGAGGGCAGACGGGGGAGAAATTAGCGACGGCGTTCGCGAAATTCTCGATGAATCCGGCACTGATAGGGCTATCGCCATGATTGGCGAGGGATACACGTCAGGCGAACTCAATGATAACATCCGTATGCACGACGACGACCCAGAAGACGGGATTGAGTACACCGGCTCGTGGAAAACAGCATACGAATCTGGAGGCACACGATGAACATCAAAGAACGACTCGAATATCTGCGCGGAGAAATCCTAGCAGAACGGATGAGTTATGGCGACATCGTAGAGCTTGAATCACTCGCAGAACATATCGGCGATGATGTCCTGCTCTTAGAATGGGCTGGCGTACCTGAATTCCCTGACGACGAATCCTAGTCACTAGAAAGGAGAATAGCAATGGAAATCAAGAAATTTGTTGAGCTAAACAAAATCACGATGCAATCAGAAAATGTTTTGGCGAACAAGAACATGCCCGACTGGGCAAGCGCCAGACACTACAAGGCCGTATTTAAGTACGGCAAGCGACAGATGACCACATACTTTTCTATGGGCCTCGGTCTTATTGATGCCCCGACAGTAGAAGATGTGCTGGATTGCTTGGCGTCCGATTCTGCGGGTGTCGAAAACGCCCGCGACTTCGCCGATTGGTGCAACGATTATGCCTACAACCAGTACGACAAGAAAGCCGAGAAAACATACAAGGTTTGTGTGCGTCTAGCCGAAAAGCTGGAAACGTTGCTTGGCGAAGGGTTGTACAACGAACTGCTTTGGGAAACCGAGCGGCTGTAAATCACAATTAACCTATCCAAAGGAGATACACGATGAAACAACAGGTTATGTTACTGGTAAACGACGACAAGAAAATATACAAACTGCCGCTGTTAGCGAGCGTGTACAACGGGCTGGCCGTTCACAAATCATTCACCATTGAGGATGGCACGCTTGTCGAAAGAGATAAGTACTTTACTTGGGATGTCAGCCACGTAGGTACAGGGCTGCATATTGACGGGTGCGATTTCAGCAGGAAGCGCGATGCGGTTGCGTTTGCGAAAGCGTTGTCCAAAGGTGTAGACCTTGACACAGATTCGCAAGCTGAGGCTATCAAGCGCATCCTTGAGAAGTACACCCGCGAACAATGTCTTGAGATGCGGAGCGCCGCAAGGGTAGGGAAGCTATGAGAGAGAGCTTTGAAACATTCGCAGAGTACATCGTCGAAGAAGTGAACGAGCTAAACGAATCAGGGAAGATGACTGATGCGCAACTGCAAACACTTACAGGAAATCTGGTGAGCACTATGGTTGAGAGCTTCGTCGAGAAGCCCACCGAGTACGACTACGACGAGCTATCGACTGGCACAATCCGCGAAGGGTTGCGCTTTCTTGAAGATGGCATCACCACCCACTTCCTATCACGCATTTTACCAGAGGCTATGGTCGATGCGGTCGTTGAAACCCTTGAAACAGTCTTGAAAGAACGCGAGAAGAGTCTCGCCAAAGGAGCACAATGAGAACCATACAGCAAATCGAACGCAAGGCCAAGGCACTAATCGCCGCGTATCGTGAAGAGGCCAGGACAAAAGGCTACAGCGAGAACATGGGCGAGAAGTACATGCGCCAACTCGACAAGCACGTTGGTAACTTTTATGATTACGACTGGGACAACAGGCGACAGATTCTATCTATTACAGAAGACTTGGAAAGAGTCGTCACAAATCCATAAGGGAGAATGAATAGCAATGAAACGCGAAGGGAATACCTATTGGAATATGAAAGGAAAGTATCAGGAGTACGCTTTCGCAGTCAGTGCGCTTATCCCATACAAGGGCAAGGCCAGTAATCTGCACCTCGACCTGTTCAGAAACACGGTACGCCTATATCACGACTACTACACCAATGGTGGCGATAACTTCGGGGATTGCTTTTACCTAGACCTCTACCATCTGATGTATCACGCCGACGAACTAGAGAGCGTGGCGGTTGACGAAGGCGAGCCGCTTATCAGCAGACTTCTTGAGCGCATCTTCGGGGGGTTCGGCGGCAAGGTAGTTTTCAACGAGAGCCTTACCCATAACCTTGAGAAACTAGCTGACATTGTAGCACGCTATGCTTGGGAAAAGGAGCACAGCAATGACTGAAACATACACCATCAAAATATTAGCGGGTGGCAAGCGGTTTGACATCTACGTGTCGGACAACGAGCTTATGGAAACCGAAATCCTGTTCGAGTCCATTGACGGCGAGACCGTCGAGTTTGAATTGTGGGTCTTGCTAAACGACGAAGACGAAGTGATGCTTGTAATGCAAAGCGGTGATAAGTGTCACTTCACAGCCGAAGCTTTTCGAGATAGTATCACAGGTGAGGTCAAAGCAATGGCCTCACAACTCACGGCAAAGGAGCACGATGAGGAACACGACGAGCGAAAGAGAGACGGCAACAATTAAAGCTCTTTATGCGGCAGCGTATGATGCCGCAATCTTTCTGAGAGCACAAGAAATAAGGGACATCGTAGAAAGCGCGATTTATGATAACTACGATGACTACGACGCTATGTTTGAAGATTGGTGAAAAGGAGAACTAACAATGACTGCACACGGGGAACAACTTAAAGCACTGGTACAGCAAGCACTCGACACTCCGCCCTCGGAACTCGAAGAGTTCTACAACACGCTGTCGAATGCGGCATACAGCGAGGCCGCGCAGGAGCTTAACGCACTCGCCCAAGCCGCCGCGTTGCGTGCGGAATACCTAGAGAATATGCGCGACGGTGCGGGGCACACGCAATCGGCGAAGCTTGCCGTGTGCGTGCTCAATAAAGTACGCAAGGCAATGGGCTATACGTACAAGAAAAACTTTAGTTTCTGATAAGTTTCTAGTCACTAGAAAAGGAGATTGCGATGGACGAGAAACAACTTCTAAATAATATCTTGTTGGCTCAGAAGAGAGCCGCTGAATTTATCGGAAAGCAAACGAAGCTTATCGCTCTGTTGGTAGGATTCGCGCCGACTCAAGTTGTAGAGTTCCCGGAACTCGATGTAATGCACGTGTACTCCACGCCGTTCGGTGCGAAGGTAGGTACTCCGAACGAATACACACTGAGAATCGGAGAGACATCAGCCACGTGGGTCGGTGGGCAGCACCCGTGGGGGGGCAAGCTCAGAGACATCACCGTTGACTTACAAGGAGATACAAAATGATTCACGAGCAATACACAAAACTCAAAGACGAGAATCCCAACGCCTTGTTGCTTATGAAGCTTGGCGACTTCTACGAGGCGTTCGACAAAGACGCCGACCAACTCGCGGAGGCGTGTGACCTGACAGTCACAACAAGACGCAATAGCCCTAACAAGGAGTGGCGGATGGCAGGCTTCCCGTACCACTGGCTTGAGGGAAACATCAGGAAACTCTTGGATGCAGGGTACACGGTGGCAATTGCCGAGCAGCGGCCCAGCGACGGCGGGCGTATCGAAAGATACGTTGAACGGGTTATCAGAAAGAAAGGAGACTAACAATGGCAAATTGGATCGTATTGATATTTGTAGTGGCTTGCGTGATCGTCATCGCGCTATGCCTTGAGTAACAGCGTGACTAACCATATAGGAGAAAACGAAATGAAACAGCTAGACTACGCATTGAACGCAACGTACTTGGACGCCGTTGAAGGGGAGCGCGAGCAACAGCTCGATTGGATTGAAGAGGCCATCCAGATTCAACGCAACCGCATTATGGTTAAGCGGCTGCGCGCCGCCGGGGTTGAGTGCTATAGCGAGACACACCACGGCGATATTCACCTCTGCTGGAACTACATCTACGTTACTATCCCTGGGCAGCGCATACCGGCGACCATCGCCGAATGCAAGCGCTTGCTTGACACCATCCGCAATCTTCCGGTAGACATCGCGCTCGAACGGTGGGCTACAAAAGTAGAGCCTGTCGAAGCCGAGGAGTACACCGAAGATATGGCTCGCCGTGATACCCGCGAAGCAAGGGCACAGTTGCGGCGCGATGTGGCCGCTGGCGATATTTCAGCAGATGCGTATGCGGATTTGTACCGCACGACATCGTTCATGGATTTGGCGCAGGTATGACATTCGACATCCACTACCAGGATGAATGTAACTATCTTGGCAGTGGATGTGTGCTAGAGTAAGAATTGTGGGGCTGGACAAGCCAGGCCCACCACAATCAGGAGGATGCTATGAGAAACATTGACGTTTGGGGAAAAATGACACGGCAAGAGCGAGTGGCTTACGCGGAAAATCAGGCAACGCAGTTCGGTGGCAATGCACGCTCAGACCGCCACGTAAAAGCGTGGTTGGCTGAGGTCAGAGACAATCCCCACAATATGAATATGGATCGATTCGAGGCTGCGGTTGCCCAGGGCCTCGAAATTCGCGCAGAGATTGCAGACCAGATTTAACAAACTCATAGGGGGGCTGGACAAGCCAGCCCCCATCACCACAAAACGGAGGATATAATGGCAACGTGGGATATTTACGAGGTTACGCTTCTGCGCGTACAAGATGGAGACGTGATTGTCGGTGAGGCCGACAGTCCTACAGGGTGGGTGGCCCGCGTCAGCCAAGACGACCTTGTGTTGACCGAGGATGAACGCGCGTGGCTTGAACGCGAAACGCTATAACCCTTCCCCTGCTCATCACCCGTTCCGGTGGTGGGCAGCGTAGGGGCGCAAGCCACAAACTAACAGTATAGGGAGGATTGACGATGAACGAACAGGAGAAAAACGCATCGCGGGAGCGGTATCTGAAAGTTTTGAGAGATATGAACGAGGCTGTTGAGGCTGTGAAGAGTGGGAAGATGACACTGGAACAGGCTCTTGAACAGGAGAAGGCGACCCGCAATAACGGAAAGGCATAACTCTTCCCCTGCTCATCACGACAGGGGATAATCTAAAACGAAAGGAGAAAACAATGGACGCGAAAAATATGCGCAAGGCAGCTAACGACGAACGATACCGCTCGCTCATCGACCTAATCTTCGACCGAGCACTGGATGGGTTTGATAACGTTTCAGTGGCCCCGATGTGGGTTGCGGGCATCAAGACGCGGCTGCGCAAGGCAGGGTACACGCTATTGAAGTGGAGCGGCAGGCTCGACGATTGGGAAGGCAACTGGGTAATGATTTCCTGGGAAGGGAAGGAGAACTCGAAATGAGGGGGAAGAAGTGTAGGTTCTGTGAATCAACCGATGGCCTTTATGAGATTCCAGAGGAGGGATATGTCTTAGGGCATGTCTGCGCAAGGTGCTGGCACGCAATCACACACATCATACAGATGTTCCTAGACGCAAAAGACCGCCTTGCGGCAGACGACTACGACTATTAAACCCTACTCATCTTTGAGTAGGAAAGGAACACAATGAAACCAGACAAAACAGACAAGATTGTTGTCGGGATTGAAACCGCACTAAAAGAACAGAAGATTCCATGCGCGGTCGTTGACGTGAAAGACGCACCACAACTTACACGTTACGAGATTGTCCCTGGATACAAAATGCTGTCACCGAACAGCAGGACGCCGCGCCAGCGCGTGCCGATTCGCGCAATTGCCAGCGCGATTCCTAACATCATGGCACAGCTACGTAGGGAAAAGATGTCGTTGTACCAAAACGGCTCAGTATACATCATCGTCCCGAAAGAGAAACGAGACCTGGTAACACTGAGGGACGTGCGCACGCTGCCTGGGTCGCTGGTGGCAAAGTTCGGCATCGACATCGACGGGAACAGTTTGGCGGGCGACATAGCAGCGATGCCACACCTGATGATTTCCGGTTCGACCGGCTCTGGTAAAAGCGTGTTTATCTCCAGCTTGGTGACATCGCTGATCGAGCGCTACAGCGAGAGGCAATTGGGGTTTGTGATGATTGACCCCAAGAGAGTTGAGTTGCAGGCGTACAAGCGAATCAAGCATCTTCTGCTACCTGTAGTGACAGATATTGAAAACGAGGCGGGTGTGGCTATCGACTTTGTGATAGCGGAGATGATGAGCCGTTATCGGAAGATGGAAAAGGCAGAGGTAAATCTGGCGAGCCAAATCGGAATCCCGTATCTCATCTTACTCATAGACGAGTTCGCCGATATGGTAATGCGGGACGAAACGCTCCCCGCGAAGATTGCCAGCATAGCGCAAATGGGCAGGGCCGCTGGTATTCACATGATATTTGCTACACAGCGCCCCGACGCCAGGGTGGTTGACGGGATTATCAAGGTCAACTTTCCTGCACGAGTGGCGTTTGCACTTCCAGATGGCGTGAATAGCCGTATCGCCATTGGGAAACTTGGTGCAGAGAACCTGCTAATGCGAGGGGACGGGTTGTACGTATCTGGCGGCGGTGACACAATCCGCTTTCAAGGATGCTTTGTATCAAAGGATGAAATCAAGGCTATTGTACAGGCCAACCTACGAGAAGGCCCGCTTCCAGGATTGTCGCCAGCGTCATCCACGCAATCACATGCATCCTCGCGGCCACGCCGAGACTACAGCCAGCATCATTGGACTGTGCAAATTGCCCTATTTGTGCTCAGGGCAATTTGGTTTATAATTAAGAATGTAGCGATAGGCATTGCGTTTGCCCTGGGCATAGTGATAGGCATAGTGGCCGGGGTGATAATGTGGGTTTTCGGTATCGACCCGCAACCCAAGAAACGGAAAAGGAGAAAGTAGAATGCTAACCATTTACCTGAATGAAAGAATCACAATCTGTGCAATTCTGTGGGAGTTGTGCGAGGCGCTTGGGTACGACGAAAATGTCCGCAACCTTGCCGAGAAAGCGATTGCGAAGTACGGCAAGACCAACCGCCTGGCGGTGATGGCAAACGGCAACACAGAATTACCAGATGAAGTTCTGTGGCTGCTTGAGCACACGGAGGATGACAAATGACCACTATGCAACTCCAATCAAGCAACAGTGGTTTGGGCGTCCTGGCAATAACGGCGCTAATTGTGTTGGCGATAGTAGCTATGTTTGTATCACGCGCAGGGGAGGTTGAGCAGAGCGATGGCATTGCCGTAGAGTATGGTGCCCACGCCGAGAGTCATGGTGTGGAAGCTAACTTGGCGCGCCGCTGCTTCGGCGAGAACGGCACAGTGGCTAAGTTCAAACAAGAAGGGCGATTCGCACGGCTATGCCAGTTCGGTGACGGCTGGGTTGCACTGCAAATCCTAGTCGAAGCCGGTGGGGTTATGCAGGAAGTCAGTTCGTACATTCCGCACCTTACAGACAGCACCTTACAAGGAGTCAAGGACTGGATGCTCAGGTGCGGATGGGTCGCCTATAACGGGGTGATCCCGTGAAACTCTGTGATTGCACCGAGCCTGGCAAGTACTGGATGCAGCGACCGCACTGGGACGGCAAGCTGCCAGTAAGCATCGAAGACCGTGACGGAATCTTGTACATTGTAATGAGCGGCGCGAAACCACAGCCGCTAGACCTAGTAAAATACGCCCTGACGGGGGCGGCCCTAGAAGAAAGGATGGTGTTGTAATGATTATGTGGCTTGACAGAGACTCAGGAACAGGATATGGTGTGTGCAGTGTTGGCAATATGCTCGCGCAGAGCATGATGACGCCGCGCGAGTACAACAAGGACACTGGGCGGTACGACGACGACTGGCCCTCAACCGTCGCGGTTAAGGGGCCGCAGGATAAATACACCCAAGAGGAGCTGGATGCTCTTAATGCGTTCGGAGCAGAGATGACGGCACGCTATGACGAGGTGTTCCGCTATCGTATGGGGTGTAACCTAATCATCATCGACAAGTACGGTGAAGATAGTTGGATGCGCAAGCGGCAATCGTGGGATTATGGCTCGATGTTCTCGCCTACGCTGCGAGAAGCACTCGACACATTCAGAAAAGGAGTATAATGGACACCTTCACTTTCAGTACGCTATTTGCAGCGCTCTTGTACCTTGCGGGAGTGGTGATTCTGTCAGATGCGGAAACCACAGCCGCAGAAATCCTCTTCGGGGTTATCCCGCTCTTCATTGCACTCGCGTGTTTCTTCGCAATGTTGCTGGTGAGCGGCGTCGTAGGAGGAGTATAGGAAATGAAATATAGGGTTATCACTGAGGCAGACTTACTTGCGGGCCGTCCACCAGACCCGCCATACACACAAGAGATGCGCGATGCAGTAGAGCTGTTCAAGACCGCGCTGCAACCACGAGCAATCGGGGCGCCCGTCGAAGAGTCAAGATGCAACTGTGGCGCAATTCATCTCCGCGCCGGGCACGTAACGGAAGTGCTCCCGCCTACAGGGAAGTACGGCGCTTACCAGCTCGCAGAATGGTATTTGTGGGCATTCAAAGTAGAGACCGAGTGTGGACAAGTGTACTCTGTGTGCTCGTCAATCATCTTCGACACAGACGAATTCATTGCCTGGCACGCACAATACTTCAAGCCAGAATGGAGCGAGTGATGCTATGAACTACTTGCATAGCATCGACATAGCCGAGATTGTGGAGGCGTACCTTGACAGCGAGGGGGCGGGGGAACGCTTCGTAACGTTCGCAGACCTACTCACACATGAGTTGAACGGGTTGCTTGTGTCTGTCTCTACTCGTCAAGTGAACAAGCGCGACATCGCAGACGACTGCGAGGAACTGAAGGGAATCCTCGCAGAGCTAAGGATGTTCTCGCCGAAGATGACCGATAACGACGTGCTAGACATCCTGGCGATGTTGCGGGACTGGGGCAATACGTATATGGGTAACAACACAAGGCTATGCAATGTCTTGGGCGCTAATCTAAAAGGAGAGACAAAATGAATAGGCGTGAATTGAAGAAAGCATTGATGGAAGGCCAGTACACTGGTAAAGTGAATGTCACGGTGCTGCAACAGGCTCCGTACACCTGTGCCACCGTCTCGTTTGTAGGAGAAGACGGCAATGAGTACGACGGTATCGGATTCTCGAAGTGCAAACCAGGCGATGTCTTCAGCGAATCCGCAGGCATTGGCCGCGCAAAGTCGCATGCGTTTAATATGGCGATGGCGAAGATGCCACAGCCCGCCAATAGCGAAGCCGACATAAATATGTGGCACAGCACACCCCCGCCCGCCGAGAGCGAAGAGCCGAGGATTGGCAAGGAGACGCGGCTGGTTGATAAAAAGTCTGGTGAGTTCACAGCCGTGTGGGAAGTATACGAACTGTACGGGGTGTCTGGGCCGGTGTACTTCAGAATGAAAAACGGGATGTGCCTCACGAGAAGCGGGCTGCTTGAGAAATACGACGTAGTTGTGCCCGCTTGACACCCGGCGTAATCGTGGTAATATTGGTTTGCCAGTAGACGCTGGCAACCTCCTTTCTGAGTGCGGTGGTGGCTAGGAATGTGTCTGTCAGGGCACTAGCCACCACCGCACAAAACATTATGGTATAACCAAAGGAGAACAATGAGAAACTTCGAGAATTTCGACACTAAGTTTGAGAAAGCGCAAACTCGTATTGAGAAAGCGCGGGTGTTAGCTGGTATTGTTTCGCTCATAGTCACTGTGTTGAGCGTCGTCACAGTCGCCTTCTTCTGTTGGGTAATCGTCATGGTGATGCGCCACTTCGGGATAATTATCTAGGGTTATCGCTGGCGATGCTCAACAGGCAGAGCGCCCGTTTTGTAAGCGGGGATAGAGGGGGTTCGAGTCCTCCCGCCAGCTTGCGAGGTTTTTGTTTAACAGAAAGGAGATACCGATGGAAGACCGAGTACATAAGCTAGAGTTATACCCCGATGAGACCGAAGAGCGCTGCGACCAATACGATGACGACGAGCAAGAGTGGTACGATAGCCTAGAACCACTCGACCCATTCGGCGATGACGACGACGACTACTACTACGTGTACTACGACTACACGCCAGCGCGCTTCTGGGAATGCGAGCTGTGCGATGGCGGGCGCTTCGCCTGCGAGATTCCCTGTGAGTTGTGCGAAGATACAGGGCTGCGCTGGCGGTGGGCGCGCCAGTTCGCGGCTGTGTACTACTGGCTGCGGGCATACTGGCAGCGCATCTTCGCGCACTGTCCGTCGTGTATGAAACTAGAGTTCGTGGCTGGCAAGAGGGTAGGCAAACACGACGATTGCTGCCCATTCTAGGGAACTGTGACGCTTGGCGCGAATTTGTGTGTCAAGTGTCACTCGCTTTCTGGGATGGATGTGTTAGACTAAATAGAAAAGAAAGGAGCTTGGAATGAAGACTGCAAAAGAACTATTTAGGTATATCGTTCCTCTCATGTGTGTCATCGGCGCTGTGCTAATGGCGTTCAACGGCATCGAGAATTGGGGCTTATTGTTGCTCATTGCGCTGCTGCTGCTAACGCATCAGTTCATGTAGAAAGGAGCTTGGAATGAGTACAGATATTCATATCCGCTTGGCTGCAATTACCGCAATCTCGCTTGAATCAATGAGCGACATCGTGTTGGCCGTTGCGAGTAACGCCGTGCAAGGGTTCGGCAAACTTAGTACAGAAAACATGGCCTTCTCTCATCTGCGCGAGCTTGGCTTAATCAGAGAGGACGGTGTTCCGATGGATAAAGAGTCACTGATTGCAGCCCTGTCAGCGGTGATTAACGGCAGAGTGGAAGCCGGTACTTGGGGCAAGGAGTAGTATGACTAGGAATCAAAAGGCTGGCACCGCGCTTGGTATTATCACAGTATGGTTTATGGCGAGAGTCGCACTCCAGCTAGTCATAGAGCACACTGGTGGAGCGTATGCGCTAGTCCCGAAGATAGTGTTCCTCTGCTGTCTTGTGCTATCTCTCGTCTTAATCGCCGACTAATACAGAAAGGAGAACAATGTACACTAACGCTATGCAACCCGATGAAGACTGCTGTGGCGTCTGGCCGCTCATCGCGTCATCTTTTGAGTGGACGACCCCGCGACTATACCCGCATCTTCTCACGACACCACATATCGTAGGGGATGATGATATTAAATACTTCGTCAACTTCTGCCCCGCTTGTGGGAAACCAGCACGCAATCGCATAATGCGCAGTGCAGTCTGGTAGGGATGCCAGTAAGGAGCTAGTAATGCACTGGGAACCGGTGTCGAGGCTGGACGAGATTCTTGAAGAGGGACAGGAAGCACTGTTCCGACTCGCCGACGGAGACTTCTGTAGATTCTACTGTAAGTGCTATCGTAGTCACGGTGTTCTGTACGACGAGCGCGGCGAGTACGAACTGGAGCACGAAGGTGGGTGGAAGGCAACGCACTTTATGGTTATCGACGAGCCAGAAGGAGATACTAATGGATAGCGAATCGTATAGCGATATGAAGAAATTCACCAGGGTAGAATACTTCGCTATTGAATCGGATGACCTTGACGAAATCATTAAAGAGAACTTCGATGTGCGTAGAGATTGGACTATCATTGCCATAGAAGAACTTAGTAATGACTCAACGAAAGAGTTCTATGTTACACCAGAAAAGCTGAACCTTAAATGGCACAACCTTGACGATATGTACATAACCGCGAATCTCTTGGACGACTTGTGCTATCGAGAGCTGATTGTGCCAGGGTACTACTTAGTAAACGTCTGTTGGTGAGTGTGTCCACTGGATTGCTATTAAGGTTTGACAACCTACAGGAATGGTATACAATAGAAAGGAGTTGACAGATGAAACAGTTTCACATTAACCTACCAGATGAATTGTACGAAAAGATTGTGCGGATGGCAGAGGAAAAGGAAGTCACGATGAGCGATGTTGTCCGCGAGGGATTGACGGTGTACTTCGACAATAGCGGTAGGGGCTACGCTGATGTCGTCAAAGAAATTGCGTCACTGCTAACGGCAAGTCGCTCTCAGTAATACACAAGCGGGCATAGTTTAACTGGAAGAACGGCTGTCTCCAAAACAGCTAGTGGGAGTTCAAATCTCTCTGCTCGTGCTACCGATCTTACCAATCGGCATACAAGAATCTCTTAGTAAACCAAGCCGCTTGCTCGCTGGTAGTCCGAGCAGGCTAACATACGAACTCAAAGGTAGGCTACCGTCTGGCAAACTCTGTGGTGAGACCCTTCCGCCAGCAAGTTAAACGGACGTATTAGGCGAGGTGAGTGAAGCGGAGACCAGCACCGTTTGAGCCTAGTACGGGACGCTTGCAGGGGAACGACTGTTTTGAGGCAGTCGTCTAGGGGATTCTTGTATCTCGTACACAATACCTTTACGAGAAATGTCAGATGTTGTCTACTAGATGATACCTTGAATGTAATATATCTTCTAGTAGAGAATAATCTAGGTAGACGAGAGAAATCTTTAATCCTAACATCTGAGCGAAGCGAAGATACCGAACGTAGTGAGGTTCTTAATCCAGGAGGTATGCCACACAGTGGGTTCACACTTCCAAAGCATCATCGAGCGCGTTGTAGGCGCATGGCTATACGGATACGAAGTCAAAACAGACTATCGCCCAGAGTGGATGCATGGATTAGAACTGGACATCTACTTTCCAGAACTGAGGCTCGCCATTGAAGTACAAGGAGAACAGCACTTCCAAGATATACCAGGGATGGGCAGTTGGGGAACACAGAGAGGGCGAGACTTGGATAAGATCGAACTGTGCAAGAAGCTAAACATCTCTCTGGTATGGGTGACTCTGAAGAAGCTGACAATCGAGAACTTACGCTTGCAGATACTAGCTTGGTCTATAGACAACCCAAAGAGGGGAGCTATTAAAGCAAGAATCTCATCGCCGGTTAATCCACAAGTCCTACAAGAATTCACAGACTACGTTTCAGCATGGGGACACACGACACAGAAGCGCGGAGAAAAAGAACGCATCGCAGAGCAGAAACTCAAAGACAAAGCCCGGCGCAAAGCGGCAAGGAAATCAAGAAAGAAGCGCGTTCGCATCCGCCAAGCAGAGCAGAAAAGAGCGCGCGCTAACCACACACGTTAAACTAGAAAGGAGATTGTAATGATACCAACGAGCCAGCCAACACGACAAGAAATGTTCTCAGAAATTATATCCTTGCTCAACGATGAAGGCCGCCAGTACGGGGGGCTGTGGAACTGCGGCTATGAGCTAGGCTACTGTCGCATCTTCCTAGAGGGAGGTATGTGGGAGTGTGAGTGGTTTGACGAGGCCGAGACGTTTGGTACTCTGTTGTGGATATAATGTGTTACGGCCCGCTTAACCACATACGTTAAACTAGAAAGGAGCATACGATGACGCAAGCACAATTGCCAGAAGAGTTGACTTTGAAAAGACTGCGAGACTTACCAGAGGGCATGTGTTGTTTTGTTGATCCAGACGCCATGTTTGCTGGCGAAAGCGGTAGCCTATGGTTGCTCGCGGATGCGGCATACACCGACTGTAGTTTTTACAATCGGTTGTTTATCGCAAAACACAACGGTGAATACTTCGTTGACGCAACGCGGTGTACGTATAAATGGGCGAGGACAAGTTGCACCACATATAATGCAATTCCTGTTTCTGATTTCTATTACATTGCAACAGACGGTTGATATAACAGAAAGGAGCACACGATGATTTACCAGCAATTCCAGCAGCAGTACGATGACATCCCGTTCGATTACAAGACGCAGCGTGCCGAGTACAGAGCCGCCATCAAGAATATCACCGCGCAATTCAAGGCGGCGCTTGCCGTTGAATATCATCTCAGTGGATACAACCCTGCAATCTCTGACACAGTGTGGGAACTTGCTTGGGAGGATGGGCATAGCCACGGGTATTCCGAGGTCGAGATTCACTATGCCGATTTCGCGGCATTCGCAGAGAAGATTGTCGCTGCGACACCTACTCAAAGATGAGTAGGCGACAAGCACAAGAACCTAATCCAGCACACACTTTACAAGCTCCCCCAGTCCGGTGACATTCATCACAGCAGGCTATGACATCTATCACATCACAGCCTGCTTTCTTGTGGTAGAATGGTAGAGTAGGGTGAGGGGGAACTTTTAAGGTAAGAGCATCTAGCGTTATATCAACAAGACCTGTAGAGCAGAAAGGAGAGCACGAATGGCACGCCCAACAGAAATAACCGCAGAGATTCTAGCGAAGTACTCCGATATTGATGATGGCCTCATTGCCCAAGACATCGCCGAGACAGAGCGCGAGATAGCACTAATGACAATAATGGTTGCTGGGCTTGAAGCCGAAGCAAATCTAAACACAGGGCTTCCGTCTGGCAAGATGGCTGCGTTCATGGCTGAGGCAAAGCAACAAGGTATCAATGATCGTCGCGGGTTTGTTGATTTCCTAAAGGCGTTGCAGTCAGCAAGGGGAGAAATGGCGCGCCGATACCATTCATGAATTACCGCACAGGGTTGAGCCAGAACCTCAAACAGATGACGACGCTGCATGGCGGGCGTGGTACGACAAACAGGGCAGCCTCAAAAGTGCCGGGCGCGACTGGCTTGATGCTCATTACCCCGAATGGCGAGACCCCAAGGCGTATCGGCAAACCAGAAAGGAGACGCGATGATTTACGAACAGTATGAAAAAGAGCAGCAGAACAGCGAGTTCAAATCTGCGCTTGCCGTTGAATATCTTGATGGGTACCAGAACACAATCCAAGACGCCGTATGGAATCTCGCACTAGAAGAAAGGCAAAGCTACGGGAGCTGTGGGATTGAGCTTGGCTATGCTAAATATTCAGCATTCGCAAAGAATATTCTTGTGCATGGCGCAAAGGCTGCTGCGCCGCCCGTATGGAATGGCATCGACGATGACGATATGCACCACAAAGTAATTTCGTTTGAGTTTGTGTTGAGCCATGTGCGCAAAGCCGGTGACGCATTGCATGTTGATATATGGTATCCATCTCAGTCTGGGGTAAAGGCAATTGAGATTGGCCTAATTGATGTGCGGGCCGCCGACGACATTCGTGTTGAGTATGATTATCATCGTGACGGATGGGTAATCAAACGGGGCGATAAAGAAGTTTTATTTGTGGCCGAGTAGGGCAGAAAGGAGAACACTGATGGATAGCAGCGAATTAAGAAAACAAATAACAATGCGACGAGATAGGTTGCCAAAGCACTTCATTCAAAAGACTCTCAGAGACCTTGCCGTTGGCGAGTCTGCATACACCGTCCCTTGGGCGATGTCTGTAGATTCAGAGGGGCGCGCATGGTTGAGCCTTGGCTTCCCTGCCGAAGACTCGCCATTCGGGACTGCCGCTATGCTAGTAGAGCGTTGCGAGGATGGTTACGGTGTAAATTTGTGGCATTGTAGAGACAGCAAGTGGAATGCTGAATCTATACCGAGCGGATACGTCCCTGTTATGTGCATTGCTGAGTAGAGCAAAGGGGGGAGCTTGTAATGACAATACGCGAAGAGTATGTTCTTGAAATCGCCAGGTTATCCTACGCGCAAGCCATAGGGATTGCCGAGCTACCAGCGTTCATCGACGAGCAATTCGTACAGCACTATAACTCTGCTGGCCGTGAGTATTACCTGGCATTGAATCAGCGCCAGCTCGCACGTCTCTGTAATGATGTGTGGCGCAGAGCAGAAGTGTTACGTTCTGGCGATGCAGCCAAGCTAGGAATGTTAATCATGGAGCTGCCAGAGGTGCAGGAGAACAAGGCCATGTCCCCACTTGTGTTTGAAGTGCTTGGCGTGCTTATGAAGCGTATTGATGCAACCTTTGACGAAAATGCGTGGGGTGTCAGCGAAAGGCTGACTGTAATCGAACGCGAAGGAGGACATTGATGGATAGCGACAACGATGTGGCATTGCAATTCATAGCACAGCTAATAAACGAGGGCGTGTCATCGAAGGTTGGGTATACTGCGGTGGTGCGCTGGTGGTGCCTGCGCGACGAGCTGAAAGAAAAGTATCTTGAAGAGGCTCGCTCTATGGTAACGGCGTGGCACGCCAAAGAGGACGAGGAGTTGCGCTGGGCAGAAGGGATAGAAGCAGGGGCGCGCAATGGATAGCAAACTAAGAGAACGACTACTAGATGCGATAGCACCGTTCGTGACTGGCGCTGCGTATGCGCTGATTGTCAAGATGGAGGAGCAGCCTAACTCCAGCCTTGTTACATTCCGGGAATATGCACCCCTGAGCTTCTACGACCTACGCAGGCTGCGTGACGTGTATGAAGAGCTACTGGCGCAGTGACATTCAGCGCCGAACGGCATGACATCTGCCATTGGCGTTATGCTGTAATGGTGATATACTAGGCATAGTTCAGAAAGGAGACTATAACAATGATGTGGAAGATTTTAGCAGTTACTGGCGGTGGCGTTTTCTTCTGTGGTGAAGAGCATTTGGTTGAGAATCCAGAAGAAGCAAAATGGTTTGACGACATTAGCGATTTGCTAGACACGGTTCGCGATATTATGACTCTCAACCTTGATGGTGTTGTGCAAGTAAGGCTCATTTCAGATTCGTTTTAGGCAACATCTACGTGTAGCCAAACTGGATAAGGCGCTGGCTTTGGGTGCCAGGAATTGCTGGTTCGACTCCGGCCACGTAGACTGCGATGGTCACTGAGGGCGCTATTAAAATGCTTCGGGGAGAAACACTAGGGTGATTGGCAGCCAGTAGCGAGCGACCTGAGCCATTGCAAAAGAGGTTAATCTCACCTCCAATTGCGACGGCCTCGCTACAAGTAGGCCGAACGAGATACCGGTGTTGGCGTTCAGGTGAAACGCAGGCGCGACATAATATCGGGAGTACACCCCCCGACGCCGAGGGCCTTTGCAACATCTGCCCACTGGGTTCGATTCCCAGACACCGAGTTATCTTTACCAGAAAGGAGCGTGTAGTGAAAGCTGTCCGCAGGGCTGTGTATATCGTTTTGTTTGTTTGCGTTGTGCTGCTGTTGTTTAGTGGCATTGCGCCAGGTGTGATAATCGCATCATTCTTCCAGTCCATAGGGCCAGGCGGGATGCTGGCACTCGTTGTTTTCTGTACTTGGGTAGGCTGTCGTTTTCTGTGGCGGTATCCCAGTGCCCCGGTGATTGTTGAAGTGGAGGCCGAACGATGAAAAAGAAGCTTATCGCTGTTCTGTTGGCCGCGCTCGCGTGTTGTATCACGTACTACGCCAACTTTTGCGGAGGTAGATAATGGCTCTTGTTAAAGTGACTGTAGAGAAGCTAGTCCCAGGCGAGAAGATTTACGCTCGCCATGATGACGATATGTATCTGTATGATATAGATGCTACTACCGCCCCAATTCAAAAGGAAACTGTTTCTCGTGGATGGTATGATGAGTTAGTCAATGCCGTGATGACATCCGCGAACTACTTCCTCGAATTCGATGTTATCGTACAAGAATTCAACGGCGAGAAACTGAGCGGTGTGGCTTGGGATGTTGACGAGATCGGGCTAGATGATGCGCTTGCTATTTCTGAAAACAAGCAGTTCTATGTTGACCTGGCTATTAAGGGCGTAGAAGAATTGTGCGCCAAGCGCAAAGAGCTAGTGCCCGACAAGTGGACGTACTCGTTCTTCACGGCCTGGGGCTTTTGGAACGACACTATTGATACAGAGATTGGCCGTGAATATGATTGCGGCTGTGAATATCTTGGCACAGTAGACCTTGAGGAGTTCCCACTGGAGGTTGTGGAAGATGAATAACGAAATGCAAATTGAAACGGGGTTCTACTATTGGTACAAGCACAAGGCCGCCAGCCAGTGGAATATCGGGTATGTATACGAAACCAGTGATGACGTGCGAATGTCTCTTATTGACGGTGGCTATGTACCTATAGAGCAGATAGACCTGGAGCACTTTGAGTTTGTTAAGATTGAGCCACCACAAGGAGCAAGAAATGTGTGACAATCAGAAATTCTCACAACACGAAGAAAAGTATCGGTTTATTATTGAACTAGTTACCGGAGTAACATTAGAAGAGTGGAGGGAGAACAATAAAATACTTAGCAAAGCAATGTCGCGCATTGGAGGTTATTGATGTTGTTACGCTACTTCACTGATTGGTTCATTACCTGCGCGCTCACTGTTGTTACAATATATTTTCTGTTGCCGTGGGTGTCTACATTCACTAACATCCAGAAGCAAATTGTTGGCGGAGCAGTCCCGCTGGCAATCTATGTGATCGTCAACGCTGTCCACATATACATCACGTTGAGGGTGCGCAAATCCCAAATAGAGAGGTACTATTATGAGCGATAATTCAGAAATGCAAGACGTGTTTTCTTTGCTGCGCGCTATTGAAGCCGAAGAGATCGTAGACGCAATGGGTGTTGACTGGTGGCATAGCGCCGGACGCAAAACATTCGTCAAGTATGCGGATACGCTTCTCGCCCTCAATATTCCAAGCGAAGTTGTTGCTGACGTTCTCAATGGTTTGCACAGCGCGGTTGCTGGGGAGTACGGCGAATGAGCTGGGATCATAGAGTTGTTCGCCAAACACTACCAGACGGCAGCTATTGGTACAGTGTGCGCGAGGTATTCTACAACGATGACGGGACTATCTATGCGTACACAGAGAACCCCGTGAATATTTCTGGCGAGTCGATTGAGGACTTGCGTGAGTACATACAGTGGATTCTTCATTGCACTTCTGAGCCAATGCTTATTGACGGCGAGGTGGAGTTTGTAGATCACTATGACGACAATGAAGATTTTGATCTTACTGGCTACTTGGCAAAATGTTTGCTGTGAAGGGGGGCGACGATGAAGACTTTTGAAAGATCGTGGATAGGGGCTTTTATGATTGCCAGCTACTTGATGATAGCTTGCGTTGCTTGCGTTATAGGTATGTTGTTGGTGCCGTCAGGCTGCGATAACGTTGTAACGTTGCTTCCAACGCGCGCGGCAACCGCTATAACAGTCAGTACGCCGCCCCATACGCCAGCGCCAGTCCCTGCTGTATATCTTCCTGTGCCAACTAACACACCGGCACTGGTGGGTGGCGTTGTTGAGCCATCAGCAGAGGCCTGCTTTTGTTTTGGCGACTCTAATTACTGTGCCGATTTTCAGTCTTACACAGAAGCGCCGTGGTGCTTTGTGCGTTGCGTTTTCACTATTGATGGTGTTGTTCATGTGCTGGATAGTGATAGCTATGGCACTGCTTGTGAGTTGTTGCCGTGAAAACACGAATCGCATTACTTGGCCTTACATTTCTGTTACAGATAGCCGATCTGTGGTCTACTGGTTCAGATGTGAGGATAGAGGGGAACCCGTTTATGGCCGCGCTCTGGACATCTGCCGGATACATACCCCTGGTTGCATTGAAGATGGGCGTGGCGCTGTGTCTTGTTGTGGCGTACCTCCTGCTCGCTATATGTGCGCCCAGGTACGGGAAACTCTATCTCTTGTCCCTGACTATATGTAATGTGGCAATGATTGGAGTGGTAGTACGGAATGTGTTCGTCCAGTGGTTATATTTCTGACGAGGAGGGCGATGATGGGCTGCGATCACTATTACGTGAACGACGACGAGATGATAGCGTTTTCAGAGGTTGACGATACAGTGCCGTGCTTGTGTACGTTCCCGCACGCACAGATCGACGCAGACACAGTGCTGTCCCTGGCACTGCTCGGTGCAGCCGTGGTGCTGTTGACGCACGAGGACATCGTTGCGCCAGCATATCTGCCGCATGCCGTTCCTGTGTGGATACGCGACGAAATCAAGCGCAATCTTGACGTTCTAAGTGTCGCACAGAACGGTGATGAATGTCACTAGCTATAAACTGGATACGTGATACAATTATACTCATCTTTGAGTAGGAGAGGATTCTATGAGTGGAGTTGCCGTACATACCAATGTATCTTATACCCTGACCGTTGACTTCGAGAACGGTTATTCGTTCTCGATGCAGTCGTTTGATATGCGTGTCTGTGCCGAAGAGTATTGCCGCCAGATGATGTGCAACCGCAGGTTCGGTCACTACCCTTCAGAGAAGTCTGAGTGGCGGTACTTCGACGACTGCCTGGACGCCCATTACGGGCAGCGCTATTACTCGCACTGCCTCAACGAATTGGGCAAGTGCTAGGATAAGGTTGCTCATCCTAGCCACCCGTGGTATACTGATAATCCTCAAACAAACAAGGAGCTAATCTATGTCTTCGTATTCTAAAATCATTCTCGTAGGCCGACTGGGTGCCGATGTCGAACTCAGATACACAGAACAGGGCGTCCCAGTTGCAACGTTCAGCCTCGCGGTTGACGACGGCTATGGCGATAATAAACAAACGCAATGGTATCGCGTGACTGTGTGGCGCAAGACCGCCGAGTCCGCAGCACAGTATTTGTCTAAGGGTAAAGAAGTTCTTGCTGAGGGACACATGCAAGCCGACAAAGACACCGGCGGCCCGCGTATCTGGACTGACAAGCAAGGCGCAGCGCGGGCGTCGTTTGAGATGACAGCAGACCGCATCGTGTTCCTTGGCGGACGTAGCGAGAGCGCGAGTAAGTCTGCTGACACAGGCCCCGCCGGAACAAGCGACGGCTACGGCGACGACATTCCATTCTGATGGTAGCGCCCCACACACAACTCGCGCTGTTTTTCTGGAACGAGATACTGGGCAAGACCGAATCTGACGCTTGGAGTGACGTAACCTTCAAGCGTCAGTATCTCAGGCACGCATCTTCGGCGCTCAAAGATGGCGCTGATATTGAAATCCTCAAGTTTGCCATGCTTGACCTACGCAGAGACTACGAATCAGGAAAGATTGACCGCATTTTCAGTATACAGCAAGCCCTTGACTGGCGCAAGCGCGGTGCCAAGGGAATGACTTACTATCAATGGGCCGAAGCCGAATTAAACGAGCAGCAGATTCCACCACCTATCTGGGACAGGTTCGCCAGAATGGAATGGGAGCTTAAAAAGGAGATTGTTGGTGGAGAATCAGTACATAGAGCAACAGAAAACCATCGCGTACACAGTGCTGGCGCAAGCTAAGTCTGGTGACTTCGATGTTGTAAGAACATTAACAGATTCAGAGGGCGTAGCCCCAACCCTTTTTTCAGACCGTCACTATGGTGCCGTGTGGAGAGCAGCACAAGATGAATATATTTCAGCAATGTCCAGTGACGAATATGTATATAGTCTTCCGGGGATACTGGGAAGGATAGAAGAGGACTATCGCACTAACGGGCTGGCTGCGCAGGCGTCTAAACTAATGTCTGGGTGGAATATACGAGTCTCGCAGGTGAGTATGGATAACGGCGACCCGCTACAAGCTGCGCGCATGATTAAAAACGGGCAGCTTAGGGACACCTTTAAGGCAAGGCAGCCTGGCGATGCGGAACGAGTGCGGAAGTCTGTGACCCCTGCGGTCGAAATTGCAATGATTGCTCACGAGTTGCTTGCCGCCGCGAATGATAGTGGCGAGCATGTGTCGTCATTGTACGATGCTATTGTTGAAGCATCTAAGGCAGACCCCGTATCATGCGGAATACCGTGGATGGACTCGCACCTGTTCTGGACTGGGTACGCGAACAAGGGCGGTCTCGCAACCACGATGAATTATGTGATTAGTGCCCCATCTGGTCATGGGAAAACGTCTATAGCGGCCACGTTTGCATCGAGTTGGGTTAAACAGGGATTGCCAGCAATTATGCTGAGTCTTGAGGAGTCTCGCCCGAATTTCACTGTTCGTATGCTAACTGCATTTACTGGATACGCCCCACATATTATTATCCAATGCGTCAAAGAGATCAGGGGAGACGGGGAGATTTCTGGTAACGCCAAGAATGTAAAAGACGCACTTGAATACCTTGAAAGATTCCTATTTATTTACGAGGTAGGGGGCGGTATAAACGAAATGGAAAGTATTGTCCGCCGCCACAGGACGCAATTCGGCAGAGATATTCCAATGATGGTATTGATCGACCATATTGGTGGTATGGATACTGGCGGGGATTCGTGGTCTCGCACACTAGAGCTTGCCGCCCATGCAATTAAACATCGTTTGGCAATGCAGTTCAACACCGCCGTATTAACATTTACACAACCTTCAAACGAAATGGAAGAACAGTTAGCGAAGAATAACTACACTACTGTATTTGAGGGGCGGGCATCAAAAGCTATTAAGCAATGGGCGGATTATTTCGTTGTCATGTGCAAACACAACGATATGATAAACACAACGGTTGTGCAGTCTGGCAAGAACAGATTCTTGGTCGGGCAGCGGGTCGCGGAAGGTGGCGGGAAGCTGCCTGAGTGGGGCGTGTTCCAGTTCGACTTAATGACTGGGACAATAACAAATCGTTTAATAACAGATGACTTACAGGCCGAAATTAGAGCGAGCCTGGTTGGGCGAGGTAAATAAGCCAATGGCGGAAATGCCGTCAGAAAATAATGACAACTTCTACGCCTACCGCAAGTGGAAAGAACACATCGCGGTTGCGGCGCGTTACGAACGAATAAAGGTCGAGTTCTCGCCAGGCTGGGCGGCGTCTACGCTTCCGTGTAGCTGCGGGGGTGAGCACAACTCAATCTTCGTGCTGGACACAAAGATGTACGTGTGTCCTATAACCCACTGGTTGCACTGGCATCGCTTGTCACTTGATGGGTTGTACGATACGCCAACACGTGATGAGTACTTTAGAATGTTGGGGAAAGGAGAGTAACAAGAAATGGGTATGGAAATTGTTACACTGACTGGATATACAATGTCGCAAGTAATCGAAAAACTCGACGATGCACTTGAGCCAGATGCTTACAAGAAAGTTGATGGCGTCCCTGGGAACTTTACCGACATCAGGCCCGCATGGTTGTGGCAACTCTTGAACAATGTGTTTGGCCTGTGCGGTATTGGCTGGTGGTATACCTATGATACTATCAATACGCGCTCAGAGATGCGCCCAACATCTAGCGGAGAGAAGCTGTACTACGTAGCTGAAATTCCACGAGTTGATTTCTTCTACAGGATGCTTGTTGATGGGGCAGAACGCGACTTTGGCCCTGTCTCGTCGCCTGGGATGTCAGATAATGTTCTCAAGCCAGAGTGGGCTGCGAAAGGCGCGGTAACGTCTGCGCTTACATCATCTGCCTCAAGACTTGGATGGCAATCGTCTGTCTATAAGGGCCATAGGTCGCACACTAATAAGGGCGCGGCTGGCGATGCGGCGTGGGATTCTGAGGGCATAGAGCAAGCTGCCCTGTCTGTTGATGACGTGGTGGCGATGAGTAACATCAAGAACCTGCGCGAGGCATCCACTGGCAACGATGGGAAGGCGCTGCTCGCACAGTTAAAACTGTTGAAGATGGCCCTACCAGACACCCCGATGAAGAATATTAGTAGCGTTCTCGGTAAGGGCACCGACCCTTTCAAGGCAGCCCTGGAGCACGTATGCCAGGGGAGTGGCCTGGGCGAGAAAGCGTTCACCACAGTCTCTGCGGCTTTCTTTGACAGGGGCGCGTCAACGATTGGCGAACTGCTAATCGTGTGGGATGCGCTGTGCGCCATCATCAACAGCGAGACGCTTGAAGACCGCGTTATGCTGTACAAGGGGACAGTCAGTGCCGCCGCCGATTAGACACACTTCTCTGGTAACGAGGGACGAAATCGAGCGCCTGCGGGCGCTCCTTTCCCCTACGTTCATCAACGAACTCGACGAGGTATTGTACCGCTTCGGTGTTAGCCTTGGCTTCCAACGTCTCGCCGAGATTTCGGCGCAGTTCTATGCCAGTTGGATAGATTGGCGTGGGTTGTGGGCTGATGCCCGTGATCGGTACTGGGAGGATTATCTCGGCGCGCGTAGATACGAGCGCAGAGAAGACGCTCCTAAAGATCGCCAGGACAAGCTGATATATAAAGACTATCAGCGCTGGCGCTCCTTCCAAGCCTTTATTGATTGGACTTGCGAAAATCTGCCCATCGGCAAAACAACGTTCTGGATGCGCAATCGGCAGATCAAGATCGAGTTGCAGTTGTGGGTGCGCGAGCACCAGACCGACGACATCCCGATTGAGGACTTCCTTAGAATTGTAGAGGGGGTCTGCATAAACAAGGCGGTAGGGTGGCAAATAACCGCCGCCCTTATGGTGGTGGAAAAAGAAAATCGCGGTGCGTCGCCCGTTATTACCGGAGTCAACCACGAGAACGTGAATAGGGTTGCCGAAAGCATGGGCGTGGGGATGCCAGACGAGCAGGACACCGCTGAATACGAGGCTGCCGCAGCCGGTGTAGCGGCGCAATATATCCAGGATCAGCGAACCCGAATAGCTGACGGTGAGGCCGCGCGCGTCGTGTTGCGCGAGACACGCCGCCATCTGCGCACATATAGGAAATGCGAAGTCAGAAGGTCTGGCGGCGATCTTTACCTTGAGTATCGTCAGCCAATAGAAGACGACGATCTAATCGACTTCGATATTGACCCGCCAGAGACATACGCGATTAAGTTTCTTGATCGCGATGGCAATATGCTAAAAGTAGACGAGCTGCCTATTACGGTACAGGAGTGGCTGCATAACCGTCTGGTGTTCACTGCAATAAGCTAGAAATCCCTTGCACCAATAATCTCAGGTATGGCAGACTCGCGTGCTTCGGTGCGCCAGACAGACCAGGTATCACGGTCGTCATCGGACGACAGGGTGTGGCAGAACGCGGCTTTAACAAGCTGTGTTTCTGCCATTTGTTTGTAGAATAGCAGATACTGTTCTGCTTTAATGCGCTTGGGCACGTTGTTATTGTGATTGTAGAACGTCACGTAGACAGGCTTGCCGTACTGCAACACTATGTTGCGCACATACCACACGCAGGCGTACATAGAAGACAGATCGCCCTCTATGCTATCCCACCTTACACTCGTCGATACAAAGTCGGCTATGTCAATAGCGTCGCGCGCCTGGCTCTCGAACACCGTGCTACTTTGACGATAATCGCCAATGTCGTCGCCGACTTCGAGCTTTGGGAATCCGAAGTAGGCCAACGGGAAACGATGACTCAGGTATTTGACTATCGCTATCCACCACATGGCAAACTCATCGCCAGAAGACCAAGCCCAGCCGTAGCCGTGCCGTTGGACATTGGGATAGGCGTGAATCTCGTAGTATGTGACGCGCGGATAGTTGATCGCGATCTGATCCACGCATCTCTGTGTATACTCAGCGAAGTTCGTGAGGTACGGGATGACAATCGCGACGGCTGATGTTGGTGGATTGGCGCACGTGGCGAGTGTGTGTACCGCCTCTATACGTGCTGTTTCAATAGTTTCCAGGTCTGCTACGGAGAAGTCTTGTAGTTTTGTTACTCCTATTTTCATAGGGAACAGTGTACCACATATTCAATTGAAAGTCAAGCCGGTGCTCTACTCATCTAGCGGTGCGTCTGCAATCGGGGCGGCCTCAATAGCTTGCTCGACACGCTCAATCGACATTCTCCCTGGCGCACCAGAGATGGTGTATTCGCCATCGGGCAAGCCAAAGCTATTGCGCAGCAGTTCGATCTGCTCTTTGAATGCGGCTGACCACTCCGCGTCTGCGGACGCACGCGCATTCACCAGCGCCATCACGATTGTCTCTTGTGCTTTACTAAGGTCTCTCTTAATCATATTTCTCCTTGTGTATCCACCCGGCTGTTCCGGGCGGCCTTAACGAACTTGGGAATCTCAAATATTCACCTCCGCATTAACCCAGGCGGTAGTGGCAAGATTGTGACCTTGGCCCCCCCAAACATTCTCAAGACCACCCCATCTTGATTTGCAATAAAATCATACCGTCCTTCCGGGAGGTCTAGCTCTTGCCTGAGTGCCGCCGCTTGTGCCTCAAGTGCTACATTGACTCTATCAATAACCTCTGATGCAGCACGCCGTTCTTCAATCAGCGCGACAATCGCTTTGGCTTCAGCCTTACTCAATTTATGCTCGTTCATCACAGCTCCTTTAGCTTAGTACAGATTCTGCCACGCGCCATTGATACGCGCCACCACATTATGCGTACTGGTGTTGTAGTATATCATTCCGTTCTGTACACCAACGGTAGGGGCTGATGCAGACTGCCCGACGCAAACGGGCGCTTGGAATACAATATGCGTTGCCCCAGTAGACGAGATTGTACCATTGCTATCGACATTTAACCTTACATCGGTTTCGTCTACGTTGTCAATGGCCGCTACAATTGCGACCGTGCCATTTGTCCACGGGTCGTCAGTCTCCCGCTTCGCAACCATCCACATACTGCCCTTGAACCACGCTGTAGGATAGTAGTCGCCATATACGTAGCCGAGGCGTCTGTCAGTCCCGCTGTCGTCGTATTCCCACTTCACAGTATTTGCGTCTGCGGTAGCCGTATAGTCTTCTCCGCGAATTGAAGCCCCGTCGCCGTCTATCCACACAAGCCCCTTCGCCGCGTAGAACTTACCGTCAGTTGCGTCGATCTTGGTGATCCATACATCCGACCAAAGATCATATATTCCAGTTCTATCAATCCAAATCCCCGTCCCTGAATCTACGGCTGTTGGTGGCGTTCCCCCGATAGAGATAGCACTGTTGGCTCCTGGCATTGTCAGCTTCTTGGTGATCTCTGCCCCAGCAGAAGCATCCAGCGTAATCACTGCCGCCCCGCCACTGTCTTTGATCGTAAGTATGCCAGCAGCGGTCATCCCAATGCGTTCGGTGGTGTTATTGCGGATGCTGATAGCGCCCGAAGAAATAAGGACATTGTTTTGGTTTGCCGCGACTTCTCCAATGGTAAGTATGCCCGCTGCCGTAAGCGCTATTTTGGCCGTGGTGTTGTTGCGGATACTAATAGCGCCAGAAGAGATCAAGACGTTGTTTTGGCTGGCCGCGACTTGCCCCACTGTAATGACTCCGGTGGCATTGATTGACATATTGGTTGTTTCTACATCAAGCGGACTGACTATAATGAAATTCATTAAACCGCCAGATATTTCAACACGACTACTCCGCGTGCCAGCCTCGCCTATTGTCAGTTTGCCTGCCGAGCCATCAAGGATGATGTGCGAGATTATCCCCTCGCGCAGCTTCAAATCGCCTTCTGAGACATCCCACAACAGGTTGGCTTTACTTGCGCTATTATCGCCGAGCAACACATCGCCCGCCGTTACCGCCTCGCTGTTATACGTCTGCGCGTTGGCAAACACGGCCAACGTTGTAGTCGCCGGTGCGCTGATGTCACTCCCAAAGAAGGCGTCCCCGTCAGTCTCGATACCCACGGTCTGCACTGCCGTGGCGCTGTACGCGGAGATGCCGTCAGTGTCGATCTGTACCCGTGCCCCGCTCATACTGGTACGCAGGTCTATTTGCCCATCCAGGATGTACAGGCCGGGCTTGTTGAACGCCCCCATATCGGTGAGTGCGCTATTGCTTGCATAGATCGACGCGACTTCCTCAGCAGTCAGCACACGGTCGAACACTGCATACTCATCGAGTGCCCAACCGCCAGAATAACCTGCTCCCAGAGTGTATGGCCCCAGCGCCCAATCTACTACCGCAGTTGGAGCAGTTAGCGCGGTCGTGTCGGTGTCTGCTACTGCTCCATTGACGTAGATGGCATAACTATCGGCGGTGTAATCAAGTGTTATAACTATGTGTATCCAGTCGCCAGCTACAAAAGTTTGCGCTGCCGTGCCCAGTCTATCCCCAGCACTAATAAAAACTGCAAAGTAATTACCAGCAGGGTAAAATCTTAGAAGTGTGCGATTGGCGTTGTCTGCCCCGCGATAGTCCATTATGTACGCTTGGTTTGCCCCGCACGGCCAGTTAGCGTCATCAGCGTCGTATTGTGCCTGAATCCATAGCGCAAACGAGACAGTGTTGTTGTCACTCAGTAGTCCACAATGAGCATCGAGGTTGGCCGTTGTCGCCGCCCGCGTGCTTGTGCTTGCGTGTGCCGTGCCTGTCCAGGCGTAGCCTGTTCCAAGAGAGCCGTCGATGTATGACGTTGCAAATGCGGACTTCTCGAACTGTACAGCGTCAAGATGGTACGTGTGCACGCCGGTTCCGGCGCGGGTGAATGCTGGGGATGCAAATGCAGCCGTCGCGGGACTCTCTGCCGTGATTTGATACCGTAGCCAGCCATTTGTGATTGTCGCGGCCTGCGTTGATGTAGAAAGCACCCCGCCGCCAGCGTCGCGCCAGGTAATTCCTAATTGTCCAGCATACGACGGTTCCCCTACAACGCGCAGGTATGCCGTGAATGTGTAATCGCTGCTTGCATCCACTGGTATTCTGGTAGTGTTGTGGATAACTACACCCGCGCCCGCAACGTCTGCCACCACAACTTCAAGGCACGCATCCCCACGTACTGCATCCGTCGTAATGCGAGTGATGGTTGTACCGGCCCCGGCCAGTGTGTAATAAGTTGTGTCTACTTCTACGGATGGGTTTTCAACCAGGTTCGTCGCTGCATCCTCCACCATCAGCGCGCGCGACTCTGCCCAGCGTCCCGCGACTTCGTGGAACGCCCCGCCGATTGTCGCCGTCTGCCCGCGCGTCGATACCCAGGACGTGGGGGATTTCTCGTAGTACGGACTCAGCAACAACAACCCGTCGGCTTGCGAGAACAACGATTGTCCCGCGCTCTCGCTGATTGCCAACGTTGATAGCCACACTGTACCATCACCGTAGACAATAAAACGCTTGTCGCTGCTGGAAGGCCCGGCC
>Ga0307380_10000164_pt1 | contig 112034 bp, 102 predicted proteins | sample UN3MG_FD_202239 | JGI IMG/M metagenome (GOLD analysis project Ga0307380, IMG submission 202239) | Soil microbial communities from Risofladan, Vaasa, Finland - UN-3 | ecosystem: Environmental > Terrestrial > Soil > Coastal area > Acid sulfate soil | place: Finland: Risofladan, Vaasa...
AATTCAAACCCTGATCGCAGTATCGCGTGCGCTTGAGGTCCCCATCTACCACTTCCTCTTGGAGAGCCCAGACCCTGTGGTTCGTCATGACCGACGCCGCAGGCTCATCATGCCGAACACCTCTGTCAACTATGAGCTCCTCTGTCCCGACGTGCACAGAAGCATGGAGGTCTCCCTGGGGCGTCTGGAGGTCAACGCCGTATCCAGTGAGGAGCCACTGGCCCATGCTACAGAGGAGTTCATGCTGGTCCTGGAAGGTGTCATGGACATAGAGATAGGACCTCGCCGCTACGTCCTTGAACCCGGTGACGCCACTTACTACCACGGGGTGACCCCGCATCGTTTTTTCTCCGTTGGAGACCAAGACCTCATCTTCATATCGGCCGTAAGTCCTCCCGTCGCAGGCTGGAGGCCCAATCTAGGTTAGACGTTAGGGAAACCGAACGGATCAAACTTGCGTGCAGGTCGGAAAGGCGGCAACGGCGCTCCGTTCTTATGGCGGGCCATGAGAGGCACCCAGGAGGCCGTACACGATTGAGTTGGCCTGACTCCCCTTGCTCTCGTGGGCAGGTCCTCTTTCCATGTGTCTTGCACACATTGCGGCCCCAATAATCTTATTGAATAGGGAGGCTGTATGATGGGAGAGAAATCACGGAAGACCGTAGTAAACGCGTGGAATGAATGGGATCCGCTGAAACACGTTATTGTCGGCCGCGCCGACGGGACCATGGTTCAGGGCCCTGAGATCGCCGTTCAACGCGACTGGACTGAGGATGGGTTTCCACCGGGCACCTGGGGGCCTTACCCCCAGGAAATGCAAGACAAGGCCAACGAACAGTTGGACAATTTCGCCAAGATCCTTGAAGCTCGAGGCATTCGCGTCGACCGCCCCACGCCTATCGATTTCAGCCAGGCGGTTCAAACCCCCGACTGGAAGCAGGAAACGATGTTTGGCTGTGCTCCCGCTCGGGATCTGCTGCTCACGGTCGGTAATGAGATTCTGGAAGCCACTATGTCCTACCGCAGCCGCTGGTTTGAGTATCTCTGCTACCGACCACTATTCGAACAGTACTTCAAAGAAGATCCAAACTTCCGTTTCGAGGCCGCGCCGAAACCACGCCTAACAGAACGCTCGTACAAGAAAGGCTGGTGGGAGGAATGGAACTCATTGACCGAAGAAGAGCAGTTTGAGCGCGCCGAAGGGGGCTACTGGTTGCCAAGTGAAGCGGAGCTTTTGTTCGATGCCGCCGACGTTGTCCGCTACGGGAAGGATCTTTTTGCCCAGAAGTCGATGGTTACCAACGACGCTGGTGTTGACTGGTTGCGACGCCATTTTCCAAACCATCGAGTCCATAAGGTGGGGCGGAGGGAACTCCTGCCGTGGCACATGGACACGACTCTCGTTCCTCTTCGGCCGGGCTTCGCGCTTATCAATCCGGAGCGAATCCCTCTCGGAACGGCGGAAATGGAACTGTTCCGGAAGAATGACTGGGAAATCGTGGAAGCCCCGAAAGCACTTCTCAAGAAGAAACGACCACTGGACTTCTGCAGCTGGTGGCTGAACATGAACACTCTGGTGCTCGATCCGAAGACCGTCTGTGTTGAAGCCAGTGAGACCCCCGTCATGGAATTGCTCGATAAGCATGGTTTTGAAATCGTTCCAGTTCCCTTCTATGAAGTGTCTCCATTTGGAGGCGGACTTCACTGCTGTACGGCAGATGTCTACCGGGAAGGGACCTGCGAAGACTTCTTCCCTCATCAGATAGAGGGATTCTAATCCGGTCTTGCGGATTGTCAATTCGTCGAATGAAGGGGACCCGCTGAGGCAGGTTATTGTCGGCCGCGCCGACGGTACTATGCTCGAGGCACCTGAGTCGACCGTTGAACGTGATTTGCCTAGGTACGGTGTCCCGCTGGGAACATATCGGCCGGTGCCTGAGGAAGGCGATCCGCAAGAGCCAGGTCCCGCGACGCTTCATCGGCTTTGTGCAGGGTCGTGAACGCGATCTGGTGGCCATCCCAGTGGACAAGGTTGAGGGTACGCACGCCCTGAACCTGCTGTGCCAGGGGAAAGAGCGGATGGTTTCGTTCAAGACCAACCCCACGTCAATGAGGTGGTGAGGTCTCTGAGGCTCAGAGTCTACAAGCCCGACCTGGCGGAGTTGGGTGATCGCGGCGCGGGACCGCACTCCGATTCTTGAACTGGAGCGCGACAAGGATTAACGACAGCCTCTGCGCAAAGTTGGCAAGCGGCTCACAAAGGACGACAGACAACGCAAAGAATCGACCTGCTGAGGCCACATCAGGTCAACAGAGAGGCGATGGAAAAGACCGGCAATCCAAACGTGAAGTTCATGCATTGTCTCCCGGCCCTTCATAATCGCGAAGCGGTTATCGGTGAAAACATCTACCAGAGATTCGGCCTCGAGTCGATGGAAGTGACCGAAGAAGTCTTCGAGTCGCCGGCCTCCATCGTCTCTGATGAAGCCGAGAATCGAGTTCACACCATCAAAGCCGTAATGGTAGCAACCCTAGGGGATTGATGAATCTTATCTTGGAGAATCGGAGGAAGTCGTGTCGAAGAGGAATGTGATCATCATAGGCGCAGCTGGAAGAGATTTCCACAACTTCAACACCTATTACCGCGACAATGAGCTCTACAACGTTGTGGCCTTTACCGCGGCCCAAATCCCTGACATCGTGGGACGGAGATACCCGCCAGAATTGGCCGGCAAGCTCTATCCGGAAGGCATCCCAATCTACGCCGAGCAGGACCTTCCCAAGTTGATCAGGGAGCTGGACGTCGCCGATTGCGCCTTCTCCTACAGCGATGTCACTTACCAGCATGTCATGTCCATCGCCGCCATTGCGCAATCTGCTGGCGCCAGCTATCTGCTGCTCGGTCCCAAGGACACCCAAGTCAAGAGTACCAAGCCACTGATCTCAGTGTGTGCAGTCCGAACGGGTTGTGGCAAGAGTCAAACCTCGCGGCGAATCGTTGAGATCCTGATGGAGAAGGGCCTGAGGGTCGTAGCCATTCGTCATCCCATGCCCTATGGAGATCTTGCCGCCCAGAAGGTGCAGCGATTTGCCACGATCTCCGATCTGGAGAAGCACCGATGTACCATCGAGGAGATAGAGGAATACGAGCCCCACATCGTGCGCGGAAACGTTATTTACTCCGGCGTGGACTATGAGGCCATCCTGAGAGAGGCTGAGACCGACCCCAACGGCTGCGATGTGATTATCTGGGATGGCGGCAACAACGACTTCTCATTCTACGAGCCCGACCTGAACGTGACCGTGGTCGATCCACATCGCCCAGGGCATGAATTACGCTACTATCCAGGAGAGGTCACTCTGAGGGTCGCCGACGTGGTGGTCATCAATAAGATCGACAGCGCGGATTATGCAGGCATCGAGACTGTACGCAAGAATATCGCAGCCGTGAATCCCGATGCTGTCGTCATCGATGCTGCCTCAACCCTCGATATCGACGATCCTTCCCTGGTCAAGGGGAAACTGGTGCTGGTAGTCGAGGACGGTCCGACCCTCACCCATGGAGGAATGAAGATTGGGGCAGGGGTCGTTGCGGCCCAGAAGTTCGGCGCGGCCGGGCTCGTTGACCCGCGGCCCTACACGGTGGGCAAGCTGGCCGAAACTTTCGAGATTTATCCCGAGATTGGAATCGTCTTGCCAGCCATGGGGTATGGCGAACAGCAACTAAGAGATCTTGAGACCACGATTAACAACACGGAATGTGATGCGGTAGTCATCGGCACGCCAATCGACCTGAATCGAATCATCAAGATCGATAAGCCCTCAACACGCGTCTACTATAACTTGCAGGAAATCGGACGGCCTAACCTGACCGATGTGGTGGAGGATTTCGTCGAGAAGCACCAACTTGCGTAAAGGCAGTCTGTATCTGCTTACCGCGGTTTCCTCCCATCGCTCGGTTAGGTATCGGAGCGCTATCGCTCGCCCACAAACGCGGTCCTAGTCACAAAAGGCCTGTCCGTGAGCATTCTGGCGATATGCTCCGTCACAGATTGGATTCGCGTGCTGTCTGGAATGGCTCCCATGGGCATTCTGTCCACGATCACGAAGTTTGGCGCTGCGATCTTCCCCTACATCAAGCGGAAGCCTGTGAAACCTGGCCCGAGTCCTGGGACGCTGAAGAAGATGCGGAGTTCATCTCGACCTCAGTCCCTTGCCAGAAGCTCGCGCGCCTCCAGTTGGGTAGCGCCCCGTCGGGCAAGAAGCGCGGCGCCACGAAGCCGGCCAATGGGGACGGGCTCCTGCCAAACGCCAGTCACTATTCAGGAATCGCGCTGGGGATGCTAGATATTCTGATCCAGAACGGTATCGTTATAGACGGCACAGGCAAGCCGGCTTTCAGAGCGGACGTGGGTATCAGGGCGGGCCGCATCGCCCTCGTGGCCCAGGGCATCGAGCAGGAGGCGAAGCGCACGATCGAGGCACAGGGGCTGCACCTGGCGCCAGGCTTCATTGATCCTCACACCCACTCAGACCTTACGTTGCTGACTAACCCCCGGGCCGAGAGCAAGATCCGGCAGGGGGTGACCACGGAGGTGATTGGCAACTGCGGCTTCTCGCCGGCCCCGCTGTTGGGTGCGGCTGTGCAGGAGGTGCGGGATGAGGCCAAGAGCCTTGGCGTGAACGTGACGTGGGCGAGCATGACCGACTATTTGGAACGTCTGCGCCACCCAGGGACCGCCGTGAATGTGGTGCCCTTGGTCGGTCACAACACGGTGCGGGGTGCGGTACTGGGCTTTGACGAGGTGCAGCCTACACCGGAGCAGCAGGCCGAGATGGAGCGGCTGGTAGCGGAGGCCATGGAGCAAGGAGCTCGGGGGCTCTCGAGCGGATTGTTCTACCCACCTGGTTTCTACGCCCGAACCGAAGAGGTGATCGAGCTGGCGCGGGTCGTAGCGCGCTATGGCGGCATTTATGCCTCGCATATCCGCAACGAGACTAACCGCCTGTTGGAAGCGGTGGCAGAGGCCATCGAGATCGGCAAACGGGCTGAGACTCAGGTGGAGGTTTCCCATCTCAAGCTGGAGGGCTACCGAAATTGGGGGGGCGCCGACCGGCTGTTGGCCATGCTCGAGGAGGCCGATTCGCAGGGCGTAAGAGTGGGCTGTGATCAGTACCCCTACACTGCCGGTTCGAGCTGGCTGGCGTACATCCTTCCCTACTCGGCCCAGGCCGGCGGAGCCAAGGCTGTCGCAGACCGCCTGCGCGATCCCGAGCTACGGGCCGGGCTCGCGAAGGACTGGGAGGAGAACCGCGCCGAGTGGGAGGATCGTGGTGGTATGCGTGGCTGGACCGACCTCCTGATCACTCATTGCGCTCCCCGGCCAGACGTGCAGGGCAAGAACATCGCCGAGATCGCCGCGGACGAGGGAAAAGACCCATTGGAGGCTGTCTTTGATCTCATCGTGGTTAGCGACGGGCAGGCGGACTGCGTGTGTTTCGGCCAATTGGAGGATAACGTGCGCATCTTAATGCGCCACCCATTGGTAGTGGTAGGCAGCGACGGCGAGTCCCTGGCTCCTGACGGTGTGCTGGCTCAGAGCAAACCCCACCCGCGCAGCTACGGCACGTTCCCCCGCGTGTTGGGGCGCTACGTGCGTGAGGAGAAGGTACTCTCCCTGGAGCAAGCAGTGAAAAAGATGACCCACTTCACCGCAGAGCGCTTCGGCCTGACCGATCGGGGGTTGATCCGCGAGGGGGCGTGGGCCGATTTGACCCTATTCGACGCGCAGGCCGTCGCTGACAAGGCAACCTACGCTGACCCACATCAGTATCCCGTGGGCATCCCCGAAGTCATCGTCAACGGCGTGATCGTGATTGACCAGGGCCAACACACCGGCGCTCTGCCCGGACAGGTACTCTAGTCCTACGATACTACAACGTTGCCTTCTGTTGGACCAGCAATCTGCCAGTGAGGGGACCATCTGGGCAGCAAGCGGCTGAACCGCTTGATGGTGAGGCCAATGCAGACGCAGATCGCTGTGCTGAAGAAGGATCTATGTCCACTGTCAACGTGACACTGATCGAAGCCTACTTGGCCAGGCAGAGGATCGCATCCATTGCCAGGAGGACGCCTCTGATCCACTCACCCCTGCTGACGGAGCGCGCCGGCGGTTCCGTCCAGCTGAAGCTTGAGAGCCTACAGGAGACGGGCTCTTTCAAGATTCGGGGGGCCGCCAACAAGATGCTCAACCTGACGGAGGGGGAGAAGAGCCGAGGCGTCGCTACGGGTTCCAGCGGCAACCACGGCCGGGCGGTATCGTACGTGGCCAGCCGATTGGGCATCAAAGCCGTTGTCTGTCTCTCAGCGCGGGTCCCGAGCAACAAGGTGGCTGCCATCCGCCGCCTTGGTGCTGAGGTGCTGGTACACGGCAATAGCTATGACGAATCCGTCACTCACGCCCTGCAGGTGGCGAAGGAACGGGGCTTGACCATGATTGACTCTTTCGACGATCCCTTGGTCATCGCCGGGCAGCCTACCATCGGCCTCGAGCTGCTGGAGGACTTCCCTGAGATGGACACTGCCCTCGTACCCCTCGCTGGGGGTGGGTTGACGGGCGGGGTTGCGATGGCCCTCAAATCGGCGAACCGCGCGATTCGCGTGATCGGCGTTTCAATGGAACGCGCGCCTGTGATGTACTACAGCTTGAAAGCGGGCGCGCCGATAGAGATGAAGGAGGAGGAGACCATCGCCGATGCCCTCGCGGGCGGCCTTGGTGAGGACAATCGATACACCTTCCGCATGGTCCAGGATTATGTCGACGAGGTGGTTCTGGTGTCAGAGGAAGCGATTGCCGACTCCATGGTCTTTGCGCTGGAGAAGCATCATCTGGTTGTGGAAGGGGCCGGAGCCGTGGGTATCGCAGCCCTTCTGCACCAGAAAGTGAGAGTTGTCGGACGCAACGTAGCCGTTGTCATCAGTGGAAGCAATGTGGAAATCCCGTTGCTCTTGAAGATCGCTCAAGACCAGGGCAGCAGGGGTGGCGACGTCCAGCAGAAGCTCTCAGGGGAGTCCATGTAATGACAGACTTCGAGAAAGCTCTGAAGACACTGGACCAGTTCACCAAACGACAGATGCAGGTCGCCAACGTCCCCGGCATGGCTGTAGCGGTCACCGATCGTGAGAAACTAATCCGTGTATCAACCTACGGCTTTGCCGACGTGTCTGCACAGACCCCCGTCACACCGGAGATGCTCTTTGAAATCGGTTCCATCAGCAAATCCTTTACCAGTATCGCCTTGCTGCAACTGCGGGAAGAAGGGCGCTTGGACCTGCACCAACCAGTCACGCGGTACCTACCCTGGTTCGAGGTACAATCACACTATGAGCCGATCAGTCTGCACCATCTGATGAGCCATACCGCCGGCATCATCACGGGGATGGAGTTTACAGGCGAGGCGCGCTATGAAGTTTGGGCCTTGCGCGAGACGGAGGCCACTGCGCCTCCGGGCACGTATTATCATTACTCGAACGTCGGCTACAAAGCGCTCGGAGTGGTCCTGGAGGACTTGCTAGGGCAGCATTACGGGGACGTCATCCAAGAGCGCATCCTCGACCCGCTGGGGATGACCGCCACCGAGCCCATCATCACGCACGAGACGCGCAAACGGCTGCCGGTTGGGTACGAGGGCTTTTACGACGATCGGCCTCTGCCTCGAGTCCGTCAGCTGGCGCCGGCGACCTGGCTCGAATACGCCGCGGGTGACGGTAGTATCGCCTCAACGCCGGCCGACATGGCCGCCTACTTGCGGATGTTGCTCAACCATGGCCAGGGGCCGCGCGGGCGCATCCTCTCCGAGGAGAGCTTTGCCCTGATGACGCAGCGGGTCATCGAGGCCAAGGAAGAAGGGAAGGACTCTTTCTACGGGTACGGTCTCGACATCCGTGAGAGCGATGGTCACACCTACATTGGCCACGGAGGCGGGATGGTCGGTTACTATTCGTACATATTGGCCGACATCGACGACGGCCTGGGCGTCGCGGTGTCAATGAATGGGCCAGGGGGCCGGTGTGATGAAGAGATAGCCATGTTTGCACTCAGACTCCTGCGTGCCGCCCTCCATAATCAGGGATTACCGCCCATGCCGCCGATCGACCCCGCCAAGGTCGAGGACGCGGCCGAGTACGCCGGAAACTATCGGGCCTGTGGTGAGCACGGCAGAGGGGCCGCTGGCAGAGTGCTCACCCTCGCGGAAGAGGGGGAACAGTTGGTGCTGCGCTATGGCGATGAGCGTATCATGCTAGCACGCCGTGACACCGATAGTTTCTACGTTGACCATCCTGACTTTGCGCTGTTCCTGCTCCGGTTTGGGCGCGGGAAGGCTAAGGTGGTGGAGGCGATCCATGGCCGGGACTGGTTCGTCAACGACCGGTACGCAGGCCCGACGACCTTCGACTATCCGCAGGACTGGGATGCGTATCCCGGGCACTACCGCTCGCACAACCCTTGGCTCTTGAATTTCCGAGTGGTCCTGCGCAAAGGGGCGCTGGCCCTGGTCGAGCCGTCAGGGCATGAGAAACCGTTGGTGCCTCTGGGTAGTGGCTTTTTCCGAGTCGGAGAAGATGCTCGCTCGCCCGAACGCATCCGCTTCGACACCGTACTCAACGGCCGGGCGCTTCACACGAATCTGTCATGCGGAGACTATTATCGCGTGTCCACACCGCTGCCTGGCCTTCGAGCTTGAAAGGAACAGGGCGCGACTCGGAGAACCTCTGCTCGGAGTTGGCAACAGGTTCAGAAAGAGTGGCAAGCATGCTGGTAGAACACATGACCTGGGAAGAGTATCGGGATGAGGTGGCCCGAAGGATTATCATCCTCCCGGTGGGCTCATTGGAGCAACACGGACCCCACCTTCCTTTGAATGTCGACGTCGTGATCCCGACTGGCTTGGCCAAGATGCTATGCGAGGAACTGGACGGCATGGTGTTGCCGCCGATCTCGTATGGGTATAAGGCGCAGGCTGGCGGGCAGTTGTTTCCCGGTACGACTAGCCTGGATGGGACTACGTTGATCAACTTGACGCTCGACATACTGCGGGAGACGTATCGTCATGGCGGGAGGAGATTCCTTGTGCTTAATGGACACCACGAAAACACCGCATTTGTGACCGAGGCGGTGGAGCTATTCGGACGCGCAGTGAGTGATGCAACTGTCGTGATCCTGTCGTGGTGGGATCAGCTCTCAGATGAGATGGTCGATGAGCTTTTTGCAGAGGAGGGCTTCCCGGGGTGGGAGATCGAGCACGCAGCCATTACAGAAACCTCGCTCATGCAGTACTTCGCTCCTCAGCTGGTTCGAGAGGACAGAATCATCGACGACCACAGCGAGCGAATGCCGAGGTACTCCATCTTTCCGCCGCCAGATGACACCATTGCCGAATCTGGTGTACTCTACAAGGCAACCTATGCTTCGCGCGAGAAAGGGGAGAAGCTGGCAAAGCAGGTTGCGGCCACCATCCTGCAGATAGCTCGTCAAGAGCTCGGATCGTGACGGGAACTGCGTAGCGGCTCTGAGCATTAGAAAGGAGGTGATGCTAGCGAACCTTGATTGTAGCCGTTTGTTGCAGAACAGACTCACCACAAGCACGCTCAGAAAAGGAGGAAGAATCGTGAAAGCCGACATCTGGAAGCTCCTGACGTTAGTGGTCGTTCTGGCCATGCTCGTTACAAGTCTGGCGGCCTGTGGGGCACCAGCGCCTCCGCCAGTGCCCACCGAGCTCCCCCCGTCGGAGGCCACCGCAGCCCCCCCGCCGGAGGCCACCGAGGCCCCCGAAGCCGAGCCCGTCACCCTGCGCGTCGGCGCTACCACCATTATCGACGCACTAAACCCGGCGACTGGGTGGGAATCCTACTACCTTCGCTACTGGTTCCACGATGGGCTGGTGGAATGGGCCGAACTGAACACTTTTGAGCCGGGTCTGGCCGAGAGTTGGACCGTCTCCGACGACGGGTTGGTGTGGACCTTCAAGATCCGCGAGGGGCTGACCTTCCACGACGGCACGCCCTGCACCGCCGAGGACATCGCCTGGAGCCTCAACCTGCTAATGGAAGAGAAGTTCCCGCCCCTGATTGGCTATGTCTATGGTTTCGAGGAGGTGATCGCCCTGGACCCGACCACCGTCCAGATCACCGTTTCGGAACCGTCGGCGCTGATGATCAGCGCCCGGCTGCACTATGCCTTCATCCTACCGCGGAGCGTCTGGGAAGGCATGACCGTCGACGAGACCATGGAGTTCGAGGACATCAGGGCCGTGATCGGTACGGGCCCCTACAAGCTGGTGGAGTATGCGGAAGACGAGTATATGATCGTGGAAGCCAACGAGGATTACTATCGTGGCAAGCCGGTGATTGACCGCATCGTCATCCAGCAGTACGCGACCGAGGACGCCATGGTGCAGGCCCTCCTGGCCGGCGAGGTTGACCTGATCACCGAGGTCCCGTCTACCGCGGTACAACCCCTGCAGGCAGCGGAGAATGTCGAGGTGGCGATCATGGACTCGCTCTCTGTAGAGGACCTGGTCATCAACTCCCACGTGGACGGCACCCAGCCCGAGAGTCTCAACGACCCGGCGGTGCGGCTGGCTATAGAGTACGCCATCGACAAGCAGAAGATCATCGACGTGGCCTACGCAGGCTACGGCGAGGTAGCTACAAGCGTGCTTGCTCCGGTCATGGGCGACTGGTTCAACACCGACCTCATGGCCGTGCCCTTCGACCTAGATGAGGCGAACCGGATCCTGGACGAGGCCGGGTACGTGGACAGCGACGGCGACGGGACGCGCGAGGACGCCGACGGCAACCCGCTGGAGTACCGCCTCTATGCGGAGGAGATCGGCAGCTATGCCCGCGCCATAGAGATCATCTCTGATGGCCTGCGCCAGATCGGCATCTCGGCCCCGCCCACTGTGATGGACGGTGACGCGCTGTACGATTTCCTGGCCCCGGATTGGGACTTCGACATGATCTACTGGGGCTGGGGGTGGGACCCGGACCCCGACTTCGCCGTGTCGTGCTTCACCTGCATCCAGGCGGAGGCCGGCGGCCTTAGCGACTGCGGCTACTGTAACGAGGATTTCGACGCGATATACCTCCAGCAGGCCCGCACCTTGGATCACGAGGAGCGCCGCGAGTTGATCTGGGGGGCGCAGGAGATCCTGTTCCAGGATCGCCCCTACATCATGATTGCCTACATTCCGACGATCCAGGCCTGGCGCAGCGACCGGTTCACTTTCACTGACTTTTCAGCGGGAGATGTTCTGAGAAAGTGGACCCTGGTGAGAGACCCTCAGCCCGTACGGTAGCGGTGAGCCACTCAACATCCGGTCGGTCCGGCAGGAGGCCGGACCGACCGCGTTCCAAGTGAGGTACTTATGCAGCGGAGCGACTACCTGATCCGCCGCACCTTTTTCGCATTGGCCACGCTGGTCGCGGTCGTCGTTTTCAATTTCTTTCTCTTCCGCATTCTGCCGGGCGACCCGGTCAAAGCGATCATCCGCAGTCCGCGGCTAACGACGGCAGCGCGGGAGAAGCTCCGAGTCGATTTCGGGCTCGATAAACCGATCTTCTTCGACGGCGAGCGGCTGAGGGAAGGGGATGTGGCGGGAGCATTCGACACGCAGTTCACCGCCTACGTGCGCGCCCTGCTGCGCGGAAACCTGGGCATCTCCTTCCGTAGCCGTCGGGACGTGGCCGAAGTGCTGGCGGAACGGGTGTGGCGCACCGTGGTGTTAGTGGCCGGCGCTGAAACGCTGGCCGTTGTTTTCGGGATGGCATTGGGATTGGTGAGCGCGTGGCGGCGCGGCACCCGGCTGGAGATGACCATCCTGTTGTGGGCACTGTTCAGTTGGGGGTTACCCACCTTCTTTCTGGGCATTGTCCTGCTTCTCCTGGCCCGGGGCCACCTGCCCGTCGGCGGCATGGTTGTTCCTGGCCTCAAGCCAGAGGCCGGGCTGGTCTACTGGGTCGATGTGGGAAGGCACCTCATCCTACCCACGCTCACCATGACCATCATCTACACCAGTTCCTATGTACTGATCATGCGCAGCACCGCCGTGGAGGTGCTGAGCGAGGACTACATCCTGACCGCCAAAGCCAAGGGCTTGAACACCTTCCAGATTCTGCGCGACCACGCGCTCAAGAACGCCATGCTGCCCATGGTTACCATGGTCGCACTCAACCTGGGCTACACCGTCGGCGGGGCGATCCAGGTGGAGACCGTGTTCTCCTGGCCCGGTATCGGCCGGCTGATGTACGACGCGGTGCAGTTGCGGGACTACCCGGTGTTACAGGGCGTGTTTCTGCTCCTGGCGGTCAGCGTCATCGCAGCGAATCTACTGGCCGACATCCTGTACTCGGTGCTGGACCCGCGGGTGAAGCCGGAATAGAGAGAGGCGCGACTATGAAGCAATTCAAAGAAATCTGGCGCACCTTCCGACGCAGACCGATGGGCATGCTCGGGGCGTTGCTGCTCCTCTCCGTGGTGTTTGTCGCCATCTTTGCCCCCTGGCTGGCCCCTTACGATCCCAAAGCAGCGATAGCCGTCAAACCCGAGGACCTCCTGACCCCACCGGATGCTGAGCATCTGCTCGGCCGGGACGATGCGGGCAAGGATGTGTTGAGCCAGCTCATTTATGGTGCACGGGTCTCGCTGACCGTCGGTTTCGCTGCATCCTTCATGTCCATGTTCATCGGCACCGTAGTTGGCCTGGTGTCTGGCTACTATGGAGGACGCATCGGCAACGCATTGATGCGGCTGGTGGACTTCCTGCTGGTGATTCCGAGCCTACCGCTGATGCTGGTGTTCATCTCCATCTGGGGGCGGGGTCTGTGGAAGATCATCCTAGTGATCGGTATTCTGGGTTGGACCTTCAACGCGCGGCTGGTGCGCTCGCAGGTGCTTTCAATCAAGGAACGTCAATTCGTCCTGCGCGCCCGAGCGCTCGGTGCGGGCCACCTTCGCATCATTGTCCGCCACGTCTTTCCCCAGGTGCTGCCACTGATCCTCGCCGAGGCGGTGCTAAGCATCTCCGACGCCATCATAGCCGAATCGTCGCTCAGTTTCCTGGGCCTGGGTGATCCCATGCTGGTCAGTTGGGGCATGATGCTCAACTTCGCCTTCGAGCGAGCCATCAGCCGCATGGCCTGGTGGTTCTTGTTGCCGCCTGGCTTTGCCATCGTCTGGGTCAGTGTGGGGTTGATCATGATGGGGAATACACTGGAGGAAATCGTCAATCCGAGGCTCAAGACCCATCACCTCTTTGACCCGCGGTGCATGGTGGCGCGCATAGCGGGAGCGAGGCCAAAAGTGGAGGCAGAGGGAGCAATGGAGTAGAGGAGATGGCAATTCTGCAAGTTCGGAATCTCTCTGTCAACTACCTGACGGACGATGCTACCGCACTGCGCGCGGTGGAGGATGTGAGTTTCAGTCTGGACCAGGGGCGCTCGCTGGGGTTGGTGGGTGAGAGCGGGTGCGGCAAGACCACAGCCATGCTCGGGGTTCTCCGCCTGCTTCCCGCCGAAGGACGCATTGTGTCCGGCGAGGTTCTGTACGAGGGGGTGGATCTTCTGGACCTCTCCGAGCGGGAGATGCGGAACTACCGTTGGGGCAAGATCGCGCTCGTCTTCCAGGGAGCGATGAACGCCCTCAACCCGGTGCGCAGGGTCGGCGATCAGATCGCCGAGGCCATTATGATCCACGAGTCTGTAGACAAGACGGCGGCCCGCAAACGAGTCGGCGAATTGCTGGACATGGTAGGGATCACCCGGGAAATGGCCGGACAGTACCCTCACCAGTACAGCGGCGGGATGCGCCAGCGGGCTATGATCGCCATGGCCCTGGCCTGCTCCCCCAATATCCTCATCGCCGACGAACCCACAACCGCCCTCGATGTGATGATCCAGGCTCAGATTCTGGATCTGTTGCAGAATCTACAGAAGGAGTTGGAGTTGTCCATCATCCTGGTGACCCACGACCTGGGCATGGTGGCCGAGATCTGCGACGACGTCCTGGTCATGTACGGCGGCAAGACCGCGGAGTACGCCAGCGTGGATCTCATCTATAACGAGTCGCTGCATCCCTATACCCAGCGTCTGTTGCAGGCCTTCCCCGACGTTGACAACCCCACCTCGACGCTGGCTTCCATCCCCGGCTACCCTCCGCCACTCGACGCCTTGCCACCGGGATGCCGCTTTGAGCCCCGTTGCTACTGCAAGAAGCACATCTGTGCTGCGGAAAGCCCGCCGCTGGTAGCCGTCAAGCCCGGCCACTATGTCGCTTGTCACCCGGACGGGGGTTAGCTGAATGGATCAAGCAGCGCGACAAGATGAGATCGTCCTGCAAGTCAGTAATCTGCGCAAGCTTTTCCCCGTCTCGCGGGGCATCGTAGGCACCTTGCTGTTCAAGCCTCGGCGCTACGTCCACGCCGTAGACGGGCTCAGCTTCTCCGTGGCCCGAGGCGAGATCCTGGGCCTGGTCGGTGAGTCGGGCTCAGGAAAGACGACCACAGCCTTGTGTGCGATGGGACTGATCGAACCGACCGAGGGGGAGATCCTGTTCAACGGCCAAAGCGTCCCAGCGTTGGTACGCAGCCGCCAGCGACAAAGCCTACGGCGCCAGATGCAGCTCATCTTTCAAGACCCTTACGAAGCCCTCAACCCGCGCCAGACGGTGTTTGGGGCCGTCGCTGAGCCGGTAGAAGTACACCGGCTCACCAGAGGCCGGGAGGAGAAGATCGAACGCGTGAAAGCGGCCCTGAACGCCGCCGGCTTGAAGCCTCCCGAGACCTTTTTCGAACGCTATCCGGAAGACCTCTCTGGCGGCCAGCGCCAGAGAGTGGTGATCGCCGGGGCGTTGGTTCTGAACCCGGAATTGCTGGTGGCCGACGAGCCCGTTTCTATGCTGGATGTCTCCATTCGGGCCGAAATCCTCAACCTGCTCCTCCAATTGCGCGACGAACGCGGCACCACCGTCCTCTACATCACCCATGACCTTGCTACGGCTGCCTATTTCACCGACCGGGTAGCTGTGATGTACCTGGGTAAGATCGTGGAGATCGGCCCCACCAGGGTGGTATTGAGCGATCCCCGACATCCCTACACCGAAGCTCTGCTCTCAGTGATCCCTGTTCCCAATCCCCGCCGCCGGCGGAAGCGCATGATCCTTGCAGGCGAGACGCCCAACCCCATTGATCTACCGCCTGGCTGCCGTTTCCACCCGCGCTGTCCGGTGGCCTCTGAGCTCTGCGGCCAGACCGAGCCACAACTGCACAGCGTAGGCGCCGACCATGAGGTGGCTTGCCTGTGAGTCCATACCGATAGGGGGCACGGTATTCAATTCGCTGCGGAGGTAGCGAAAGGAGGCATGATTAACATGGAATTCGACGATGTCCTCGACATCATCCACGATGTCCCCGACTGTCAAGTCTTCCTCACGGTAGACGGATTGAAAGCCAGCACCCGGCAACTGGCGAAGAGGCATCCCAACACTGTGGAAATCCTGCCCATGGGCCATTCGCGACAGGGCGATCCCATCGAGGCCATCAGGATAGGCAATGGGTCCAGCAAGGCGTTACTCTTTGCCATGCCTCACCCCAATGAGCCCATCGGCAGCATGATGCTAGAGTATCTATCGCTTCGGCTGGCAGAGGACGATGCTTTGCGCCAGGCCTTGGGGTACACTTGGTATATGATCAAGTGCGTCGACCCCGACGGCACCCGCCTCAACGAGGGCTGGTTCAAGGGGCCATTCTCGATAGAGAACTATGCTCGTCACTATTACCGCCCGCCCTCTTTCCAGCAGGTGGCGTGGACCTTTCCCATAGACTACAAGACCCTCCACTTCCACGATCCGCTACCCGAGACGCAGGCGTTAATGGCTCTGATCGAGGAGGTCCGCCCTGATTTCATGTACTCACTGCACAACTCCGACTTCGGTGGGGTGTACTTCTACATCTGGGATGAGGCACCGCCGTTATACAAGCCCTTCCACAAACTGGTCGAAAGCCAAGGTCTGCCTCTGCACCTTGGTGAGCCGGAACGGCCCTATGAGACGGAGTACGCCAGCGCCATCTACAAGGATTCGTCGATTGCCGCTGAGTACGACTACCTCGAAGAACAGACTGACACCGATCCGGCCGAGATCATCACGGGCGGCACGCTCAGCTTTGAGTACGCCCGGGCATTCTGCGATCCCTTCACCTTGATATGTGAAGCGCCCTGCTTCTATCACCCGGCGATCAATGACACCTCGCCATCAGATATGGTGCGCAGAGACGCGATCCTGCAAGGCATAGAGGAGACAAAAGGGCACGTTGGCTTCATGCAAGCGCTGTACGATGCTGTAAAGGGCGAACTGACGGTGCCTTCGCTCTTCCGTGTCGCGATCGAGCAGACCTTGAGGACTTCTCTGAGGGAGCTGGACGCCCAGGCGAACTGGGCGCGTACGAACCCCAAGACGTCTGAGATGGCCACGGCGTCGCAGAAGTTTGACAGCCTGGTGATCCACAGATTCTATCGGCTTCTTAGCCTGGGCATGTTTGTTCGCATGCTCGATGCGCAGATAGCGGCGACGGGTGAATCGCCGTCGCTGTCCTCCGCGCGCGAGGCAGCCAAAGCGGCCTTCGAGACGCGCAGTATGGCCCTGGAGGCTGAACTGGACTATACCGTGGTCCCTATCCAAAAGCTGGTGCGCGTGCAGTTGGGTAGCGCGCTGCTGGCGGCGGACTACGCTGCTGGTCGACGAGCAAAGCGCCAGGTGACAGAACGGGAATAGTGGGTTTCTGCCAAATCCCGGCTGCAACGCAGAAAAGACACAGAATGTCCTGACGGCTGGACGAAGAACGGGGGCGTGGTATACGACACGGGGAAGCCAGTTTCTCTCCTTGCGCTCAACTTCTTTCCCTCAGTATGCAGAAACCTCGATCTGTTGACACAACTCAACCAAGCGTCGGCGCACATAGAGCGCTTCATCCTCTAACTGCACCTCGTCCGCCCAGACAGAGGGACTGATCACGATACCGTCAGTGTGGCTGGGCGCTCCCAACTGGGCTCGGCCGATGCCGAATTGCGTACAGCCGAAAAGCCTCTCATCTTTCCTCGGAATACATAACGTGGCGCTCCCGTGGGTGCGGCCACAGCAGTTCAGTCCTGTCATGCTCAAGCTGTTCAATCTCTGAAAGTGGACAGTCCAGTCGGGCATTGTACGCACTCCTTCCATACTTGACAATGAGTAACCTTAAAGTTTCTTGTGCCGATGAAATTGCACGACATGGACACGCACTTTTGTGGTATAATACGATCGGCGTGCATCAGCACTTCAGGATTGACTTTGCGTTTTAAGCAATACTTCACAAAGCCCCGTTTCTGTGTCACACCTTTGCTGAGGTAGGGCGATTGGATGCGCCTCCGGACTCAAACCGCAGCACTGACCAGGGGTCGATCAGCGACAGCCTTGGCATTAGGATGCGTGCTCGGCGAAAAGCACTTGGGCTGAGCCTTAGGTCCCTGGCGGCCAGGACTGGAGTATCGGCAAGCTTCCTGAGCCAAGTAGAGAGGGGAATCGTCAGCCCCTCAATTCAAACCCTGATCGCAGTATCGCGTGCGCTTGAGGTCCCCATCTACCACTTCCTCTTGGAGAGCCCAGACCCTGTGGTTCGTCATGACCGACGCCGCAGGCTCATCATGCCGAACACCTCTGTCAACTATGAGCTCCTCTGTCCCGACGTGCACAGAAGCATGGAGGTCTCCCTGGGGCGTCTGGAGGTCAACGCCGTATCCAGTGAGGAGCCACTGGCCCATGCTACAGAGGAGTTCATGCTGGTCCTGGAAGGTGTCATGGACATAGAGATAGGACCTCGCCGCTACGTCCTTGAACCCGGTGACGCCACTTACTACCACGGGGTGACCCCGCATCGTTTTTTCTCCGTTGGAGACCAAGACCTCATCTTCATATCGGCCGTAAGTCCTCCCGTCGCAGGCTGGAGGCCGAATGCGGGCGAGACCTCATGAAAACCGAGCGGAACCGGGGGGAACAGGTCGCTGGGGTGGGACAACAACTGGGGATACCTAGCGTTGGTGGAGAGGCCAAACTTGACAGAGTTTCTAGCCTATGCTTAGCTTGGGGTGGCGTATTATTGTGGCCCTTCCGTAGAGGGAAGGAATATCGCAAAGAAGGAGGAAAGAGATGAAGAAGCTTGTTGCTGTGGTAGCGGTCATCGTCGCTCTGGGCCTGGTGGTTGGGGCTTGCGCTCCAGCGCCAGCAGGGACTCCATGCCCGCCATGTCCAGGGGGCGGGACACCATGCCCGCCGGCGCCCGAATGCCCAGAGTGTCCACCGACTGGGCCAACGACGGATCTAGGCGGTCGAGAGGTCCGCATCGCGCTCGAGAACGCCTATCCGCCCTTCAACTACATCGATGACGCCGGGGAAGGAGTTGGCTGGGACTACGACGTCGGGCGCGCTATCTGCGAAAAACTGAACTGCACGCCAGTGTTTGTGGAAACTGCCTGGGAGGGTCTGTTCGAGGCCATGGCGGCTGGGGAGAACGACGTAGCCTTTGACGGCATCACAATCAACCTGCCCCGATCTTTGAAGATCGACTATTCCGATCCCTATGTCGAGTACGGCCAGGTGATCGTGGCACAACAGGACGATGACCGTCCAGAGCTCGCCGACGAGGAGAGCTTCGTGGCCTCGAATCTGATACTAGGCACCCAGATCGGGACGACCAATGAGATCTCGGCCATCAAACTCGTCGGCGAGGACAGGATAGAGAGCTACGAGACCTACGACTTGCCTATGGTGGCCTTGATGGCGGGCGAGGTAGATGCCGTCATCATCGACGAGGTCGCAGCCATCGGCTTCATCGGAGCGAACCCGGGCCAGTTGAGGATCGCCTTCTCTGTGACCAGTGGCGAGCTGCTGGCGTTCATCTTCCAACCTATGAGTGACCTTGTCGAGCCCTTCAACTGGGCTCTGCAGGAAATGTTCGCCGATGGCACCATGGACCAGATCTGCCAGACTTGGCTCCTTCGGAATTGCTCACCGGAGGCGGAGTAGAGCCATAGGTAGTGAGGGGAGCCACCTGGGAAAGATGGGGCTGCGGGGCGCCGCTGGCGCCCCGCAGCTAGTGTTCGCTGGTCTCTTCCAACCATGGTAGCTTTAGGATTAGGAGGGCTTAATGGCCGTTGCCACTGAGACCGACAAGGCTAGGCCCAAGTTGATCCCTTGGACAGATAAAATGGCCTCGCTGCCCTGGTGGGCCTTGTTGATTCTGCTAGGGGGAGTCCTTATCGTCTACTTCATCTATACATCCCCCACGTATCAGGACGCCTTCTCGTTCCTCATTTCGGGCGTTCGAGTCACCATCCTGGTGAGCCTCGCCTCCTTCGTTTTGTCCCTCGTGCTGGGGCTTATTCTCGGCCTGGGGCGGGTCTCGAAGAATGTGGTTTCCTACACCATCTCCTCCCTCTACGTCGAGGTGGTGAGAGGTATCCCCATGCTGGTCCTGCTCATTTACTTCGCCTACGTGGTGACGCCCATCGGTCTGCAGTTTGCGAACGCCTTGGGCACTGTCATACTCCAGAACCTGGCCTTCGGCCCCCTGGTTAGGCTCGGGGAGTACCTGGCCAACCTCAACATCCAAGGTGTGGACATGATGGTCAGGGCGATTATAGGGCTGGCCTTCGCCTACGCCGCTTTTGAGGCGGAGATATTTCGGGCGGGGATCCAATCGATCGAGAGAGGACAGATGGAGGCAGCCCGCTCCCTGGGCATGAGCTATTTCCAGGGCATGCGCTACATCATCCTTCCTCAGGCCATCAGGAGGGTCTTGCCCCCCCTGGGCAACGACTTCATAGCTATACTGAAGGATTCATCTTTGATCTCGGTTCTGGCCGTGAGAGAACTGACCCATCTGGGCAAACTCAATCGGGCTCGAACCTTCCGCACCTTCGAGACCTGGAATACGGTCGCCTTTCTCTATCTCATTCTGACTCTTAGCTTGTCGGTATTGGTGAAGATCATGGAGAGGAGGATGTCGTTTGAAGAGTAACAATGTTCACGGTGAAGGTTCACCAGGAGTGGTCGAGCCGCTGCCTATGGATGACGACATCATCGTAATTGAGCATGTTTACAAGAGTTTCGGGAAGACTCGGGCGCTGGTCGATGCCAGCCTGAGGGTGAAGAGAGGCGAGGTGTGCCTCATCTTCGGCCCCAGCGGGGGAGGGAAAAGCACACTTCTCCGTTGCATCAATCACCTGGAGAAGCCCGATGGCGGTACCATCATCGTCGATGGCATCCCCGTTAGCGATGCCAGGACCAACATAGATCTGGTCCGGGCCGAGGTGGGGATGGTCTTCCAGTTGTTCAATCTTTTTCCCCACTTGACCGTCTTGGGTAATGTGACCATCGCCCAGGAGAAGGTGCGCGGCCGGTCTAAGAAGGAGGCGGAGCGAGTCGCGCGAGAGCTACTGGAGAGAGTGGGGATACCGGAGAAGGCGGAAGCCTATCCCGGGCAACTTTCGGGAGGGCAGAAGCAGAGAGTAGCCATTGCCCGCGCCCTGGCCATGAACCCCAAGATCATGCTCTTCGACGAGCCCACCTCGGCGCTCGATCCAGAGATGATCAAAGAGGTGCTGGACGTGATGCTGGACCTGGCGAAGGAAGGCATGACCATGGTGGTCGTCTCCCACGAGATGGGGTTCGCCAAGGCGGCCGCCGACTGCATGGTCTTCCTCGAAGGGGGGCGCGTCCTTGAAGAGGGGACGCCCGAAGAGCTCTTCTCCAGCCCGAAAGAGGACAGAACCAAACTATTCCTGAGCCAGATACTTGAATAGATGCAGTCCTAGGTGCACGCACAGCCAATTCGGCTTTTCGACTGCCCACGCCGAGCTCTGCGCTCGGCTTGTTTCTGCACGGTAGCCAATGGCGAGGACAAGGATCATGTTAGGCCTTAAGGACATCTTGGTGGCCCGGCAGAATATTGGCCATCTGGTGAGGAGGACACCCCTCCAACATTCTTTCGTGTTGAGCGAACGGGCGGGAAGCGATGTCTGGTTGAAGCTGGAGAACCTCCAGCGAACCGGCTCTTTCAAGGTGCGGGGGGCCGTCAACAGGATTGCCAGCCTGTCGGCCGAGGAGAGGGCCAGGGGGGTGGTAGCACCCTCTTCGGGCAACTTCGCGCTGGGCGTGGCCTATGCCGCGCGTGTCCTGGGCGGGGTATCGGTGAATCTGTTCATGCCCGTTAGCACTCCGGTCACCAAGATAGATAAGCTGGCAGAGTTTCGGGCTAAGATCTTCCTCGTTGGAGAGACGTACGATGATGCGTCTGATGCTTCAAAGGAGTTCCAACGGGAGCACGACCTGACTTACACGGACTCGGTCGACGATCCGCTAGTCATCGCTGGCCAGGGCACCGTCGGCCTCGAGATCATGGAAGAACTACCCGACGCCGAGGCCCTCTTGGTGCCTATCGGCGGCGGAGGGCTCATCGCTGGAGTCTCTGTAGCGGCTAAGGCCATGAACCCGGAGATAAAGATCATCGGCGTTCAGGTCGAGGCGTCGCCATCGGCATATCTATCTCTCAAGGAAGGGCGCTGCTACGAGAGATACGACCACGATCCCACGATTTGCGAGGGCCTGGCTGGCGGCTTCGGCATCGTGCCGTTCGAGATCGCCAAGGATCTCATTGATGAGGTGGTGCTCGTCAATGAGGAGGAAACTCGGGAGGCGATTCTTGCCCTGTTGGACGCGGAGCAGTTGGTCGTGGAGGGCTCAGGAGCTGTGGGGGTGGCCGCGCTGCTATTCGACAAGGTTGGCCTGAAGGGCAAGAAGGTCGTGGCTGTGATCTCGGGCGGGAACATAGATATCGGCCTGCTGGCCGAAATCCTGGCGGAGCGGCTGCAACGAGGAGCACAGTGAGAGGCTTATCGTCTGGAATTCGCGCCCGTCAGCGAGAGCGAAGTGCAGGCCGCCACCACCGCCTGGAGCAGCGAAGACATGCCGGAGCGCCACAGGTTGATGGACACCAAGGTGGCGCGCATGATGGTTGACGGCACCCTGACCGTGGTGGACGTCATAAGCGGGCCCTTGGAGGCCGGTTTCCGCGACGTGGCAAGCAACATCGTGGAGATGCAGCGCCGCCGCGGCGCTGGCCCTCCTCCGGTAGCCTGATCCGTGAGGGCGCGGAGGTCTACCTGTGGCGAGGGATCTCCAAGTAGACCGGTGTTTCAGGCCCCCACGCCGGCCGTGTCGTTGACCAGCACGACCCGGTAACGGGCCCGGTTCTCCCTCACCCTCAGAATGGCCTCGTTTACCTCCGACATGGGCATCAGCTCCACCAGCGGCGTGATGCCCTGCGCCTGGGCAAAGGAGAGCATCTCTCGCATCGTCGCCCGGTTGCCGATGAAGGAACCGGTGATCGACAACTGGTGCGCCACAAGGTCTATCGGCTTGAACGCCATTGTCGGGAAGCCAACCAGGACCAGCCTCCCCTTTTTTCTGAGAGTCATGAGCAGGGATTCCCAGTCGATCTCGCCATGAGCCGTGCACAGCAACAGGTCGAAGTAGTAGTCAAACTGCTGCATGCGGGCTTTATCCCCAACAACGATGAAGCGGTCCGCGCCGAAGGCCAGCGCCTCCTCCTTCTTCCCGGGCGAGGAGGAAATGGCTGTGACGTCGCAGCCAAGGGCATGCGCAAACTGGATGGCGAGATGGCCCAGACCACCCACGCCGATAACGCCAACCTTCCGCGCTGGTCCCGCGGCATACGATCGGAGCGGAGAGTAGACGGTGATGCCGGCGCACATGAGCACAGCGGCCACCTCGGGGGGCATGGCGTCAGGAAGCGGGTAGACAAACCGGCCATCCACCACCACCGACGACGAGAAGCCGCCGTAGGGGGTCCACGTTCCACACCGGCTGATGTCCTGGCAGAGGTTCTCCTCCCCCAACAAGCACCATTCACATGACATGCACGAACGGCCCTGCCACCCGATGCCAACCCGGTCCCCTTACTTCAACCCGGATGCCGCGCGGCCCACAGCAGACACGTACCCCACGATCTCGTGACCGGGCACCAAGGGATAGCCGAATAGACCGTAGTAGTCGTCGATGGCGTGAATGTCAGTGTAGCAGACACCGCAGTGGGTGACGGACACGCGGACATCCTGGTCGCCCACTTCAGGTGCCTCGTAGGTGAAGGGCTCGAGTGGTTGTCCTGCTGCCTTTGCTGCGTATCCTAGAATGGTTGAAGCGGACATTCGCGGGACCTCCTTCTGGGATGGCGCCCGTGCGCGAGGATAGAAGAGGAAACTGCCTGGCTACTGATGATGCCGGAACCTCCCGTGCCGCAGCGGCGGCAGGCTATGGGCAAACCATCCCCTCCAGTCCCACGATCCCGACATCTTACCCGTATTCGTGGCCTATCATGAATGACGGAGCCTTAGGCGGGAGCCGACCAGTGCCTGTGTGCGGCCTACTTGACGTGGAAACTGCCTATAATCAGGTCGAAATCGGCCTGGGCCTGGTCGAAGTGCCCGGGCGTGGACCAGCAGTGGATGATGTAGATGGTGCCCCCCTTCTCCAGCCAGACCTCTCTGATCTTTCGCAGGGGCTCTCCGTGGAACTTCTCATAGACTCTTTCGTAAGCCAGAACTCCATCGACCGTGGTCGTCCCCTGTGAGATCTCCCCCTCGGCCTGGGGATCGCTCTCCTCAAAGACCGCCTCCAGCGTCGAACGCTGCGGCAGCGCCTGCTCCTCGATCCTCACCGAGGTCAGGTACCTCTCCCAGGGGGTAGCAGTCCCGCGGTCGGCCACCCCGACGTCCGCTTCCTGTCCCCAGATCTCCGAGAGGGTCCGCCAGCCCCTGGGGTAGTCGAAGGAGAATTCCTCGTTCTCCCAGTGCTTGTCGGGCCCCGGGCCATCTCCCAGCCCCAGGACACCGCACAGCGGACAGAGACTACAGGCCGCGCTGAAGAGGGCCAACACCAGCACGACGGTCAATACTGCCTTGCGATACCCTGTCATCAATCCTCCCGAGCTGGACTAACCAGCTCCATTTTGCCTTGTCATCGCGCCAAGGACTCCGTGATGGCCACGGTCTTGTTGTCCAGCCATTGGCATCACACCTCCACAAAGTGTCTCGGCAACAACCGTGACGTGGCCACCACCTGTTGACCGAATCATACTCCTTGCACCTCTCCATGTCCAGAGAACGATCCCTGGCCGGGACGAGCATGTGACCAGCCGGCGGACTGGGACAGATCTGGCCACATGGCTAATGAACAAATCCCCCAAGTGGCCGATGTGCCCGGTGGCCATTACTTGTATGCTGAGACCATGCGGAGTAGACCGATGCCTCATCTGGAGGACGTGGCGACGGGCAACTCTGGTCCGCCACACCTTGACCACCGGTCAACTGGGCCATCGCCGGCGACGCCCCCCGCAAGACAGACGGCACGAGCTGCCAGGACTGCAATGGGAGAAGGTTGATGCCAGACACGGAACAGCTGTCCCTAGCAGTGATGTACAAGATGATGGCTGAACTCGGCTTCAGGAGACACTTCCACCTTGGCGGCTGGGAGGCCACGACACAGTTGCTCGAGTCGTGCCACCTCGACCAGGACAAATATGTCCTGGATGTTGGCTGCGCCTCCGGAAAGACCGCCTGCTACGTGGCCTCGGAGTATGGCTGTAAGGTGGTCGGCGTGGACGTCCTGGAGAAGATGATCGATCGGGCGAAGGAGAGGGCCCAAAGAGAGGGCGTCCAGGACAGGGTGAGCTTTCAGCAGGCGGACGCGCAGTACCTGCCCTTCGAGGACAACCTCTTCGACGTGGTCATTGGCGAGTTCATCACCGGGCTCGTGGATGACAGGCAGAGGGGAGTGAACGGGTACCTCCGCGTGACCAAACCGGGCGGAATCGTGGGCCTCAATGAGGCCACCTGGCTGAAGACGCCGGTTCCCAAAGACATCGTCGAGTATCTGGCCGCCACCTTCGGGTTCCTAGGAGACCTCTCGACCTTGACCGCGGAGTACTGGAAGGGGCTACTGGCAGACGCTGGCCTGAGGGACACGGTCGCGAGAACGTACAAAGCGGAAGCTCTGGGCAGTAGGCGTGAGGGTCTGAAGGATGTCTTGAGGGTGGTGCACAAGGTTCTGTACATGTATGCTCGAAATCCCGCCTTCAGGAAGTTGCTCGGAGCATCGCTCTCTGTGCCCAAGAGCTTGCTGGAGTACTTCGGATACGGGATCTACGTCGGCACGAAGTAGTCGCACCAGGGCATCGGCCCTGGATCTTTAGCACCCCCTCCAGCCTGGGACGAACCGCGGTCACGAAGCCCAAACCTTCCTCAATCCCGCCTTGGAGGGTGTCGCCAGGCGGTCCTGTGGCCCACGCAGACCCCCCAGGACGCCCCCTGAGTCAAACCAATCGGCGGATGGAGGCTGGATTGGCCACCTGGCCAATGGCGGAATCCCCCTATTGGCCGATGTGTCTGGCCGCCTTTCGTTGTATGCTGGGGCTAGCTAGACGGAGTGGAGCGAGTTCTATCAGGAAGATGCGGTAAGCGGGCAACGCTGCCGGATGATCGGAGAAAGCGGGCGGGGTCCTGCCTGAGCCACACAGGCCCGGCACACAGACCCACCATCACCGGGCTGTCCTGTCACCTGGAGAGCGGTTCGCGAGACACGTACTGGGTTGCGGCCGGGATGCCGCGGGAGGTAGTAGATGAAAGACGTAGAAGAACTGTCGCCAGAAGTAGTCTACCGCATGGTGGCCGAGGTCGGCTTCGGGAGACACTTCCACCTTGGGGGTTGGGAAGCGACGACAGAGTTGCTCGACCTGTGCCATCTGGGCAAGGACAAGTATGTCCTGGATGTCGGTTGTGCCTCCGGAAAGACCGCCTGCTACGTGGCCACGAAGTATGGCTGTAGAGTGGCCGGCGTGGACATCCTGGACAAGATGATCGAGCGGGCGAACGAGCGGGCTCAAAGAGAGGGCGTCGAGGACAGGGTGAGCTTCCAACAGGCGGACGCGCAGCACCTGCCTTTCGAGGACGACCTCTTCGACGTGGTCATCGGCGAGTTCATCACCGGGCTGCTGGACGACAAGCAGACAGCAGTGCACGGGTACTTTCGGGTGACCAGACCAGGGGGCATCGTGGCCCTCAACGAGGGCACCAAGCTCAAGACCCCAGTTCCCCAAGACCTGATCGAGTGTCTGGCCGCGACCTTCGGTTTCCGGGCAAGCCTTCTGACCCGAGAGGGTTGGCAGGAGCTGCTGGCAGACGCTGGCCTGAGGGACATTGCGGCGAGAACGTACAAGGCGGAATCCCTGGGAACCGGGCGTGAGGGCCTCCTGGATGCCTTGAGGGTCGCGCACAGGGTTCTGTACATGTACGTTCGAAATCCCGCCTTCAGGACGTACCTCGGAGGGTCCCTGTCTTTACCCAAGAACCTGTTTGACTACTTCGGCTACGGGATCTACGTCGGCACCAAATGAGGGGGCGTTGGGGTACTCCAAGTCGGCACCTGGTGGCCGGTGCAACAGGGCCAGAAGGTGCGCCACACAAGCAAGGCCGGTCGGCGGGGCTGCCTGGCCACACCATACAGAGGAGGAAGGGATAGCATAACTTCAGGAAGACCGAGGTTCCCCTGGCTCTATCTGGTACTGGCGTACGCCTTTGCGTGGGTCTTCTGGATACCCATCTCCTGGACAAGGCAAGACTACCAGAGCTCACCTCTTCTGGTCACGGCTTTGCTGGCGGGCGTGTTCGGCCCCGGCCTGGCAGCCATCATCCTGGTTTACCTGCGCGGGGACAGGGCGGAGCGGCAAGACTTCTGGCGGCGCGTACTGGATCCTCGGCGTATCCGGCCGGAGTGGTACCTGATAGTCATCGTCCTCTGGCCAGCCCTGCACCTCGTCGCCATCGCTCTCAACGCGCTACTCGGCGGGCAACCGCCGGGCTTCCCTCTTGTTCGTGAACTGGTAGCCCAGCCCGTGGGTCTCATCGTCGTGCCGGTCCTGTACTTCGTCCAGGCAGGCCTCGAGGAACTCGGATGGCGGGGATATATGCTGGACCGGGTGCAGGCCCTGTGGAGCCCCCTGCCCGTATCGCTGGTGTTGGGGATCTGCCACGCCCTCTGGCACCTCCCATTGTTCTGGGTCGTGGGCACGAACCAGATCGAGTATGGGTTCGGGCCCGATTTGTGGCTCTTTTTCGCTCTTGTTCTCGCAGGTTCCATCTATTCGACCTGGTGCTACAACGACAACGGTCGCAGCGTGCTGGCGGTGATTCTGCTTCATTTCACCGCCAACCTGAGCCTGGACGTCTTCACCGAGCCGGGACCTCAATTCCGGATCTTCCAGTTGCTGGTCGTCGCGCTGGCGGGGCTGATTGCCGCGGTCTGGCTCAGGGCGAGCCAGAGACAACAACGTGCGCTGGCAGCTGGCTGAGCTGGGGAGCAGTCCTCGCGAGTGCCCCACTGTCGCCACCTGACTAGCCTCCACGCCGACCTCCTCCCCGCCGGGGCTGCGGCGCTCGGTGCCACGAGGAGGTTATCACTGCGACTTTATCGGACCAATGCTACAATCAGCCTGACGCGAACCTGAAGAAGCCAGCCGCAGAGGTGGCGGCTGCAAAGCTCTGGAGAGGGAGAAGAGCGCATGAGCGAGAGAACCAAGGTCACCATACCCCAACTGTGGGAGATGAAGAAAAGCGGTCAGAAGATCACCATGATCACCGCCTACGACTACCCTACCGGCGTCTGGGCCGAGAGAGCGGCCATCGAGATCCTCCTGGTGGGCGACTCCATGGCCATGACCGTGCTGGGGTACTCCACCACCCTGCCGGCCACCATGGCCGAGCTCATCGCGCACAGCCAGGCGGTGACCCGTGGCAACGAGAACTCCTTCGTCCTGGGGGACATGCCCTACATGTCCTACCAGCCCTCCGTCGAGCTCGCGGTGCAGAACGCCGGGCGCTTCATGAGCGAAGGCGGCTGCGATGGCATCAAGCTGGAGGGAGGCCTACCTATGGCCGGCCGGGTGGAGGCCATCGTCAACGCCGGAATCCCAGTGATGGGCCACCTGGGGCTCACCCCCCAGAGTATGTCCATGCTGGGAGGGTTCAAGGCCCAGGGGAAGGACGCCCACATGGCCAAAAGGATCATCGATGATGCCAAGGCCCTGGAAGAAGCCGGAGCCTTTTCCATCCTTCTAGAGGCGGTCCCCTCCAAGGTGAGCAAGCTGGTCACGGAGAGGGCCGAGATACCCATCATCGGCATCGGGGCCGGGGCGGACTGCGACGGCCAGGTCCTGATCTTTCACGATATGTTCGGGCTCTATCCGGCCTTCACCCCCAAGTTCGCCAAGCGATACGCGGACCTGGGAGAGATGATTGTCCAAGGTCTGCGCCGTTATGGGGAGGAGGTACGAGAGGGAGTATTCCCGGAGCCCAAACACTGCTTCACCATCTCCGATGAGCAGTATCAGCAGCTCCTGGCGATGCTGGAGTAGGGAGTGGCACAGACAGAGGCAGCTCCACCCTGGAGCCGCGCTCTTGCGCAAGGTCGATCGGGACGAGCGGGCTGTCGTTTCCGCTCCCGAGCGGTCGTCGGGCCGCCGGGCGGAGAAGTAACCCGCGGGCCCTCCAGGCTCACCCTCAACGAAGCGATTTCAGCTTGCGGGTGATCTCTCCCGAGATCGCCTTCAGCTTCTCCACCGACGCCACCGCCTGGTCCCTGGTCAATCTGTACGACGGACCGGCGGTGGCCAGCGCGGCGACGACCTGGCCCTGCGGGTTCCAGACCGGTACGCCGACGCCGTTGTACCCCAACTCCTCCTCTTCAAAGCAGATGGCGTATCCCTCTTCCCGGACCCTCTGCAGTTGCTGGCGCAGCTCAGCAGGGTCGGTGATGGTGTGCTCCGTGCTCCCGGGGAGCTGTTTGCTGAGCAGTGTGTCCTGTTCCGCCTCCTCGGCATAAGCCAAGAGGACCTTGCCGGCAGAGGTGGAGTGTAGAGGTACGGTCGTGTACCAGCTCAGTTGCTCCTGCATGATGGGTGACAGCACCTGCAGCACTGGCGCCCCCTCTAGCCCCCATCGCTCTGCCAGATAGGCAGTCTCGCCCACATCATGCGCCAGGTAGTGGAGGTAAGGCAGGGCAACATGCAGCAGTGGATCCGAGTAGATGGCGGTGTATCCCAGTTGCACGGTCCCCCGCCCCAACATGTACTGCCGGGTCAGCGGGTCCTGCGCCACCATACCGGCTCTCAGCAGGGATCCCAGGAGCTGGTGCACGGTGCTCTTGGTGAGGTCTAGCCTTCGCGCCAGTTCACTCACCCCGAGCTGTGGTTCCTCGGTCGAGAACTGCTTGAGGATCGCTATCGCCTTGTCAACCGATTGTGTGGTCACGTTTTCTCGTCCTTCCGGTGGGGTCGAAGTAGTGGGTGAAGTCCGTGCCAGGGGAAACAGCGGATGCCGCCACGCTTAGTGGTTCGAAAGGTGACCGCCCCCGCAGAGCGGTAGCCCCCAACGCCCTCCAGGCTCACCCTCTCCGCTGCGACTCCAGCTTGCGGGTGATCTCGCCCGAGATCGCCTTGAGCTTCTCCACCGAGGCCAAGGCCTGGTCCCTGGTCAATCTGTACGGCGGACCGGCGATGGCCAGCGCGGCGACGACCTGCCCCTCGGCGTCCTTCACGGGGACGGCGATGGTGTTCAAACCTAGCTTGCCCTCTTCGAAACAGGTGGCGTACCCCTGTGCGCGGACCCTCTCCATTTCCTGGCGCAACTGGGCAGGATCGGTGATGGTGTACTCGGTATCGCGAACTAGCCCCTCGTCCAGCACGGCCTGCAACACGCCCTCCGGGGCATAAGCCAGCAGGACCTTACCGGAAGAGGCGGAGTGTAGACGAACGTTCGTATACCAGCCCATCTGCTCCTGCATGATAGGTGACAGCACCTGCAACACCGGCGCTCCCTCGAGCCCCCGTCGCTCTGCCAGATAGGTCGACTCGCCCACCTGTTGCGCCAGGTAGTGCAGATACGGCAGCGCTCCATACAACAGGGGGTCCGAGTAGATGGCGGTGTATCCCAATTGCACGGTCTCCCGCCCCAACATGTACCGCCGGTTCCCCGGATCCTGCGCCACCATACCGGCTTTCAGCAGCGATCGCAGGAGCCGGTGCACGGTGCTCTTGGTGAGGTTCAGACGTCGCGCCAGTTCACTGACCCCGAGTTGAGGTTCCTCGGTCGAGAACTGCTTGAGGATCGCTGTCGCTTTGTCCACAGATTGTGTAGTCATCTTCTTTCATCCTTTCCCTGGGGTCGAAGTCGTGGTCAAAGTTAGTGCTTGGGGGAACAGTCGATGGCTCCACGCTATGTGTTTCCAGTGGTGACCCAACACACGAGAGTCACGCTGGTTGTTGGCGGGCACGCCTCCTGTCAGTCCAGCGGCCGGGCGGACGAGCCCAATGCTCCATCTGCTTCCCCTCTACAGCAGTTTGGTTTGCTGACTTGCGCATGTTGAAGATCGCAGCCCAGGACCACAACTGCGCAACCGGAGAGCCAGCACCATCGCCAGGTACCTCACCGTACGGGTGGGGCACAGCACACTTATTTCTGCTATTATGACCGGCCCTAGCCACAATGTCAAGTGCCATCGCCGTTGAGCCACCGTGTACAAACGTGCCGCAAAGACTACCGCTTCCCCACATCAGCCCACCGGCTTATCAACGATCCTGGCGGTTGCGATAGCTTCAACGAGGGCCTTGTGGCTTTCCACAACATGCGAAAAGTGACAGGTCCCAGCCAGTAGCCTGGGACCTGTTTGTTTAGGCAGGCGGTGCGGATCCAACTGCTCCAAGCCGGCTCGGTACATCCACGCACACTTCTGGAGGGACACGCGGCCACGTGGCCGCAACTAACGAACTTCGAAACCCGGCCGGAACATGTCCTCAGGCAACTCCGCTGCCTGCGCTCTGGATGGAACGCGCCTCTTCGGGTACCAGGTAGATATCGAAGTTCTCTGCCCCATCCGGATGGAACAGGTAGGCGATGCGCTCTCCGTCCGGAGACCAGAGTGGATAGTATTTGTTGCCTGGGCCGGAGGTGAGGCGTCGAGGGGTGCCGCCCGCGATGGGCACGACATGTATCTCCCAGTTGCCCGTGGCGTTCCAAGTAAAGGCCACTTGAGTGCTGTCAGGCGAAATGTCGAAAGGCCGAGCGGAGCACAAGTGGTCGTCAACGCTCAGAACCCTGCCCATCTCCGCAAGTTCTATGGGCGAAGTGTCTCTTGTGATCATCCGTCCTCCGTTGGGACTGCGTCACCCAACTCCGGCCTCTGTGGCGTACACCTAGCCGAACAGGGAGTCGGGATTCTCCATACATTCCTTGAGATCCTGCAAGAACCGGCCGGCCAGCGCGCCGTCGGCCACCCGGTGATCCACCGACAGCGTTGCCCTCAACCGCTGGCGAACCTCGACGTTCCCCTCCAGGACCACTGGTTCCGGTCCCAGTGTTCCCACAGCTAGAATGGCGCTTTCCGGGGGATTGATGATGGCGGTGAATTGCTCCACCCCGAACATTCCAAGGTTGGAGACGGTGAAGGTGCCGCCCGTTACCTCGTCCGGAGTCAGTTTCCCCTCGCGCGCCCTCTCGGCCAAATCAGAGCACTGAAAGGCTACCTCGCCCAGAGTGAGGCCGTCAGCACCCTTCAACACTGGAACGATCAGCCCCTCATCGCGCGCCACGGCCATGCCCACGTTCACGTTGTGGTGCAGAAGAACCTCCTCCCCACGGAGAGAGGCGTTCAGATACCGATGTCTGGGGAGAAGGTCAGCGACAGCCTTGACGATCAGTCCAGTCACCGAGAGCCTCGGCTCGCCCTCCGACCTCGCTTCGTTCCATTCCACTCGACGGGCCTCGGCCTCGGTCATGTCGATGGTCACGGTGAAGGATATGTGGGGAGCAACGTGCCAGCTGGCCTCCATCCTCTGGGCTATGATCTTTCGCACGCCCTTGAGGGGCACCAGTTCCCCCTCCACAGGAGCCTCCCGGGGCACAAAGGACTCCACATCCTCCGTCCTGACCAGTCCGTCCGGACCGGTGCCGGACACGACTGACAGATCGATGCCCTTTTCCCGCGCCAGCCTTCTGGCCGCGGGTGTAGCCTTCACCTTCCCTGATGCCGCTTTGACGGTCCACTGTGCTGTGGCCAGCACCGGCACCACCCTCGGCGCTGGCTTCGTCACCGGCGCGGGCTCCTCCTCCACGATCTCCTCTCCCGGTTCCCCAATGTAGCCGATAATCACGGTCACCGGCACCACTTCGTCCACGCTGTACTTCGCCTTCAGCAACACTCCGCTGGCCGGAGCCTCCACGTCCATGTTCACCTTGTCGGTCATCACCTCCAGGAGGGGTTCCCCTCTCTCCACTGGCTCGCCCTCCTGCTTGTACCAGCGTACGATTGTTGCTTCCTCCTGGGTCATGCCGAACTTGGGCATGATCACCGGTGTTGCCATGGGCGGCTCCCCCTCTCCAGCTATGCTGCGGCCAGTTCTCTTGCCGCGGCGGCTATGGTCTCTGGCTGCGGCACCGTATAGTACTCAAGTGTACGATTGTACGGTATGGGGGTGTCGAGACCACAGAACCGCTTTATCGGCGCCTCCAGGTATTCGAAAGCCGCTCCCCCAGCTATCCGGGCGGCAACCTCACCCCCGAACCCGCCCGTGACTGGTGCCTCGTGAACGATCATGACCCTGCCCGTCTTTTTCACCGAAGCCTCAATGGTCTCCATATCCAAGGGCCTGAGGGTGCGCGGATCGACCACCTCAGCCTCGATCCCCTCTGCGGATAGCTGCTCTGCCGCCTCCAGGGAGCGAGGGACCATGATAGAGGTGGCGACGATGGTGAGGTCTGTCCCTTCACGCTTGACGTCCGCCAAGCCAAGGGGCACCTCGTAGTCGTGCTCGGGAACGGGGCCCTTGCGAGGATACAGTAACTTATGCTCGACGAACATCACGGGGTTGGGATCACGGATGGAGGACACCAGGAGCCCCTTGGCGTCGTAGGGCGTCGAGGGCATGACTACCTTGAGACCAGGCACGTGGACGAGCCAGGCCTCCAGGCTCTGGGAGTGATGGGCGGCCGCACCTGTCCCCGAGCCCGCCGGCGTACGGAGTACCATGGGTACCGTGGCATGGCCACCAAACATATATCGGAGCTTGGCTCCCTGGTTGACGATCTGCTCCATGGCAATGGTGACGAAGTCCATGAACATGATCTCCGCTACGGGGCGCATGCCTACCAGTGCAGCCCCAATCGCCGCTCCCGCTATCACTCCTTCCGAGATCGGTGTCTCTCGGATGCGTTCCGCACCAAACTCGTCGATCATCCCCAGGGTGACGCCGAACGCACCACCATAGACCCCTATGTCCTCGCCCATCAGAAAGACGCGGTGGTCGCGGCGCATCTCCATGGTCAGAGCTTCCCTGATCGCCTCGCTGTAGCTGATCTCCCGGACCTCTGGCATTACGCATACACCCCCTGTTCGATGGTGTCCAGGGAAGGCTCGGGACATCCGTCGGCAAACTCGACGGCAGACTCTATCTCGCTCTGCGCCTGAGATTCGATGCTTCTGGCCTGATCAGGCGTCAATACCCCCTCCTGCATCAGCAACTGCTCAAAGCGTCTGATGGGGTCTTTCGCCTTCCATCCCTCTATCTCTTCTTTCGTCCGATAACGATCCGCATCGCTCTTGGAATGACCCTTCCAGCGGTAGGTAATACCCTCTAGGAGGGTGGGGCCGCCCCCAGCGCGAGCGCGCGCGACGGCGTCCTTCGTGGCTTCATAGACCTGAAGCAGATCATTGCCATCTACGGTCTTCCCAGGAAACCCGTACGCGCAGGCCCGGTCGGAGATCCGCTCGATGGCCACGGACCGCCGCACGTGCATAGACATCCCATACTGGTTGTTCTCGCAGAAGTACACCACCGGCAGATCCCAGATGGCCGCCAAGTTCAGGGATTCGTGAAAGATGCCCTGGTTCGATGCGCCGTCGCCGAAGAAGCACAGCACCACCTTGCCGGTGCTCTGCATCTTCTGAGCCAGTGCAGCGCCGCACGCCATAGCCAGGCCACCCCCAACCACACCATTGGCTCCCAGGTTGCCACAGCTCAAGTCGGCGATGTGCATCGATCCGCCGCGACCGCGGCAGTAACCCGTCTCTTTCCCTCTGAACTCCGCCATCATCAAGTTCAGATCGGCGCCTTTGGCCAGGCAATGGCCGTGGCCCCTGTGTGTGCTGAAGATGTAGTCGTCCGGATTCAAGGCCGCAATGGCCCCCACCGCCGTCGCCTCCTGGCCGATGGAAAGATGCATCGTGCCGTGCACCTTGCCTTCGGCGTACAGCTGGTCAGCCTTCCATTCAAAGGCTCGAATCAAGTGCATCTGACGAAGCAGTTCCCTGAGCCTCTCATCGCTAAGTCCTGCCAATTGACTCATAGTCCCAACCTCCCAGCCGCTCGCTCACCTCCGCACGCCTGCCGCGGCCAATTCGGCCAGCTCATCTGCTGAAAGATAGCCAACCTCCACCATGGTGGAGTGATCCGCTACCACAGCCCCAATGCCCGCTATGGCAAAATCAGCCTTCTCCCCTGCCTTCAGCGTCTCCTGCAGCTCCGGATCCTCCATCAGCGCCCGGCATGCCTCCGGGGTGTCTACACACATGCATAATACCAGAATCTGCCGGCTCAGGCAACGATCTCACCGCCCAGCCTTCTGTTTTTGCCTGACCTTGACGCTACGCCGGCGAGCGTCTATACTTCACAGCGCATCGACCCGGGGAGGGGGGCTCGTCGTGCTCACGACTCGGAGGGCACCGACTCACATCCCAGCCCGGCCGTGAAGTTCCAGGGCACGAAGAATCCAAAGTGCGCTCAGTCAATCTATCAGGAGGACAGAGATCATGAAACTGAAGGACAGAGTAGCCATTGTCACGGGTGGTGGGACAGGCATAGGAAAGGCCATCAGCCTAGCCTTTGCCGACGAAGGCGCCGCCGTGGTGGTGGCCGCCCGCAACGTGGCCAGGCTGGAAGAAACAGCTAGTGAGATCAGGGCCAAGGCCGGCAAGGTCAAGGTCATACCCACCGATATCGCTGACTACGAGCAGGTCAAGCGGATGGTGGCCGGGACCGTCGAAGAGTTCGGCAAGCTGGACATCCTGATCAACAATGCAGCCGCCTACTCATACAACAATGCTGATGTCCCCGACATGGACCTGAACGTCTGGCAAAACACCCTGGAGGTGAACGTTACCGGGACGATGCTTTGTGCGAGAGAGGCGATGAAGGTCATGATTCCTCGCCAGAGCGGCGTGATCGTCAATGTCAGCAGCGTGGCGGGGATCTCCGGACATCCCACGGAGAGCCCCTACTGCGTCTCCAAGTGGGGCATCATCGGCTTCACCGAGGTCCTGGCTATCGAAGCCGGCAAACACAACATCCGGGTGAACACCATCAGCCCCGGCGCTACCCGCACCAAGGAGTTCGAGGAGATGATCGAGGCCCTGGCCGAGAGGAGGGGAATGAGCGCCGAGGAGATGTGGAGGAAACTCAAAGCGGCCAACTCCCTGAATAGGATAGCCGAACCGGAAGAGATCGCTCGCGCTGTGGTGTTTATGGCCTCGGATGACTCCAGCGCCATGACCGGCCACAATATGATTGTCAGTTGTGGTTTCCATCTTATCCACCCGCAAGAGCTTCACAGGCTGTAGAAGGAGGATTTGGAAAAATGGTATCAAGAGACTGGGAGAAAAACCTGGTCAGGAGACCCCGGTACGAAGTGGTTGCTGGCAAGGTAGCTGGCCGACAGGTTCCGACCATGACGCTGATGAGCAACGACCTGGTGCCGGGGGTCGACACCTACATTGAACTGGGCTGGGTATGGGGTATGCCGGAGCCGAACCCCCACATCTTTGAACACAGCCATCCCAAAGGCTGTAGGGAGATTGTTCTACACCTGGGTACCGACCCAAACAATCCAGAGGACCTGGGGGCCGAAATAGAGTTCGTGGTCGATGGTCAGCGACTGGTATTCGACACTACTTCAGCGCTGTATGTGCCGGAGGGTGTGAAGCATGGTCCTGTGACCTGGAAGAGCCTCACGCGACCACACATGCAGATGGCGATTGTACTTGGTGCCGGCACTATGGTCGAGACAGACCCCGGAGGACACATCCAAGCTAAGACGTAGGAGCACACTATTCCAAAAGGGCAAACCGGGAAAAAGAGCCACATTCTTTGGCCGGTCACTCGTGATCGCCACTGAATGAGGTCCTGCATCCAAGAGTTGCCCGCCTAGTCCGGTGTCTTCGCATCGGTGCAACCGATGGCGCGCCGCTAGGCCCGGGCGGAGCAAAGGCCCGGATGTCTCCCACAGGTGCCCCCGGCGCGACCCGTCACAGAGATCAGTGCGCCTGAACGGCTTGTTGTGAGTCCCCAACGTTGGTCAAGAGGGATTCCCGTTCGCGGGAGGATGTCCACAGCGATGCCCCATGGGCGTGGCATGAAGCTGCAATGGTGGAGTGGCGAACGTATCCGAGAACACACGATGGCACGATAACACCGCGACGAGAGCTACCAGAGTGCGGTGGTCCAGGCGGCAAGGGCTTCCTGGGTCGGTTCAGAATCCGGCTGGCACGATCTCGCAGCTACAACTCAACGTGCCGATAGTCGAGCCGGTCGTATCCCCCACCCCACGGATCCCCCTTGTCGAAGGTGCCCAGCCCCCACTGCTCCGCCAGCATGAGGTAGTCGTAGGCAGCATCGTGAAGGCCCCACTCCGCCCGGAGGAGATCGCACATCACACAGTCAATGGCCACACGATCTCGTGAGAGGAGCAGGCTATTCGGCGACCCGCCGAAGGTCGTCCATGGTGCCGGTGTCGCCCCGACCGAGGAGGCTCCGAAGAGGGCATCGCCCACGGTCAACACTGTCTTCTGTGCTATGTTGGGGTTGGCGTTGATCTCCACCAAGGGGCTGAAGTTCGCACTGTAGCGGCCATCACTGGGGTTGATGTAGGGATGTGGATTGTCGTCCCCGGCTCCCCCGAGGTTGTCCAGACTTCCGAAGTGGTTCTTGAAACCCAGAGTCACCGGAATACTGCTGTGCCGTTTGAGAATCGGCATGTTGATCAGGTAGGAAGCATCATACAGAAGGTCGGTGAGCCAGCGATCGGTGACCATCCCTGGGTGGGAAAAGGACACCTTCAGGCTGGGGTGCACATGGCCGAAAGTCGCTGTCTCGTCAGCGCACCCGAACCGGTCAATGTAGCGTGCCTCCTGGTTCTCGCGCCTGTCGTAGAACCGTGCTGGAATCCGACGACTAGCATCGTAGACCCAGACATCTTGGGCTTGGATCCCCGCCTGGACCAAGGAGTTGATGAGGGCGTTCACAGGTTCTATCAGCGCATCGATCACATTGTCGCTATCAGCACAACTGCCAGAGTTGTTGAGGTTGACCTTGACGGCGATCTTCTTGCCAGGCGAGTAACCGGGCAGCAGCGTAGCCCAGGCCCCCTCCACGGAACCGAGCCCGGTGAGTTCTACCAAGCCTCGCTCCAGCATCTGGTCTACAACACCTTGATCGACGCACGCACCATACCATCCCGTTTGGAAATCCCACGACGTGGCTCCACTGGCGTGGACGTGCACCACCTTCGGCGGTGAGTATCGCTTCACCGCCAGTGGCAAGTACGCCTGAGGGGTGAGGTCTTCTGGCTGTGCTCCCACTTCGGGAACCTCACCAAGCAGCCTCTTAGCCACCGATAGGACAGCGCAACCAGTTGCGAGCGCCGCCCCTCCGAGGAACATCTTGCGACTCACTCCTCTCTCCGACCTGCCATCAAGAGTCCGCACTCTGAGTCTCCTTTTCCGGTCCATATACTCCACAATGCTAGTGTATACCGCTCCTGGCAGATTGTCAAGGAGAGAGGTGGCACCGCCAGGCATGGCGGTGGCCAGACATACAAAGTACCCCCGGCGCGGTTCCTCTTATCGGGGTAGTTGTGGCGGCACCGGGGTTGTCCGGAGGTTTACTCCGGAGGAGTGATCCAGGTACGTCCTCCATCCAGCCACCCGGGCCTCGTGGATGCTCCGTAGCGGCTACCCCTTCCAACTGTCCCTGAGCACACGAAACCAGTTCCGATAGGCGATCTTTTCCAGAGAATCGTGGTCGTACCCCCTATCCCGCAGAGCTTGAATCAGGTTGGGCAGATGGGCTACGTCGGCCAACTCGCTAGGCATCTGCGCTCCATCGAAATCTGACCCCAAACCCACGCGATCGACACCAATCCGCTCCACGACATAGGCGATGTGACGCACTATGCCGCTGACTGGTATGTCCTCCTCGCGCTTCCCGTCCGCTCGCGTCATGCTAGGCGCGAAGATGATGCCAACCAACCCCTTCGACTCACCAACGGCGTCGATCTGCTCGTCCGTGAGGTTCCGCGTTGAGGCACAGATGGCGTGTGCACCGGCATGGCTGACCACGAGCGGAGCATCAGATAGCTCCGCCACATCCCAGAACCCCCTCTCGTTGATGTGAGCGAGGTCGATCAAGATCCCCAAATGGTTGCACTCCTTGACGAGCTCTCTCCCCGCCTCGGTCAGCCCAGGACCGGTGTCTGGAGAATGCGGAAACATGAACGGCACGCCGTGGCCGAAGACGTTGGGCCGACTCCAAACCAGACCTAGCGAACGCACCCCCTTGGAGTAGTACTCCTCCAGATTGCTGAGATCCTCCTTGATGGCTGATGCGCCTTCCAAGTGCAAGACCACACTCAGAACGCCTCGCTGGAGGTTGTACTCAAGGTCTTCATGCCCGCGAACCAGGGCCATTTCCTCCTCCGCCTTCTGTTCCAGCCCGTAGGCAAAGTCGATGACCTCGGCCGTGAACTCCCTCGAGTACCTGGGGTCCACAGCACTGCGCGGCTTGACTCTGTAGCCTTCTTCGGTGACCGTCAGCCCGTACTCACGATCCCGCTCTCTCGACCCCGGCGGAGCCGGAGTGAAGATCCCGAAGAGACCCCCGATCAGTCCCCCCTCCCGTGCTCGTGGCAGGTCAATATGCCCTTTTTCACTCCTTTCGAAGAACGAGCACTCCTCTCCTTCCTCTGGGGCATACAGATCGATCAACGTATCGTTATGTCCATCGAAGACCGGCAATTGACTCACAACTCCCCTCCATAGAACAACGCACAGCGCCTCGCTGCTCACGCTCCCATATCAGTCGTACCCAGTGTGCAGAACTCGGACCTTCTCAGCTTCAGGTAGGGTCTTGCCTCCCTGCTCCTTTCTATCAGGTCCAGATCCACCTCGGCGTAGAGAACCTGCTCACTGTCATCCGCCTTGGCCACCAACTCCCCGTTCGGATCGACCAAGAGGGACTGCCCGCAGAACTCCATCTCCTCCTCGAGCCCTACGCGATTGCACAGGGCACTGAATACGCCGCTCTGAACGGCTGCTACTCTCAGCTCCCACTCGAAGAACTCGAGGGGCTCCCCCTTCACATTCGCCGTGGGGATCACTGTGAGCTGGGCCCCCTTCAGGGCACACGACCGTAGACTCTCAGGATAGTGTCTGTCAAAGCAGATCACTACCCCGACCCGTCCCCTTGAAGTGTGATAGACGTGGAAACCCGAATCCGATGGTGTGTAGTAGTCCTGTTCGTAGAAGAACGGCATCTGCACGACGTGGACCGTCTTGGAGATGCCCAGCACCGTGCCGTCCCTCTCGATGACCGGAGAGGCATCGTACCTCTTTCCGCCTTCGTCCAGGTACAGGTTGGGGATGGCGATTAGGTTCTGTTCTCGGCAGGCCTGCTGCATCGCCCTGATCGCGAAGTGGTCGATCCCCATAGCGTACGCCGAGGCATCGCCACCGGGGAACTGAGGGAAGAAAGGACTGAACTGTATCTCTGGGAAGCAGACCAGTTCCGCGCCCTTACTCGCCGCTTCCCTCATAGATGCGAGGGACTTGTCCAGGTTCGCCTCCCAACTCTCTTCCATGCTCATTTGAACAAGAGCGATCCTCATCTCCTACCCCCTCGACGTGCGGTCCGTCCTTCCCGCTGGCCCACTGCGCTCAGCGGGAGCACCGGTCAGGGCCTCACTGTGGACTCCGTGCTGCACCTTGCGGCAGATAGGAAACGCGGAGCTCCGTGTTGGGAGCTCCGCTCGCATCAGAGGTCAGGTACCCCCGGCGCGACTCGAACGCGCGCACACGGCTTCGGAGGCCGCCGCTCTATCCGCCTGAGCTACGGGGGCACGACAAGCATCATTCTAGCACACAGCCGTCATCCAGGCAACCCCACTCGGCTCGCCGAGTCCCCCTTTTCCGCGCATCCTTCGATGCAAGCCTTCGGCCCACCCCCTTCGACTGTGCTCAGGGCAAGCCTCGGCAGGGTCAGGACGCGGCTCAGGATGCATCTTACCGGACCAGCAGCTCCAAACGGATCTCGTCGCGGACCGGGATGCCGGCGAATCCCTCCTCCACCCCGCCATGGTGCTCCACCAGCAAACCCGGCACCACCTCTGTGATCACGAAGCCCGCGCGCTGATAAAAGTCCAGCGCCGGGAGATCATCGTTGGAGGTGGCAACCTCCAGGCTGGTGAGTCCCAGCTTCTGGGACTCGGCGACGGCGGCCCCCAGCAAGGCCTTCGCCAGACCTCGTCCCTGATGCTCTGGTACCACGTTGAGCATCACCAGGTTCATGCGATCGTCCTCGACAGAGTGGGAGAGGAAGCCCGCCACCTCCTCACCTGCCTGGGCCACGAAGGCAGGCAGCTTCAGCACGTCGTATGCTCTGCCGAAGCATTCGACCAACGTCTCGCCCCAAAGGCGAAGCGCCAGCTGCTCCAATCGAGGATAGTGTTCTTCAGTGGCAGGGCGTACCTGGCACTCCACAGCTTCCCCGCCGGTCATCACCGCCACCACCTGAAGCCGCGCGTGGCGAGGGCATACCAGCTTTCCCGTGTCGGCACAACGGTACCAGGCCCAGTTTTCGCAGAACGCACACCGCACCTAGGAAACCCCCCTCTCTGTTCCTGTCTCTTCGGCTGCGAGGGAATACAGGTACACATCCACTCGCGCAAAACTGCCTTTGCCGAGCAAAGCGCTGTTGCTTTCAAACCACTCCTGGACCAGTCCGCGCGAATCCCACAGCTCGGCCTCGGTGACGACGAACCAGACGTTCTGGTGCCCTTCCGTGACCTCCTCCATGGCGCGCGTCACTCCTCCCGGCCCCATGCCGCCGTTCGTGTAGGGCGCATCCGCCCAGGCAAACTGATCCTCATGGTAGTAGTCGAACACCGGGCGGCCCTGGGGTATCAGAAAGACCATCAAGTCACCACGGCCATCCTCTTCCACGTACTGGGCCGCGGAGCGGAAGTCGGACTTGATCTTGGTGTGTACCTGCAAGGCGACCACGTAGAGGTTCGAAACCAGGACCAGACCCAGGCACACGATTCCCAGAGCGGACGACCTCAACCTCACCGCAACCACGCCGCACGCCAGCAGCAATAGGAAAGGTGGCACCACCGTTATCAGGTACCGGTCGGTGAAGATGGGCATGCCCAGCGACACGAGGAACAGGCAAACCACGGGCACAAACAGATAGAGGCCCAGAATGGTGCTCTCCCGACGACTCTCCAGCAACGCCTTCATAGAGCCGCGAGCACTGGCCGCCCTGGGGTCCACGTAGAGCAGCAAGCCCCCCAACAGAAGAAAGACATACAGTGCTATCGCCAGTACACTCTGATGGGGAGCCGCGTGCAGACTGAAGGAGAAGAAGAGGATGGTGAGCATCTCGGGCAGTGAGTAGAACTGGTGGCCCGTGGTGAAGGGCCCGACTAGGAGGGGGATCTCCCAACGGACTAGCGGCACATAGGGCAGCGTGAGGACGAAAAAGGTCACCAGCCACCCCTTCCACGCCCCTCGATGCCGTGGCCGGGTCAGGAAGAACAGAAGGAAGTGAAAGGGAACGATCAGCACCGCCAGGAGGTGGACGTACATCGACGCAGCCACTAACAGTACGTAAGAAGCCCAGAGATAGACGCGGTTGCGCTCCAGCGCTTGAAGGTAGACGTGGGTAGAGAAAGCAGAAACCAAGAGCAGGAGGGCATACATCTTGCCCTCCTGCCCGTACCAGATCAGATATGGCGACGTTGCGCATAGAAACGCTGCCACCGAACCACCGGTCCCACTAACCCATCGCCGCCCAAGGACATAGACCACCGGCACGCCGAGTACGCCACAGACCAGCGAGAGGTATCTCACCGCAAACTCGCTGTCGCCCGTCAGCCGAATCCAGAGGTGCAGAACGAGGTAGTACAAGGGGCCATTGTGCCCGGGCGTCACAAAGAGCGGAGCCAGACCGCTTAACTCGCGACGGGCGAAGAGAATGGCATCTATCTCGTCCCGCCACAGGCTCTGGTAGTCGAGGTGATAGAGCCGAAGCCCAAAGGCCAGGAGAACCAGGGAAAGGAGGATCAACCTGGGCGCGTGAATAGCCCCGGATGATCCGGGCTTCATCACGTCACCCGCAGCACCAAGGAGGCAATCATCAAAAGTACGAAGACCACGAGGGCCAGGCCACCGCAGCATAGCCACACGGAGGACAAACCGACCACACAGGTGTCGATCAGCACCGCCCAGGACAGCCCTCTAATCGGGGAAGAAGCCTCTTCTTCCGACGCCGCGCGAGTCGGTGCTCCTGGGGGAGCCTCCTCACCTGGGATTGCCCCAGGCTCCGCAGGAGGCGTGGTCACCTCGCCTGGCTCCTCACCCGGAGGGACCCCAGGCGACTCTTCGGCAGGCACAACCGGCGATTCGCCAGGAGGTACGACAGGCAACTCCTCCGGCGGCCCGGGTGCGACCTCCGTGGGGGCAGGAGCGGGCGGTGGCGTCTGCACAGGGGATTGGGGCGACTGGAAGGACGAGTAGGCAAAGGTCGCGCCGCTTTGGGTCATGAATACAGCGGCCAACAGGGAGAGTATCGCAACTGGCACGAGAGACGAAACGGTACCCGACCCACCCCGCCAAGGGCCGCGCATGCGGCGCAGGTTTCTCACGCGCTACCTTCCCCCTTCCCCCTACGTCTGCTCCACAACATCGCTGCCACGACTATGGCACTAACCAGGATAATACCCACCAGCCACGGGACCAAGTTGGGTGCCGCCGGCACCGCCACCAGGGCGGGCCCAGCCACCGTTGCTTCAGGGGAAGCTGGGGGAACCTCCGGGCTGGGGCCGATCGTACTGATGGGACTGACGGGGCTGATAGGTGACTGGAAGAGCCCATTTGCCGAACCCGGGACCGTGCCCACTACCAGAAAGGCCACGACGAGCGATACCACAATAAGCGGAAGCAAACCCACCAGAGGTTCCGCCCCCCGGGCACGTCCTACAGCCGCGCTAAGCCTTTTCCGCTCAATCACGCGTCCCTCCGCTACTCTAGTATCATTGGTCCCCAGACCGGACAGATACTAGCCCAAGAACTTGAGGAAGGCAAACGGTGTGGTCCGCTAGCCCCGCCGGAACACCAGCGCTCTCACCAAAGCCCGGCCAAGTGTGACGTGTGGAGCTAGTGCAGAGATCCGTAGAGGACACGATTGCCCTCACTTCTCGCTCAGTTCCCCCAGGTACTGCGATTTCTGGTACGCTGCCCAGATGGCCCTGGACAGTACCGTCCTGAATCCGCCCTTCTCCAGCTGGTAGAGAGCCTCCGCTGACGTACCGCCCGGAGAGGTCACCATATTGCGCAGTTCTGCCGGATGAGCCACCGACTGCCTGGCGAAATCGACAGACCCCCGCACTGTCTGCAAGACCAGTTGCTGAGCAATGCGCCGTGAGAAGCCCAGATGCACACCGGCGTCGATCATCGCCTCCATGAACAGGAACACATAGGCCGGCCCGGTGCCACTCAGCGCCGTGGCCATATCCAGGTACTCCTCGTCCTCCAGATAGATCTCCTCGCCCAGGGCTCGCAGAATGCTCTGCGCTTGTTGCCGCTGCTCCTCGCTAACCGCGGCGGTGGCGGTCCATACCGACATGCCCTCGCCGATCTGAGCGGGAGTGTTGGGCATCGCCCTCACGATGGCCTGGTGACCCAGACCTGCTGCCACGACCCCGATGCGGGCACCAGCGACAATGGAGAGCACGAGCGCCTGGGGCGCTACCACCCCGTGCAGCTCCTGCAGGACCGCAGGGAGGACCTGCGGCTTCACCGACAGCACCACGATCTGGGCAGCATTGGCCGCCTCACGGTTCGCGGTCGTAGCTTTCACGCCATACCGGACGGCCAGTTCCTCGCCCCTCTCCTGCCGCGGATCGCTGGCGATCATGTGGTCCGGCGCCGTCAACCCCTCATTGAGAATGCCGCTGATCATGGCCTCGGCCATCACTCCGCTGCCGATGAAGCTCAGTGTCACGTCGTTCAACTCACTCATTTGCACCCTCGCCGTCATGCGTTTGAGGGCCGACTATACCACCATTGTCTTCTATTGGCGAAACGCGCCAACATACACACCGCCCCAGCCCTCTCCAAAGAAGGCTAGGGCGGCGGAGCTCCCGTCGGCCTGCGATGGCAACAGAATCGAGATTCGGTCCCTCCCGGTCCCTCGTTCTCCCTCCGTGAGCGGCCCCCAGAGCGCTCAGTGGGTCAGCGCCTTGTCGGTGCCAATGACTTCCATGTGTTCTCTGTTGACGATGATCACATCTCCGGTGAAGGCCACCTCCGGGTAGAAGGTGTACACCGCCTTCGCACTCGTAAGGGGGATGAACTGCCCTCCCCACCTGAGCAGCATGGTCCTCAAGTCACCGGTGCCCCGAACGTGGAACTTCCCCGTCAACTCGAAGGAGGACAGGGTCAGGAAGACGTCCCACTCCGTAGTGTCCACGTGCTTAAAGAAGCGACGTTCGGCCGCACTACCTCTCTGCTCCCCGCTGATGGCAAACAGTATGCCTTTCTTGTACAGCAGTGCCACGACGTGGCTCGCCACTAGCTTGTTCGGAGCGAGGAGTCTAAAGAGCTGAACGTCCTTCAACTCCACCAAAGACATCAGATCGTCGTTCAGAACGTCGGTGAGACGCTGTCCGCCCACCCGCGCGGCACCCACGATGCGATACTGGTGAGTGAAGAACTCCGCCATCTCATGATCATTGGTCATCTTGGTGTATCTCCTCTTCGCGATACCTCAGCTGGCGTGTGCTGCCGCGTCCTGGTTCGCCATAGAGTTGCCGCCCTCACTCAGAAACACTGGAACTCGGCCATTCAACACTATCTCTTCAGCACTGACACGACACGTGTAAGCGTACACCTCCACGCCGCCCCGACCACCTCTCGCAGCAGCTCCCCGAAACGCGGATCCGAGTCGTCGTGGGGGCCGAAAGCCCGTGCATCGTCCCTCTGGACAACAAAGACCACAGCCGCCCGCCTCCCCTCCTGGCATGCCCGCCTCAACTCCCTCAGGTGGCGACTGCCACGCTGAGTGACCACGTCAGGGAAATGCCCCACACCATCCCGAACCAGGGTGACGGACTTCACCTCCACAACGCAGGGCTCCCCCCCGGAATCAGCCTCGAGCAGGAAGTCCAGACGGCTCTCGCCATAACGGAACTCTGGGGACACCGTCATCAGTCCAGCGAACTCAGGTAGAGTCCCGCCCTCCAGGGCCTCCGCAAACAGCCTGTTGGGCAGGCGAGCATCAACCGAGACCAGAGTCCCCGGCAACTGCACCATCAGCAGGTCGTACTCCGTCACTCTGTGCGGCCCCCTCGCCTTCCCAGGAGCACCCGTCGTCCGGGCAACAGCAACTCGCTCAGACGCCCGGAATTCGGCAGATGTGCCGGCACTTCCTCATCCGCCAAGCTGACCCTGGCCTGAAATCTGTTCTCTCTCACCACGAAAGACGCCTCCAACAAGGGGCGGCGGATTCTCATCGCGAGCTGCCGTTGATGCCAACCCGGTAGCGCCATGCGCGCAGTGCCTCGATGAGCCACGACGCGGTGGAACCGGCGTGACCCGCCACAAACCGGACCGCGCGTGTCACTCTTCGCTCTCCGGAGAGGACCAGTAGAGTTGGGCCTTGTCTCGGTTGACGAGTATCACATTTCCTTGCCAAACCGCTTTGGGATTCGGGGTGTATACAATCCGTGCCTCGGTGAGGGGCATGAAGGTGCCGGCAAAGGACATCACTGCGCGTTGAAGATCGGCACTCCTTGCAATGTGCAACTGTCCTCTGACAGCAAAGGGAGGCACGCTGACCACGATCTCGTGCTGCTCTTTCTCCACGTACTCCAGAGGCCTCTGCTGGCGTTCTTCGCCCAAGGACACTAACGGTACCTCTCGAGGGATGACTGCCAGAATAGCCTCCCTGTTGACCACAGCGTACCTGAGATGCACCTCCCGTCTCGCCAGGTCATGGAGCCACTTGAGAGCAAGGTTCTCCACTCTCATCGCTGGTGGGTCCCCCAGATTCAGCCAGGAGGAGAAGCGCCTGCCGCCCGTCTTCACGTAGCCCACGAGATGATGCTCTACCGTGACCATCTCCACCTTGGTCACGGAGTCACGTTCCCTCTCATCCACCTTTCAGCTCCCCTCTCCAGGCACCAGCGCAGAGACTCAGGCTGCACGTGCGCCCGCTCTCCTCCCCGGCTAGCCCCCCTCCACCAGCCGCAGCAGCTCTTCCTCACTCATGGAGCGCACCCCCAGTTCCGTGGCCCTCTTCACCTTCGTCTCTCCGGGCTGTTGGCCGACCAGCAGGTAGCTCGTGTTGCGACTCACGCTGGAGGTCACGCGCCCCCCATGGGACTCGATGAGCTCTGCGGCAGCCTCACGGCTCACTGACGGCAGCGTTCCTGTGATCACAAAGGTCAGCCCGCTCAAAAGGCCCTCCGGCGGAGCCTCCTCCTCAGCCAGGCGACTCATGCCCACTCCCGCTCTCCGCAGTTTCTCCACCAGCCGTCGGTTGCGCTCCTGCGCGAAGAAGTCCACTACATTCCCGGCCGTATGGGGCCCCAGACCCCCTATCGCCTCCAGCCTTTCCTCATTCGCGCCCATCAACTCGTCCAGGGAGGCGAAGTTCCTGGAGAGCGTCTGGGCCACCACCGCCCCCACACCACGGATACCCAGACCAGTGATCAGGCGCCACAGCGGCCTCTCCTTGGAAGCAGCGATGGCTGCCAGCAGGTTGTCGGCGCTCTTCTTCGCGAAACCCTCCAACCCCAGCAGGTCATCGCTTTGGAGATAGTAGAAGTCAGCGACGTCCTTCAGCAAACCCTTCTCCACGAAGGTCTGGGCCAGCCGCTCACCGAACCCATCGATATCCATCGCCCCCCGCGAGGCGAAATGCTCCACCCGCGCCTCCAACTGCGCCGGACAGGAGGCGTTGATGCAATAGTACATCACCTCATCTTCGGGCTTCACCACCGGCTGTCCACACACCGGGCAAACCTGGACCATACGGAAGACCCTCTCGGCCCCCGTGCGCAGCTCAGTCACCGGGGCCACCACCTGAGGTATCACGTCCCCCGCGCGCTTGATGACCACCGTGTCACCCTCACGGATATCCTTACGGTGTATGTCCTCTTCGTTATGTAAAGTAGCGTGACGGATGGTCACACCACCCACCTGCACCGGTTCCAGCTCGGCATAGGGGTTCAGGGAGCCGGTGCGCCCAACATTGACCCCGATTCGCAAGAGCTTGGTGATCGCCTCGTGCGCGGGGAACTTGAAAGCGATGGCCCAACGAGGGGCGTGCGAGACTTCCCCCAGGGCATCCTGTTGCGACAGGCTGTCTACCTTGATCACGACCCCATCGGCGTCGTAGTTCAGATCGTCCCTCTGTGCCAGCCACTCCCTGTGCAGGTCCAGGACTTCATCCAGACGGTCGCAACGAGCGATGTTCCCGGCCGTGGGGAAGCCCATCCGCTGGAGGAAAGACAGAGCCTTCCATTGGGAATCGAGGCTCAACCCGTCCACTTCGCCCACTGCATACATGAAGATGCTCAAGGGGCGAGTCACGGTGATGGAGGGGTCGAGTTGCCTCACCGAGCCCGCTGCGGCATTGCGCGGATTGGCGAAGGGCCGCTCTCCTTCTTCTTCCCTTCGCCGATTCATCTCTTCGAAGCGATCCCGGGGCATGTACACCTCTCCCCGCGCTTCGAGAAAGCGAGGGGGAGCTTCTCCGCCCACGACGGGGATTCTCAGGGGTATGGCCGGGATAGTCCTCAGGTTCTGAGTCACATCCTCTCCCACGAACCCGTTCCCCCGAGTCGCCCCCTGGACGAGCAGCCCGTCCTCGTAACACAGTGATACCGCCAGGCCGTCGATTTTGGGTTCGACCGTGTAGCCGACCTCGGCGCCGTTCCCCAGGATCCTCAACACCCGCTTCTCCCAGGCCCGCACTTCTTCCTCGCTGAAGGCGTTCTCCAGACTGAGCAGGGGCCGCCGATGCTCGACCTTCTCGAACTCCGGCAAGGGCTCAGCGCCCACCCTTTGGGTGGGGGAATCAGGAGTCACCAGCTCTGGATGGGCAGCCTCCAGCTCTTTCAGCTCCACCATCAAGGCATCGTATTCGGCGTCGCTGATCTCGGGATCGTCGAGGACGTGGTAGCGGTAGGAGTGATAGCGAAGCACCTCACGGAGTCGCTCCACTCGCTGCCTGCTCTCACCGGCCGCGGCCATGGTCCACCTCAAGAAGCTAGGTCAACGGATGTTCGGGATGACAGCTTAAAGACCGGGGAGAATCCTGACCAGCATTATACCACGGTTCTCCCGGCTGCTCAATAGTATACACACCCACAGGCTGTGGAAGAAGAACTGGAGAGGCAAAAGGGACGACGCGGCTATGCCCGGCACCCCTAGGCGCCGAAGAACCGAATTACCACCAAGGGGGTGACGTACACCTCCACTACCGCGGCCAGGAGCAGCAAGGGGATCACCAGCAGCACGAACACCTTCAGCAGGTCCGCGAGAGACAGCAGCAGGCCCTCGCTGATGGAGAAACCGGGAGGAGGTGACATGATGGAGGCGCCGAGACGCAGCCCAAAACCCATGGCCAGGACTACCGCCCCCAGCTCCGGTATGCCGTGGGGCAAGATGAAGACGGCCAGGAACACCAGGGGATTCAGGCCCACAAACGCAGCCTCACCTGCGAAAAGGCCCACCAACAGCATCGCCGGCAGCGGCAACATGAGGGGAACCGCGCCGAAGGAGAGTGGGGCCAGAGCCAAGCTAATCCCCACTACCCGCAGGTTGTGCGTGAAGATGCCACGCACGTCAAAACCAGGCAGCAGAGGAACGTCGGGCATGTCTCCTGCCCAGTCAACGTTACCCAAGCCCTCCAGGTCGATCGTACCAGCCGGGAGCGGGAAGGCCTGGGCGACCGCCCATCCAGCCACCAGCGCCCCCAGCAGCACGAGCGCCGCGATGAGAAGGGGCAGCCTCTGTAGGCGCATCAACTGGGGTATGTCACGCCCGTACAGGCGACGGATGCTTACCCTCGGGGCCGGTCCGTCCCTGGGCAGCCGCACGTCGACAGGCAGACAGGCGAACAGGTGCTCGAATGATCTCCAGATTGAAGGCAGACTGATCTCATCGAACTCTCGCGCCAGCAGATCCTCCCGATTGAAGATGCGCATCCCCGTTCGAATAAGCATCAGGTCCACCGCGAGCAGCGCCGCCACGATGGCCCACAGCGCCTCGTAGTCATGCCAGAAGAGCAACACGGCCTCCACCTGGAGCAGAAGAGCTACGGGAATGATGATGAAGCTGGCCAGAAGGTTGGCAGCGCGCACACTCGTCGTCTGGCTGGAGAGCACGACCGCCCCGGCCACCATGACCAGTGCCTCCATAGTCGTCAGCACCACGACCAGGACCAAGGGCTCCGCCGAGATGACGTACTCGCTGGCGACGATGAGCCCGACGTAGTAGATGCCAATCCCCAGATAGCTGGCCAGCAAAGGCAAAGCCATGGAGGAGAGGAGCTTGCCGAGGTACAGCTCCCCGTCAGAGACGGGCATGGACAGCAAAGGTTCTATACTCCGGCGTTCCCGTTCCCCGACAAAGCTCTCCAGAGCGATGACCAGAGAGAAAGAGATGGGGAAGAAACCCACGATCATCAGGGAGAAGGGAACCAGCCGGCCCAAAATCACCCTGGCGTTTTCTCCGGCTCCCCAGACCACAGCGACGTCTGCGGCCAGCCCCGAGGTCACGGTCATCAAGGCCGGAAAGATCATGGTCAGCAACAGGATCGGCGTGACAATGCGCCAGTCTCTCAGGCTGTCGCGCATCTCGCGGCGGGTGATGATCAGAGTTTTGGACATCACTCCCGCTCCTCCACGATCCGGAGATACACTTCCTCGAGACTGCGTGCCACCTCGCTGAGGGTGACGATGCGCGCACCCTCCTCCGACAGACGACGAACGAGCAAGGGGTTGATCTCCGCCGGAACGTCGGTACGATAGCGGAACCAGTCGTCCCCTTTCTCCTCCACGGTGACCAGGCTCTCGATAGCCGGCAGCAGCCCATCCAGGGGCTGGCCGAGGCGCATCTCCAGCAAGGGGTTGCCCAGCAGATGACTCTTCAACTGGCGCGGCGTTCCCAGGGCGATGATCCCGCCCTCTTTGATGATGGCGATGCGATCCGCGAGCGTCTCCGCTTCGGCCAGGTTGTGGGTGCAGAGAATGATGGCCCGATCGGAGGAACGCAGTTCGGCGATGGCATCTCGCACGGTCTTGGCGCTCCGCGGATCCATAGCTGAAGTCGGCTCGTCGAGGAACAGCACCCTGGGGTCGTGGATCAGGGCTCGGATGAGCGCGATCTTCTGTCGCATGCCCTTGGAGTACTCGCCCAGCCGTTTCTTGCGGGCATCCCACATCCCGAAGCGCTTCATCAACTCCTCGATGCGCTTCTCACGCTGGGCACAGGAGAGGCCCTGGAGTTCGCCGAAGAAGTGCAGGTATTCGTCGGCCCTCATCCGATGGTACAGCCCCGGGAACTCGGTGAGGAGTCCCACGGTGCTGCGGACATCTCTGGCATCGCGAACCACGTCGTACCCAGCAATGGTTGCGCATCCTGAGGTCGGCTTAAGAATGGAACCCAGCATGCGCACGGTGGTGGTCTTGCCCGCCCCGTTGGGCCCCAGCAAAGCCAGGATCTCACCGGCGGCCACGGTCAATGTGACTTCGTTGACGGCCACGAACTCGCCAAACTTCTTGGTCAAGCTCTCAGTATGGATGAGGTCCATTGTCGCTCCAACTTCAAATTATACCTGCCCCATGTCGTCCTGACAATGGCCCTTTGGTACCCCACGGGCGCAACCCCACCCTCCATACTCCCTCTGACCCTGGAGCAGCCAATCGGGATGGGCACTCAGCCCCGGCGCCAGGAAGCGTACCTGCCAGTGCGCATCTTTGCCTATCGAGAATCGCCCTGAATACCTGCGTCCCCGTCCGCTCCCGCGGGCATATCCATGCCCCATCCGTCGACCACAGCAAGTCTTTCTCGGGGGTCCAGAACGAGCACTCCGGCTCTTCAAACGAGGGCCGTCGTGATGTAGACTACAGATGGAGAAGGAAAAGGAAGGAGGTACGAAAGATGTTGGCACTGGAGATCATCGGAGTTCTGGGAGCGGTGTACGCAGCCCTGGTGTGGGTTGTGGTCAGGACCCAAGTGGGGAGGAACGAAGTCCAGTTGAAGAGAATCTCCCCGGCCACGACGGGGGGAGCTTGGTAACCCCGTACGGCAAGCAGCCTGATGGTCGGTTCGACGGCCGTTGGGCCCGAGAATGAAGGAAAGGTGGTGAAGGAGATGTTGTCGCTAGAGCTGATCGGGATACTCGGTCTGCTGTTCGGATTACTGGTCTGGGGTATGGTGGTGACCCAGAGGGAGCGCAGGGGCGTGGCCGTCTCCCACGAGGAGATCGAGGCTCACCAAGGTGTCAAGAGAGTCTAGTGCCCGGTCTTGACCGGGTGCTGGCTGGAGCGCTACAAACGCTCTTCGAAGGAGGTGACGGAAATGCTTAGCTTGGAGATCATCGTGGTGCTGGGTGCTGTGCTGGCGCTGGTGATCGCCGCCATGGTGCGGACGCAGCTTCACAGGGGAAGGCTGCCCGTGCTTCGTGGGGAAGGCCGAAGTGCCAGAGCGTAGACGACAAAACGGATTGGGGGACATAGGGTAGCAGGTCCGGATTGTGGCCACTGGTTTGCCTCAGGGCAACGGGCGAGGAGGCTCTCCCGCCCAGGTCAGAACGGGAACTCTGCCACCAGGAAGCGACGATCCGGGCCGCCCCTGTCTCCCACGTACGCGCGCCTGCCCCTCGTGTCCCCTGAATGGAAGATGTAGTCAATGCGGATCAAGCGAAAAGGGGTGGGCATAGATCGGGCCTCCAGCTCGGGAAACGTGTGCCCGAAACCCCATCCGGCCCCCCGGTAAGAATCGACCACTCCCCGACCCAACTCCTCATCGCCCGAAGACTGGCCCGTGATGTTGAAGCCTCCCCCCACCACAATTGCCTCATTCAGTCGTCTACCTCCCTTCGCGCCCCGAAAAACAAGGATAGCGCCCTCGCTGCTCCAACCATGCCCATTCTCCTCCTTGGCTGTGAATGCAGTCCGTGATCACTACTGAGGACGCGGCCAGGAGCGGCTCGGGCGAGGAGACGTCGGACCCCCAACTCGCTGGCTCGCCGCTCCTCCCGCCTGGCAGGATCGCGCGCGGGCGAGGACGATGTAGCTGCCCGGCATGCTGTGCAGCCACTATTCGCAGCTGCGGGAGAAAGGGTCAGGGGGTGAAGTAAGGGGCCATTCCCCCTACTTTTGCCAACTGCCTTCCTGCGCTATAATCGCCCAGACCGGCACCATCCCATCCACGACGGACCGCACAGCGCGGGCGCCGGCGATGCATCGGGAGCAGCGCGTTTGACACGACAGCCCATGAGAAAATCAATGGAGCGCCACCTCATTGGAGCCAGCCCCACGGGAAAGCCCGCCCATCGCCCCATCGCCTGTTCGCTGCCTCTGAGGCTGGCTCTGGCCCTTGTCTTCCTGGCCAGCGTCCTGGCCTGCGCGCGCACCCCGGCCCCTGAGGAACAAGCAACCCCCGTGTCCGACATCGGTGGCCCCGCTTCCCCTGAGCCTCTGCCAGCGACTTCCCGTACCCCGGTACCCACACCTACCCCGGCACCCTACGTCCACTTCGTGGAAGCGGGCGAGACGTTGGACTACATCGCCGCCAGGTACGAGTGCTCCTCCGACGACATCATCCTGGTCAACAGTCTGGAGGACCCCAACGCCCTGCACGTCGGGCAGCGGTTGGCCCTCCCTTCCCTGGACCTGCCCCTGGGCCCCTCCACTCCCCTCCTCCCAGACAGCGAGTTCGTCTACGGACCCTCTGACCTGGGCTTCGACGTGGAGGCCTTCTGTGGGACCAGGCCCGGGTATCTCAACAGCTACGAAGAACAGGTGGGCGGGGACATACTCACCGGACCCCAGATCGTCCAGTTGTTGGCCCAGCGGTATAGCGTGAGCCCCAGGCTCCTGCTGGCCATGATCGAGTTCCAGAGCGGCTGGCTGGACAACCCCAACCCTGGAGGCTGGGCGCTGGAGCACCCTCTCGGCGCCACGGAGGAAGGGCAGATGACCCTCCTGTATCAACTGGCGTGGGCCGCCGACCAGATGAACAAGGGATACTATGACTGGAAGGGCCGGGGAAGGCAGATCATCGACCTCCTTGAGGGGAAGCACACCCAGTACGACCCGAGCATCAACGCGGGCACAGCGGCCGTGCAGTTTTTCCTGGCCTACAGTGCCACCTCGGAGGAGTGGCAGACCATCTGCGGGGACGGTCCCGACTCCTTCCTGGCGACCTACCGCGGGCTGTTCGGCGATCCCTTCGAGGGCGATCCTGGCCCCTCCGTGCCGTCAGGCCTGATGCAGCCCGACCTGCGACTGCCTTGGGAGACAGGCCACACCTGGTACCTCACCGGTGGTCCCCATGGGGCCTGGAACGAGGGCAGCGGCTGGGCCGCGGTGGATTTCATCACGCCGGAGGAGCTGGGCTGCCAGATGTCCGCTCAGTGGACGGTGGCCGCCGCCGCGGGGCTGGTGGTCCGCAGCGACGAAGGTGTGGTGGTCATCGATGTGGACGGCGACGGCCACGAGGAAACGGGCTGGAACCTGTTCTACATGCACGTGGCCGCCGAGGACCGGGTGCCAGCGGGGACGAGGGTGGACCAGGGACAGCGGATCGGACACCCATCATGCGAGGGGGGCTACTCCACAGCCACCCATCTACACTTCGCCCGCAAGTACAATGGGGAATGGATCCCCGCCGACGGGTCTTGTCCCCTGGTGCTCTCCGGCTGGAGGGCCCACGGCAGCGAATCCTACGAGGGGACCATGACCAACGGGGATTTCGTGCGCACCGCCTGCGAATGCCGTGAGGACGAGATCAACGGCCTCACCGCGGAGTGAGAGCCACCCGAGGCCTTTCCCCTCCCTTGAGGGGCTAGGCGAGGCTGAGAATCACGTCAAGCCTGACACGATACTGTACAACCCCGCCAGGAACAACACGGCCAGGGCCAGCACCCTGAAGGGCCTCTCAGGGAGCCGTCTCGAGATCCTGTCCCCCACGTAGCCCCCCACGAAGGCGAAAGGTATCGCTACCAACCCATAGCTGACCCTCTGGAGCGTCATCACCCCGCTGATAACGAGCACCAGCGCCGCCACCAGCCCCGAGACGAAGAAGAACGAGACCAGGGTGCGGCGGAACTGGTCCTTGGGCAGGCCCTGCCCTGCCAGCAGGATCAGCACAGGAGGGCCGGACATGCTGGTGCTGGTATTGAGCAGCCCGCTGAAGAAACCCGCAATCCCAGTGAGGGGAGCGTTCTGCGGCAGCCTCAGCTTCCCCCACTGGAGCAGGACGGTGAACAGCACCACCAGACAACCCACGAAGATCTGCATGGTCTGGAGGGGGATGGCCCGGAGGATCCACACGCCCAGGGGCATGCCAAACAGGCTGGCTATGAAGAGGAGAGCCACCGGCCGGTAGGAGATGCGCTCCTTGATTCTCACGGACAGGAACCCGTTCAGCGACAGGCCCACCGCGAACATGGAGGAGACCACCGTCTCTTTGGGGAGGAAGAGTAGGGCCAACGGCACGGCCACCAGAGCGCTGGCGAAGCCCAGGATGCCCTGGAGCACGCAAGAGACGAACATCACAGTCACGAACAGGAGGAGCAACATACCGCCATCACCAGAGCGCACAAAGGCAAGCCAACCAGAGTACGCTTTTCGGCGGAGAAGGCTACGGCCACACCCGCGCCCTCGGCCGACTCCCTCGTTCTCTCCCCTCAGGCGTACCGTTAGAAGCTAACCAGACTGCCCATCAGAGAGATGGCGAGAAAGCTGACCACCCCCACCACCAGCGCCGCGCACAGGCCCACGATGAAGGGCTTGATCCCCAGACCTCTGAAGGCCCGGAAATCGGTGCTCAGCCCGACGCCGGCCAGCGCCACTACCAGCAGGTTCCCACCCCAGGTCTGGATGAAGCCCACGATGCCCGTCCAGGCCGCGGCGTCCCACAGCCCGAAGGCATTGCCTCCCGCGTTGCCGCCTGCATCGCCGATGGATCGAATCGCCGCCATAGCCAGGAACCCTACAATGAAGAGGGGCAGCAGCTTGAGGACACTGATCTTCTTGTCTGCGCTCTCACGCTGCACGGCTGTTTTGTGCGCACAGTATAAGGCCATCAGCGGAATCACGGCAGCCATGAACACGTTGCGCACCAGCTTGGTCACAGTGGCTACGTCGAGGGCCAGCGGCGCCCCAAACACGTCGGCGTACACCTTGGCCGAAGCCACCACCTGGGACGTGTCATGGACCGACGTGCCCAGGAAGAGGCCCACCTTCAACGCCTCACCAGCGAAGATCACGTTGGCCACGTAAGGGTAAACCAGGGTCGCCAGCAGCCCGAAGACGGTGATCACCGCCACCGCGTAGGCCACCTCCTCCTCTTCCGCGTCGATGGCCGGGCCGGTGGCCACGATGGCCGAGACCCCACAGATGGAAGTGCCCACGGCGATGAGGGTCCCCAGCCTCTCGGGGAGGTTGACCCACTTGTTGATACGGGTGGTGAAGAACAGGGCACCCAGGATACAGAAGACGACGATGGGCACGCCGAAGACGCCCAGCTTGAAGATGTCGAAGACGGTCAGGCGGATGCCCAGCAAAATGATGCCTAGACGCAGGACCTTCTTGACGGCGAAGCTGAACCCGGGCTTGAGCACCTCAGGCAGCGGCACCAGGGCACCGAAAACCAGTCCCAGCAGAATGGCGAGCATCACCGCCGAGATAGGCGTCTTGTCGAAGCCCAGCAGCGTGACGCCGACATAACTGCTCAGCCAGATGCTGAGCGCAGCGAGCAGCGCGGCCACCAGCAGGCCCGGCAACAGCGAGGGGACCTTGTCCACGGTGACTCCCAGGAGGTTGCTCTCCCAGGCGGTCATCTTGTGTGCGCGACGCGCAGCACGCGGGCTACTCATGCTGTAAACTCCTGGCCCACAGGTCCGCCCACTCTAACGTCAGAAATACTGGCCTTGACCAGACGGGATCTTCGCGACCAAGGACCTGAACGGCGTTGTCACTTTCGCATCACTGCGCCAGCGAGCATTGTATAGGAACGGGGAGGACTTGACCAGCACGGGGGACTGAGACGCTGGGGAAAGGGCAGCAATACGTACCCCTTGAGCGACAGCCCCACCATGAGAATAGAGGAGACCACGGTTTCTTTGGGGAGGAAGAGCAGAGCCAGAGGGACCGCCACCAGGGCGCTGGCGAAGCCCAGGATGCCCTGGAGCAGGGATCCCAAGGCGACAACGACTACGAATGCCGAGATTTCCATAGCAGACGGAGCCAGGCGCTCAGTTCGCCCTGCCCCTGATGGAGGCCGAAGCAGTTCCGGGATGGACGCCATCAAGAAAGCGTTTGACGCCGACCAGTTCCTTAGGAAGCTGGCTCTGGTACGTCAAATAGAGCCTGTCTCTTGCCCGAGTCATGCCCACGTACAATAGTCTCAGTTCGTCAGCGCAGAAAAGGGTCCATTCGGCCTGGGGGATCGGCTTCTCGGGATCGAACAGGCACTGCAGTTGCCCTATGAAGACCACAGGATACTCCAATCCCTTGGCGACGTGCAGCGTCCCCAGCGCAACGGCATCCCGAGGAACGCGTCCAGTGTTCCTCAAGTGAGCCACGGGGATCCCTTCCGCGCGCAAGGCACTGAGGTAGCGGTCGGGCCCCCAGTGCCTGCGATGCAAAACAGCGATGTCACCCGGAGCATATCCTTTGTCAAGAAGGGCTTTTATCGTGCGAGCGATGAGGGAGACCTCGGCCTGCACGTCGCCGCAGCGTCGCAATTGTGGATAGTTGCCGTGGCGCATCCAAGCCGGGTCGAGATTGGGCTGCAGAAGGTCCTCCTCTTCGTCCGCCAGTTCATCCAGCAAAGCCTGGCTGCCACTCACCAGTTCAAACGCAGTTCGAGCAATCTCGTAGGTACTGCGGTAGCTCCTGCGGAGGATTCTCGTTCTCCCCACAACGTACAGGCCAAGAGATCTCCACATGAACTTCCGATAGATGCGCTGCGCAGCGTCAGCGGCCATGAACATCACACCGGTCTCCGGATTCAGTACGCGTCTCAGCACCGCAAACCAGACAGGCGCGAAATCCTGAGCTTCATCGACCAAGATAGCGTCGTACATGTCTGGTGATAGCAGCCGTTCATCAAGACCCCTGATCACCATGTGCGGAACATCCGCCCAGTCGCTACAGCGGAAGGCCTGCAAGTGGCTCTGGTAATGCTCGAATACCCGGTGCACAAGCGCTCGGTCGCTCTTCGCCAACCCCTTGCGGCGGCCAATCCTTGGCTCCTCCAGATACGCATCACGGTCCAGCACACCAGTATCCTTCATCCAATTGAACTCGTCGCACAGGAACTCTGCGTCGAACTTGTCGATCTCCGGGGTCTTATTGGCCACGATGTTGGCGATGCGTCCCTCTTGATCCTCTATGGGCGGCCGCCACAGGCCGGCCTCATCCAGCCAGGCTCTGCACAGCTTGTGGAAATTGGCGACCTGGATCTGCTTCTCGTACTTGCCCAGGCGCTTCTGGAGGTCCTGTGCTAGAGGGCGATTGAAGGTGACAACGAGAATCGTCCAATCGGGATGTGTCTCCGCCAGGTACTTGGCACGCATGCTCAGCACTAGGGTCTTGCCGCTTCCAGCAACCCCTCGGACCAGCCGCACCAGAGGATCGACGGCAACGCGCTGCCCCTCCGGAGGCAACTCCTGCACCTCGTATAGGCCACCCTTGGCAATCCGCTCTTGCTCGAGGTCCAGTACCGCTTCGCCACCGAGCGCTTGCGACAGCCTCAGTTCGGGGAACAAGACGCTGCGCACCACGTCCAGTTCCGCGGGCGCCAGATCGACGGGAAAGTAGGCCATCTGAAGTAAGCGCTGTTCCAGCTGGCCGGTCTCCAGATCGTCCATGCAGATCATCTGCTGCGGGTTCAGCACTTCCCCTAGTCCGTGTACGAACATCCGGGAGAGGTTCGGAAAGACAACCGCAACCCCCCACGGCAGCTTCAGCTTTCCCCGATGGGGGCCATCAGAGTGGACCAGGCGTTGGTCCAGCTGGAGCTTACCTGCTATCTTGGTGGCCTTGACGTGGGCGCCAGTAAGAGGGTTCTTCTCCTCTCGATCTTTCCCTTCGCGTGTTCGTACTCGAAAGGTGCTGGGGTTGGCAGTCACTATCTCCACCCAATCCTTCACCTCCAGCACGCAGACGCCAATCCGTGGATGGAGAACCGTGAAGTCAGGATAGGTCACATAGTCTGCGTTGATGGGGAGTTCCGGCCAAACAGTGTAATCGTCTGACAAGCCGCTAAGGAGCTCAAGCACTCTCTGCTCGCCGTAAGTCGCATCAGGGCCTAGATCACCGATGATTTGTGCCATCTGCATTTCCTCTCTGCGATGATCATTGAAGCCGAAACCGTTCCGGCACCAGGTCCAGACCACTGTAGCGCGGACCAGAGTCTCCCTGGAGAGGTCGATCGGCGCTCGCGGCCCCACGAGTGAGGAGCTGGAGACACATACGACTCACTCGGCACGTGACGACGGTAATCAGCGATGGGAAGAATAGCACGATCTCCACAGGCCGACGTGTCAATTGTGCCGCCCTGAAGACACCGCCAAGATCCCACGACTCCGGGCCCGGCGTGAGCTGGGCACCCTGCAGAGGGACTGTGAAGATGCCCCTCCTCGGCCATCTCTCTTTCCCTGAGATCATCGGGAGCTGCCGCCCAAGTCGTCGAAGAGCGACCCTTGCTTTGCATTCGAGACGGGGTCGCCAGAGGCGCCCTCAACCCGCTGCAGATGGCCCAAAACAGCTTCCATGCCATGTCGCGCTGGTATTTCGATGCCTCCGATCAGCAAGAGTTCCCCGTTGCCCTCACCGTCCGTGCCCAGAGCAGACGGGGTCACGACAAATAGAGGCACACCCATCTGCAGGGCTACCTTCCCGGCATCAAACGTCCCGCTGGCCCGGCCGCGACCATCGCGCCGGGGCCGAGACTCGACAACGACAACTGCCTGTGATAACGCACAGACAAGCTTGTTCCTAGTCATGGCATTTCCCGCGCTCCAGTTCGCGTAAGGGAGAAACTGGGACACGACGACAGCAGCTGATTCGAGAGGAAAGGGGTCAAACGCTCTTTTCTTCGAGAAGCGCAGGATGCCAAAACTCAACACAATCGATGTGGTGCCTCCCGCCTCCAGGGCGCCCAAATGCGCCCTAGTATCAACGCCTTTGGCATAACCAGAGACCACATTGTACCCCAGCAGCGCCGCGTCACTGGCCAGTCCACCTGCTATCTCCAAGCCGCCATGCGATGCACCCCTTGAACCGATAATCGCCACACTTGGCTGCGTGAGCAATCGTAAGTTCCCTCGACAGAGCAACGCGACCGGGGCGCCATGCGCGAAGTGCGCGACCAGTCGAGCGGCATAGCACCCGCAATCGGGATGTACCACGTGCACGCCGTTGATCTGAAGCTCTCGGTACTCTCGGAGTACCACATCCTCTTCCAGTGCACTGAATGCGGCATGTCTGGCGGATGCCAGCCTACCGCGGCCGAGTTCGGGGAACGCGGCTGAGAAAGCCGCCTCGTCCATCTCGAACACATCTCGTACCGTAAGGGCCTGCTCACGGATCGTGCGGTATAGGATCCCGAGACTGACCGGGCCGAAACCCTCAAGACGCAGGAGCTTGTACCAGAGGTACTCCGCAGAAGCGGTCATTTCTTGGTCCTGGTCTTCGTGATTACCAGCACATACACGCGTGAGACGCGCCCTTGCGTGCGCAGGACATGCGTGATCTCAGTCAGAGTCTCACCGGAGCGCAAGAGGTCGTCCACGAGGAGGATTGGCTTGCCTGCGAAGCGCGCATCGGCCACGCTGAATGCGCCCGCCAATAGCGCCTTCCGGCTCTCGCCATGGTCAAGACCTTTCAAAGGTGGCGTGTGTCTGACCTTTCTCAGGTAGTCCAGACAAACCGGTTTGTCCAGCAAGTGCCCTATGCTCAACGCCAGCTCCGCCACTGGCTGGAACGGACGATCAAGCTGGGACGGCGGCACCGGGATGATGCTTTCGAAAGAGCTGACGACGCCTCTCACGGCCAGGAACCGCACGGCAGCGGCTGCAATCGGACGTACCGCTCCGCGGTCCTGTTTGTACTTCAGTCGATATAGGAGTTCACCGACCTCGGTATACACGGTGTCAAAACCGCCATCTGGCAGCGGAACGCTCGATAAGGTGTGCAGGTCCAACACCCAGCCGCGGTCCCAGGTTCCAGACACCTCGCGAGCACTGGTGTCCGGCACCGCGAATGCCGTTTGAGGGCGCAAACCCATCTTCTTGAGCCGCGCACTGATGGCACCTGGACCCCTGCCCAACATGGCTGCCAGCTCACCCAGCAACCTGCCCTGAAGATACTCGCTCCTTAGAACCGCTTCGTCGTCAACGGTCCAAGGGGTGTAGGCTCTCGCATATGTCTGGCGGATCGCTTTGACGCTGTAGGTCTTGCGCTTGGCAGTACACTCCAGGCACTCCATGGCGGCGTACAACGCCCTGGCAAACGCTGACATGTCTTCCTCGAGGACCATAATGCCCCTTGGGCCCTCTTCTGCGTCAAGAGGCCCGCCAGACTGCCGGACGGCAAGGTACTTGCGGGCATCCCCCAGTTCCCGTACCTCCACCTCATAGGTGTAGTGTTGACCCGACACCTGTTTCGAGACTAGCGTGCGTGCAACCTGTGCTCCCATAGTCCGCTCCTGATGGATCCAATCTCCCTTTGCAGTGCTGGTTCCGTCGCGCCCGCCTGCGAATGGGCCTCCCAGGGCTGAGATGTTCTGAGGTACGCAATGGACTGACCGCTTGCGCGCTGCAGCCAATAGTTGCGCGAAAGCGGCGTCGGATCTCCCTCGCTCCCCCCAAGACCTGGGAGGTCCGACTAGTAGTTCCTCCTGAGAATCATATTCGACTGCTGGCCGGCGTTCACGTAGGAGTTCATCTTCAACCAGTACGTGAGCGAGAGAGCAGTGGGATCCCCCTGGCTTCGTATCACGGTCAGCGTGTACTCCCCGAACACGTCCCCGTCCTTGGAGATGAACTTGAACAGCCCCTCCTGGAGATACAAACTGGGCTCCCCCGTGCGGCAGTACATCGTGCCCTGCTTCTCCGAGACCAGCTTGATCCACACCGGCGTGGAGTTGCTCAAGGGATTGCCAGCGGCATCCTGCACCACCCCACTCACCTCGGGCACGCAGAAGCCGGGGTGGCAGGGGTCCTTGGTCGGCTCCTGGACCATCTGGAACTGGTACGTCCCTGCCGGCACCGTGCTGGTCGGCGTAGGCGGCCTCGGCGTCGCCGTGGGCGTCGGCCCCGCCTGGGTGGGTGTGGCCGTGGGCGGTCGCGGTGTAGCGGTGGCCAAAGGCGGACAGGTGGCCGTCGGCGTGGGTGCCGGGGTCGTCCCGCACCCGGGGATGATCAACTCCTGCCCCACCCAGATGAAGGAGGGGTTCGCCAAGTTGTTGGCGATGGCCAGGGCCCATATCGTGGTCCCGTACTGGAGGGCGATCCTGGTCAGCGTGTCCCCGGCCTTGACCCAGTAGATGCACACGTTGGAGGGCGGCGTCGGAGATGTCCCCGGCCCCGGGACCTTCAACACCTGGCCCACGTAGATCAGATTGGGGTTCATCAGGCTGTTGAGCCTGGCAAGTTCGTTCACCGTGGTGCCGTGGCGAGCGGCGATGACGCCCAGTGTGTCTCCCCTTTGCACCACGTAGGTCGTGGTCGGTCCCGAGGGGGGTGGGGCCGGGCTGCCCGTGGGGATGACCAGCATCTGCCCCGCGTAGATGTAGTTGGGGTTGTACAAACCGTTGGCCGACACGATGGCATTGACGGTGACCCCATACCATCCAGCGATGATGTACAGGGTCTCCCCCCACTGCACGATGTGGATGGTGGTGCCCTGCCTCTCGGGTGCCGCTCCAGGGGCCGCCAGAGCAGGCAAACTGGCCCCGCCGAGGATCACCATTAGAACAAACACCATGGCCAGCCTGCGTATCCCTCTCTCCATGCTGCGACCTCCTTCTTGGCCTTCAGGATTCTCCCACGCGGGACACACCCGGTCGGGCTGGCGCAGAGCCCGGTCCACAATGGCCTCCGCACCCGCCAGACGCCCAAGTCAGTCTCGACGAACCATCCGCAAGATCAGTACAGCGCCCAGATGCAAGGCGCAAAGTCCGTCTGATACCGGATACAACCAGACAGGGCAGCACCCTTCTTGTTCACCGCCAGGAACAGGTTCTTGGTGTCCACCGAGCAGGTGTCGTGCTGCATTCCACCTTCATTGAAGCCGTGGTCGGTGGTCAGGATCAGCATTGTCTGCCCCAGGATATCCCTAGCCCCCAGCTCGGCCACCAGGCGGCCCAACTCCTGATCGTCTGTCACCAGGGCCTGGGTGTACTCGGCGCTATTCTCACCGTAACCATGGCCCAGGGAGTCAGGCTCGCGGTAGTGGACCCACAGGAAGAACCGCCCTCCCGCGTGGACGCGAATGAAGGCCAGGGCGTTGTCCGTGACCCAGGACTGGGGTTGGTGGGAGACCTTCCAGTAGTCGATCTCACCCCGGGCGTTGTCCAAGGTGGTGTTGGGCCAGAAAGGCTCGTCTTTGGAGGAGACCATCCCCGTGGCGTAACCCCGCGGCTTGAACCATTCCCACAGGGTCCGGCCATCGGGGATAGGGTGGGGATCGTCGTTAGTCCAGTTGCCCATGCCTTCGTACCCGAGGCCCGTGGCCATGGCGGAGTTGCCGGGGCCGGTATCCGTGCGATAGCCGGCCTCGCTGCCCGGCCGGCAGGTCTGCGACTTGATCACCGGCCAGGTCAGCGGCTGGTTCTCAGCAATCAAGGCTGAGAGGTTGGGGAGCTGGCCATTGCCGAGCATCTCCTGGAGATGGGCGCGCTGCGTGCCGTCCCAGACGACGAGGATCACCGCCTTGGGCCCGCCGGTTACGGGCACTGGCGTCGGCGCTGGCGTGGGGGCGGGGGCCGACCCCTGCGAGCACCCCGGTATGGTCAACTGTTGTCCCACCCAGATGAAGGAGGGGTTGGCCAGATTGTTGGCGATGGCCAAGGCCCAGACCGTGGTCCGGTATTGCAGGGCGATGGTGGTCAAGGTGTCGCCCCTCTTGACCCAGTAGGTACAGGTGGTGGCCGGTGGTGTGCTGGGCGACGCGCTTCCGGGGACTTTCAGCATCTGGCCCACGTAGATGAAGTTGGGGTTCCACAGCCCGTTCAGTGAGGCGAGTTGCGTAGCCGTGGTGCCAAAGCGCGCGGCGATGACGTTGAGCGTATCGCCTCGCTGAACCACGTAGGTCGTGGTCGCTCCCGGCTGCGGGGCGGGCGCTGCCGCTGTGGGGATGACCAGCCTCTGCCCGGCGTAGATGAAGTTGGGGTTCCACAGCCCGTTGGCCTGGGCAATGGAGGCCGCGCTTACGCCGTACCGCGAGGCGATAATATTGAGAGTCTCGCCCCACTGTACGATGTGGATGGTCGAACCTGTGCCCTGACTCCGGGGGCCGGAGCCCGGCTCGCTCCACACAGGCGACGCCAGGCCCCCAAGCAAGACCGACAGTGCAAGCACCATTGCCACACCACGTATCCGCCTGTTCATTCCTCCACCTTCCGCTCTAGCGGGCGCGGTCTGTGCTATGAACTGACTATACATTCAATCACAAGCAAGGCAAGCTGGCAACGACGAGCCGCAATCACCGTCTGCCGCGCACCACCAGTTTGCAGACCCGCAGGGGCTTGCCCTGCGTAGCGCGGGAAGCGCCGAAGAATGACAGGGATAGATCAGACTGCCGGTACTCGCGGAGTAGCTGCGAAACGGAGTTGAGCAGCGTATCGAAGGGTGCGGCCTCATCGCACACGCCCAGTCTGACCCTCGACTTGGGCTCTGCCTACCCACATGCTTCGATACGGGCTGTGCCCTACTCAGCATACTTGATTCGTCCCTCTTCCTCCGTCCCAGTGTCGCCAGCCCGCTGTGACAGCATCCTGAGTAGCTGCGAAACGGAGTTGAGCAGCGTATCGAAGGGTGCGGCGTCATGTCATCGGTGGATACCATTCTTGACAATGTCCCATAGATACGATACTATTGCCATGGTACTCCGCCCCACGAAAGGAGGGCATATGGCCAACGGTGGATCTCTGGCAACCGGACTGCGTTGTCTGTCCTGCGGCGAGACCTTTCCCCTGGACCCCAAGCTCTTCGTGGGCTGCACCGCCTGCATGTCGGAACATTTCCAGGCCCCTCTGGACGTCACCTACGACTATCCCGGCTCAGCAGATGGTCTGATGCCCGATGCCGCGCTGCCTGGACTGGCCCGCTACGCTCCCCTGCTGCCCCCGCTGGTGGAGGAACTCTCCCTCCAGGAGGGAGGCACGCCACTGATCCCCGCACCCGACCTGGCCTCCTGGGCAGGTTTGGAGGGCGAACTGTACGTCAAAGACGAATCACGCAACCCCACCTGGTCCCACAAAGACCGCTTCGCCTACCTGACCGTATGCGGGGCTCTGGAAGCAAAGGCCAAGGCTCTCATCGTCACCTCCACGGGAAACCACGGTGCAGCCACAGCCGCGTATGCAGCGAGGGCGGGTCTCCCCTGCATCGTCCTTTCACCGCCCGAGTGCCCGCCTGCCGTCCAGTCGTTCCTCAGAGCCTACGGCGCCGCCCAACTGCTCCTCCCCACCAGGGCGGCGCGGATCATCATGGGCGAGGGCGCCCACAGGGGACGCTGGTACCCCGCCAGCACTTTCACGCCCACCCCCACCGGCCCACCGTACGGTACCGAGGGCTACAAGACCATCGCCTATGAGATCTGGCTCCAGCTCGGCCGCCGCGTGCCCACAGCCGTTTTTGTCCCCACAGGCTACGCCGAACTCCTCTACGGAGTATGGAAGGGCTTCCGCGAGTTGCGCGAACTGGAACTGACCGAGTCAGCGCCGCTCATGGCGGCGTGTGAGCCCGCATCTCTGGCGCCGCTGCGAGAGGCGGTGGCCGCCGGCGTGCCTGCGCTCACAGTGCACACCCGGCCCACTGCGGCTTACGCCATCGCCGTCACCGTGAACGGCTACCGGGGCATAGTGGCCCTGGAGGAATCAGGTGGGTTTGCCGTGGCCGTCACCGATGAAGAGATCGAGGAGGCGCAGACCCGACTCGCACACGACGGAATCTGGGCGGAGGCCTCTTCAGCCGCCGCGCTGGCTGGTCTGCGCCAGGTCTGTGCCGGGGACTTCGAAAGCGAAGGCCCGGTGGTCTGCATCAACACGTCCAGCGGCTTCAAGGACATGGACGTGGGCAAGTCGCTCGCCCCCCAGATCGAGGGGACCTGGGAAGGAGTGGAAGACGCACTGATGCGAAACTACGGAATCGTCCTGTAAGGAGGCGCTCAACACCGTGCCCAGCCTGTGGGAGATAACCGAGATCAACGGCCTGATTCTCAAGAGAAGCTTCGTCAGATCCGCCACCTGGGAAGGGTTGGCCACACCTGACGGGAAGTGCACCGATCAACTGGTGGCCTTCGTCTCCCACCTCGCCGAAGGCAACGTTGGCCTCATTCAGACAAGAAGGGCACAAGGAGCAGAAACACATGACATCTCTTCAACCACCCACTTTCCAGGACGTCCTCGCCGCCCGCAAGCGTATCGCGCCCTATCTGAGGCCGACGCCGCTCTATCACTATCCTCTCCTGGATGACCTCATCGGCGCGGAGGTGTGGGTCAAACACGAGAACCACCAACCAGTCGGCGCCTTCAAGGTCAGAGGCGGCATCAATCTGGCCGCGCAGCTCAGCCCCGAGGAGAAAGCGAGAGGCCTGATCACGGCCTCCACCGGCAACCACGGCCAATCCGTGGCCTACGGAGCACGGCTATTTGGAGTTCGAGCCATCATCGGCATGCCTGAGGGCGCTAATCCCGGCAAGGTGGCCGCGATCCGCAATCTGGGCGCCGAGGTTTTCTTCCATGGCCGCATCTTCGACGAGGCCAAGAACAGAGTAGAGGAACTTGCCCGGGCCGAAGGGTACCGGTACGTCCACGCCGGAGACGAGCCCCACCTCATCGCCGGTGTGGGAACGTACTCCCTGGAGATCCTTGAGGAGTTGCCCGATACGGAGGTGATCGTCGTGCCCGTGGGCGGAGGCAGCGGTGCCTCTGGCGCCTGCATCGTCTCCCAGGCCGTCAACCCCAGTATCCAGGTCATCGGCGCCCAGGCCGAGAAGGCCCAGGCTGCCTATCTCACCTGGAAGGCCAGAAAGCGTACTGAGGCCTCCATGGAGACCTTCGCGGAGGGCCTGGCCACGGCAGCCCCTTTCATGCTCCCCCAGTCCATCCTCTGGGAGCACCTCAGCGACTTTGTCCTGGTCAGCGAGGAGGAGATGCTGCGCGGGATAGCCCACTACCTGGAGTGCACGCACAACCTGGCCGAGGGTGCGGCAGCCGCTGCGCTGGCCGCGGCCATCAAGCTGCGGGATCGACTCAAAGGCAAGAAGGTGGCGCTCATCATGAGCGGGGGCAACCTGTCCCTGACCAATCTGCGCCGGGCCCTGGAACTGGATCGCTAGCACCGCCAATCGCCTGTCGAGAGCCGCTGACGTTAGGCGGAACTCCGCACCATGCGAGCTGGCAGAGCAAAGGACCTTCTGGCAGGTCTCTGCTTCAGTAGGCAATGTGCGTTCGCAGCGTACACGAAGACAGACAGCTTGCCCAAGGAGGCGTGGAGAGGCCGACAAGTGGCATGGGCCATTCCGCGTTGGCCGGCAACGGTGGCCAAAGAGGGGGAATCCCCGGAGGTTATCGATCCAGAGGCCACCACTTGGCGCCTTGCTCATCGCCGGGCGGACCTCACCGTCCTGCGCTCTCGGAGATGTCACCTGCGCTCTGCGCGCGTCCAAACAACCCCGGAAACGGCCGTGTCAGACCCTGATCATCTTCCACTGGCTGGTTCGGAAACGATTGGCGGTGAGAACGCCCTGGATGACGGTTGAGAAAGCCATGGCGTACCAGGCGCCGTTGATGCCCACGCCCAGCATCATGACCAGCGCGTAGGAGAGGGGTAGACGAACCAGCCACTGGGCGAGGATGGTGTAGTACAGCGCCGGACGCGTATCGCCTGCGCCATTGAGCGCCCCCATCATCACGTTGGCCAGGGCCAGGAATGGCTCGACGAGGGCGTTGATGCGAAGATAGGCGACGCCAACCTGGCCCACCAGTGGATCCCTCGCCTCGTTGAAGACGGCGATGATCTGGGGAGCGAAGACGAAGAGTGTGAGCCCTACGCAGGACATGGCCACCACGCCTATTAGGCCCATCGTCCATCCCCGCCGCTCTGCCTCTGCCGAATTGCGCGCCCCCTGAGCCTGGCCCACAAGCGTGGTGGCCACGATGCCTAAAGCCATGGCCGGCATGTAAGAGAAGGATTCAGACTGAATACCCACGCTGTAGGCTGCCACGTTGGCCTGCCGCTGAAAACCAGCAACGGCCGAGTTCGTCACCACCCACAGAAAAGCCAAGTTCGCCAGTGTCCTCACCACGTTCTGCTCCGCAACCGGAATACCGATGCGCAACATGCGCCAGATCAGATTCCAGTCGGGCCGAAAGGACGCCCGCCTCGACAGCTTGACGGCAAACCTGCCGCTGAAAAGCACCCCAAAACCTACCACTGTCCCCACGAACCGTGAGGCCATCGTGCCCATCGCGGCGCCGGTCACCCCCATCTCTGGGAAAGGCCCGAAGCCATAGATGAACATGTAATTGAAGAACACGTGGATGACATTGATCACCACCATGATCATTAAGGGGGTCCGGGTGTCCCCGGCGCCCTGCAACATGGCGTTGAACATGAAGTTGAAAATCATGAAAATCGACAGACTGAAGAAGACCTGCATGTAGGGGACAGCCAGTGCCCTGATCTCAGGGCCGGCCCCGACCACAAGCAGCATAGCTGGTCCAAGCAAGATCCCCATCAGGCTCATGGCCAGTGACGCCAGGAACATTACCACTATTGACTGCGCGGCCACGCGGGTCACCATGTCCGGCCTCCTGGCCCCGGTGAATTGGGCGACCATGGTTCTGTTGCCCACCACCAGCCCGGCGGTCGAGATGAGCGCTACATTGATAAGTTGCCGGCTCATGCCGACCGCTGCCGTGGACTGAGTCCCCAGGCGGCTGACCATCCAGATGTCGATGATGCCCACAGTGGCCTGGAGCAGGTTGGCCAGCACCACTGGATAGGCCAGGTGCCCGATCATCCCCAGGAGTGCTCTGTCCAGACTGAGATACTGAACGAGCCTCCCATTCACAATCCGTTCGCGCAGGATACCACCTCTACTAGTTCAGGTCTTGGCGGCTCCCCTATTTCACGTCCATATCGCCGCGCACCCTAACCACCGGACGTCTATGGTCAAGGCCGCCATGCAGCTTAGGAGGGGGGTCCTTCAGTACGCTGAGGCACAGACAGACAAACCCGTGAACAATCGAAAGGCCAACGAGCCTCCCGATCCTCACGGGCGATAGAGGAGGACAGCGGAGATTGGGAACCGGATCCCAACAATCACAGACGAACAGCGAAGTCGGCTATGCTGGGCGCAGCCAACCTCTGGTAGTCTGCATACCTCATCTTGATGCTCGTGGTATGGGTGCCAACCTTGAAGACGATCTCTGGAACGCCGGACATCGATTCATCCACGTACACCGGCAAGTCGTAGAGACTGCCGAAGGGTGGCATCGCCCCAACCTCACAATCGGTGAAGGTGCCGGCAAACTGCTCCTCCGTGGCCAGGCGAACCTTCTTGGCTTTGAGCACAGACTTGAGCTTCGGGAAGTCGACCCGGAAGCTCGCTGGCAAGACCAGCATCACCAATCGGCCGTCGGCGTCCACGAGCACTACCTTGGCCAGCTGTCTACCAGGCGTGTGCTGAGCTGCTGCCACCTCCTGGGCAGTGTAGGCCACTGAGTGAATCATCGTATCGAACGGTACTCCCTCCTCACGGAGGTATCTCTCCAGCCTTTGTCTTGCGGCCATGGTCCACCCCCCTCCCTTTGCTCAGAGACACACTAGGGCATAGTTCCGCTCCTGGATAACGACACTTCTACAAGGAAATCGGCGATGTGGTTTGCTACCTCCTGTTCCCGTCCCCACAAGAAGTGATCAGCGCCGTCCAGCACGATCAACTTCTTAGGGTCCGGGAGCCCGTCCACCAGAGGCCTCAACTCTGATAACGGGCAAATGTCATCCCGATCCCCGGCCAGGAACAGCTTGGGCCGGGTGTAGCTCCGCCAGAAGTATTCATCCAGCGACCCCATGGTCATCGGGCCCAAGGGCAGACAGAGAGCGACAATGGCGCGGATGCGCGGGTCCGTCTCCACGTAGCGGAGCCCGACTGAGGCACCAAAGGAGTAGCCCATGAGATACAGTCTCTCTCGATCGACCCCCTCTCTGGTCACCAGGTGCTCCACGGCACCTGCCACGTCTGCCACCTCAGCAACGCCATCTCCGAAACTCCCCGCGCTGCCACCCACCCCACGGAAGTTGAAGCGCAGGGCCAGCATTCCCCTTCTCGCCAACTCCCGGGCTGTGGCCACGATTACTGGGACGTCCGCGCTACCTCCGTGGAGAGAGTGTGGATGACAGACCACGACGGCCGGGCGCGGCGATGCCTCCAGGGCGGGGATGTGGATCACGCCCTCGAGCTGAATAGAGTCAACCTCCACGCTGCGAAAGATGATCCTTTCTTCTTGTTTCAATATGCCTCATCCCCGGCAACAATGTTAGCACAGCGGGTGACAAATGGCCATAAGGTCCATCCTGTGTTAGAATAGTTTTCTGACGGAGGCAAGAGATGAAGATACTCCTGGTCAGTCCGGAGTCCAAGACCTGGAGTTCCCGCAAGCACATCCCTCTGGGTCTGGGTTACCTTGGCGCAGTGCTGGAGCAGGAAGGACACGAAGTCCACCTCTGGGATGCGGCCGTAGAAACAGAGCCCCTGGGCAGCCTGCTCGATGAGGAGCGGTTCGACCTGGTGGGCATCACCAGTGTGACCCCCCTTATCTACGAAGCCTGGGAAACAGCCCAAGAGGCCAGGAGGCGAGAAGCTGTTACCATTCTGGGAGGCCCACACCCCACTCTCATGCCCGGCGAGTCGCTGGACCGGCCCCAAGTGGACCTGGTGGTACGAGGCGAGGCCGAGGAGACTATCATCGCCATCATGCGTCAACTGGAGAGGGATCGGGGACAGCTTGATCCGAAGACCGGCTTCCGACGCTTTCCGTCCGCGACGTGGAGCGAGATAGAGGGCCTCTCTTTCCGCAACTCGGCGGGCGAAATCGTTCACAATCCCCCACGGAAGCCTCCCAGGGACCTGGATGGCCTGCCTTTTCCAGCCCACCACCTGTACAAGATCGAGCGGTACACCAACTTGCAGCCGCTCACCGATGGTCTGGATCCGCAAGCGCGCTCCTATACCATCATCACCTCCCGCGGCTGTCCTTATCAGTGTATCTACTGCTCCAAGGCCGTCACCGGCAACACCTGGCGGCCCCGCTCACCCGAGAACGTGGTAGAGGAATGGCGCAAACTGGTCGTCGATTTGAAAGCCACGGAGATCGGCGTCACCGACGACGTCATGACTCTCGATATCAAGCGGGCGAAGAGGATCTGCCAGCTGCTCATGGATCAGAGACTCAACACTGTGCCCTGGATCACCATCCACGGTATCAGGGCCGACAACACGGATCTGGAACTGTTCCAGATGATGAAGGCGGCCGGATGCAAGCGCGTAGGCTTCGGCGTGGAGAGCGGAAACCAGCGCGTCCTGGACATCATGAAAAAGGGTCAGACCATCGACGACGTGCGCCAGGCCTTTCGCAACGCCAGGAAGGCTGACCTGCAGACCATCGGGTTCTTCATCTTCGGCCTGCCAGGGGACAACGAGCAGTCTATGGAAGACACCGCCAAGCTGGCACTGGAACTGGACCCCGATCTGGCGAACTTCATGATCGCCGCTCCTTTCCCGGGCACGGAGTTGTACCAGATGGTGCAGGAAGAGGGTGACCTCTTTTGTCACGACTGGCGCGACTTTGCCATCCACGATAACAAGGCTCGTTTCTCCATCGGAGAAACGACGCCGGAACTGGTCGAGCGGAAGTGGCACGAGGCCTATCGGCGTTTCTATCTGCGACCCGGCCGCCTCTTCCGGAAGGGGCTGCGCCCCGAGTTCTGGAGAAGACTCCCCACCTACGTGTCGGACGCCAGGCGCTTCTTCATGTCCAGGTCGCATTCGGCCAGCTGACCTATCGGACCTCGGCCCGATATCTCGTCCCGTTGAAGAGCCCCCATAGCTACCCTGGAGGCAACTTGGAGCCCTTAAGCTTGGAACAGGCGCGAGGATACTACGACGATGCAGATCCCGCCCACGATTTCGATCACGTCCTGAGGGTTCTGGCCCTGGCAGAACGTATCGGCTCTGCTGAGGGAGCCGACATGGAGGTCCTCACGCCCGCCGTCCTGCTCCATGACATCGGCCGCCCCGAAGAGTTGAGAGAGGGACGTTGCCACGCCCAGGTCGGGGCGGAGAAGGCACGACGCATCCTGAGTTCGTGGCCCGCGAGCACGGTGGACGCCATAGCGCACGCCATCGCGGCTCACCGCTATCGCGATGACCTGGCGCCAGAGACACTGGAGGCCAAAGTCCTGTTTGACGCAGACAAGCTGGACTGCATCGGGGCCATCGGCGTAGCCAGAGCTTACGTCGTGGGCGGGCTGGACGGCCAGCGACTATGGGCCGAGGTTGACCCCGAGTACGTCCAGGCGCTGAGACTCGACAAGTCGCTGGCACGGCGGAACGCTGCCCAAGATCACACGCCGGTCCACGAATTTGCCTTCAAACTATCCAGGATCAAGGATAGTCTCTTCACCGCCACCGCCAAGAAGATGGCCGAGGAACGCCACCGCTTTATGAGCGAGTTCTTCCTGCGCCTTGAGCGAGAGGTCAAAGGGGATCAGTAGCGCCCGGAGACTCGTGTGAGAAGAGTCAACTGGAAGAAGATCGGCCTCGCCGTGGTGAGCATAGCCCTCTTCGTCTTGGCCATCCAGCTCATGAAGGAGGCTGCAGGCGCGGTCGCTCCCTATGTCCGGGGCTGGCTGCACGTGGACAATGCGGCGAACAGCCTGGGGTTTGGATGGCTATCCGCCTATGTGATAATGAGCGGCTCCCCAGTGGCGGCGGTCGCTCTGGCCTTCTTTGACGCGGGCACTATCGGGCAGTTCGAGGCGCTGACCATGATCAGCGGCTCGCGCCTCGGCGCCTCCTTCATCGTGCTCTTCATCGGCTTAATCTACGTTTTGAGGGGTCACGAGCGTCTTACAGGCCTCTCCATGGGACTGCTCTCCTTCATCATCACTGCCTTCCTTCACGTGCCTGGTCTGGGCATCAGTTACGTTCTACTCGCCAACAACGTCACTGATCCCATCAGGCTGGGAGGAGGAGGGACCTTGACCTCCGTGCTAGATCTCCTGTACGGTCCCATTGTGGAGTTCGTGATGCAGAACGCTCCCGGCTGGCTAACCTTCCTGATCGGGGCGGTCCTGGTGCTCCTCAGCTTCAATCTCATCGATAGATCACTGCCACAGCTGCACCTCGAGAGCAGCCAGTTTAGCGCCATCTCCAGGGTCGTATATCGCCCCATGGTCATGTTCTTGATGGGTCTTGTGATCACCGCGCTCTCCATGTCAGTCTCCATCTCCCTCAGTCTCCTGGTGCCTCTGTCCGCAAGAGGCTACATCAAAACTGAGAACGCAATAGCCTATGTCATGGGTGCGAACGTCTCCACGTTTGTAGACACCTTATTCGTGGCTCTCCTGTTGAACAATCCTGCTGCTACAGAAGTCGTCCTCGTTCAAATGATCAGTATCTCCATCGTCTCACTTTTCGTCCTGTCTCTACTCTATGGGCCATTCGAGCGACTGGTGCTCAACATCACCTCTCGGACGGTGCGGAGCACCAGGAACCTGGCTATTTTCGCAGCAGCTATTCTCATCACTCCCCTCATCCTTTTGTTAGTGTAGCTTCTTGGAGGTCACCGCCGTGAAGATTCTGATGTGCACCGATGGCTCGAGACAGGCATCCGAGGCCTTACGGTTCGGCTCCTTGATCGCCAGCGATGTTAGGCAACAGGTCACAATCCTCGGAGTGATAGAGCACCCTGACGAGGAGAGAAAGGTGACCCGGATGGTGGAGCGAGTGAGCAATGCCCTGTGCCAAGAGGTTCCTCACGTCGAAACGCGCATCAGGCACGGTCACGCTGCAGAAGAGATACTCAAAGAGACGGAGGAGAACGAATACGATCTGGTGGTGGTCGGCTCCCGAGGCCGCAGGGGCATCACCCGTTTCATCCTGGGCTCCACCGCAGCCCGCTTGACACGCTACTGCCCGGTTTCCGTAATTATCGTCAAGGGAAAGGCGCGGGGATTGAACAGGATACTGGTTTGCACAGGCGGCGCTGAGGCTGGTGAGAAGGACACTGAAATGGCCGGTCGCATCGGCGCCCTCACCGGCGCATCTGTCACTATATTGCATGTGATGTCACAGCTGCCTCTCAGTCCGGAGTGCGAACTGGATGACCTAGCGTGCGCTCCGGAGAGCCTGCTCGACACGGACGCTCGCGAGGCAGTGCATCTCAGGAAGGACCTAAGGATCCTGGAAAATCTGCGGGTGCCGTCAGTGGCACAGGTGCGACACGGTCTGGTAGTGGACGAAATCCTGGCCGAGGCAAGAGAAGGGGATTATGACCTGATCGTCACCGGCGCCCATGTCGCCTCCGGAATTCTGCGGTTCATGCTCACCGACACCACAGAACAGATCGTCTTGGGCTCCGACAGGCCCGTGCTCGTGGTTAGATAGGGTGTGCAGGATCAACGCGCCAGCCAACGACGCTGTCCGGCCAGGTTTATGCAAGACGACTCGCAGGCCTTTCGCACTTGACAACCTGAACGACTTCTGCTATACTGTGGCCAAATCGAATAGCCAGCGACCCGGGAGTCCATTGCCCGGATGCTAGGACGTAACGGGGAAGCCGGTCAGAGTCCGGCGCTGTCCCGCAACTGTAGCTCCAGCAGGGCTGGAGGAGCCAGGAAACCCGCCCGAGTCGCGCTCCGGCAACCTTCGAGAGAAAGGGGAAAGGAGCAGCGGTCGCAAGGCCGCAAGTACAACCCCTTGTCAACTCGACGAGGGGGTTTGTTTGTACGAAGCCCCAACTCGCAAGGTTGGGGCGTTTTTCGTTGTTGGGGGTGTGATGAAGTTCAGGACAAGGGCTGCGATAGCTCTGCTGATGGCGCTGCTGCTGTCACCTGCTCCGTATCTCCTGGCGCCGTCTACGCAGGCAGCACAGCCGACCCTTGGTCTCTCGGATAGACTGCGAGCCGCAGACAAGGCGCTGCGCTGGCTGGATTCCCACCAGAATGCAGACGGCGGCTTCGGCGACCCAGCTTCCGAGCCGCAGACCACCTGCGCGGTAGTCCTGGCCTTCGCCTCAGCATACGAGGAGCCGGGCAGCGTTCAAGTGAGCGGCGCGTCGCCGCTGGACTACCTGGCCACCCAGGTAGTGATACAGACGAACAGCGCAGAAGGCACAGCCCTCCTGATCCTGGCCGTGGTAGCCGGCAATGAGGACCCGCGTGACTTTGGAAGCACTGATCTCATCGCCGCGCTCAAGGGCTACCGTCAAGTTACCGGACAGTACTACAAGATCAGCTCCGACGGGATAGCCGCCCAGGCGCTGGCGATAATGGCCTTGCGCGTGTCAAAGGAGACGGTAGGGCCCAACGCTGTCACGTGGCTTGAGAACCAGCAGAATGATGCCGACGACGGGTGGGGTCCCCTGCCGGGAGAGGCGAGCGACACCAAGAGCACGGCCCTCAGCGTCCAGGCGCTGATTGCTGCCGGCGAGTCGCCTGGTTCGCAGCCCGTGCGTGACGCCGTACTCTACTTGCACGAGCGACAGACCGAGGACGCGGGCTTTGCCAGCTGGGCCCTGGCCTCGGATTCTGAGCCCGCTTCCACTTCGCAAGCGATGCAGGCACTGCTGGCGGCAGGCGAGAACCTGCTGAACAGCAAATGGCGTCGATGCGTAAGCACGCCGTTCGACGCTCTGCTGAATGACCAGGCCGGGGATGGTTCGTTCGAGGGCGATGTTGAGATCACCGCTGGTTCGGTAGCGGGGCTGATGGGCAGGTTCCTTCCACTCCCAGGGCGCGGCCTTGCCGCGCTGAGAGCGCTGGAATGGCTTAAGACCCAGCAAGATACTCAGAGTGGGAGTTTCGGCGGAGGCGCTGCAAACGCCGACGCCGTCTTCGCCATTGCCCGCGCCGGGCAGAATCCCGATGGAGCAGATTGGACGGAGAACGAGATCAGCGCCTTGGAAGCTCTGGAATCAACCACGCCAGGATATATCTATGGCAGTGATCCCGCGGGGAGACTAGCCAAGGTGATCAGGGCAGTGCAAGCGGCCCAGGATGTGGGAGTAGGCTGGGCAAACCCTTACAACTTCGCCGGGCAGTACCTGGTGAGCCAGCTACTGGCCACCTACAACTTTGGCACGTATCGCTACCACCCCACCAACCTCTACTCCCACGACCTTGCTATCTTGGCCCTGAGCGAAGTGAGCCAGTCCGTCCACCCGGAAGCCGTTACGGCCATCGAGAATGACCAGAAAGGCAACGGAGGCTGGGGTTGGGCTTGGGATGCCTCCACCCCCGATACGGACGCCACGGCCCAAAGCATGCAGGCGCTCACCGCCGCTGGCGGGCCCAGCTCCCCCGACGTTTTCGACAAGGCCGCCGCATTTCTGCAAGACCTTCAGTTCGCAGACGGTGGATTTCCTGACCTGGCGACTCGCCCGGAGGCCAACTGCAATTCCACCGCGCTCGCAATCCAGGGTCTGCTGGCCATCGGCAGGTATCGTGAAACACCTCTTCTCCTGTCTACTGGCAAGGGAGGGGTCTTCAGTTCTTGGGACGCGCTCCTGGCCTTCCAACAGGAAACCGGAAGCTTCAGTTTCACCTCGAGCTCGCCTGGGAGTCCTATGCTGGCCACGCTCGACGCCATACCAGCCCTTGTCTCGGGGTACTATCCAGCGTATGAGCCTCTGTCGGAACTCGATGGAACCCTGACCGGTCAGGTTTCGTCTCGGTTGACCTGTGGACACGGCCTTCAGGTTGTCGCCCCCTACACCGGGGACGACGATAACGACGGCTGGGCCAAGCTGCAATATCATGTTGTGGGCGATCCGAGCTGGAACGAAGTGCCAAGCATGCACAAAGGAGGCCTGGCTTATCTCCACCTCCTGGATCTGCAGGTGGGCACGGAATACGAGGTGGAAGTGACATACCATGACCCTGACGGGGTCACGGAGGACAGGCCTCAGACCATCACGGTGCAAGACGGAAGGAGTTGTGTGCCGATGGTCATGAGACATTTCAGCGGTTAGCAGCCAACGAGTGAACAATGAATTGGAGAGAGAGGTGCCAAAGATGTAGGCTTTCTGTAGCTTGCAGGCGGCAACACTAGGATCTTGAATAGCAAAGGACAAAGGAATATGGCGAAGAACATAGGCACAACACACCGCATTGCGATGCTGCTCAGCGTCCTGGCGGTTATGGTGCTGGTCCCGGCCAGCACAGCCTTCGGCCAGGGACCAGGCACCGTAGGAGTGCTCGTTGAGTTCCCCGGGGGAGACGTCCGACCCTTTTGCGTACAAGTGGACACGCCCGCCGACAAGGTGGCACCGCTCCTGGCAACCGGCCTCGACGTTGCCACCTATGACTTTGGCGCTCTCGGAGTCTCCGTGTGCGCGATAGAAGGCCTGGGCTGCCCCGCCACTTCTGCGGATTGCTTAACCTGCGAGTGCACGTTCCTGCCCGGCGAACCATGCTTCTTCTGGCTGTACTTCCGCTGGAGTCAGGCCAACCATCGGTGGGATCTTACCTATGATCCCACGGTACAGGATGGTGACGTCATTGCATTTGTATGGGGTGGAACCGACTCGGCAACCTTCGATCCCATTGACACCCCATCCCTTGAGGACGTAACGCTCGCCGAAGTCTGCGAAATGCAACGTCCACGAGAGTTCGTGCCCGAACCTGGCTCCATGCTGCTTATGGGGAGCGGGCTCGCTGGCCTCGCCGGATACGCAAGCCTCAAGCTGAGAGCGTCCAAACAAGAAGTGGCGTAGATGTGACTGTCGCCGGTCTGCCCGAGCACGCCGACAGCAACACCGGATATCAGAATGGGGTTCAGATGAAGCGCATGACATTGGGCCTGCTTCTCGGCTCGGCCACGGTAGCCCTTCTTCTCCTGAGGGTTTGTCCGGCGGGAGAGGTGCTGGCTCAAGACACCCAGCGAGCTGGCTTGGTGGTACGGTTTTACGATGGCAGCGTCTTCTCCGAGTGCATCGAGTTCAGTCAACCAGACATAAGCGGATGCGAGGTCCTAAACTTATCATCCCTTTCGGTAGTATACGGAGGGTATGGCACATACGGTGAGGCGGTCTGCACCATCAACGGTGTGGGATGTCCTGCCTCGAACTGCTTCTGCGAGTGCGGTGGGGTCGATTGCGAGTATTGGGCCTACTACCACCTGGGCGGGGCGAAATGGAACTACTCCACAGCGGGATGCTCATCACACTTCGTTGAAGCCGGGGATGTGGAAGGATGGGCCTGGGGTGCAGGCACTGTCGGTGCGACTTCCGAGGTCCAACCACCAGTGATGACCTTCGAAGAGCTGTGCGCTCCGCCCACTCCTCCCATAGTCGATCTCTATGCCGAGCCTGACAATGTCGTCGCCGGGCAGTGCTCGACCGTGCACTGGTCTGTGGAGAACGCGGGCGTGGTAACCCTGAATGGTGAAGGGGTGCGGCCCACCGACGCCCGATACGTATGCCCTCAGAATACGCAGACCTTCGAACTCCGGGTGTTCAACGACTCTGGCGAGTACTCTTACGAGGTGACTGTGAGGGTGACGCAGCCATCGCCGACGCCTCGCGCCACGGCGACCCCCACGAGAGCGCCGACGGCAACCAGGCAGCCGCCCGCCGCCCCGCCACCAGCTGCCACGAATAGCCCGCGGGCGCCCGTCCTTTCGCCATCGCCAAGTCCCACGGTGGTGCCCAGTACAACCCCTACCTCCGGGGCCACTCTGCTTGCCATGGTCGCTACTCCGAGCGCAACCCCGCCGGACGAGGAGCCTACTGTGGTATTGCAGGGCTCCGGAGACTCAGAGCACCCGCTGGCAATGCCGCCGCCCTCCACGACAGGGGAGGAGTCCGTTGGCCTGCAGAGGATCCTCCTGCTACTGGGGGTCGGCGCCGGCACCGTTGGCTTTGGAGCCATCGCCTTCGTGATCATGTTGATGCTGCTGATGGTCATCTACTTTCGTGCGCGGACGCATTTCTAGTGCAAGGACACACCGAGCAGATGCCTATGTACCACACCTTGACATGGATGCTCTGGCTCGCCGCCGCCCTGCTGCCGGCGATGATCTCTCGCAATCCTTTGTACCTGATCCTACTGCTGCTGGCGGTGGCAGTCGCCTATAATACTATGGGCCGTCTATCTTCCATGGCCACCAGTTGGAGCGTCTTTCTCAAGGCCGGTTTGGCGCTCGGGATGATCAGCGTGGTGTTCAACACCCTCACCGTGCACTACGGGGATACCGTGCTGTTAACGCTTCCCCGTCTGTCATTGCGCATCGGGCGAGTGCCGTTTCTGGAACTCGGTGGCGATACTACCATGGAGGCCCTGGTTTACGGGCTGACCAGTGCTCTCAGCCTGGTAGCCATACTGCTCGTCTTCGCAACCTTCAATGTGTTGGTCGATCACCACAAGGTGTTGCGGCTGACACCAGCCTTTCTATACCAAACGGGGATGATCGCCTCCATCGCCATCGCCTTCGTGCCGCAGATGGTATCCTCACTCCAGGACATCAGGGAGGCTCAGGCCATTCGCGGTCACCGCTTCCGTGGCATACGGGACCTGCTCCCCCTTTTCGTCCCCCTGCTCACCACCGGACTGGAGCGGGCTATTCAACTGGCCGAGTCCATGGAAGCTCGTGGCTTTGGTGGTGGATCCCGCGGCAGCACCGGACGACGTGAAGCGCTGCATAGGGTGCTCATCGCCACCGCGCTATTCGGCCTACTAGTCGCGGCTTTCTACTTCGGTTACTTTGCCAGCACTCGGTGGGTGAGTGCGATCATCGGGATGAGCAGCATGGCGCTACTCCTCGTCAATGTGCTAGTCATGGGGCGCGGTGTGAAGCGCAGCAGGTATCGACGGGAGCTGTGGCGACCGCGTGATACGCTGGTCACTGCTGCCAGCCTCGCCTCGATCGTCGTCGTCGCTGGCTTCTGGCTTCTCCATGTGGAGGCACTGGTCTTCTACCCGTACCCGAAGGTCGCTGTGCCCGACTTCAATCCCCTCATCGGACTGGCCATGCTGAGTGCTGTGGCACCGGTGCTGGCCGCCCCGCAACTGAGGAAATCAGTACGTGATTGAGCTACGCCAGGTCACTTACACATACCCCGACACCCACATCTCTGTGCTCATGGACCTTTCCCTCAAGGTAGAAGAAGGTGAATTCCTTCTACTCATAGGGAACTCCGGCTCGGGCAAATCAACCTTGCTGCGGTGTCTGAATGGACTGGTGCCTCACTTCTACGGCGGCACCCTCAGCGGCACGGTCCGCGTGGCTGGTCGCGATCCCGTCGCCCTGGGGCCGCGAGGGATGAGCCAGGTCGTGGGTTTTGTGCTTCAGGATCCAGAGAGTCAGTTCGTGGTTGACTCCGTGGAAGATGAACTGGCCTTCGCAATGGAGAACCACAACCTCGCTCCGTCTGTGATGCGCAAGCGTGTCGAGGAAGTGTTGGATCAGATCAACATCGCCCACCTCCGTCACCGGAAGATCAACACCCTGTCTGGAGGTGAGAAGCAGCGAGTCGCCATTGGAGCAGTGCTCACGCTCCAACCGCAAGTCCTTGTACTGGACGAGCCAACCTCGCAATTGGACCCCCAGGCCGCAGAGGAAGTCCTCACTACGGTCCAGAAGCTCAACGCGGACCTCGGCTTGACTGTGATTCTGTCGGAGCATCGTTTGGAGCGCGTGGTGCAGTACGCAGATCGTCTGGTGTACCTCCCCGGGGTTGGAGGGAGTCCGGTCATCGGGTCACCCCAAGAGGTGCTGCCACAGGTCGACCTGGAGCCGCCCCTGGTCAAGCTAGCCAAGAGCCTGGGCTGGAACCCACTGCCTCTCACCATCAAGGACGGGCGCCGCTTCGCTAGAGCCATGAACCTGCCCCCTCCTGATGAGCGCCGCCTCCTGCGTCCCGCCGACACGGTGCGAAGCGACGATGGCGTAACGATGCGGATGAAGAACGTGTGGTTTTCCTACGACGGACGGGAAGCCCTGAGAGGGGTAGACCTGTCGGTTGCACCAGGAGAGTTCGTTGCCTTGATGGGGCGCAACGGATCGGGTAAGACCACTCTGCTAAAGCAGATCGTCGGTTTGCTGCGTCCGGAGCGTGGCCAAGTGGAGCTGTTCGGTGAGGATATCGCGGGCAAGGGCGTACAGGACATCGCGCGGAGGGTGGGCTACGTGCCTCAGAACCCTGGATCGTTACTCTTCGCCGACACCCTGCGAGAGGAACTCGATTTCACGAGGCGCAGCCACGGACTCGAGACAGGCGGGTATCACGAGTTGCTGGACAGCCTCCACCTATCCCAGTTCGCTGATTCATACCCCAGAGACTTGAGTGGCGGTGAGCGTCAGCGCGCTGCCATGGCCGCCATCCTCGTCGCCGAGCCCGAGATCATCCTGCTCGACGAGCCAACCAGAGGCCTCGACTACCATCAGAAACGGGCTCTCGCCAGCTTCTTGACCAAGAAACGACAGGAAGGCAAAGCGATCGTGATGTCCACCCACGACGTCGAACTGGTGGCCCTGTGTGCCGAGAGGGTGGTGATTTTGGCCGAGGGACAAGTAGTCGTAGACGGGCCAGCCCGGCGGGTGATGAGCGACTCGATGGTATTCTCATCCCAGATAGGCAAGTTGTTCGGAGATGAGCGCTTTGTCACGGTGGACGACGTGCTGGCGGTACTGGAATCGTGAAGGTCCGGTTGTCATTGTTCACTGGGCGCTCTCTCAGCGCCCTGATTCTTGCTCTGGCCACGCTGTTGGGGGGGGTCGCCTTTCTCTATCCCTTCTTCCTCCCGCAGCGGAGCCCATCCGCTCACGGGTTCATGGCCCACTCTACAGACGCGCCAGTGACCTTTTTGATATTGCTACTGCTGTGCCTGGTGGTCATCATCGCCAACCTCGAGACTCGCCAGATGGACTCCAAAGTCGTGGCTGTTCTTGGCATCCTGGTCGCTATCAATGCTGCTCTGCGTCTCATCCCAGGCCCAGCGGGATTCACAGCGATGCTCTTTCTTCCCATCTTGTGCGGCTATGCCTACGGAGCCGATTTCGGATTCCTCCTCGGTGCCCTTTCACTGCTGGTCTCTGCCATCATCACCGGAGGCATGGGCCCCTGGCTGCCCTACCAGATGTTCTCCGCTGGCTGGATGGGGATGGCATCCGCCTGGCTTCCTCAATTGCGGCGGTTCGGGCGGGCCGAGGTGCTCATGCTGGCACTGTGGGGAGCAGCCCTGGGCTTGCTTTTTGGCGCGATAATGAACCTCTGGTTCTGGCCGTATCTGATGGACCTGGGCCCTTCGAGCACACAGTGGCAGCCTGGAAGTGGCCTTTGGGCCACGCTGGGCAGATACGCGGCGTTCTACCTAGCCACGTCACTCTGGTGGGATATTGGGAGGGCCTTGGGGAACCTGCTACTGATTCTCCTCTTTGGCGCGCCGATTCTCCAACTGCTGAGACGCTTTCAGAGGCGTTTTCGCTTCGAAATGGGCTAACGCACGGTATCCGTCCACTTGGTGGCCGTGAGCGTGTCTTCTGCCCTCCACCACCAAGGGCCCAGCGAGACAGACCTGACCCAGAATGACCTACCGAAAGGGGCTGTTGCAGGTGTACACGGGCAACGGAGAAGGCATGGCCATGGCCGCTGCGGGACAGGCGCTGCGCGCTGCCGGTCAGGGCTTCAGAGTACGCGTCATCGAGTTCCTGCAGGGCAATTCCGAGCGTAGCGCACTGAGGACAGCACTGGTCGGCCAGGGTGGCATCACCATCAACGAGCTTGGCCAACACACCGCGTCGATCACAGAGGCCCCGGAACTTGCGGACAGCGGACTGGCTCAGCAGGCACTGGACGCCGCAGAGGCGGCCACAGCCAGTGGCGAATACGACCTGGTCATCTTGGACCAAGTGAACCTCGCACTGGAGTGGAAGCTAATCGAGCTTCACGACCTGCTGTCGATACTCCGGCACAAACACGAGAAGGTAGAAGTGATCCTGACCGGTAGCTGCGCCCACCCCGAAGTTATCGCTCTCGCAGACCTGGTCACAGAGATGCGGCAGGTCAAGGGATCAGCACGAACAGGGACGGTTCCTTGCTGGCAGATTGGCCCGCGGAACTGACGCCACGAGGCGCAACCGCACCGCCCTCACCCGGCAACAAATGGGGCCCAACCGCCGAAACTGCACCTGCTTCGAACAAACGAACGCTGAGCAGGCCCACGGACCTGCTTGCTGCAATGGGTCGCCCCCACCGCCAGAACCGCGCCAGGTTCTCTCGGCCAAATACAGCGGCGGTCGAACAACCCCTCACGGGCTAGCGGGACCTCCGCTCCAGCGAAGTCTCCGCTAAAACTCGATGCCCTTCCTTGGTCCCACACCAGCGTGAACAGGATGCTTGAGCTCTGCAAAGTCGGTGACGATGTCGGCCATCTCCAGCACCCACTGTGGAGCGAAGCGACCGGTGAGCACTATGGTTGCAGACTGGGGCTTACCCGCGATCAGATCTCTGACTGCCAATTCAGTGATGATGCAGCGATCTAGCTGCGGGTTAATGTCATCCAGCACAAGAAGGTCACACGAGCCTTCTGCCAGCAACTGTCTCGACCGATGCAGGGCGGCCTCCACTGTGGCCACCGACTCGTCGAACTGGTCTACGTAGGCTGTCTCGGCCGCCTGCGACTCGATGGGATCATCCTCACGTCGTGACCCAGGAAGCTGGTGGACCGTACATCCGCCAGGCTGGGCAGCGCCGGACCGCTGAAGTGGATGAAGGCCGCCCTACGGCCATGACCCACGGCGCGACAAGCCAGACCAAGAGCGGCGGTCGTCTTTCCCTTCCCGCTGCCGGTGAAGACGATCACACTACCCCGTTCTTCCTGATTCACAGTCATGGGCTCAGACCCGACGTCGATGTCCGCGTCCGCTTCTGCTAGGCACGCCTGCCGTGCTTGTGAGTCACCTCGATCAGCGCCTCCATGTTCTCTCTGGGAACATCGGGCCAAATATCACAACCCGGCCACACTGCATTGACGTTGCTCTCGATAATGTCCTTGACCGCCTCATCGATTTGCTCGATGGTTCCGGCTACCAGGACGTTGTACGGGTCCAGGTTGCCCAGGAGGATGACATCGTCGCCCAGCTTCTTCCTGGTCTCCCTCAAGTTATTCTTCTGATCTACGCTAACCGCGTCCGCCCCGCAATCGGCCATCTGCTCAATGATCAAGTTGGTGTCTCCACAGATGTGCAGGATCTTCGGCGAGTCGAGGGCCGCGAAGATCTTCCGCAGGTGGGGCTGAATCAAGGACCTGAACATACGCGGGCTGAGGATGTCACCACCACCACCCATCTCGCGCACGGTCATGTAGTCAGCACCGGCCTTCCGGTAGAGCGCGGTCAGATCGATGAGGAAGTCCTCCAATACGTCCAATGCCCTGTGAACCGCATCAGGCTTCTTGAAGCTCTTCTTGAACAGATCATCCAGTTCAAAAAGCTGCCCAGCCAGGGTATACGGTCCCAGCACCCAGGCGCCCACGGCCACCTCGCCACCAAGAGTATCCTTCAATTCCTTGATGGCACCAACCACAACGGGGATTCTTCCCTTCTCCAGTGGCTTATCTGGCAACTGGCGATCCCATTCATCGACTTTGTCCGCCACCTTTGTGGAGATGGTGGGATAGAGGATATCCTCCGCATCTTCGTAGTAGTTGACCCCGCAGCCAAGGGCCTCCGCCTCAACCCCCATGTCGAAGGGCACCACCACCGACTCGAGGCCGAATAGCTTGTAGGTAGAAGCTGCCATAGCCGCCATCTTGTGGCTTTCCAGGTGTATCTCCGGAAAGCGCCACCCGAACTCCTCCAGGCCATGCACGGTAAGGTTCCCCATGCCGCTGAATACCGGCACGGGGTCCACCTTCTCGCCCCGCAGTGTGGCCAGAACGCGCTCACGATGATTCATATTGTTGCCTGCCATTGATGTGCCTCCTCATTGTCCAAGTAGCTGCTCCACCATGTCGGGGAACAGCAGATTCAGCGGATGGCTCTTGCCTTGCGGTAACTTGTGGGTGTCGTGGTACACCAGGGTCGCCAGCAGTGCCGACGCCGCAGCCACCGCCGGGAAGATACGCTGCGTCCCGGTCATTGGTCCGTAGAGCATAAAGTCGCTGCCCAGGGCGCTCACGGCGTGAATGCCTGCGTCAACGCCCACGAAGCCTTTGGAGCCCCACTTTTCCCTCGACTCTTTCCACATGTATATGCCGTTGGATGGGGCGCCGCCGGCCGGCAGGCCGAACTCCTCCTTGACCAAGCTGTTGGCCAGCAGCGAGAAAGCAGTCGCCGGTAGGTTCATCACCGCTGTGTCCACCAGAATGCTTTCGAAACCGCCTTGGCCCACCATCCCTAGCGTGTTCCTCAGGGACTTCGGCCGGCCCGCCGGGGTCTTGTCCTCGACGTCAAAGGCCTGGACCACGATGTGCTTGACACCCAGTTCCTTCAGCGTCTCCGCCTGGCGGGGAATGTCCTCGTCCCAAGGGGTGATGCTGTTGTAGAGAAGACGGTCAGCCAACCCCTGCTCGCAGATGTACCTGGTGGCCTCCACCCGGGTATTCTGTACCCAGATGTCGATGGCGAAGGGCCTATCGCTGACGCTGACGAAGAAGTCCACGTAGGCCTTCATCTCCTCAGGACCGTTGGCCACCATGGCCACCATGCCTGGTACTCCGGTCTGATCGGAGATTTCTTCCATCTCCTTGATACGCTCCGCCGCTCCTACTCTATCGAACTTCCGCTTCTTCCTGCTCTCGACCAGCTTGTCCCCCTTCTGAAACAGGCTCGCCAAGAGGAGGGGAGGATTCTCCCCGGGCTGGCCGCCGACCTTGATGCCACCGATATCGCAGACCTTCTGCTCCTTGTCGTAACGAAACTTCAGACTCACGGCCGCCTCCTCTCCTCTACCCGCCTGTGTCGCTGTCCGGGATAAGCCCCTTCAGATGGGGGTACTTGTCCTTCATGTGGGGGAAGTACATCGCCTGGGCAAACTCCTTCTCGAAATTGCCCTCCACGGTCAGCTCCACATACTCCACCTTCCTGGCATACTCGCTGGCCTCTTTCCTCTTGTTCACGTTGAGCAGTGCTATGCGCGCACCATCACCCGCAGCATTGCCCACGGCATACACCTTCTTGAGATCGCAATCGGGGAAGAGACCCATGATCATCGCTTGCTGGGGGTCGATGTAGCTCCCGAAGGCACCGGCCAGGATCACCCTGTCCAGCTTCTTGATGCCCAGGCGCCGCATCATCAGCTTCGCGCCCGCGCACATCGCTCCCTTGGCCAGTTGTACAGCCCTGATGTCGCTCTGGTTGACGGTGACGTCCTGGCCGATGGAGGTCTCGTCCGCCCAGGCCAGCACGTACTCCCATCCGTCCTCACCCTGACGCATACGTGGGTGGTCCAGCTCGATGTTCACTCGTCCGTTCTTCATCATCACGCCCGCCACGTACATCTGCGCCACCACGTCGATGATGCCCGAGCCGCAGATGCCTCTGGCGCCCATCTCCTTCAACTCATCGCTCCACTGCTCCTTGCCGATCACCTTGTAGCGCGGTTCCTTCGTCTCGGGGTCTATCTGTACCTTCTCGATAGCCCCAGGGGCGGCACGCATCCCAAACTTGATGTGAGCTCCCTCGAAGGCCGGTCCGGTGGCACAAGACGAAGAGATGAGTTTCTTCTTGTTGCCAAGCACCAACTCGCCGTTGGTGCCGATGTCGATGATGAGTATCAGATCATCCCGGTTGTAGGGCTCCTCGGCGATCAACACACCCACGTTATCGGCGCCCACGAATCCCGCCTCGATGGGCAAGACGTATACGTAGGCGCCTGGGCTGATCTTCAGCCCCATGTCCCGGGCCTTCACATCCATCGAAGCGTGCATCGCGGGCGGAAAAGGAGCCTTGCCTATGTACTCCGGGTAGATGTTCATATAGATGTGGTGCATGGCGGTGTTGCCAACGATGGTCCAATCCACGATGTCCCTACGCTTGATGCCGGCCTGCGCAGCGACCTGACCCGCCAGCCGGTTGAGGCCGTCGATGATGGCATCGTTCATCCTCTTCAGTCCGTCTTTGTGGGTCATGGCGTAGGTGATGCGGGACATTACGTCCTCGCCGAAGGTCACCTGCGGGTTCATCATGGAGTCCGTGGCCAGCAGCTTGCCACTACTGAGCTCGCACAGATAGCCAGCCACCGTCGTGGTCCCCACGTCCACGGCGAGACCATAGCTCTCCTCAACCTTCCCCGGAAAAACAGCGATGACCTCCTTGCCCATCCAAACGGAGACCGTGACCTTCCAACCGCCCTTTCTCACCGTGTCTTGCAGCGAGAGCAGTGCCAGGTAGTCGATGGTCAGGCCCTTGATGCCGTGTTCCTTCTGAAGGGCCTCCGTGAGCCGTTCCCAATCCCCAGTCGTGTCCTCGAGGGTGGCCGGGGTCATCTCCACGTAGTAGTTGCGGACCGCGGGGTTCACGTCGATCTTCCTGTCGGTCGCCGCCTTACGCACCACCTGCTTGCCCTTGCGGCTTTCCTCGGGGACAAAGATCAGTACATCGCCGTATATCTCCGTCACGCAGGAGAGACGATAGCCCGTCAGTTCGGTGTGCTTCTCGAAAAAATCCTTCTCTCGCTCCTCGATGGGAGAGAGATGATCCATACTGGACTCAATGCCGAACCTCTCGAAGAATCCCTCCTCGATTCTGACCTTGCACTTGCCGCAGGTGGCCTGTCCCCCACACACACTCTCCAATTCGACCCCGAGCTTTCGCGAGGCGTCTACGATGGTCATTCCGCCCGCGACGCGTCCCCTGCTGCCTGAGGGCTGGAAGATGACCAGATGTTTCTTCTTCTCGCTCATACCTTCCCTTCCTTGCCCGATTCTCCTCTCTTGATGCCTGCTACGAGCTACGTCTCTGTACTATCGACGTGGATCACCACATCTCTGCGCAACGCCAGGTCCAGTTCAACCTCGATGGCCTTGAGAATCCCTAGGGGCACAGGGCAGATGGGCGGAGGTGCCCGCAGGCGCACTGCCAGACTGCCGATTTTACCGACCCGCTGAGTGCCTCCAGGCACCCCAAATCACTAAGCTGGCCGTCCATCTCTGCAACGGCCACGCAAACACTCCCCAGCACCACTGATACCCTGCGCCGGTCTGTCCTCGTTGTATCTGGCCAATAGATCGTTGCCACTTCTGGTGCGGCAGGCGAGCACCAAATCAGTGCTAATGTGGTCGAGCAACACAGGAGCCAGTGCCGCGATGGTTGCTGCTCCATTGTAGCCGAGACCGGCCAGCACCTCCAGCGGAGGCTTTTGGTCCATACCCTTGCCGAAGTGGGGGCGGATGGTGTTATGAAAGTAGACCCCATGGAGGGCGAGAGACAGGAGTTGGCTAGTATCGTTGGCGCTGAGGAGACAGGGTCGGTAGAACTCTTCGTCGTCGGTGCGGTGGCTTCGTTCGACACGGCCGTTGTAGCCTTTGCGGCCGAAGGGATAGCGGCGCAGATCGGCTCCGAGAGGGTGGAGGTAGCGAGTGGAGAGGCGGGTGATTCGGGACAGGTTGTCGCCGCCGAACTCCTGACCCCAGTCGGTTTGGAAGGTGACCTTGGTTTGTACGTCATGGGCTCGCAACCACACGATTACCAGGATCATGAAGGCCATACCATTAGTGCGGTTGAGTCTGTGGCCATAGGCCAGGAAGCGGAGGCGGGTACGTGCTTCGCACGCGGTCCACTGATAGCGAGGGAGGCGCTGACGGAGCAGGTGGGTGGTTCTCTCTGTGCGTGGGGCCTGGCTGTCGTGTATGTATTTGACATCGGTTTGTATGACAGAGAACGGCTCTTCCTGATCCCAGGCCCACAGGGCGGGACAGAGGGGTTGGCGAGGCTTACGTTTTTGAGGAGGCCTTCGTCGTCGGAGGATATTGCGGATGGTCTGAGGGGAAAGGCAGAGGCCGTGGCCGCGCAAGTAGAGGGCCAATCGATGTCCTCCGTAGTGAGTCTTCTTCCACGCCCCCAGCACCTGTTGCTCGATCTGAGGAGGAGTCTGTCTTGGGGAGTGGTCATGGCGATGGGAGCCGTCGTTGAGCCCGGAGAGGCCCTGGGCCTGGAAGCGTCTGAGCCACTTGCGGACCACCTTTCGAGAGGTATGCCAGCGGCGGGCTGTCTCGCTGACGCTGCGGGTCTCCAGACAGGAGATCACCATCCGAAACCTTGCCTGCTCGCTGGTCATACCCTAAACTCCCCGTAAGCCGAGTCTGCCATGGTCGTTCCTCCTATCGGATGAGGTTTTCGCACTATCCTTGTACCAGAGGAACACCAGACTTGGCCACTATCTTTGTCACTACCTGGTAACGATCTCTTGGCGCAAGCAGAGTCGACACTTGACTTCAACGCTCAACTCAGGTATAATGATCATGGACAAACCAATACCTCTCCGAGTCATGTCGCCTAAGGCCTTCGGTGGCTACGGGACATGACCGACAGGGTACAACGGGAAACGGTTGTGCCTCCCGTGCTTGGAAAGGAGATCGATCCTGGGCCGGTGCCCTCCTCTTGGAAAAGCACCGGCCGTTTTCTTGGAGGCGCAGGAGACGTTGGCTCAAAGAAGGCGATACTACTTCTCGACGCGCGACCTACTGATGATGGCAGTGCTGGCCGCTCTTGGCGGGGTCGCCAGTACGTACGTCCAGACCTTGGCCAACGCCGCACACGCGGCACTGGGCTTCCCCGGCGCGACCCAGGTGCTTGCCGGCTTGCACGTCCTGTGGCTCGTGCTCGCCGTGGGATTGACCGGCAAGCAAGGTGCCGGCACTGTCACGGGAATCGCCAAAGGTGCAGTGGAATTCCTCTCTGGCAACACCCATGGAATTCTGATCATCCTCATTGACGTGGTGGCTGGCGTCCTGGTGGATCTGGGCATGCTGCCCTTCCGCAACAAGAACAGCTATCCGGCCTACATAGTGGCAGGAGGCATTGCCGCTGCCTCCAACGTCTGGGTGTTTCAGGCGTTCGCCTCCATTCCCAGCGACATACTCACCATCAGCGCCATCCTCCTGGTGTCACTGGTGTCTTTCCTCTCCGGCGTGCTCCTGGCTGGCGTGCTGGGGAAGACCCTCCTCGACTCTCTGCGCCGCGCCGGCGTGGTAAGGGACCAGCCCGCCGGGACCTCGGGACGGTGGCTCTACCCCGCGTTTCTTGGCATCGTCTCGGCGCTGACGCTGGCCGGGGGCGCCTATCTCTACTTCGCCCTTCAGGGACCACCCACTGTCCACATCGACGGGCGTGTGAACGCGCCATACGACTACAGCTACAGCGAGGATGACGAGCCCCTGCTGGTCTCCATCCAGGAGACCGCGAAACCTGGACTGATGGGCACCTACACCGGACTTCCCCTGCTTGAGATAGTGTCTCGGGCGCAGCCTGCCACTGACGCGACCTCCGTGCTCACCAGGGGGAACGACGGCTATGATTTCTTCATCGAGATGACCGAACTGGTGGAAAACGAGCAGCTCATCCTGGCTCAGTCAGGGAGCGCCCGAGAGATGACCTACAGTGTCGCCGGAGCGCGGAACAACAAAGCGTGGGTGAGAAACGTGGTGGAGATCACTATTATTGGCCCCGCCGCCATAGAGTTCTCGGGGTCTCTGAACAAACCGCGGCAGTATGTTCCTGATATGTGGCAGTTCGAGATGGACAACGCCCGTCTCGATCTGGGATACGGCACTCGCAAGTACCAAGGCGTTTCGTTGGCGACGGTTCTGGATGCCATGGAGCCTCAGCCGCAAGCGACCACGGTGACGCTGCGGAACCGAGCGGGCGAGGTGCAGGTGATGGAGTTGCCAGCGGTATTGAACGACTTAAGCATTAGAATCTTCACCGTCGCAGCCGAAGAGGGGCTTGCTTTCGCCGTAGCAAGTGACATCGGCCAGGTATGGCTCACAGACGTCACGGAGATCGAAGTCAGTTGATTTGCGTTCGCGGTCTCAGCTTCAAATTCCAGGATAGCGAAACCCACGCGCTGAAGGATGTCCACCTGGATATCGAGCCCGGTGAGTTCGTGGTCATCACCGGCCCCAGCGGATGTGGCAAGTCGACACTCGCCTTAGCCCTGGGTGGCTATCTCTTCCGCCAACATGCGGGCGAAGCGTCTGGTGTCGTCGAAGTGGATGGCCATGACACTCGTGAAGCTGAGATCTTCGATGTTGCAGAGATCGTGGGGCTGGTACAGCAGAACCCCGAGGCCCAGCTGTGCACACTGACGGTGGCGGATGAAGTGGCCTTCGGACTGGAGAATCGGCGTCTGTCGAAGGCCACTATCCAGGAGCGATCGGAGTGGGCCTTGGAGATTGTAGGTGCGCTACATCTTTTCGACCGTCCTCTCGCCACCCTCTCTGGCGGTGAGAAGCAGAAGATCGCCATCGCCGCCATGATGGCTGCCAAGCCCCAGGTGCTCATCTTCGACGAGCCGACATCGAACCTCGATCCCACAGCCACAGGGGAGATCTTCAGGGTTATCCAGCACATACGCGAGAAGGCAGGCATCACCGTCATCGTCATCGAGCACAAGCTTGGTTACCTGAGACCGTTCCAGCCCCGTGTCGTGAGAATGGAGCAGGGCCGCATCGTCAGCGATGGAAGAGACCTTCCTCGCTACTCCCCAGCCGAGAGTATGCCCGCGCCTTCACAGCGCAGCACGCCGAGGTCTAACGACGGCCACGTGGTCCGCACGGAGCACCTCACCGTCGAGTACGGTGACTCGCCCGTGTTGAACGATCTTTCCATCGACCTGCACGCCGGTGAGTTCGTAGCTGTGATGGGAGACAACGGGTCCGGCAAGACTACCCTGCTGCGTTGTCTGATGGGGTTGCTCAAACCGCGGGCAGGAGAGGTAGTGGTCCTTGGCCACGACACGGGCAAGACACCCGTATCCTCACTGGCGCGAGACATCGGCTTCATCTTTCAGAATCCTGACCATCAGCTGTTCGCCGAAACTGTTTGGGAGGAAGCGATCTTCGCTCCCCGCAACCTCGGTCTACTTGATGAGGAGACCTCACAGGGGGTAGACAGCCTGCTGAGAAGATGCAGGCTGGAACGTTATCGGAATAGCCATCCTCACAGGCTCAGTTATGGCGAGAAAAGGCGCCTCAACCTGGCCTCGATACTCTCCTACGAGCCACGCGTGATCCTGCTGGACGAGATACTCATTGGTCAGGACAGTGAGAATGCTACCATGGTCATGAACCTCCTCAGGGAGGAGACCCTTCGAGGCAGCACGGTGGTCAATGTGACGCACGATCCGGAAACCACCTTCCGTTACAGTGATCGTGTAGTCTTCTTGAAAGACGGCCGCATTCTGCTGGACGTCGCGACGGGCGAAGCCCTGGACAGGCTGGCAACACTGGGCCTTACCGACTACCTGCCCCATGGAAGGTCAGAGGAACTCTTGAACAGATGAGCGCCGGGCCCAAGATCGTTTATCAGCCGAGAGCTTCGTGGCTGCACGGGCTGCACCCCCTGGTCAAGCTTTGTTGGCTTGCCGGGCTGAGCATTTCTCTCTTCGTCATCTCCAGCCCACTGTGGGTGCTGACGGTCCTCCTGCTTGCCGTGGCCCTCTTTCCACTGGCCGGTCTCGGCCTGCGTCGCGACGTGCGCGGTATTCGGTTCCTGGCGACCATGGGCGTACTGCTCTTTTCGCTTCAGGCCGTCTTCAATCACACGGGATCACCAATCCTCAAAGCGAGTTTGGGCCCGGTGAACCTTCTGGTCACCGACGGCGGCATCGCAGCCGGGATCTATGTCGGGGGGAGGTTTCTGAGCCTCGTCCTGATGAGCTACCTCTTTGTCCTAACCACGGATCCCAGCTCCCTGGCCTATGCCTTGATGCGCATTGGCCTGCCCTACAGGTACGGTTTCGTCCTCATCACGGCGCTCCGTATGGCACCGATCTTCGAGATCGAGGGCAACACCGTCTACCAGGCTCAACTCACGAGAGGAGTCAAGTATGACGTCCGCACTCCTCGCAAGTTCGTCACCCTTGCTCGCCAGCTAATCCTCCCCCTCCTGGTGTCGGCATTGAGAAAGGTAGACGAGCTCGCCGTGTCCATGGAGGGGCGCTGCTTCGGGAAGTACTCCACCCGCACCTACAGGAGGACCCCCGGATATACCGGCTGGGATATCCTCGCTCTGGCCCTGCTGGGTGCGGGTATCATCGTTGTGGCATGGAGCATACTGCCACCACTCTAGAGGAGGCCAAGCGGAGTTGAAGAGGAACATCGCAGTATCGACTATCGTCACGGTGCTGGTGGGGATCGCCATCGGGGTGGCGGGAAGCATAGGAGGCCTGTTGGTCTCGCCCAACTTGACCGGCATTTCGTCGGAGTTCCGCTGCGTGGACTGCCACCAGCTCCACGGAGCAATCAACCTGGACGATGTGCCTTTCAACTCCTTCGTCCTGCTTACCGGGGATGTGCCCGAGCCCAAGCTGATCAGCGTGAACGAAATGCTGCCTTATCGGCTTTCAGGCCAGGCAAGTCTTCCTCTCTTGGACTTCCTCACTCAGAACGGAGTCCAGGGCTTCAAGGAAGTGAGCCTCATCTCCACTGACGGCGGGATCGTAACCCTGGAGAGACAGTACGTGAGCGAGCGGTCGCTTCTTCTGCCCTATCTGGAGAGTATCCGCTTCCAGGACGACGGCCTCCACGTCTCAACTTGGCTGAAAGGCATCACCAAGATCATCGTCATCGGCGGAGAGCTGCCTATCATCATCGACGGGCGCGCCACCTCCATGGGTCGGCTGTTGAGGGAAAACACTCTGACCGTGATCTCAGAACGTAGCTATCCCATGTATCGCAGTGAGGAAGACGGTGAGGTGCGCAAGGGGGAGTACTCCCATCTGCACACCGGTGCTCCCATCGGCGATGTAGTAGCCCACCCGGACTTCTCTACGCTGACTGTCACCGACGCCGAGGGCGAAACGTACACCATCGAGGCTCGCGATGCCGAGCAGGCTATCCTCACCATCTACTATGGAAAACCGACTCTCATGCTCCCCGAACTGCACAAAGGCGAGTGGGTTTCCGATGTGGTAAGGGTGGTCTCCAATCCGTAGAGCCAGCTCAAGGGTGAACAACGAGGGAAAGGGGTGGTGATATGGCATGTCACCACCCCTTTTGGCGTACTTGCAGGTCGACGATGCCCTATTCCAGCGTCAAACTCACCAGCATGGAAACCCACTCGCTGGCGGACAATCCCGGCACCACTAACTCGATGGGAGTCTCCGGATCAGCCTCTGCCAGCCATTCTCCGTCATCCTTCAAGGCCACCATGGCTTCGGTGCCCAGGTCGGCCAGTGGTATTGACGCGCTGTATCCGTCAGAGGCAGTGGCTGTCAGCGTGGTCGCGGCGCTGTCAACTCCAGCCAGATCGAAGAGATCGCTGAGGAGCACCCCCTCATAGGTATGGGTGCTCTCGCCCCGCTGGGTCTGCTTCACCACGTTTTCCAGGACCACAGTGTCCATGCTAGCAAGCTCAGCGTAGTCCAGACTGAGCACATTGGACACCGCGCCGTCCAGCGTGAGCGTCCAGTCGACGACAGGGGCCTCAGATGCCTCCGGAGTCTGAGCCGGCTCGGGCTCAGCGGCAGACTCGGTGCTCGCGGTGATTTTCACCAGTTGCGACACCCACTTGTTGGCCGGCAGCCCCGGAACGACCAGGCGGATGGGGCTCTCGGGATCGCTCTCCACCAGCCATTCGCCATCCATCTTCAGGGCCACCATGGCGTCCTCGCCCAGGTCTGCCATATTGATAGCCACGCTGTAGCCGTCAACAGCCTCTGCCGTGATGGACTCCGCGTCGCTACGAAGGGCAACCAGGTCGAAGAGAGTAGTGAGCGGGACTCCCTCGAAATCATGGGTGCTCTCGCCGCTTTTGGTCTGAACCACTAGACCCTCCAGCTCGACCCGCTCAAACCCCGTGAGCTGTACGAATTCGAAAGTCCTCTCATTGTCCACCGCGCCTTGAAAGGCCAACTCCCACTCGGCCTGAGGAGGCAGCGCACCTGCACCCTCCACCACAATATTGGTCAACTGGAAGATCCAGTGATTGGCCGGCTTGTTGGGCACCACCAGTCTAATGGGACCATGCTGCTCGTCGGCGGTGGCGATCCACTCTCCGTCCGACTTGAGAGCCACGATCGCATCCTCCAGGTCAGGCATGGAGATCATGATCGCATAGCCGTCTGCAGCAATAGCTGTAAGGCCACTGGCGTCTGGACTCGCTCCCGCCTTCTCCAGGATGGCGGCCAGAGATGCACCCTCCCAGTCATTGACCGTATCTTCGCCGGTAGACTTCTGCATCAGGATTTCTTTCAGCGAGATTTGCTCCATAGCCGCCAGGTCCGCGTAGCTGAGCGTCAACGGGGTGTCCACCTCTCCTTCCACGGTCAGGGTCCAATCCACCTGAGGAGCCTGTGGGCCTGCGGCTCCGCCACATCCAGCAAGCACAAGCATGATCGTGACCAGCAGCGCTAGCCCAGAATACTTCAACAACTTCATCTGCGGTTGCCTCCTATGGTAGTCTGTCGTTCGCCATTTCCAGCAAGCATTAAGAAGGGCCCTGTCAACTTTATCCTTTTGATCCTCACCTCCCTCCTCACGATACCCTACGCTCGAAAGGAAGCCAGCATCCAGATACGGGACAGAGCCCCTGGCAGCATTCTCCTTTCCAAGCACGGGAGGCATGGCCTTTTCAAGCCATACCCTAACGCCCGGCGTCCATGGGCCTATGCCGGTAGGACTGCCGGGTCGGAGAACTCAGCACTCTTATGTTGTAAAGGTCAGAAGAAGCCTAGTTGGCACGGCGAGATCAATAGGCCAAGCGTCTCGGCCGCATTTCCGAGGTCCAGGCGCGTCAGCTTGAACTCGCTGGCAATGTCCCAAGCAGCGTCGCACGGAAGCTTGTTATTCACCACGGCGCCACGGATGCGACCCGCCAGTTCCTCACTGACTGCCGCTTGTGAGTGGACGATACGTCCCTTGCCCTGCCCCCTGGGACCATGTCCGAAGAGACCCAGTTGGCACTGCGAAGCCTGGATCTCCAGATCAGTGGCTGTGTCTCCCACTATGAGGGGCTCGACATCCAGCTTTCCGGCAATCCCATGCATCGTTGCACAAGTCACCCGGCCGTCCTCTTCCAGAGAATCTCTCAGTTCTTGAACAATCATCTGATCCTTCATACCCCGCTCCACAAAAAAGGGCGCACCTGGAAAAGAGCGCCCTGTCTATCCTAGCGATTCTCCTTTCCAAATACGGGAGGCAAAGCCCTTTCAGGCTGTGCCCTGCCGCCCAACGCCCATGGGCATCGGCCTTTAGGCACGCTGGGTCGGAGAACCTATTATCTACTCAGTCATTATACAGTGGTCTGCCCCAAGAGGCAAGTCTCGATTCACAGCGCTCTCGTCCAAGAGGGACACAATCTGCCCCGGAAGCAGATCCCGGTTCTGAAGATCTACCTCCACCACCCTTGTCTCGGCGCAATGGAGTTGGTCTCTCAAGGTGTCCAGCAGCTCTGGTCGCACCACCACCAAGGCCAGCGAGAAGGCACCTTCGTCCAGCACGTCCAGTGCTGCGACCAACCCCTGTCCGAGTGTCAATTCCAACGGACCCAACTCATCCACGATGAGCAAGTCGCAGGGCGTTGCTCCGGCCAGTAGGTCCGAACCCCACTCCAGCGTCGAGGGCACGAACCTGTACCTACCCCATCGGAGCTCGCCCGGCGTGTCGTCCGCTACCGCGAGGGTTCTCTCAGCGCTGGTCGCCACGTCTACCAGGGTGATGGCGGCCTTTTCCTCTCGGTCGAAGACAGCGCGCGAGAGCACCCCGGCACAACGGTAGCCAATCTTGCCAGCCTGCTCAACCACCTGTTGGCACAGATGCGTCTTGCCGACGCCTCGCTCACCGGTGACCAACACTACCCTGCTCATCCGACTCACCCTGGCTTATGCCTACGTCATCTTGACCACGATGTCCGTGATCACATTCGCCGCTTCGTCACCCCTGTCGGCGGAGTTGCTTAGGTGACGATAGAGCTCCCTCAGCTTCAGCATCTGCACGATGCGCTCGCAGTCAGCAGGACCGCCAAACAGATCCGCCAGGGCCTCCCGGTAGATGGTCTCCATCCTGTTCTCAAGGGCCTTGGCCCTCATGGCATGTTCGTAGGCCACACTAGGATGATCCTTCAACCGCAGAGTGGCCAGGTGTATCTCGTTGGCCGCATCCCGCAGCAGAGAAGCCATACGATGCAGGTGCTTATTCGGCAAGATGTCCAGGATGGTCATCTCCTCAACCGTGGAGTCACCATAGTCGAGGATGTCGTCTATGGCACGAGACAGCGCGAAGATGTCCTCCCGGTCTATGGGCGTTACGAACGTGCGGTTCAACTCGTCTACGAGGATGCGCCGCAACTCGTCAGCCTCCTTCTCCGCCTGGATGACTCTCTTCGCCGCGTCTCTGTTGTTGTTCCTCATGTATTCTTCCAGGGCATCCATGCCCTCCAGCGTCTTCGCAGCCTGGTCGGCAATCAGACGCAGGAAGGTGTCCTGCCTAGGTCGCAAGAACTCTCTGATCCCCATGGCCTACGCACCTCCTAGCACACGATCGAGCGGGAAGTAGAGCAGTGCCGCTGCCAGCGCGGAGATAGGAATCGTCAGCACCCAGGCGGTAATGATGTCAACCGCAACACCCCACCGCACTTTGGACACCCGTTGAGCACTGCCCGTGCCCATAAGGGAGGAACTCACCACTTGAGTGGTGCTTACGGGGCCGCCCAGAATGGCCGCCCCCAGGATGACTGCGGCAGATGAAGCCTGGGATACAAAGCCGTCCACAGCCCTGAGACGGTAGAGGCCGGCACCCAACGTCCTGATGATGCGCCACCCGCCCAGAGCAGTCCCCAGGGAAATGGCGCCCGCGGAAAGGGCAACTACCCACCACGGCACAGCGAACTCGCTGAGAAAGCCACCAGCCACCAAGCCCATGGTGATGATGCCCATGGTCTTCTGAGCATCGTTGGTCCCGTGGCTGAGCGCCAGCGCGACAGCTGTGAGTACCTGCCCTCGCCTGAAGAGCCAATTGACGCGCGGGGTGGCGCCTCTGACCAGAGACAGCACTAGCTTCATCAGCAAGTAGCCGAAGAGTAGCCCCAACACGGGTGACACTACCAGAGCGATGATCACCTTCGCCAACCCGGCCTGGTGAATCGCCCCCAGTCCGCTGGCCACCGCAACCGCCCCGACGATGCCCCCGGCCAGCGCATGCGAGGAACTGGAAGGCAGTCCAAAGAACCAGGTGATCAGATTCCAGGCGATGGCGCTTAGCAGAGCAGCCATGACCACAGAGACAGTGATGGTCTCCGGACTCACGATGCCCTTGCCGATGGTCGTGGCCACCGCCACTCCGAAGAGAAACGGCGCCATAAAGTGCGCGACCCCGCTGAGCAGGAGTGCCCTGCGAGGCCCCATCGACCTGGAGGCGATCATCGTCGCCACTATGTTGGCGCTGTCGTGAAAGCCGTTCAGGAAGTCGAAGACCAGGGCCACCACAACTAGGACCACTGTATAGACATAGATCTGAGACATGGCTTGCTCCCTATGGGAACCGCCGCTCGTTGCTCACCACCCTGTGACCGGCCCCTATCCGGACGCTACCTTGCACCGAACGAAAGTGACATCAAGATTGTGGCGGCCCCATCCGGTGGGCTCACCCCCTGTAATAGCTCCGGACGCCGCGGCTCCCGTCCAACCTGACCGTACGACTCCACGGCCGCGCCCTGCCCTTCGGAGAAGGGTCGATCCGAAGCATCCCGGACGTAGGAGAAGCATGTGCGTCCTTGTGGCCCTGAGCGCAGGAACGCGTCGCCGATCCGTAGCCTGCCCCTCCGGAACACGCGCCGAGTGGCGAGTACGAGGGTCCACGTGGCCGGAAGTGCTGCCCAGGTCATGAGCGGGACATGAGGGCTCCAATCATCGATGACCACCCAAGACGACAGGGTTGCGATGCTGTAACTCCTCTGGAAGAAGCCAAAGCCCAGCAGGTGCGGGCAAAGGGCGCGCACCAGCGATACTACTCTGGAAGCTATTCTTTGCTCTCGCAGACACGCTCCTCGTTTCCGGTACTGGACTCCAGTACTGTCTCGCGCAGGAAAGAGTGGAGCGGGCTGCTGCGGCGCTTGACCATAATTACCGTCACCAGGGCTCGATCGGCAATCTCGTGTGAGACGCTGCCGAAGAGGAGATTGCGGAACAACGGTTCCTCCGTGGCCCCCACAACCACCAGATCATGCACCCCTTCCTCGGCTTCGGCCACGACTGTGTCAACTATGCTCGTCCCCTCAACGAGGCGCTTCTCGACATGCTGGTACTCGATGCCCTCCAGCACGTATTTGAGGCACTGCTCGGCTCGAACGGCATGGGCGCTGCGAGACCCAACCGGCAATACGTGCACAAGGGTGACCTTTGCCGGACCGTTCTCGCCAACGCGGGCCATGCTAACGGCCATTCTCACCGCCCGCCGACTGTTGGGCCCATCGGACACAGGCACCAGTATCGAGCGTAAAGGCCGGTATTGCCGGTAGCGAACAACCGCGATGTCAGCAGGTGGATTGTCTACAATGGGGTCGATGATGGATCCATAGAGCCGATCAGTGGTACCGGTGTAGCCTGGCCACCCCAGCACGATCAGGTCCGAAGCATTCTCCACCGCGGTCTTGCGCACCGCCTCGGCAACGTTCCGCCCCAACCGGATCATGGTATGTACCGGTACATCCCGCCTCTTCGCCTGCTCGATCACCTTCTCCAGGTAGGGGCGCCCCTCCTTGAGCAAGAGCCGCCCCTCGCCCAGGGTGAGTTGAGGCGGGATCCGGACAACGTACAGCGCTAGTACCTCGCCCTGATTGTCTTGGGCCAGGACGGCGCCGATGTCGCCCAGCATTCGTGCCTCTAGTTCGCTAGCCACCGGCACAAGCACCGAGTAGTCGCGACTCACCAACACCTCTTCCAGAAGGATGTCCTTGGGCTTCTCCATGGCCTCGATCTTGGAGAAGTGCGCGTAGTAGGCCAGCAAACCCACAACGATCCATCCACCAGCGAAGTACCAGGCAACCTGACTGTATCCGAACAGGAAGACGGCGAGGATACCCTGTGTGATCAGGCCGATGATCGGCACCGCTGGAAACCACGGGATCACAAAGCCACGCTCCAGGTCTGGCATCCTCTTCCGCAGAGTCATCACCGCCACGTTGACCTGAAAGAAGAGAAGCAAGAACATGATGTCGGCCGCTGCCGCCACGTGCTCGATGGGAAGAGACCAGGCCATCAGGATCATCAGCGCACCAGAAAGTACAACCGCCCAGTGGGGGGTGTGTCGAACGGAATGCACTCGTGCGAAGACCGCCGGCAGATTGTGGTCTCGCCCCATGGCAAAGGAGACCCGAGACGAAGAGTAGGTGGTCGCGTTGAGGGCGGACATGGTCGATATCAGTCCGCTGAAGAGCAAGACGATGGCCCCGACGCCCCAGGGAAACACCTGCCTCGCTACCTCGACAACCGCGACCTCCTTCCTCTCCCCCAAGTACTCGTGCACAGCCATACCGTCGGGCGGCGTGGTCGCCCCAATGGCGGTGAATCCTACCAGGATGTAGACAACCACTGCCAGAGCAATCGCCGCAAAGATCGCCTTCGGCACGTTGCGCTTGGGGTCGACCACCTCCTCTCCCGATTGGGCAATGATCTCATACCCTTCGAAGGCGATAAAGGTGAGCCCCATGGCCATCAGAACCCCAACGAAACCGTTGGGCATGAAGTCCGTCGTGAAGCGTTCGCCCCAATCACCAGCGCGATACATGGCGGCGAGCCCAAAGATGACAAACAGCACCAAGATCGCCACCTTGGTCAGAGTGATAATATTGCCGATCAGGCCAGTCTCCGAGGCACCCCGGTAGTTGATGGCGATGAACAGGAAGACTATCAGGGTCATCAATCCCAGGGTCATCTGATGCACTGAAAGCCCCCAGACCGGCAATCCAGCCATGATCCACAGTTCGGTGGCAAACCGGCCGAACGCCAGGGCGTACAGGCTGCCGGCTACAGCGTGGGCAAACCAGCTCATCCAGCCGGCCAGGAACCCCTGGGCGCCACCCAGCCCTTCCTTAACCCACAGATAGCCGCCACCCGCCTCCGGAAAGGCCGAACCCAGCTCCGCATAGGCCATCGCGGTGAAGAGAGTGACGATGCCATTGAGCATGAAGGCGAGTACCAGGGCCGGCCCGGCTACCCCAGCGGCGATGCCGGTGAGTACGAAGACCCCGGCGCCGATCATCCCCCCCACGCCGATCATGGTGATCGTGAACAGGCCAAGATCCCGGCTGAGCGCCACCCCATGAGGGACCTCTGTTGACCGATTGTAGCTGCTATTGTCCACCTACGACCTCTCGATCCATGCTACCCTTTGCGTGCCGCAAACACGCTGAGCCACCAGCCGGCAGATCACGGGCCAGCCGTGATACACACATGGCATGTATCCACACATGGCGTCCTCTCGACGGATGCCTCCCAGATACTGCCACAGCTTCGGACCGCGCGCAAGGGTGCTGCGTGCGCTTGGCTGAGCCTGCCAGTCCCAAGGCACAGCAAACACGGATGGCATTCAGCCAACAAACTAGCGCTGTACACCACGACAATCCTTGCTCCACATTCCAGGCAGAGCCGCTTGTGCGAGACCCATCGTGGTGCTATACTCGCCACTGGAGGCGGGAGACAAACCAGCGAGTCATCTCCGACTGTGAGCCGCATCGGCGCAGAGACAGGGAGGCACGACTGGGCAAACCCCAGCTGGACGGCAAGAGACTCCTGGAAGACCTGGACGCCCTGGCTGGATTCGGGTCTTGTGTTAGCGGCGCCGTCAATCGGGTAGCCTACAGCCCGGCAGACCTGGAGGCGAGACGCTGGGTGGAGACCCAGATGCGAGACCTGGGCCTCCAAGTGACCATAGATCAGGCCGGAAACAGCATTTGTCCCTACCATGGACAGGCTCCCGAACTCCCTCCCATCGCCGTGGGCTCGCACACCGACACCGTACTCCAGGGGGGGCGCTATGACGGCTCCCTGGGGGTGGCGGCCGCCATGGCTTGTGTAAGGGCGCTGGCCGAGGCAGGGCTCCGTCTGCGACACCCCGTAGAGGTGATCAACTTCGCGGCGGAGGAAGCAACCATGGGGGGCACCATCGGCAGCCGGGCCATGGCCGGTCTGCTGGATCCGGCCATCCTCGACAGGCCGGCGTGGGATGGCATCCCCGTCGCCCAGCACCTAGAGGCCGCCGGCCTGGACCCCCCGACGGTGATCGAAGCAAAGAGGGGCCGGTGTAGCCTGGCCTGCTTCCTGGAACTGCACATCGAGCAGGGCGGCACACTGGAGAGATCTGGCGTGCCTTTGGGCGTCGTCGAAGGCATCGTGGGCATCCGTCGCTACGGCGCCGTTTTCCAGGGCCTGGCCAACCACGCTGGCACGACGCCTATGGCCGAGCGTCACGATGCCCTGGTACTGGCCGCGCAATTTGTCCTGGCCGTGCGGGATGTAGCCTTGGCTCACAACATAGTGGGCACCGTGGGGACCCTACACCTTCAACCTGGCTTCCCGAGCGTGATTCCCGGCCGCGTTGAGCTCAGCGTGGAGACCAGAGGACTGGACGAAGCCAGCCTGGAGCAGGCCGAGAAGGAGCTCTCGCGCTCAGCCGTGCAGATGGGTGGCACCCTGAGCGTACTCTCCGCCAAACCACCTGCCCGATCCGATCCCCTGCTGGTGGATATCCTCTCCTCCACCTGCGAGGAGTTGGGCGTCCCCTATCGGCGTCTGCCCAGCGGCGCCGGTCACGATGCCATGTGTATGGCCCACATTGCGCCGCAGGCCATGCTCTTCGTGCCCAGCCGCGGCGGTATGAGCCACTCTCCAGAGGAATTCACAAAGCCCGAACACTGCGTGATCGGCGCTCGTGTCCTGCTGGAGGCCCTTCTCAAGATAGATAGTCAGCTCGACATGGAGAGATAGGGAGAGTTTCCTTTTCGCCCTTCGATGCATGGGCCCTAAACGCCAAATGGCGCTTTCGACAGTGGGATTATGGAACAGAGCCTGCGCAGCACACTGCGCGATTGGGAACGAACAGGCGACCTGCACGACGTAGACCGTGTCGTGGACCCACGCTTTGAACTGGGGGCCGTTCTCTCTCTGAGGAAGGACGGTCCGACGCAATTCTTCCACCGGGTCAAAGGCCATGACATGCCGGTGGTGGGCAATGTGCTCAACACCAGGGAGAAGATCGCTCGGGGACTCGGAGTAGAGCTGCCCGCTCTTCAGGATGCTTGCATCGACGCCCTTGAGCAGGGCATCGAGCCGCTCGTCGTGCCCGAAGGACCGGTGCAGGAGGTGGTTCACCAGGACAGGGTGGACATCCCGTCGCTCCTCCCCGTGCCGACCTGGTTCGAGAGGGAGGGCGGACCGTACATCACAGCTGGCGTGATCATCGCCAAGGACCCAGAGACGGGCCTGCGCAACGTGTCCATAGCGCGGCTGCGGGTGGAAGGCGGCGATCGACTCCTGGCAGGTATCGCTCCCACCCATCACTTGAGCGAGTTGATATGGAGGGCAGAGGCTCGAGGCCACGATCTGGAGATCGCGGTGGCCATAGGGAACCACCCTGCGGTACTCATCGCCTCGCAGATGTACGTCGATCTGGGCCACGACGAGTACGACATCGCGGGCGGCCTGCTGGGCGAACCCCTCCGCCTGGTGCGCTGCCTAACTGTCGATCTGGAAGTCCCCGCCGAAGCGGAGATCGCGCTCGAGGGTGTTCTCGACCCCACCGACAGAATCGAAGAGGGCCCTGTGTCCGAGTTTCCAGGGTTCTACGTCCATTATGGTGCAGGGCACGCGGTACGCGTTCGGGCCGTCTCCCGTCGTCGGGATGCCATCTACCAGGCCATCCTGCCCGGTTACGCTCCCGAGCACTGCCTCTTGGGTGGCGTCGCCATCGGAGCCACGACCTGTCAGGCGCTCCGGTGCGCCATGCCCAACGTTCAAAGGGTGTTCATCACCGATGGTGGAATGGGGCGCCTACACGCCATCATCACGATGCACAGACCACAGCCTGACGAAGCAAGGCGGGCCATCACGCTGGCCATGGACCAGGTGAACCTGCTGAAGCTCGTCATCCTCATCGATGACGACATCGACCCCGAAGACTGGTCCCAGGTGGAATGGGCGCTGGCCACGAGGATGAGGGCCGAGCGAGACATTGTGATTCTCCCCGGAGCGAGGGCGGATCGGTGTGAGCCGCTGGAGGAGAGCCTCACCGTGACCAAAGTGGGCATCGTGGCCACCGCACTGCCCGGTGATGGAGACCCGGGCGGGCGATTCGAACTGGCACGCCCACCGCGAGAGGTGCTGGAACGCGTGCAAAGGGAACTGGGCGCATACTGACTGCCTCCGAATGGGAGAAGGGCATGAATCTTGAACTGGATGGGAACAGCCTTGCGGCCTCTGAGGTGGTCTCGGTGGCCACGGCACCCAAGGACCATTGGCCGTTGGTGCTCCTCTCGGCCGAGTCGCGCGCGCGCCTGGCCAAGGCGCGCCAATACGTGGAGGATCACTGGCTAAAGGCTGATGCTCGACCCATCTACGGCTTCAATACCGGCGTGGGCAAGTTGAAAGATTCGGCCATCGCCCTGGAGCAGATCGATCTCTTCCAGGAGATGCTGATCAACTCCCACAGCGCCGGTGTTGGGAAGCCGCTACCAGAAGACGTGGTCAGGGCCATCATCATCCTCAGGGCCAATACCTTCGCCCGAGGATGTTCCGGCGTGCGCCCCGAGTTGGTGGACCGCTTGCTGGCGCTGCTCAACCGTGGTGTGCATCCCGTCATACCCAAACTTGGCTCGGTGGGAGCCAGCGGCGACTTGGCGCCTCTGGCTCATATGGCCGGAACGCTGGTAGGACACCCTCAAGCAGAAGCGTTCTTCGACGGACGACGTTTGCCGGCCACTGAGGCCCTGGACGCCGCGGGTATCGACCCCGTCCAGTTCAAACTGGGCGCCAAGGAAGGGCTGGCCTTAATCAACGGCAGCACTGTGTCGCTGGCTATCGCCATACTGGCCAAGCATCAGGCGGAGCTGGCACTGGCTCACGCCGAAATCGCCCTGGCCCTAAGTCTTGAGGCCATGCGCGGGGAGTTGGCTGCCTTCGATCCACGTATCCAGGAAGCGCGGCCCCATCGCGGTCAATCCAACACAGCCGAGATTGTGCGTCGCCTGACGGACGGTAGTCAACGCTGCACTGAGTCAGCACGGCAGGTGGCCCTCCCCGACGAGGGGCGGATGCCCGCGCAGACCATCTCCGCGCGGGTACAGGACGCCTATTCCCTCCGCTGTGCACCGCAGGTACATGGCCCAGTCCGTGATGCGCTGGAGTATGTAGAGAGCATTCTGGCCACGGAGATCAACTCCTCCACCGACAACCCTCTCATCTTCGAGACAGAGAAGGGGTATGACGTTCTGAGCGGCGGGAACTTTCACGGCCAGTACCTGGCTCAGGCCATGGACTTGCTGGCCGTGGTGATGACCGACCTGGGCAGCATCAGCGAACGTCGCACGCACCGTCTTCTGGATCCGACGATGAGCTACGGCCTGCCCAGTAATCTAGTGGCGAAGCTACCCGGACTGAACACCGGCTACTCCATCGCTCACTGCTCCATGGCCGCGCTGGTAGTAGAGAACAAGACACTCTGCTGGCCGGCCAGCGTCGATTCCATCCCCACCAAGAGCAACCAAGAGGATCACATCAGTAACAGCACCTGGTCCGCCCGCAAGGCACGCATGGTGATCGACAACGTGCAACAGATCGTATCCACGGAGATGCTCATGGCTGCCCAGGCCATCAGTCTGACCGAACCGCTGCTCAGGCAGTTCGGCTTGGGCCGTGGCTCCGCTGCCGCCTACGCAGCCCTTCGCGAACGAATCCCGGCCGCTCTGGAAGGCGACCGGTGGCTGCACGCCGATCTAGTCTCTACTCTGGAGCTTCTTCGCAGCGGCTCCGTCCTCCGGGCTGTTGAGCAGGCCATCGGTCCGATCCAATAGCTGGATCTCCGCTGGCAACCTGTGGACGACTATTCGAGGAGGTGATCTGGTGGATCTGGCGATCAACGGAGGCCTAGTCGTCAGTGAACAGGGGCGCGTTTTTGCCGACGTGGGCATCGCAGAAGGACGAATCGCTGCTCTGGCGCTTCCTGGTTATCTCCCGGAGGCTGCGCGAACCATAGACGCCTCTGGCATGCTTGTTCTCCCGGGGGCAATTGACGTCCACTTCCACAGCCGCACGCCAGCGTACCTCGAGCGCGGCGACTTCTACACCGAAACACGGGCCGCTGCGGCCGGAGGTGTGACCACCGTCCTGGAGATGCCTATCTCCAAGCCGGGCTGTGCCACGCCCGAGACCTTCCGGAACCGCCGGCGACTCGTCGAAGAGCAGGCCATCATCGATGTCGCTCTCTTCGGCGCTCCGGGCACCCTCAATCGCGGAGACGTCCTGGGGATGGTGGAGGAGGGTGCCATTGCTTTCAAGATCTTCATGCACCGGCCTGTCTTGGGCCGCGAAGACGAGTTCATTGGCATCTGTCTCACCGAAGACGAGGAGTTGTACCAAACACTGGCTCTGGTGAAGGAAACAGGAAGACGGCTGGTGGCGCATTGCGAAAGCGACTCTATGCTGGAGGCGGGACTGGCCCGCATCAAGGCAGAGGGCAGGACCGACCCTCAGGCTCATATGGACTCTCGCCCGCCGGTGGTGGAGGCTATGGGCGTGGCGCGGCTGCTGGCCTTGGCTGAAGACCTTGAGGTGCCTGTGCACGTGGCGCACGTGAGCTCAACGCTCGCCATCCAGGTGATCCGCCGCTTCCAGAGAGACGGGGTGGACGTGTCCGCAGAGACCTGCCCTCACTATCTGTTCTTCACAGAAGAGGACTACCTCCGCCTCGGCCCATACGCGCAGTACAATCCGCCCATCCGCACCGCCGATGACCAGCGCTCCCTCTGGCAAGGGCTGGCGGACGGCATAATCAGCGTCGTCACCAGCGACCACGCCACGTATCTGGCTGAGGAGAAGGAACGCCACCGCGATCAACCATGGTTAATCCCCTCTGGCGGTCCCGGCGTGCAGACTCTCCTGCCCATGATGATGACCGCCGCCCTCCAGGGCCGCCTCTCGGTGGAACAGGTGGTCCGGCTGATCAGCGCCGAGCCTGCGAGACTATTCGGTCTCCAAGGCCGCAAAGGTGCAATCGAACCAGGGCTGGATGCTGATCTCTGCATCTATGATCCGCGACCCCAAACCGTCATGACCCCGGACAAGATGTTTAGCAAGGCCAGCGACGTGGACAAACTCTACGACGGGATGCCTCTTCAAGGAGAGGTGGCGGCCACCATCTCCAGAGGACGCGTCGTGTTCAGTGAAGGCGAGATCCTGGCCGAGCGGGGCAGTGGCCGCTTCATCGCACCAGACTGATGGTACCAGGCACCACGTAGCCGCCAAGCTGGGAGTTGACTTCAGGAGCTGCCGTGCGAGCCGATCCATGCCGCAAGGTTTGCCCTCCTGGTCACCGCACCGAACACGGCGGACGAAGTGTACCCGGAAAGCCCTCGCGATAGCGCCACCATTGAGGAGGTGTTTGTGACCCCTGACACAAAGGGAACAGAGCAAGCGAGACAATGCGCCACCAGGCAGATGATCAGTCAGCTTTGTGTCCTGTTCAGGCAGGATCCTACTGCTTTCTTCAGAGAGACGGAACTGGTTTCCAGACTGTCAGCCCTTCTGTCAAGCAAGCCGTCGTTCACCCTTAAGACGCCAGACGGATCTCTGTCCCCGACTCACCAGGAGTATCCGACACCCTTCAAATGCCAGATGAGCGACCTCAGATTCGAGGTGTTGGAGGACAGTTCGCGTGGCAAGCGTGGTCACTACGATCTGGTGGTGCTCAATCCCTGGTGGGTGGACAAAGCGCCTCCTGAGGCGATCAGCAACAGTGACTTCGCACATTTCCGCCAGGAGATCAGAGACAGGGCACAACCGCAAGATCCCCCTCTCTGTCTCGTGGGAATCGAGATTTGCCTGGTGCGTGCAGATCGGCCCCGCCTGGCGGACTACCGCCGCATCGGGCAGGACTATCGCAAGCTGTTGTTGTCCGGCACTCTGGCCAGCGGATGGCGGTTCATGGACCACCGCTACATGCTCGTTTTCAGCCAGCACTCTCAACCCCACGAAGCGAAGTGGCGTCAGTTGGTGGAAACCAGTTGGCAGGAGGACGTCGATCCCAGGAACGTCTGGCTGCTGTGGACCTCACCACAGGGAAGCAGGTCATCTGGCTGAGTAGGCCGCTCCTCACCCCCCGCCCCTGTCGTCTCACGGAAAGGACGACAAGGGAAGGGACGCCAGCCGCTGAGACGCATTGAGCACAGCCCACCCCGTCTTGATGCGCCACTGCTTCCAGGCTATAATGCTCTCACGACACCAGGGTGTGATCGGACGTTCCGCTTCCGCAACGGTCCCCAATTCACTGATGGAGCGCAAGCAAACCAGCGCTCGTTGGGGGGTGCGCGCGCCTCACTCGCCGCGGCAACATCACAAGAGAGCGAGGATCACGAGGTCGAACTAATGGAACGTACCATGTTCCACTACTTCCAGAGATCCGTAGAGAGATTCCCGCAAAAGGACTTCCAGCGGATCAAGGAAGGAGGCTCCTTCAGGGGAGTCACCTACCATCAGGCGTTTGAATCCGTACGGGAGATGGGGACCGGCCTGATCAACTTCGGAGTCGGCAAGGACGACAAGGTCGCGGTGATCTGCGACAATCGTCCAGAATGGATCCTCCTCAATCTGGCTCTTCAGGGAATCGGCGCGCCCGATGTCCCCCGCGACTCGGCGGTACCTTTGCCCGAATTGAGGGGCATTCTCGATGACTCGAAGTCGCGATTCCTCATCGTCGAGAACGAGGAAGTGCTCGACAGGATCCATCCGGTACTGCACGACTTCCCCTTTGTAGCAGCAACCTTCGTCATGGACGGGTCTTCCAGAGGGAGGGAGAACGTCTACACGCTTGAAGACGTTGTGACCGAAGGAAGAACTCAGCTAAGGCAGGGTGGCAACGCGCTTGTTGAAGCAGCAAAGAAGGTGTCACCGGACGATGTCTGCACCATAGTCTACACCTCCGGCACACAGGGCATCCCCAAAGGGACTGTGCTGACTCACTCCAACTTTGCCTATATCTTCGAGGTCGTACCTCCGCTCCTCGATGTTACCGAGAATGACCGCGTGCTGAGCTTTCTGCCGCCCTGGCACCTCTTCGAGCGGGCCATAGACTACATTGTCTTCGCCATGGGCGGCTCCTTGTCCTACACCACGCCCAAGGATGTGCTGACGGATCTGGCGCTGGAGAAGCCGACTTTCTTCGCCTCTGTGCCTAGAGTCTGGACGGCGCTTTACGAGAGGGCGTACAAGGAGATGAGGAGGCAGCGACCGCCGCTCGACCGTCTGCTACCCAACCTAGTTGAGAAGGCCATTGCCTACAAGAAGGCCGTTAACCGGCGGAAGGGGAGATACCCCTATCCAGCGGCCAACGCGAGCGATCGTGTCAAGGACTTCAGGGACACTGCCTCCAACTTCGTAGCATACAAGCTGGCAGACCTCTTGGTTTTCTCCAGGTTGCGGAAGATGCTGGGTGGGGAACTACGGGGGGCCATCTTCGGTGGTGCCCACTTGCCGGAGCACGTAGAGGATTTCCTGGACGCGGCGGGGCTGGAGGTCCTGGAGGCCTACGGAATGACGGAAGCATCCCCCGTCCTGACCGTCAGGCTCTTCGGCGGGACCCTCTACACCGCAGGTAAGCCTATCCCTGGGACCGAGATTCAGGTTCTGGACAAGTACCTGAACCTAGTGAAGCCAGGAACGCAAGGGGTCATCTACGCCAGAGGTCCTCAGATCATGAAGGGCTACACCAGTCTGGAGCTCACCAGCAGGGTGCTTTCACCGTCCTCGGACGGTCAGCCCCTGAAATGGTACAACACGGGCGATTTCGGCGTAATCACACCCACCGGTGACCTCAAGATCCTGGGCCGAGTGGGCGACGACTTCAAGCTCGTCAACGGGGAATGGGTGATCCCGCAGCCACTAGAGGACATGATTAGCACCAGCTCTTTCGTCAACGAGGTCATGCTCGTCGGCGCTGACAGGAAGTTCGTCGGCGCTTTGATCTTCCCAGAGTGGGACGCCGTCGAACGATACGCCCGCGAACACCACATTGACTTCCCGAGAGAAGAGCCGGAAGCGGGGCACCTAGCCATGTCGAAGAACGAGGACATTCGGGCCCTGATCGGCAAGGAGATAAGAGAGAGGGTGTCCCGCGAGAAGGGCATCCGGCCTTGGGAAGAGGTCGTCAAGTTCGCCATCATTCCGCAGGAGTTGCGAATCGGAGCTGAACTCACCGCTACCATCAAACTCAGAAGACACTTCGTAGCGCAGGAGTACGCAAGCCTGATAGAAGACCTCTACCGCTGATTGCATTGTGCGCGAATCGGGATCCTTTGGCACCGAGATTGACTGGGACTCAGTTAACGGACCTGGTCGATACAGAAGCCCTCGTGGAGCAACACGTGTGGCCCGAGGAAAACCCAGGCAGCCGCCGGCCTTTCGTATTCGCTCGACCCTGTGGACCAGGTCGCTGCTCGAGCCTGTACGTGCGCAGGCTTCAGCCCCCTTTGGCCTGCGTAGCGCTGACGTATTCTCGATGCTAGTCAGCCCACCTATGGCATCTGACAACGGCATATCTAGGAGGGACTACTGATACATGGGAAGGCGGTTCAGCTGGCAACTGGTCTTGGGCATGACCCTCATCGCGCTCTCCGCCCTTGTCTACGTAATCCACTATCTGATCTTCAGGGACGTGCACCACATATTGATCTACCTTATCGGGGACATCGCTTTTGTATTCATCGAGGTCCTCATGGTTACTCTGATCATACACGAAGTCCTGAGTCTAAGAGAGAAACGGGCTATCATGGAGAAGCTGAACATGGTCATCGGCGCCTTCTTCAGCGAAGTCGGCACCGCTCTCCTGAAGATCTTCTCCCAGCTCGATCCGGTATCCGCCAGCCTGAGAGAAGGACTGATCCTCAGCGCTCACACATCTGCGAGCGACTTCTCCGCTCTGAAGCAGCGCCTGAATGCCCACCACTACGCGGTCAACACAGAGCCTGACGCGCTGGAGGAACTTCAGGGTCTTCTCGTGGGCAGGCGCGACTTCATGCTCAGACTGCTGGAGAACCCAAACCTCCTGGAACACGAGTCTTTTACCGACACTCTCTGGGCAGTATTCCACCTCACCGACGAACTAGGCCACCGGAGCGACGTACGTCGTCTGCCCAAGGCCGACTACGAGCATCTCGCCGGTGACATGACCAGGGCCTACAAGCTGCTGACCGCTCAATGGCTGGCCTACATGAGACACCTCCGAGACAACTACCCCTATCTCTTCTCGTTGGCCATGCGGACCAATCCGTTCGACCCCACAGCCTCGCCGGAGGTGACGTGACGAGGACGGCGAGCAAGCCCGGTTCGGAGGACATCCATGAAGAGACTGTATCGCTCACGGACAGACAGAAAGGT
>Ga0307380_10000165_pt1 | contig 112029 bp, 98 predicted proteins | sample UN3MG_FD_202239 | JGI IMG/M metagenome (GOLD analysis project Ga0307380, IMG submission 202239) | Soil microbial communities from Risofladan, Vaasa, Finland - UN-3 | ecosystem: Environmental > Terrestrial > Soil > Coastal area > Acid sulfate soil | place: Finland: Risofladan, Vaasa | collected...
TTTATCAAGTCAAACTTCCTTTGCCAGTTTTTCTTGCAGATAAATTAGTCAAAGAAAAGATCGGTGGTTAAAATTTAACCTTAATGATTTTCTGCTTGAAATTCAATATTTCTATTATTTAATAAGCTAAACTTATTTCTAATATTTACTTTCTATTTAGCAAGATTATAATCGAACAACACCCTATTATTAATCATTTACTATTATTAGTTGATTTTATGATGCAAGAACGTTTAATTAAGAAAATTATTGAAAGTCGTCAAACTTCAGATGGTGCAGGAGTAAAGTTAAAACGAGTATTTGGTTTTAATGAGGTTCCTCTTTTTGATCCCTTCCTTCTACTCGATTTCTTTGGTTCTGATAATCCAAATGATTATTTAGCTGGTTTCCCTTGGCACCCCCATAGAGGTATTGAAACTATTACTTACATGCTCGATGGTGAAGTCCAACATGAGGATAGTCTTGGTAATAGTGGTATTATAGGAAAAAGTGATTGCCAGTGGATGACAGCTGGGTCTGGTATTATTCATCAAGAGATGCCTAAAAACACTAATGGTTCAATGCGTGGTTTTCAACTTTGGGCGAATCTTCCTGGTAAGGATAAAATGATGCAACCAAGATATAGAGATATTTTGAAAAATCAAATCCCTGAAATTTGTTACCGCGATAAGGTTACTATTAAAATTATTAGTGGAGAAGTAAATGGTGTTAAAGGACCAGTACAAGATATTGTTACACAACCTGAATATCTTGATATTATGATACAATCTCATGGTGAATTCACTCATAAAGTAGAAAAAGATCATACGGTCTTTGCATTTGTTTATCAAGGAAAAGGATATTTTGATTCAAAACAAAAAGAACCTATTTCTGAAGGACAATGTGTTTTATACAAAAATGGTGATGAAGTAAAAATCCATACATTAGATGATTCTGTTCGTTTCCTTCTTATCTCGGGCAAACCAATAGGTGAACCTGTTGCTTGGTATGGACCAATTGTTATGAACACAGAACGCGAATTAGAGCTAGCATTCCAAGAATATAGAAATGGCACTTTTATTAAACACAAGCAACAAAAAGAAAAAGATGAAAATGATTCGCACTAGCGAATCAGATTTTTTTATTCAGAGATTTTATTTATTTCTCGATTCAGCTATTTTTTGGAAACCCATAGCATTTGCTAATACTGGATCTTTTGGTACAATAACTTCACTTGGTGAATGTACTATATTATGCTCTGTTAATTTGTTCTTCATAACTTCACCAAATACTTGAGCCCCACCACCGGTGAGGATAACACGTTCGATCCATGCATCGGGTGGAAGTGATCCTAAGAGAGTAGTTAATTCATCGACCACCATATCTGAAATTGTTCCTACATAGTATTTGATGGTATCAGAGATATCATATTGTTCTCCAGCAATCATAACACTTTGTCTACCTACTTCTATAGCTTTTATCAGTTCGAAAGCTCGCAGTATTTTTCCTGTTTGTTGATTTAAGTTACTAGCTATTCTATCAGCTAATGTTGTTATTGATTCTTGCACACTCCCACTTGCTGTTCTCATTAATCTTCCTTCATAGACTGTTAGAATATTTGTTGCTCCTGCACCGATATCAACAACTACTGCATCAACTGCACGATTTTCTCCTGATTGTTTGAGTATCTCATAATATGAACCATAACATACAGGCATTACTAAACACTGGTCGATCTTGAGTCGTATTTGTTTTTCTTCACCAGTAGCATCATTTGCTACATTAATGGTCATTGCACCTTTTAAACCGGAACTTAAAGTTGTCATCTCTTCTTGTGGGCTTGCAACGGGAACTCCCGTGGCAATCGTTAAATTAGCGTAATCAGATTCAACAAAAATTGACATTGCTGCTTTTATGGCTGTAATCGCGTCCTTTAAGCTTTTCATTTTACCATGTTCAGCTAAAGGTCGTTTAATTTCACTTTGTAATCTTGCAAGTTCTCCTATGAAATATTTCCTCCCATCATCGTTTTGCAGAACGAGGTTATTTATCCATGATTGATCTGTTCCTAATCCTTTCCATCCAGGATTTGGATCACCTACAAGGCTGGGGATTTTGATTGTGTTTTCCCCTCCAGGTCCAACTAATTTAGTTAAGCTTGTGCCTAAATCTATACCAATAGCGATGGTTTCCTCTTTTTTAGACAAAGTATTCACCCTACTATAGTTTATAGTGCTTTTTTAACTATTAAAACAGCTAATTAAATACTTTAATAATAGTGCATTCTATTATAAAAAGAAGCTATTCTGGTAATGATTCTGATCTTCTTCGTCTTCTAACTCTTTTCTTATCCATTTCTTTTGTTTCCGAAATGGAATGAATAGCAGGACCATTTTCCGCTTTTTGCATCCTTTGTGCTACTCGTTTTTGAATGAATTGAACAATTAATCCAATAAGTAAAAATGTCACTGCGAGAGGAGCAAGCACTAACATGATCATTTCTGGTTGTCCAGCTTCCACACTATTAATAATTGAATCAGGCATATGTAGAAATTGCAAAATTGGTTGAGGATTCAAAGCAAGCCATGATAAAATAAACAACGTACCAATTCTGAAAATAGTTCCTGTCGAAATTATAAATATTAATCTCGATATTGAAGGAGTATTAGCTGAGGCTGATAGTGACATTGATAAGAATGGATCATCTTCTTCAAGATTCAAATAGAAATTCTTAAGTCTATTATTCATTTTATCCCAATCTTCATCAGCAGATATCTTGAACAACTTCTTACCTACTAATCCCTTCACTCTCGAGAATGCTGTAGTTACTTTCAGCATTGCAGCTGATGTTGCTTTCCCTTTTACTTTGATATGACCATTTTCTTCTTCATCATCAAGAACGCGCTTAAACTCTTGAACAATAGGCATTTTGAAATTCTTTAATCGATTAATATTACTCGAGATTCTACGATGTCTTTGAATGTTTGGTCCAATTACATTGTAAATATAACTTGCTTGAAAACTTAATTCCAGAAAGAAATAAATCATAAAGGCTGTTATAACTAATTTTGAGAAAATCATTTCTATAATATTTCCACTACTGAAGTCTAGTTCGATTAATAATTTTCCATTTAAAGAAGCTAATCCTAAAACGATATTCATAGCAAAAAATGATGTAGCTGATAATGCAGGATTACATTCTCTTAAGAAACCTAATCCTGCAATTAATGCAATGATTATAGTGATTATTATAAAGAAAGCATAAAAAGCATCCACAATATTTTGGTCTGTAGGTATCTGTAGTGGATTCAATATCCAATCTTGTATTGGTATACCTAATACTGTATCACTCCCACCAAAAATAGCTGAATGTATTGCTGCCATTAGGGCTACTGCCCCAGCATCATCATAACCTAATAAAAGAGTTATACCATATCCTAACAGAAGGAAAAATAATTCAAATACAAAAACAATAAATTTCAATCCAAACCAAAATGATTGGAAATTCCATACTACTGGATCAATTGAGCTTATAACTAAAGCAAATCCACTGATAAATACTATAGCAGCAAATATTCTATTTATGTTTAGAAGATTTCGCATTCTTCGTACTTTAGTTCCTTCGACTCTTAATACATCTGTTTCAGACAAGACCAATACCTCTTCTTTTAGCTTCTATATATTCATTAATAATTGAGACAAGGAAATCATCTGGACCTACTGAGATTACTCCTGCACGGTAGCGTTGTATATCTCTGCTTAATTTTCTTCTAATTTCATAATATTCTTCAGCTATTGCTTCACCCAATGCTTTTTCAGTAACACCTAATCGTGTATTCTGTATCTCAAAAAATGGGCCAAATGGTGAAACGATTATTACATCATAACCAGCAGCTGATGCTTTTCGTATTCCATCTAGTATATCTTTTCTTTTTCCTTCCAAATCTGAGATAATCAGTAATAATCCCCTACCTCTGGTTCTCATGATCAATTCTTGCACAGCATTTGTTAAATTAGAAGGTCCTTTAGGTTCTACATAGGCTAAATCTTCTATTATTTTATTAAAGTGGCTAACTCCTTGGCCTGGCTTTGTGAAGGTATTAACACGATTATTATAAGTCGCCAAGCCGATTATATCTTTTCGTTCTTGCGCCATATGACTTAATAGAACAACTGCTCGTATACTAAATTCTAATTTAGTATTTCTAATCAATCCTTGTTCCATACTTTGAGAAGTGTCAAGAAGAATCATTACTCGAATATTCTTTTCAGTCTCGAATTCTCGTATCTGTAATTTATTAGTTCTACTAAATGCTTTCCAATCAATATATCTAAAGGCATCCTCTGGGAAATAATCCCTGATACCCCAGAATTCCATACCAGTTCCTTTTAATTTTGTTTTGTGGATTCCAAACATCCTACCTAATTGTCTTTTAGCCCCAAGCGTTTTCAATTTCTTGATATCTTCATATGAAGGATAAACTAGTACTTCATCAAAATCTTCCTTAATCTTTTCTTCTTCATAAAAACCTAAGCGATCATGTATGATAACTTTTGTTGGACCAATTTTATATAATCCTCTCACAGGTGTTCTTACAATATAGGAGAACTCAACTTTTGCTCCCGCACCAATTCGAGTATAAAGATAATTTTCACCTAAAACCAGATCCATGGTTTCGGGGTATGCATCATAGATTTCAAGATGATCAATGGCGTTTGGTCCTTTATTATGTACAAATATTCGAACATAAATATAATCGCCTGCAAAAGATTTTTTCTTATCAAGAATTCTTTCAACTGTTATTCCTTCAGTATTTGCTTGGATTCGAAATATTGGATATCCAAAGGTTGTTCCTATAACCATTAATATACCTATTAAAAGGAAATATAAAACGATAATATCGGAGACACTATAGAGCAACTCCTGTTGGAGAATTAAAACAATAACGTCAAAAACAGGTACGATCCCTTCTAAGGCTAAACCTATGGATATCATAAACAATCCTCCGAAAAGGATAAACGAACCCCGTTTTGAAATCATTGTATCAGCTCTTTAGATGTTCTTTTTATCGCGTTTCTCTAATTGGGATATCCCGAATAATATCTTTGACAATTGATTGTGAAGATATACCTTCCAAATCAGCTTCAGGTTTCAAGATAAGTCTATGATATACCGCATCGATAGCTACACGTTTCACATCATCTGGTACAACATAATCTCGACCACAAATAGCAGCATAAGCTTTAGATGCATTCAACATAGCAATGCTTGCTCTTGGACTCCCACCTAGAAGTAATCTAGGATCGGTTCGAGTTTTAATTGTTATATCACGAATAAATTCTATAATGCCTTGATCAACGAAAATTTGATCACGGACAATTTTCTGTAAGTGAATTATTGTTTCTGGTGTGGTTATTTCATTTATCTGCTTGTTTTCTGGTTGATGTTTTAATTTGATAATTCGTTCTTCCTCTGCAGGATTAGGTAACCCAACAACAGATTTCATTAAGAATCTATCAACTTGTGCTTCAGGTAAAGGATACGTTCCTTCTTGTTCAATTGGGTTCTGTGTTGCAATTACTATAAATGGTGATGTCAACTCATAGGTATTACCCTCAATTGATACTTGTCTTTCAGCCATAGCTTCTAAAAGAGCACTTTGAGTTTTTGGTGGAGCTCTGTTAATTTCATCTGCTAGTAGAATATTTGTAAAAATAGGTCCTCGTCGTAATTTAAATGTTCCAGATCTTTGATCAAAAACATTTGTACCAAGCACATCGGATGGGAGTAGATCAGGTGTGAATTGTATACGTTTATATTTACAACCCAGTGTTGCAGCGAAAAGTTTTGCTAAAGTAGTTTTAGCTATTCCTGGTACACCTTCTAAAAGGATGTGACCATCACACAATAGACTAATAACTAAATTTTGAACGGTATTTTTCATACCGATTATATGTTTTGATAATTCATCTGCGATACTTTTCGCTATTCTTTCCACATCTGAGACATCTACAAGTTCTCTTCCTTGTGCAACTTTCTCAGGTGGAGGTGGTGGTGGAACAAATTCTGCCATTTTTTTTTCATACCCCGAATTTTGTTTTTTTTATTTTATAGTGTTTTTTTTAATTTCACACATTAGGTCGTGTGACGATATCTTCGATATTCTTAATCTCAAAAACTAAACGAGTAAATTCTTCTTCAGTTAATTTCCTGTTTTTCTGAATTATTAACTCGATACGTTTGAGAGTTGTATCGATTTCTTTTATATTAAATTCAGATGGATAATTTGCTTCTAATAATCCAATAATTGAGTCAGAATTTAGATCTTCAGTTATCATAAATTTCTTCTGAATTTGGCGTATAAGTCTCTTATAGAGAAGCTTTATCGCAATCTCAAATTGCTGGTAGTTCATATACCAAGTCATCTTTGCAGCGAAAAATGAACGCGAACGTTGTTGTTTTACTTTAGTCATAAGTAATGGTGATGGACCTTTTCGTTTTGGAAATCTTCTCTTAAGCATTAAAAACATAATCAATGGAAACATTGGAGCTAAAAGTGGAAACATAGTAAAAGAATCTACATATCGTAAATAGATTCTTACATAACTAAAAGGATCAAATATACTTAACAACGCTCTTCCCCCTGATGCTAAGGATAAATGAGACTCATCATAATAGACTATTCTTGTATTATTAACGTCTAACCAGTTAAATAATCTACTAGCTAGTAATCCATTATCAAATGAAGATAGATCCATTAATTCATTAATAAAAATACTTGGATCAGAACAGATCAAAATATTACCGACACCAATAACCCCTAATGGTATAGGAAACATTACTGAAAATTCTACTCCAGACCACTCTCCATCATTAACTCTTGCATCGCCATTTCTAATAGATGCCATATCTGTTTCAAGCCAGCTTTCTACTGTTGTTGTGGCTATTCCTGAAGGAATAGGAACACCTTGGTAATTAAAACCTGCAACCCATTGTTTTTCTCCTGTAGTAGCATCATAACCTAGAAAAGATATAGAGGATGGATAACTAGTTACCACTTGGCTGATACCATTCATAGAAGGACCACCAGGAAAATTATAGAATTTCTTAAGGATGGGCATTACCGGATGATAATAACAAGAATCACGATCCATCAAAACTGATTGATTGATTTTAATACCTGCTAATGGTGCACTTGAGAAACCAACTGCTGAAAGATTAATATTATCCAAGAAGGGAGCTAAAACCATATTTACTATACCAAGTATATCATTAGCTCTACCAAAATCGTCAGCTATTAATACACTTCCTCCTCGAAGGATAAAATAGGCTAAAGCAGCTGTTTCAGTTGGATCAAAGAATCTAGTTGGACCTATTAGTGCAACTGTCCCAACTGTTTCCAACCTCGTTAGAGTATTTAAAGTTGAAACTATTGGTTGAAATTCAAACCCTTCACTTTCCAAGTTATTTTTTAATGTGCTGGTACCATCCCAGTCATTATTATAGATGGAAAATTGTCTTGAACCTTCTTGACCGATTCTTGTTACTGAGAGAATAATTGGCAAACAAAAGATAATAAAAATAACAGCTAACATGAAGTTATTTCTTTCAATTTTATTTGATCCTTTTTTATCTTTGTTATTTGCCATTATTTTTGACCTCTGAAGTTAGGTTATCTTTGATTCTTTTTTCAAAGCAAGTTGAATATTTTCTAATGCTTGGATGGCTTGAGCAAATGAATTTTTACTTATTTTATGATCGCTATATCTTGACTCTTCAAAACGCATTACCAACATAGTGACATCTCTAACTGGTACGCGATTAGTTGAAGCAACTAAACGTGCAAGCTCTCGAGGTGATTGTGATCGAGTATTAAGGATTCTAAGATCTTGCATACAGATTAGTTCAAAAGCTTGATAACAAAGTATCACTGCTCGTTGATAGTCTTTTGCCGTGTCAGCTTCTGCTATTAGTTTAATAATGGTTTGTAAATCCAAAATTTCACCACTAGCTCCTACTGATATTTGTTGTTTGGATTTTCTATATCTTCCAAAAGCATAGACTATTGATATTATTATTATTAATGAAACCATAGATATTAGGATTCCAATTGCAATTTGACTTGACAAATTAAAACCTCCAGGTGGTGTTGATGATGATGTAATTGGTTGTTCAGAAACAACTAATGTAAAACCAAAATTAAATGTTGGATTATCAGTAAATTCAATGATGACAGCATAACTTCCATTTTGTAAAATCAATCCAATATTTTGGATTGAAATTACTAGATTACCATTGCTATTTACAGCTCTTGAATATGAATAAATAGATATAATTATTGTTACATTTCGAAGGCCTAGAGCTCGCCCAAAATTATCTGTTATATTTAAATTAAAAATGAAATTTGTCGTATTATAAATAGGATTTCCACCTAATGATGATATTGTAGAACCATTAACCACGGATGTTTGATCCAAATTTACAGAAAATAGAACACTGGTAAATACATCTATTTTGAAACTGGTATTCCAACTTGTATAATATTGAATACTATCTGTCCATATTCTTATTGTTTCATTATTACTATTTGGATCAATGGTAAGCGGTATTTGAATATAAAATGAATAATAACCTGTTCCTGAAGTGGTTGTATTTAAAGGTGCACCATAGCTTCCTATTTGGGTAAAGATCGTTATACTGGTTAAAGGAACTGAACTAAATAAATCCCTTAATGTTCCATTTACATGGATTGTTTCTCCAGCTAGAAGAAAAGGAGTAGTAGCATTTACAAATATACCATTAGCTTTAGGGATTGTAGAAGTAGAATTTCCAACAATTGTAATATTTTCTAATTCACTGATAGCAATTATTGATTGGCCTATATCAACTACAATGTTTAGATAATGATCACCAACAACAATTAAAGTGGGAGTTATCTGGAATAAAACACTAAAATCTCCTGAATTTTCCGTAGTAACAGAAGCCACTTCTGTTGAATTATCTACTTTAACAATTAAGTCAACACCATAACCATAGGGATCACCATTTGAATCGGTCAATACACCAGTAATATTCATTTGGGTACTCCCACGTAAAACCTCAGGATATTGCCCTGGAATTACAGAAATAGGTTCCTCAATATTAAAAGTTACACCAGCACCACTAAAAACGTTTACAGTATATGTTTTATTACACCAATCAGCAACTGTTGACCCCAATGAGGATTCTGTGGTGATACTTCCCACAACATAAGGTATATTTAATGCTGAAACATTATATGAAATTTTCAATATATGATTACCAAGGGTTGTTCCACTGGGGACATCTAAGTAACCACCAGTAATACTACTAACAAAAGGTAGAGAACTGGTTGTATTACCTAACCACTCAACTGCTATTGAATGTCCATTTGCAGCGCTAAAAGATGTTCCATTATCAAAACGGATTGCTGCTCCATAAAGAAATGACTTTCCTTCTCTTACAACAGAGGGATCAACTGTAAGGAAATCTAGTTTAGTGGTAGCATAACATTCTATTGTTTTTTGTATATCTTGTCTTATATCTTCTATTTTACCATAAAGTGGATTACCAGCCCAAACTGTATGCACAGTTATGAGACCAAAAGGTTTTGTCCGACTTGTGTCTATACAATTAATTGAAAAATTACCATTACTATTAGTTTGTCCACTACTAATTGCATATAAATTTTTATAGGCAGTAGGATTTACAGCATAATCATCCCAATCAAAAACATTCCAGAAAATTATTATTTCCTCATTAGGAATTGGTTGCGGTGTTCCTGTGATATTATCATAAAGCTGCCCTTTGACAGTGAAAGATTGTCCTCTTAATATTGTGGTAGGGGTCAAAGTAGCATCCTTAGGCTCATAATGATCATCATTTATAGGAGGATTAGCTTTTACTTTTGGTTCGTCTATTATTATTTCAGATGTAATAACAATAATAGATCTAGATTCCTGAAAATCAATATTAGGTTCAAAATTAACACTTGGAGTAATTTGTTTATTATTTATTGATATGGGTAAAACTAACAAAATTAACATTAAAAACGACAATATGCTAATCAACTTTCCAATAGGAAATTTACGTGCTGCAGTCAGTTTTTACGCCACCTATAATATTCAACTAATATAAATAGTATTTATGTAACAATCAGTTTTTTATTTCTATCTTTAATGGAATCTTATCTTATTTATAAATTATCAAATCTGCATGTTTGTATTATTCAGTATTGAAAAAGAACCTAAATAAACAATTCCCTTTAAATTTTCTGCCTTAAAGTAATGAATAGAGAAATTGCTTGAATTAAACCAGCTAGATGGTCGGGCTAAACACCAAAAAATGCCTTGGGTTTAGGATCCGACCATCCATATACACAATAACACTAAACGGTTTGGCATTCTAGGACTCATCTAAATTTTGTTATTGTGTTCCTGGCTCTTAACGTTCCATCTTAAACGAGCACCATTCTCTTCTCTCGGGCAATGAAGAAGATTTCTCAAGTTTCTTTGGTGGCTCTATAAGCGCTTAACCCGCTGATTTAAAGCGCCTATCCAAAGGCGGTGAGTGTACTCTTCGATGGACACGAGAAGCGTGATTATTTATATTTTTAGATTTTTTTCTTCTCAAAAAGTATTATTGACTTTCTCTTTTAAAAAGTTTTTTTAATAGACTTCTAATAGTTTTACCTTCCTTTTCAAGAATAATTTAAGACATACACGCAAATGTAACACAGTTACAAATATTTATATACTCATTGGTGTAAGTAAAGTATAGAAAAGTGTAATAACTTAACAAAAGTGATGTGAAAAATGACAGATAAGAAATCAAAAATCAAGGAACAAATAAAGAAAGAATTTGATGAGACTCGTGTTAAAATGGCTTTAATAGCAGGTCTCAGAAGTTAAAAATCAAACTGAGGTAGATAACATGTCAAATAGAGATAAAAGAAAAAGAGAAATCGAAAAAGAAATAATGCGTCTTCAAAGAAAATTGGATGATATTGAAGATGATGATGATGAACTCGATGAGAATAGAGTACGAATTATTAACGTGAAAGATGATGATGATGAAGTCAAATTCGCTCAACCACTTCCACCATTACCACCAAAACTACCAGCTGCACCTATGCCTCCAATGCCTCCACATAGAATCGTAGTTAGACCCAACGTGAAACTTTCAGATGCAGATAGAGAACGAATACAACAAGAAAAAGAGCGTATTAGACAGGAACGTGAAAGAGTTACCCAAGAAGTTCGTAGTTTACGAGAAGATCTCTTTAAGAAAAAAAGAGATATCGATAATGAACGTGAGGATCTTCGTGAAAAAGAACGAAAACTTAGAGAAAGAGAACGTGTTTTACGAGAGAAAAGATATGAAAGTAGCTATTCTTTCGATGTTGATTTGGATGAAGATATCGAAGGAATTACCTCTGATCTAGAAGTAAGACTAGGTGAATATACTCGTTCAATACTTTCATCTGTAGCTGATAGTCTTAAATCATCCATGGGCATTGCAATCAATAGTGCAGGTAATATTGGTGATGAACTAAAAAACGTCGGAAAAGATCTTGGTAAAATAGGCAAAGAAATAGGTGATAAAATTTCTAAAGAAGTTCATAGCACCTTTGGAACTTCGTCTATACCAAATGATCAGCTTGAGGAATTTTATGAGATAGGAGCTGCAATTGTCTCTGCTATTGGAGATTCAAACAGACTTAGAATTCTTAAGGAATTAGAAAAAGGACCTATGTATCAGAAAGAACTTAGCGATATAACCAATCTTCGAGGTGGAACATTCAAACATCACATGGATAAACTCATAGAAGATGAAGTGAAATTCGTCACACAAGAAGTTGTTCGTGGTCGTTATTTATTGACAACTCGTGGACGTGAAGCACTTAAACTTGCTGAAATTCAATTTATGCGCTACTTAGAGGAAAAGACTCAAGGTAAAAGCGACGACGATTCTGATGAAGAATTTAATGTTAAAATCAAATAATTGGAGGAATTGTTGTGAAACTTGAGCTAGTAAATGAGCCACTAAAAGTAATTCAATCAACTATTATTGTTGATCTAGAAGATACTATGATCACTATAGGCAAACGTTCTCGAATGTTCCCTGTAGTTGACACTCGGTCCTATGAAACTTTGGGTTTCTATATCATTGGTGAAATCTATCTAGGAGCTGATACAATTGTCAATACCGCCAAAGGAGCTGTAGGTGAAGCTATTGAAAAACTCTCTAGGGAAGCATTTGTAAAATACAGCAATGTTGATTTATCGAATACAAAATCCGATGATATCAATGAAAAAGATTTCAGGAATATCGAGCTCAAAGCTTATCGCAATTTTGAGAGATTACATAAATCAGAATTCACTAGTCATGGGAATTTGATTTTAAATGGTAATCGATTGTCTTGGCCTGATAGATTAGATACTCTTGATTTCTTCACCTATTTGTTCGAACCTGAAGAATTCATACTTATTAAAGATAATGAATCATTGATCGCATTATCCAAGGATGATCGAGAAGTGATTGTTTGTGATAAGAAGAAAAATACTTATGTTGAAGTATCGAAGAAAGATGGAGTTCGCGTTTCTAACAATAATGGTGAAATTATTCGCGCCGGTTCAACCAACGGATTAACTATAAATGGAAAAAATCTGAATGAGATCATTTCAGGAGCATTGCGTCCCATTCAGAATATGTTTTCCGGAAGAAAATTTTAGAAAAAGGCTTTTAGTCAGCCTTTTTCTTTTTTTTTAAAAATTTTATCAGAACAAATTATTCTTCATCAGATTTATTGATTGATTTAACTTTCAATTCTTTAGTTTCTTTCTTTAAAGAAGTTATTTGTTTTTTTAAAGAGGCAATTTCTTTGTTATTACTATCGATTATTTCTTGCATTGTTTGTATCTCATTATGTAAAGAATTCACTTTCTCTTCTAAAGCTAAATAGTCATCTTTTGTGCTACTTGCTGGTGATGTTGGAGTAATATCCAATGACATATCACGACTTGGTAATAATCTTGGTTCGCGTAGGTGGATTTTTCCAATGGTTTCAGATGTTGCATCATACCTAGGTTTTTCTCCAGGCGTATATTCAATCATCGATTTCTTGCCAGCGTGTTCTTCTTTCTGTGCTATCATCTCTTGAACACTAACTGTTGGAGTTACATAATGCTTTTCTTCTGTTTCCTTCACGAATACTTGACCATCTTTCGGTATTTGTTCTATTAATTCAGTTACTACTCTATTAATAATAACAGGTGATAGGTAAATATCTTCTTTCGTCAACAGGTATCGTAAACCATTTTCTACTTCTTCAGGCAAATCAGAAAGAGTTGTTCCTTTGAGAATACTCAATTGTTTAGATAGAAATGGTTGTGTGCCTCTACATAGGTGTACTGCATAATATTTTCCTTCTTCACCAAATTTTAAGGAAAATGTTGTTCCAGGAATTTTAGCTAAAGCTTCCTCACTCACTTTAATCCATCCTTATTATTGCTATAACTTAGAGTTACTAGTATAAATTCATTTATCTTGAGACAATTGACAAAAAAGTATTATTTGTAAATGTAATTGATAATCTAATACTTTTGGTGAATGTATTATGATTGATCAGAAAAACCTTGGTTCAAATGATTTATTTGAAATTATAAATAATAGGCGATCCATTAGAAAATTCTTGGGAAAAGATATTTCTGAAGATGTTATCGGAAAAATCCTCTATGCAGGCATCCGGGCTCCATTTGCTTATCAAGCAACTAGCATTGTTTATACTTCTGATAAAGAAAAAATGGAAAAACTAAAACGATTAGGTATATATCCTTCAACCAAACTCTTTATGATTTTCCTTATTGATTTTAATAGACTTGAAAAAATCGTTCAACAAAAAGGTTATACCTATAATTTTGATGATGGTATGTTATTATGGTTAGGAATACAAGATGCTTCGTTAGTGGCAGAAAATCTCATTCTTGCTGCTGAAGCTTGTGGTATAGGATCTGTTTTACTTGGGAATGCTCCTTTACACACTGAATTAATAGCTAAGGTTTTCAAACTACCTAAAAAGGTCATACCAGTTGTAGGTTTATGTTTAGGCTATCCCGATCCAAAGCATCTAATGGATGTTCGTCCAAGATTCCCTCTACAACGTTGTACATTTAAGGATGAATATACAGATTATTCAGAATCAGATATCCTAGAATGCATGAAAGCAATGGATGAAGGCTATATTACACAGGGTTATTACATTAAACTTAATGCTAAGATACCATTGTATCAAAAGGAGGACAAAATAGACATGGATAAATATTCTTGGTCTGAACACATTAGTCGGAAAATAACCCAAGGTATTTGGTCAGACAAGTCGTTATTAGACATAATAAGAGAGCAGGGATTCAATCTTAAGTGAGAATTCCTTCTTTCTCTTTCGCATAAGCACACTTAGTATGTAAAAAGCAAGATAAGCAGAGAGGGGTTCTTTTTAGACATAAGCTCTTAGCATGCTTTACTAAAAGGGCATGAAATTCATTATATAATTTAACTTCTTTTGGTAAGTTTTCTTGATAAAATATTTTCCAATAATGTTTGTTAGTTGATAGACCCATTCCTATTCTATTACTTATTCTAATTGTATAAGCATCAATTATGAATTCAGGCTTTTGTAAAAGATATAATAAAATTGAATCAGCTGTTTCATCGCTAATTCCCTTTATCTCTAATAATTCATTTCGCGATGGGTTGGGATTCTTTATCCATAATTCACTCAAGTTTTTCAAATATTTGGCTTTTAGATTATAGAATCCTGCAGGATTTATTTGTTCTTTAAGAAAAACCAAATTACTTTTTACGATTTTATGAGGATCTAATAAATCTGTTTTTCGTAGATTCTCTATAGCTTTTTCCACATTTTTCCAAGAGGTATTCTGAGTTAAAATTGCTCCTATTGCTATTTCAAAACCTTCACCAGGCCACCAGTTTTGAGAACCGTAATGGATAAATAATTTATCATATAATTCAACAGGATTCATTTGTGTAAACCAATTTTTTCTAAATAAGAATGTAATTACCTTCTTTTAAAAGGCAAAATTAATTAAAAAAGTGTACTATATATTAATACAATTCAATATGAATCAGTTTAATCTAGCTTGGGAGGCAGTTATGAAGTGGATACAAATGAAATTATTAGAGTGAATGAAAAAGGGGAAGTATATATTCCTCAAAATATTAGAGATTTGGTTGGTATTGTTGAGGGAATGCATGTCATAGTACGAGCAGATGTTGAAAGAAGAGTAATTCAGATAACCCCTTTTACAGCTGATGAGGTAGATTTGGTAGAGTTTAAAATTACTTTAGGAGATATTCCTGGAGCATTAGCTAAATGTGCAACTTTTCTTGGAAATTATAATATTAACCTTGTTGCTAGCGAAGCAAGAACTATACAGAAAGGTGAATTGGCTGAATGGATTGTGGTTGCAGATATTTCCAAATGTAAATGTAATATTCGCGATCTTTGCAAACAGTTTGTTGCTGAGGGATATGCAAAAAATGCTATATGTAGGAGTTTCCACTAATTACATTATTCTTTCTTCGTCTGAACCTCTTCCTCTGGTTCATTTGATATAGGTTCTAAAAGTAATTCTTTTTTCTTAGTTTTTCTAGTATTATAGATCAGAGCAGATCCCACAATAATTGCTACTCCTGAAAGAATTAAACCAAATATTTGTTCAATTAATAACGCAGTCTCATTTGATTGCCCAAAATGATAAAAAAATGAAATAACAACAAATGGTAAAATAGCTATTCCCAATATTAGAAGTAAAAATCCAAATAACCTGAATATTGAATTTGATAATTCCTGGGCTCGCTTTTTATAAATTTCTGGAGATTCACCAAATTCATCTGAAGAATCGATTGTTTTTAGGGATTCTTCATCTGTTTCATCCATAGGAATTTCCTTAAATTCTTCCACAAAATTCACCTATTATATCAAGTATTTTCTAATACATAATATTAACCATATTAAGGTCTATAACAGATATTCTGAGTTTAATAATTCTTTACGTTTGATTGTAATGATATTAGATAAAGTTTTTTTTACATAAAGAATATTTCATCTATAATCAACAGAAACAGAGATAAAATCATGTCAGAAAAAAATATTGGAAATCTTGAACCAAAGATTGTTTGGTCTATTTTTGAGGAAATAACAAATATCCCAAGACCTTCTAAGAAAGAAGATAAAATTCGTACTTGGGTTAAAAATTGGGCAAAACAGAATGGAATTAGCTCTTTAAAAGAGGATGGTGTAGGAAATATATTATTGAGAAAAGAAGCTAGCAATGGGTGTGAAAAATATCCTACTTTAATAATCCAAGCTCATTTAGATATGGTTTGTCAAAAGGAACCTAACTTTACTTTTAATTGCGAAAAAGATCCAATAAATGCATTTGTTGACGGAGAAAAAGTTACTGCAAAAGGTACAACTTTGGGATCTGATAATGGCATTGGTATATCTTATGGATTAGCAGCACTAATTTCAAATAATCTAAAGCATGGACCATTGGAAGTTCTCCTAACTGTAGATGAAGAAACAGGAATGACAGGTGCCTTTGGGCTCAAATCAGGGTTTTTCTCAGGCAATTATCTATTAAATGTTGATAGTGAAATGATTGGAAAAGTTACCATTAGTAGTGCTGGTGGAGGAGGAACAGATATAGTTGTACCTATTACTCTTGAAGAGAAACAGAATTATCGAGGATTCAAATTAGTAATAAGTGGACTTACTGGTGGGCATTCAGGTTTAGATATCGATTTACCACGTTTAAATGCTATTAAAGTAGGAATTGATTCTTTAATGGATATTAAAGATTCTATATTGTTAGTTTCAATGAATGCTGGCTCTGCTCATAATGCTATACCTAGAGATTTTGAATGTGAATTTATTGTTCCAAAAGAACAAGCGAGTAAAGTCTTGAAACACTTGAAACAATGGAAAAAATCTACTTTACTTCTAGCTAAAATCTCAGAACCAAACATCAAAATTGACTTCAAAGAGACAAAAATCGCTCATGCAACAAATACTGAAAAAACTAATTCTGTTTTAAATATCTTGTATGATATAGAACATGGACCGATTACATATAGTAAAGAAATTACTGGTCTAGTACAAACTTCAAGTAATTTAGCTGTTGTAAAGTCAAATGAGAAAAATATACAGATACATGTTAGTACAAGAAGTTTTGTTAACGAAGAGCTAGATACAGTTAGAAATGAAATTAAAGGAATTGGTGAGAAATATAAGGCAAAAGTAACTTTGGATGAAGCTTATCCTGGTTGGATGCCAAATCCCAATTCGCCTTTTGTTAAGATGGTTAAGAAATCTTATGAAGAAGTTCTTGAAAAACCTGTTGCACTTGAAGCAATTCATGCAGGTTTAGAGTGTGGACTATTTGTTGCTTTAAATCCAGAATTGCAAGTAACGTCAATCGGACCGAACATTCATAATGCTCATAGTCCGGATGAATATGTTGAAATAAAAAGTGTCGAAATCATTTGGAATATTGTTAAAAAAGTAATTGAAAATATGTGTAGCCTTTAGTTTTTATTGTACACATTTTTTCTTTATTTTTGCTCTTTTTTATGGCAAAAATCTCCATTTCTACTAAAAAAATATAATACCTTATGTTCTAATAATGATAATTACAAGTTAAATGCAATTTACCGAGGAGAATTTGGTCGCCCATTGGAGGTATGAACCATTCAAAAATATACTGGGATTTATGTCTCTATACTAACACCATTTAATGAGGATTTAGAAATCGATTATGAAACAATTAAAGATCAAATCGATTATGTAATTGAAAAAGGAGTTCATGGAATAGTTGCTTGTGGGGTTAATGGAGAATTTTCAAGTTTAACCATTGAAGAGAGAAAAAAAGTAATAAAAACATCAATTGATGCAGTAAAAGGTCGCACTCCTATTATAGCTGGTGCTTACTCAAATAGCTATAAAGGAACCATAGATCTAATAAAATATGCTGAAGAAAATGGTGCAACAGCATCAATTATTACTAGACCCTATTTCTTTCGAAAACCAGCTGAAGAAGGATTGTATAATTATTTTAGCCGAATTTTTAATGAAATTAAGAAATTTCCTATTTTTCTCTGTAATGTTCCTATTTATACTCCTATGGAATTTAGTACAGAACTTATTGAAAAACTCTTAATGAAATATAAGAACATAGTAGGCATAAAAGATTTGAGTGGTTCAACAGATATCATTTTGAAATATACTGGAACATTTGAAGAATTATCTATTTTGGTAGGGAGTGATAGAATGGTTTACAATGGATTAAATGCTGGATGTGATGGTGCAGTTAGTGCAATTGCTAATATTTTTCCTGAACATCTTTTGAAAATATATGAAACTTATAAAATTGGGGATGTAGATAAAGCTTGGTCAGAACAAGAAGCATTAACAGGTGTGCGTTCTCTTATGCAACGATATCCCTCGCGAGCAGCTCAGAAATTTTTATTTTCAAAAATCACTGGAAGAGAAACTTTTGTTAGACCGCCATTAGTGAATTTAACTGAAGAAGAAAAAGAGACACTCTTAATTGTTTTAGGAGATCATGGGCTTCAATTTAATTCAAAAGTAGTTGCTTAAATTAATATTATGACTAAAAAATTTATATCCTCTTTTTATTATCAATTCTAAAACGTGAAATTGTTTCACAATAGCTAAACAGGAGAATCATCATTGGCACATAAGAAAAAACAGGTGAAAGACTATCGTACAGAACTTGAAAAAATGGCTATACAGCGTTATTTCAATATGACAGATGGATCTCAAGTAAGGGTACTTGATTTTAATTTTTCTCAAAAACCATATGAATATACTATTTTATTAATTCCAGGATTTCTTACTGTATTTCAAAGCTGGCAAAGAGTTATAGAATTACTTACTCGGGAATTCAGAGTGCTTTATTTTGAATCACGCGAAAAAGTTACTTCAAAAGTGCCAAAAAAACTTGAACGTAAAATAACCTTCCCACAGATGGCTTATGATATCAAGGAAGTTGTAGAACAACTTGACTTATCAGATAAAAAATATATTGCTCTTTGTAGCTCTACAGGTGGAAACATTCTTACCCAAGCATTGAGCAATAAATTGATTTCTCCTACAGGAGCAATTATGATAGGACCCGCGATTGAGTTTCACATAAGTGGGTTAGTTACTTTTTTATCGGCAATTACACCAAATTTCATGATTCAAGGAGTGTTTATACCTTTAGTACGAAGGTATATGACTAGAGTGTATATAAATAAAAAAGAGGAACCTGAACAATTAGAAAAATATATTCGAGCATTAGAAGAAGGTAATCTGCGAAAGGCTTTGCCAACTTTTAGACGAATGTATAGATATAAAATATGGGATCAACTACCAAATGTGGTGACAAAAACACTTTTAGTAGGAGCTTCATTAGATAAAATGCATGCTACAGAAGAAACTTTGAAAGCACATAATTTAATGCCTAATTCATTATATATTGATCTTGGTAGCAATAAAGAAACACATTCAGATCCTTTAGTTATTGAATTGAAAAATTTTATAGAAAAATTAGAAAAAAATAGTAATAATATGAAATAATATAGAAAGATGATTAGTATGACAAAAAAAAAGAGAGATATGAGGACTGAATTGGAAAAGCAAGCTGAAATAAAATATTTTGAAATGGCTGATGGTACAAAAGTTCGTGTCTTAGATTTTAATTTAGCTGAGAATCCAAATAAATATACTTTGTTTTTCATTCCAGGTTTTATTACTGTATTTCAAAGCTGGCAAAAAGCTTTGGAAATTTTGACAAAAGAATTTAGAGTCTTTTATTTTGAATCTCGAGAGAAATTTTCCAGCATATTTTCTAGTCGTAAAATAGAACGAAAAACGGATCTTCATAATATGGCTCATGATATTAAAGAGGTTATTGAGCAGTTAGGCCTTGATGATACGGATTATATTACTGTATGTTCTTCAACTGGTGGTACTATTGAGATTGAAGCTCTAAGTGAAGGATGGTTAAAACCAAAAGGTGCTGTAATGGTAGGTCCTACAGTTGAGTATCATATAAAATGGTTCATTTCAGCTGGGGTTTCAGTCTTACCTGAATTTGTAAAATGGCTCGTTATGCCTTTTACAAAATGGGTTTTGAGACGAGCTTATGTTGATAAAGAAGCAGAACCCGAGCAATATGATAAATATGTTCGAGCTCTAGAAGATGGTGTACTTCGAAGAATGCGTAGAACTCTTAGACAAATGAAAGGATACAATTGTTGGGATATGCTTCCAAAGATAAATACTAAATGTTTACTAATTGGTGCTTCAAAAGATAAAATGCATGCATCTGAAGAAACAATTCGAGCAAATGAACTCATACCAAAATCAAGGCATATGGATTTAGATAGTAATAAGGCAGCTCATGAACAACCATTAATTGACGCTATTAAAGAATTCATAATAGAAATTGAAAAAGAAGAAAAGAAATGAGAAAAAGTGTGCTAACGCATCTTTTTCTTTATTTTTTAGAAATCTTCTTCCACAGAAGAAGCTTTTCGAACACCTGTTGCAAACGAAGAAAATTCTGTTATTTTCCATTGACCATTTTTGTTCTTAGCTAAAGGTATTGGTGTTGGAAAATCTTTTCCACCACTTTGAATAATTACATTTGCTTCTTTTTCATCAGAAGTTACTGTAAGGACAAGCATGGTTAATTTTTTCTCATCAAATTTATAATCGTTCTTATAATTTGCTCCAAGGTATGATTTTGCTATATTAGGATCTTCTCGCATATGTTTGAATAAACTTCTATTAGTTGGTCCCAATTTAAGACCAGATGGTGAGAAATCTGCCTTCTCGTTATGTTTCTTCGACAAGACTACAGTTGCCATTGCATCACCGATATCAACATCTTTTACACTATAGTTATAAGCAGCGATTGCAAAATAGAAAACTGATTGAGCGGGGTCACCAGCATTCTTTTCCCATGCATCATTGAATTTTTTGAAGTCAGTTATTATTGAACCTGTTATCGTTTTTGATTTTGTCATCTTTGCACTTCTCATTGCAGATGTTCTTACACCTTCGTATGATTTATCAACTACCCCATCAACAGATTCATCAATTTCACTTTGAACCTTATAAGTTGCTTTGTCTACCTGTCTATCTACTTGACGATCTACTTCGTCATCGACGGCATTACTGACGCCTCTTTTGACTGCTCTTTTAATTTTATCGAACATTTTAATCACATTATAGGTTTCTCTATTAGGAATTTCTTTTCACTAATATAAACTATATATTGTGAAAATATCATTAATAGAATATTACTTTTTTGTTCAAGAATTCTAAAAAATAATAATTATGTTTGTTTTGCTAATGCGTCATACAAACCTTTATCGTTTAACGCTGGATATAATTGTTTGTAAATCTCGAAGTAATTATCATATATTAAACTATTATTTTTTATTGGATTTCTTTGTTCATCAATAATTACCATCTGTTTTGCAGCATCTTCAATATTCTTGTATAATCCTGAACCTACACCAGCTAAAATTGCTGCTCCTAAGGCAGTAGCTTCTTCTACTTTCCCTTTGATTACTGGCAAATTACATATGTCTGCTTCAATTTGATTCCAAAATGAATTTCTTGACGCACCGCCTGTTATCCTTAATTCTTTTATCGAAACTCCTAGTTCTTTAAAGACTTGCAAATTATTTCTGATTTCATAACATGTTGCTTCCATAATAGCTCGTATAATATGATTTCTAGTATGTCCCAAACTTAAACCAAAAATTGCTCCTTTAGCATTAGGATTCCAATAAGGTGCACCAGCTCCTACAAAATGTGGTAGAACCATAACTCCTTCAGAACCCGGAGGAATTGTTTCTGCCTGCATGCCTAATAAATCATAGGGATCAAGATGTGTACATGATGCAACACTTTTTTCCGCATAGGAAAAATTATCTCTAAACCATCGTAAAATTGAACCAGTTGTGAAAATACTTGCTTCAAAAACATATTTCCCAGGTATTGCATGACAACTACAAAGAACTCTTTTTTCAGGGTCTCTTTGATTTTTTTCAAGAAAAGCTAATAGAAATGTTCCTGTTCCTGTTGTTGCTTTAACTCTACCGTTTTTCGTTACTCCTACACCAATTGCAGCACATTGTTGGTCTCCTCCTCCAGCAATAACAGGAATACCTTCATGTAAACTCAACTCATTAGCAGCTTGTTTTGACAAACCAGCTATTTTACTTCCTGATGGGAGTGGTTTTGGTAATTTTTCTTTGGGAATTTCAAGGGTATTCAATATTTCATCGGACCAATTGAAGGTATTAATATCAAAAAGCATTGTTCTTGAAGCATTGCTAAAATCAGTTACAAATTCATCTGTTAACTTCATTTGTATAAAATCATGAACTAGCATGAATTTATGCGCAGTATCATATGCTTTTGGCCAATTCTTTTTTATCCAAAGAATTTTCGGAGCAGAAAAGTATGGATCAATTGTTAATCCTGTTAATTGGTATATTTTATCCTTTCCAAGTTTCTCTCTTATTTCATTACATTCTTTTATTGTTCTTCTATCTTGCCAAACAAGGGCATTACTTAATGGTTCTCCCTCATCTGTCACTGGCACAGTTGTTTCTCTTTGATTTGTACAGCTTATACCAGCTATTTGTGATGAATCAATTTTCGATGTTTTAAGTGCCTGTCTCACAGTATTTTTGGTTACATTCCACCAATCGTTTGCGTTTTGTTCTACAAATGCTGGTGATGGATACAAACAAGGATATTCCTCATAGGAAGATGATATTATCTCACCATTCTGATTAAATAGAATCGCTCGACCACCAGTTGTACCCATATCTATACTGAGAAGATATTGTTCATTTCTATCAAGCATCTTTCTTACACCGAATTTCTTTTAATCCTATACTATTTTACTCTAAGATAATAAGAAAATTTCTCATAATTGATTTGTTATTTTTTTGCCACTATTAGAAAATAATGACTTGTGATATCAATATAACCTTTCTCGTGAATTAATAGATGAATGTCTTTTAATTTAGTTTGATATTTCTCTATAGAGAAATCAGGTATTTGCCATGGAATAACCTTCAAATAGAAGATTATTGCACCAATATCAAAGCATCTTGTTTTAGGGAAACATTCCATTTTTTTTATGATTGTGAATCCAGCATCAGTTAGTTCTTTAACAGCATAATCCATATTCCAATGAGCATAATCTAAATCTAACTTTGCTTTTATTAATTGATTCAATTCTAAATCATTCTTTGCGCCTACTTGTTGAGTTATGAAATAACCATTTTTTTTCAGAATGCGTTTTACTTCTTTTACAGAATAAGATTCATGACGATTTATGATTAAATCGAATTTTTCATCTTCAATAGGTAAACTATTTTCATCAGTAAATTCAATCACTTTAACACCTATCGGTTCTAAATTCCTACGAGCTACAGGAATATTGGGTTCATAAGATTCTGTCGCATGAGTGTTTCTCGGCAAAGGTAGAATTGAAAGAAGGAATTCTCCACCACCGGTTCCCATGTCTAACATCGAATCAACTGTACGTACATATGGCAATATTTCACTAGAATAACTCCAAGTAAATGGTTCAGTAACCATACGATCGCGTATGTATGAAAAATCCCAACCTGAAAAGGGATGATTTGTATCATCTACAAATAATTTGAAAATTTGATATTTTGTATGTTCTGCCATAATATTTACTACTCATTTTGATATTTTAACTCTTTTTCAAATTGATTTGTGTTTAAAAATGCGAAAATCGAATACTTTAATAAAGAAAAAGAATGGTCTTTCCGTAACGTTAAAAAAAATAACCGTATCTAAATTATATTATAATGACTTAATGTGAAGGTTAAATGAATTGAAGATATTTTTCGATGAAACTCAAAAAGAACGAGGGAAAATAAATACCAATTATTCAATGCTTCGTGACTCCCTTAGGAGCGAAGGTTTCGAAGTTGAATTGTATAATGATTTTCCTATATCTGAAAAAACATTGAGATGTAATGTATTCGTCTTTGCTTGTCCTGATGGTTCAAAATTAGGTAAAACTGAAATTGATGCTCTTCTAGGTTTTCTTGAAAGAGGAGGTAGCTTGTTGGTTATTGGTAATGCAGGCGGGGATAGAGGATTAAGAACAAATATGAATGAAATCTTGAATCCTTGTGGTATAGAGATGTTATCCGATCAAGTAAAAGATGAAAATAATAATGAATTTAACATGCCTACTCATCCAGTTATAAAAGACATAAAAAGTCATCCAACAACAAGAGGAGTTTCCGAAATAGTTATTGTTGCTGGTGGCACAGTTAGGGGTTCTGCTAATATGAAAGGAATAGCATATACTTCTCCAGTTGCTGAACCTCCCAATGTACCAGTAGTCGTTGCAGGAGAATACAAATCTGGAAGAATAGTTGCTGTTGGGTCCTATCGTTTATTTTCAAATTATGGTGCAGGACTTAATTTGCGAAATAATAGAACTTTCGCATTAAATATCTTCAAATGGTTAGCACATACAGATACTAGTGCAGAATCAGCTCCTTCTGGAATTAGTTCTCAAACAAGTCTTCCTCCGATGCAAAAAGTAACAGCAATGGTACCACCAGAAACTCGACCAATGCAAGGAGCTACTTCAGCTATTCCACCTCGACCACCAACAACTTCTACAAGTCAACAACCAATAACTACTACTCCTATTGCTTCTTCACAACCAAAACCAGTAGCTACTGATAATTCTGTTTTACAGGAAATCGAACGGCTAAGATCTGATATTTCGGAAATGCGTGAAATTATTGCAAGATTATATTCCGATTCTTTAGGATATCTCCAAGAAATGAAAGAAGAAGTTCGATCAATGTTAGATTATATTCGTACAAAAGAAGGATAATCCTTTCTTTCCATTTTTCCTATTTTTTTTATCTTTTTATTCCACAAATTAATTAACTAATAATGTATTTTTAATTCAGAATTATTCATATATCTTTGAGGAGTAATTATGAAATTCTCTACTTTGGCAGAAATTTATGGAAAATTAGATGCAACTTCCAAGAGATTGGAAATGATAGATATTTTAATGGACCTTTTCCAAAAAACATCAGCAGATGATATGCAGATCGTTATTTATCTTACATCAGGTAAGATTGCTGCTGATTATAACGACATAGAACTCGGTTTTGCGGATAAGATGGTAATTAAAGCTATTGCTAAAGCAGTTGGAAAATCAGAAGATGATGTAACTGAATTATTTAAACGAAAAGGCGATTTAGGAGAAGTTGTTCAGGAATTAAAGAGTAATACTGGTCAACAAAATTTGGGAGTTTTCTTTGGTGCGTCAGCGAGTATTAATCAAAGTAATTTGACTGTCCATGAAGTTTGGGAAACGTTAATCAAAATTGCTCAATTAGAAGGAAAAGGATCAAGTTCTAAGAAAATGAATTATCTTATAGGATTATTCTCAAAATCCTCTGCTTTAGAAGCTAAATATATTACCAGGATAATTCTTTCCCAATTAAGGTTAGGAGTGAAAGACCTCACAATAATAGAAGCATTATCACGAAAGTTTGGATCTGGTGATGAAAAATCCAGAGAACTTATAGAACATGCTTATAATGTAACTAGCGATATTGGATTAATTGGTGAAACGCTAGCCAAAAAAGGGCTTTCTGGGATTAAGCAAATTGGTATAACTGTAGGTGTACCAATAAGGATGATGGCTGCACAAAGAATGAGTACCTCTGAAGAAATTCTTGAGAAACTTGGAGGATCATGTGCTTTAGAGTTTAAATATGATGGTGAAAGAGTTCAAGCTCATATCAGTAAACATAAAATTTTATTATATTCTAGAAATCTAAATGAAATCTCATCCATGTATCCTGATGTAATTGAAGCTTTAAAGGGAGCAATAACAACAAACGATGTAATAGTAGAAGGAGAGATTACTGCATGGGATCTTGAAACAGAAAAATTAAAACCATTTCAAATTTTGATGTCAAGAAAAAGAAAATATGAAATAAATGATGCAATTGAGAGAGTTCCTGTTAGAGTTTTTCTTTTTGATATTCTCTATAAAGATGGTATAAGCCTTTTAAATAAATCCTATCCCGAAAGAAGGAAAATCTTGGAATCAATCATTAAAGAAAATAATATCATTGTTCTCTCATCACGAGAAATCGTAAAAGCAACAGATGAATTTGAACGATTTTTTGAGCTTGCAATTGAAAGTGGATGTGAAGGGATTATGGCAAAAGATATACGTGAAAATTCAACATATCAAGCTGGTAATCGTGGCTTTTTATGGATTAAGCATAAATTTGATTACACTTCTTCATTTAATGACAGCTATGATTTTGTTGTTGTAGGAGGATTTTATGGTAAAGGACGAAGAAAAGGTACCATAGGAACCATTCTACTCGCTGCTTTTAATCCAGAAGAGGAACGTTATGAAACCGTATGCAAACTTGGTAGCGGGTTTTCAGATGATGATTTAAACAAGATTACAGAAGATCTTATGAAAATAAAAGTGTTAGAAAAACCGAAAGATGTTTTTTCAAGAATGGATGCAGATATATGGTTCTATCCATCAACGGTTTATGAAATTAGAGGAGCTGATCTCTCAACAAGCCCTATCCATACTTGTGGTATGGATGAAATAAAGAAAGATGTTGGAATAGCTATTAGATTTCCACGTTTTATTAGATTTAGAGATGCTAAAGCACCTGAACAAGCAACCACAACAAAAGAAGTGATTGACGCTTATAAAAAACAACGGTTACTCGCGCATGATGTTTAAAGCGAAACTAATAATAACAAGATTTAGTAACTATTATAAGAGATTTTCATTCCTATAGTTGGTGGATTACAAGTGTCTGATTTAAACAAAGAAATAAATGAACAAGGGGAAGAAACTGAGCCTAAGGGATCTCAAGTTGAGATTAGTGGAACAATTCTTACAGCAGAGGAAATGACCCCTAAGAAAGCATTAAAGCAACTTCGAAGTGTCGTAAACGAATATGAAGATTATGTGACTGTTCAAAGTAGACGAAAAACAGACAAATATTTCCGTGATTTTGTAATCCTTAATCTAACAAAAACAAATGATAAAATTAAGGAAATCCATTCATTGCTAATCGAAAAGCAACAAATGTCTACTTGGGCTTCAGCTGATGCTCTAATTAACGATATAGGATTGTTTTTGCGTGATGTAGTTAAAGGTGATTTTGGTTTCACAACATTTTTTGAAAACCCCAAATTATTAGAAATGGATATATCTCAATTATATTTAGTTGATAATGAGATTCTTTGGTCCTTAGGAATAATTCGTGAACGTACCGAAGCTTTCATGGAAATGTGTAAGTTTAATTACTTTGAAGATATTGATTTGTGGTTTGAAACACTCAATAGAATTCTTGGCAAATTGATTCAATTAAATGAAGATCGAATAAAATTAATTGGTTCATATGAGAGAATATCATATTAAAGATCAAATTACTTCTCTCGATTTATTTTTTATTTTCAACTATTTCGTTCAAACGATTTTGCAAATCAATAATTGAGGTATTTTGAATAGTTATTGTTTTATCTCGAGAAGTTTGCCCACTGGTTAGCTGCACATTAGCTGAAGAGATATTCAGTAATTTAGCTAAAAATTTTACCAATTCTTTATTTGCCTTACCTTTATCGGGAGGAGATTTTAGATAAAATACCAGAGCATCTATATCCGAATCAAATAGTACTTCCTGAGTTTTACTATTAGGCTTTACAGATACGTTTAGAATAACATTATGGTCCTTTTCCTTAGCAAAAGAAAAATTATTCATCTGTAAGTACTTCCGATTTTTTCGTTGGTTCACTTTCACTGGCAAAGTCTAGCATCATTTTGTAAGCTCGTTTGAAAATTTTACTGGCTTCTTTGGGCGAGGTATGATTTGGATTTTCTACTTTTGATGATTTTGATAGAACAAATAAGTGAAGATTCCTTTCTTCAACGGTATGTTGAATTTTAATAATTCTATCTGCATAAGCAATGTCTTTCTTTAATGGTTGCCAATTTTTAGGTTTTTTCATTCGTAAAAAGCAAACAAATGAAGGGAACTTATTACCCATACTTTCATTGATAATTATTTGAGCGGAAAGTGAATCAAAAGAAGGTGGTTGATCAGCAAAGTCAACCATAAAACGAACATTTATTGGGAGCATAACTTCACCTTCAACTCCACTATCCGCTAATTGCTGTAATTGTATAGCTGGAGTGGTAATAAATTCTATTTCTTCTAATTCCTCTTGCTGGGTAAATTGATAATAAAATAGAATTTTCCTTACAACTTCAGGTTCCCAATATTCTATTCTAATAATAAACCACAAGGGAAGAACAAGAAGATAAATATCAATTAAAAATAATGAAGTTGATATGAATAACCGATTAGCAATCACTAGAAACATGACATATAACAATCCCACACCAAAAAGAATTGTAACAAATAACCATCTTCCTTTAGGCTTTTTTAGATCAAACATAGCAGCAATTTTTTTCTGTTTTCGTTCACGATTGTTTAAGAGATTAAAATAATCGGAAAGAACCTTCATTTTTGAATCTACCCAAATTGGTTTTTCTTCTGATAATTTTGGTTCTTCAGAGATTTTCATTCTTTTTGGATAAAGCAATACTACAGCTGCAATAATTAAAAATAATCCAATTAAAAAAGAACCTAATGAAACTTTATTTTGTTCAAAAGGAAATATTCCTCCAATGGGTAACACTATTTGGAAGACGATTCCCATGATTGCCATTAGGAAACCGGTAATAAGTCTAGGGATTACAGGAAATCCTTTGAAAAGCCAAAAATCCTCTTTTTTAATTGTAAGATTTACCATGCTCGTCACCATATTTTGAACTAATTATTATTAATTAGTTTAATATTTATTAGGTTAGGTTTTATTATTGATTTTCGAATCTTCTTCTATTTGATCTTGACTTTTTTTAATTGGATATAATAATATCTTTGATATGAAACTAATACTCCAGAAAATTATTGAAATACCTAATAGTACTGATATGAACCAAAATTGGATATTTGACAAAAAATAAACTAAACCTGAAGTTATAGCACTTGTTAGTAAAACGGTTAATATTTCTAATGTTCGAAGACTGATCATATAGGAAGAAAACCAACCAAATATTAACCAAATAGCTAGTACACTAAAAATAGCATAGTAATTTAACATCACTAACAGAATGCCTATTAGACTACAGATTCCTCCTTGAACTACACCTAGTCCCAATGCTTTTGAAAAGGATTTAAGATTTTCAATCCTTTTTTGTTTTTTACTTTGCTTATCGGAGAAATTCATAATTAGAGAAGGATTTTTTTAACTTAAAAAATTTCAGTAATTTGTTATTAAATGATTTAATAGAAAAAAAACCAAAAAAACTTAATTGTAATAGGTTTTTAGCAAAAAAACTAAAAACAGTAGATGTAGATTAGTAGAACTGATATATAAAACAAATAATTAATATTTGAATTAATTATTTTATACTAAATGGTGGGGTTCATGCTTCCAATTTTACAATCACTAGAATTTTCAAAAATCATTCCTTTGAGTGATAAATCAATTGAAATAATAACTTTTCATGATGGTATTAACAAATTCCTTGCTGAAAATGGTTCCGGAAAGACAACCTTAACTGATCTTGTTGAACATTCTCTTGTTAGAGATGCTCACGCTTTTGCTTGGAATATTTTTTCAAAGAAAAGAGTTGATAGAAATGCTTATGTCAAATCTGAATGGTTTTTTGGAGATGAAGCTAATTCTATAACACATGAGTTTACTGATGCTGGTGCCAGGACTAGAGTTACTTCTGCTAAATTTTCCAACAAGGCACATACACGTGATATGTATTCTGATTATATCTATAATAAAACTAATTTGAGTCTTGAACAAATTCAGAAATTTTTCGAAAGTGTTTATTATAAAAGAGAAAATGACTTGAATCTTTTGGGAACACCAGGCGAAGAAACTTTAATGGATTTCTTTGAACTTCTAAATAAAACCATTCGAATGGAAAGTCCTACTACTATAAAATTACGAAATCAAATTGGTGAAATTAAAAGACAAATTGATTTAAGAAAAAATTATCGGAGAAAAATTGAAACCCAATTAGAAAAAATGGAAATAATTTTCGCTAGTGCAGAAACATCAGCAGATGCTATTGATAATCTTGGTGCACGAAAAGGAACACTTGAGCGCGATAGTGCAAATCTCAAAGACATCATAGATAAAAATCGATCTGAATTAATTAAATTAGAGGAAGATGATCAAGAAATCTTAGACCAACTAGAAAAAAGCCAAGAAACACTTTTGGTTATTAGATCAAAAAGTGATGAGCTAAAATCAAATAATTATGCTCTTCGAACTAATTTAGAGAAATTAGAAAGAGAATTGGATGGATTTAAAGAAATTGGGAATATCAATTATCCAAAAATTAAAAATGATTGGGAGAAAAAACAGAACTGCGAACTTTGTGGTAGCGGTATTTACGAGAATTGGACTGATAGAATTGGTTCCGGTTGTCCTGTTTGTGGTACAGATTGGAAAAATATTCACTCCACTGTTAAAGATGCTGTGTCCAATAGCCATTCACAAATTGAAACTGAAACTCGAGATATTCAAAAGGAAATTGATAAGACCTCGCATGAATTACGAGCTATAGATGAAGATATCTCTAAATATAAAAAAGAAGAGGAGGAAATAACAACAAATCTAAAAAACCTCCGTGATAAATTAGCTTCAAATAATACTCGTAAAAGAGATATTCAAAGAAAAAATGAGGAAACCAATCAGCAGATTCAAAGGATAGGCATGGAAATAGGAAGTTTAACTGCACAAGAAAAAATGGTTAATCAAGATGAAAGTATAGCTTTGCTCAAAGTAAATCTTGAGAAGGTAAATTATGAATTGGATAATTATTCTTTGCAGCTAGATCGTCTTGAGAAAGAATTACCTGAACAAAAAGAATTACAACAAATTCTAAACAACTTCACTCGTTATACTAAAGACATTTTTGGTTATAGTATGTTAGCTGATACAGATACCAGAGTAATAACAATATCCAAAGATGATTCTAATAGAGATTTTGCAGCTATGTCATGGTCTGAAAGATATTTCATAGATGTAGTCTTTAGAATTGCTATATTCAACTTTCTTGTCGAAAATAACATTATGAAAAAAGGTTTGTTAATTCTTGATTCCCCCGAAGCAGCATTAGATTCCTCAAGATTAGAATTATTAGCAAAGATCCTTAATTCTCATAAAAATAAAATAAATTTCATTGTAGCAACAAGAGTGAATCGTTTCTATGAAGCTCTTGAAGGAAAACCTTTAGAAATCCAGAAACAAACACAAACAAGTTTGTTTGATTTTATAGCACATTAGCTATTTGTTAAAAAAATGGAGAATGAATTACTTGGTTAATTGGTTAGAAAAAGAAATTTCGATGTATAGAGAAAATCACCAAAAATCATTAGTATTATGGGAAAAAGCTAAACGATTATTTCCAGCAGGAGTTTCCCACAATATTAGAGATTTCCATATGAGTCCCTTCAAATTAAGTCCACCTTTTATAGAAAGTGGGAAAGATGCTAAACTTTTCGATGTGGATGGAAATACTTACATTGATTTTTGGTTAACCCATGGCGCAGCAATTTTGGGACATGCCCATGAAGCAATTTCTGATGCACTCGCTAAACAGTTACACAAAGGTGTTCATTTTGGTATGGTTAATCAATCAGCCCTGGATTTAGCTGAAAAGATAATTGATGCGACCCCTTGCTTTGAGCAATTAAGATTTTGTTCTACTGGTACTGAAGCAACTATGTACGCTTCTAGACTAGCACGAGCTTATACTAGGAAATCTAAAATAGCTAAAGTAAGAGGAGGGTGGCATGGAGGAAATGATACTTTATTTTACTATGTACAACAAGTAGAAAGTGGTATGGAATCTCAAGGAATGAAAACACAACATGAAGCGGAAATACTCAGTTTCGATTATAATGATATAGATGGTTTTTTGGATTTGATCAAAAATCACAAAGATGAGCTAGCAGCTGTTGTAATGGAACCAATACTTGGTGCTGGAGGAGGAATCCCCCCAAGAGAAGGTTTTCTAGAAACTATAAGAGAAGAAACACAAAAAAATAACATCTTATTAATTTTCGATGAAGTAATTACTGGTTTTCGTTTAAGTTATCACTCTGGTCAAGGATATTTCAATATTATACCTGATATGGCAACTATGGGAAAAATCGTTGGTGGGGGAATGCCCATTGGAGTAGTTGGAGGTAACTATGAAATAATGCAGCAAGCCAACCTTCAAGAGGGAGGAGCAGTTTGGATTGGTGGTGGAACTTTTTCAAGCAATCCTATGAGTATGGTTGCTGGAGTGGCAACATTAGATATACTTGCTAAAAATCAAACGCAATATTATCAAGACTTAAATGCTTCCGGTGATAAAATTAGAAAACAGATTCAAGGTATTATAAATGACTATAATGCTCCGGCATGCGTTACAGGTGTTGGTTCAATTACTTGTATTCATTGGTTCAAAAAACCATTAGCTAAAGTAAGTTCAAGTTCAGACGTGAAATTAAATAGCGATAATGAAAAAGTAAATCAATTCCAATTACTTATGCTTAATAGAAATATCCTTACACGAACTGGATTTGGAACGCTTTCAATTAAACATACACAAGATGATTTTGATAAAACTATGATTGCATTAGATGAAACGATTAAAATGCTTACACAAAAATAAATAAAAAATCGTTATTATGCCAATACTTTAAAAATGAATTGAAAGTCTTCAATAAATAGTTGAGTAAAAATAGTTATCTAAGAGAAGTGCAAAAGAATGAGTGCAAATCAAGATTTAAAAACTGAAAATCTATTGAAAGGTATCAAAGCAATTCTTAAACGAAGAAAATTTAATATTATTAAAGAAGAACGTTTTGAGAATTATATAGATATACAATGTGATAGTGAAACTGAACCAGGGCAAGAAATGTATGCTAGAATAGCTCTTGAGGATAAAATTGGTGTGTCAGTTTTACGAGATTATTTCAAAAAATTAGCCGAAAGAGAAGAAGAAAAAGGCGCTGAAAACGTTAAAGGATTACTTGTTGCTTCAAACAGATTTACCCATTATGCACGAAGAGAAGCAAAAGAAAAGAATATTTGGATAATTACAAGCAAAGACCCTCGATTTGATATTTTTACTCACAACATTGTACCTGAACATATTATATGTCCTGAAGATGAACTTAAGGAATTACTTGATAAATATAGCATTAAAAGAAGACATTTGCCAAAAATATTAGCAAGCGATCCTGCTGTTAAAGCAATCGGAGCTAAACCAGGACAAGTAGTTAAAATTTATCGTCAAAGCGATGTCACTGGGGAAACGATTGCCTACCGCTTAGTTGTAAGACGAAGCTCAGGTTAATTGTTTTCTTTTTTATCTATTTCATTAATTCATGAAAAAACATATAAAAGGAACTCTTTTGAAGTAAAAACTTGAAGAGCAACCATTTAGAAAGGAAATATATATATTAAAATAATATAATTCCAATTATGGTGTACTTCCAAATAAATATGAGGATATTAAAATGCCAACAAAAATTGATTTAACAAAATGTTCTAAGTGTGGAACATGCATAGAAGTTTGCCCAGAAGAAGTTTATGATGAAGCTGATGATGGTGCTCCAGTAAATACTCGACCAGATGATTGCACCGATTGTGGAATTTGTGTCGAAGAATGCCCTGAAGACGCCATTGAGATCAAATAAGCAATTTATCTTTGGCAGATCTCTTTTCTTTTCTTATTTTTTATTTTTTAATTACAATTAGATGAGACTATGAATTGCTGTGAGATGAATTGTTTTAGGAATGCCTTAACCAAAAGTTTTTGATAGGAACAACAAAATAATATGTGCAATTAAAACATTTCAAGTGAGTAAAATGGATTCGCAAGTCATCTTTAACAGTGAAAATACCATAAAACTTTCGGACGATGCACTAGATGATTTGCTAAACCCTATACCAATTGATATTCTTATAGAAAAAATAGCTACAATGAAAGGTTGGAAAACTAAACGACCTCCTTTTGAAAATGATCAAACAAAAAGAGAATATCTTTTGAAGTACATAGGAACCAATTTAACATTAGGAATATTGCGTGAGATCCAAACTTTGAGAGAGCATTGTAACATCAAAGAGTTCAAATGGAATTTTTTTACTTATGATAAAAGTATAGCGCGATTTTATCCCGATAAAATTAAAAAGAAAATTGAAGATTTTATTAAGAATCTTGATTCCTTAGTAAATATCGATTTATTAATTGTTGATGAAGAATCACAAACTTTATTCCTCTTATTAGAACAATGGAAAAAAGAAATTGTTGCTGACACTATATTATCAAAAATCGAGACTAAGGTACCGAAGCATTTTAGAATTTACTTTTCGATTGTTAAAAAATTTATACTCATTCAAGATAGAACTGATCAAGCGACCAAGGAATTTATTAGCGTTTTTGAGAATGCTTTTAATGTAAAAACACAATTATTGAAAGTTAATGCTATGGTAATTCGAGAGTTTGTTAAAGCATTTCCTAATGAGCTTCAAAGTTTAATTGTTAAAGTTCCACAAGAAGTTACTGGTTTCGGAGGCCTAAGCGAATTAACGATTAAAGGAAGCGATGTTATTAAAGGTTCAAAAGGGCTTATGGACAGACATGAAACTTCTCCTATTATGGTTGGACCTTGGGTGGGTGTTTCAAACAAAGATTTGGATTTAAAAGTAGGTGAACCAATCAGAACTTCATCGATAACAAATGTATTAATCCTTTTTGATTTAATGAAAGAACTTTTGTGATGATTTTTGCTAAAATAGAAATGTTTTTTATCATTTCCGTTAACGATTATAACCAGAATACAACTTAATTGTCTGCTATTAAAAATTATATTAGATAATAATACGTGGAATTATTAATTAAAAACCAAATAATATATTATGTTATGATAGTAAATTTAAGGTGGAAATAAATGAGTGATAATCTAGATAATCTCCTAGGAGAAATTTATTCGTCAAGTAGTCAAAGTCAGGGTGTTAAGGAATTAGCGAATCTAATTAATAATCTCTCTCAATTACTTTTGAGAGGAATTGGCCAGCTTGAAGCTCGAGTCTTGAAAATAGAACAACAAATGGGAATGAGTAAAGCAACAACACCTGCTAGACCACTGCCACCACCACCACCCCCTGCAACACAAAGCCCTGTTGCAAGATCTACTCCAGCACCTATGCCAAAAGTAGCTTCTCCTTTTAGCGCACCAACAGCACCTGTAACAACTCCCCGACCACCTCCACCTGTAACTGCTGCACCAGTGCAAAGTTCTATAGGAGCACCTTCTGTTTCTGAAGCTGCTTCAATGTTAGGAGTAACATTAAAGAAAGCACCAACAGCTACTACACCCTCATCTAGTTCAGGTCCATCTTTTCTAACTAGTACTGTTAGTCAAGATACTACTACTCCAACAGTAGCTTCTACTGTATCTAATGAGAGTATGCCTTCAGCGGTAGAACCCGACGCATCAGCACCTGCAAGTTTAGGAGAAGGAGGAGGAATAGCAGGACCAGCGGGTGGTTTCAGAGGAGAACTTGCTGAAAAATTAGCTAGGAGAAGACAGAAGGTTCAAGAACAATTAGATGATGATTTCTCAGGTTTGAAATCTGAAGATTCCTCAACTGAAGAAGAAGAATCAACCTCTAGTGAACTTAAACTTGATCTTGAAGATGAATTAAGAAATGCTTTTTCAAAGCTTAAAGGTTAATTATTCAAATGACAAAACGAAAAGCAATTTGTTTAATTAGCGATGGGTTAGATTCACCCGTCGCAACTTTTCTCATTGAACAGAAAGGTCTAGAGGTTATTGGTATAAATTTTGATAATAAGCCAATGGTTACTTTTACAAAGAAGGAAAATTTAAGCAGAAAGATTGAACCAATAAAAAGCCAAATAACAAATATTGCTTCTGTTTTAGTTAAAGCATTTAAAGAACAAGATAGTTTTAATTTATATATAATTCCAAATGGACAAGACTTGAAAGATATTGTAGACCATACAAAAGATCCACAAATAACCTGCGTTTTATGTAAAAGATTAATGTTGAGAAAAGCAGAACAAGTTGCCATTCAACTTGACGCCGATTTCATTGTTACGGGAGAAATTTTGGGTGAACAAGCAAGCCAAACTATTGACAACTTACGAAATATTGAAAGTGTTCTTAAAACCAAACAATTGGTTAGGCCTCTTGTGGGTTTGAATAAAGAAGAAGTTATTAACATTTCTAGATCAATTGGAACAAATACATACTCGGAATTGGCTGCTAAGTATACTTGTGCAGCAGTACCAAATAAACCTGCAACGCATACGATTTTTGAACGGATTAAAGTAGCTGAAATGATGCTCAATCTGGATGAAATAGCTGAAAATATACTGGCAAACACACAAAAATTCACTTACTATAAATGAAAATCGATTAAAAGATAGATATCCTTGGAGTTTATATCCAAACAAAAAAATATAATAATCTTATGAAATTTTGTAATATATGTTCAAGTATTTATATTTGAATAAATTACAAAAAAATCAATTCACTCAAAATTTAATAAACTCTTAAATGGTATAGAGAGAAATCTTTTTGAATGAATATAAGAATGAAACGTTCAACAAAAGAGGATGATATTTATTGAAAGGCATTATTACTGCTTCAAAACTTGTTTCGTCTCCCAAAGAGATAGCTTTTCCTGATTCAGTCATTACTGATCTTGCAGAAATGAGTGGCGACAGTGGAAAATTATTGATTGTTTATGCTTCAAATGTAAAAGCTATTTACTTCTTTACAGTCGAATCTGAAGTAATAAAGATTGGCATAAAGATTTACCCATTGACTTCCAGAATAGTTGCTAAGATAATGGCAAAGATAAATGAATTCGCCAACAAAATCACTTATTCAACAGGATTATGTTTAGTTGATGATGTTTGTGTTTGGGAAGGCTTTTTAGAGAAGCGCCATCTTACTCGTTCTGTGGAAGAAGTCAAGAGCCTTTTAAAAGAAATTGAAGAAGTTCAAGATGTAACTATTGAGGAAGTTCCTCATTAATTACTCCTTTATGTTTAACCCTTCTTTTATTCTACATTCCTTTTTTTCATTTAGACTTATACTTTTAAGCTAAATTTTTTAGTCTTAATTGGTTAACTTCTAATAGATAAAAGATTTAAGTGAAACAATTTGGATAATACAATTAAATCCATAGGTGAACGAGGATTATTAGCGCTTTTTGAGAAATTAGTTGATGAAGGCGATCTACCTTATAATGATGATGCTGTTGCTTTCCCTATATCTTTAGATCTCTCTATGGTTGTTAATATAGATACTTTTGTTGCAAAAACAGATGCTCCACCGACCATGTCGCCATATCAAATGGGAGCTAAAGCAGTTACTGCAGCAATAAGTGACCTGGCAGCAAAAGGAGTTAAACCACAATATATCATAGCTTCTGGTGCATTCCCAGATGATTTTTCAATTGAACAAACTGTTGCTTTAGTAAAAGGTATACAAGAAACATCTCATTTGTATAAATGTAAATTCTTAGGTGGGGATACAAATGCAGCATCAGATGTTATTATTTCAATAGTTGCTATAGGTGAAATCAAAAAATCATTGTTATTAAAACGTTCAGGAGCTCATGAAAACGATGTTATCTGCACTACAGGTTTATTCGGTCTAACAGGAGCTGGATTTAAAGTTTTTTTAGATAATATAAATGCTACAGAAAATCAAAGAAGATTATTCAAAGAAGCAATTTTTTCACCCAAAGCTCGTGTAAAAGAAGGGATAATTCTTGCTAATTTTAGAAGAATTACTAGCTGTATTGATAGTAGTGATGGTTTAGCTTGGTGTTTCAAAGAAATATTACGGAACAAGAAAAATCTTGGAATTCGAATTAAAGACTTACCAATCCATAAAGATGTTATGGAATTCGCGAAAGAAAATAATTTTTCAGCAGAAGATTTCACACTATTTGCTGGTGAGGAATTTGAATTAATTTTTACCCTTCCAGAAAAATATGTGCAATCATTAAGCAAATCACTTGATTTTTATATTATTGGAAGGATAGTATTTGACGAACAAGAACGAATATTGCTCGAGAGTAATGATGAAATAAAAGTAATTGAACCTCGAGGATGGGAACATTTCGTTAACCTCAAAAAATAAAAGATTAAATGAATGGGAAGATTAAAAATCTCATAATTGAAGAATTATTTCATGCTTGAACTTGCAAAGATATTACTTGAAGAAACAGAATTATGCGATCATTGTTTAGGTAGACAATTTGCTTTAATTGGTTATGGTATAACTAATCAAATGAGGGGATCTATACTTAGAAATGCTATAACAATGGAACTTCTTGTAGATATCAATAAAGAAGAAAATCAAAATATTTTATTGAAAATTGCTAGATCAGGTAATAAACTAGCTATCGATACACTCAAACGCAATAATCTTTTTACTGAATCAGAAAATTATTCTACATTCGTTTGTGAATTATGCGAGGGGATGTTTGATAGATTAGATGAGTATACAATGAAAATCAGGAATAGATTACAAAGTGAAGACTATAATACTTTTTTAATTGGAGCAAAATTTACTTCTGAATTACTTGATAAAGAAGATAATCTTCATGGAAGATACAAGATAACATCTAGTGAAAGTATAAAAGCGGAATTTACTCGAGAATTAGGGAAAAAAGTATCTGAAGAACTTAAGAAAAAACCTGACTTTAATATTCCAGATATAACAGTAATTATTGATTTTAATAAAAATAAATTGATTGTAGAAAAAAGGTCATTATTCATATATGGTAGATATAAGAAATATATCAGAACCATTCCTCAAACACGTTGGCCTTGTTATGACTGTAAAGGTAAAGGTTGTAAAAAATGCAATTTTACTGGAAAACAATATCAAGAAAGTGTCGAGGAAATTATTGCTGAACCAATTTTAAAAATCACTAAAAGCAAAGGATCAAAATTTCATGGTGCAGGTAGAGAGGATATTAATGCATTGATGCTTGGTAATGGCAGACCATTTGTTTTGGAAATTCTTGAACCAAATATTAGAGATATCAATTTAAAAAAAATAGAGAAATTAGTGAATAAAAAAGCAAAGAAAAAGGTTAGTGTTTCAGAATTATCATTTGCTGATAAAAAGAAAGTTCAAGAATTAAAAGGGTCAGCAATAAAAACTCAAAAAACTTACAGAGCAACAATAGAACTTGAACATGAAGTAGATAACGAAAAAATAAAGCAAATTGAAAATGAATTTGATGGTTTGAAAATTAAACAGAAAACACCTCAAAGAGTTTTACATAGGAGATCTGATTTGGAAAGAATCAAGACAGTTTTTGATGTGAAAATTAGAACAATAGATAAAACACATATTGTAGCAGTGATTGTAGGAGAAGGAGGTCTCTATATTAAGGAGTTAATCTCTGGTGATGATGGAAGAACAAAACCAAGTTTTGCAGAAATTTTGGGTTGTAAAGCAATCTGTGTGAAACTTGATGTAACACATTTACATAGTAAATAAAAATCAAAGCTATTATAACCATTGATCCATGTATGATTCATATAAATTATCATCAACTTCTATTGTTTCATATTTATTTATCCTGTCAGCTATCTCTCGTGCTAAAAGATGATAACAGGACGGAGTATCTTGTTTGAGTAACGCTCTATATAAAAAATCTTGACATGAACAAAAAGAATGCTCTATTGTTAGATAATTTCTTTCATGACCTATAATTATCCAGCGAATAATTCCCGTAGGACGAAAGATATATTTTTTAACCCCTTTCTCTGCAATTATCTCCAATGCTTTTTGTAAACGATCTCCAAAAAACTCCTCTAATTGTTTTATATCATTTATAGATAATTTACTTCCTATAGTAATATGTTCAATGATTTTTGGATAAGCTTCAAATGATTTTAAACCAGCAAATGATTTTTTCGGGCTTATTTTTGAATCAATGTTTTCTTTCAAGGAAGAAAAGTCTCCTAATTCTCATTTTCTTTTTTTACCTTTTAAAGGAATCTTTTTTTATTAATTAATAGTAGATTTTTGTTGTTCGATAGCTTCTTCTAATTTTAGAAGTCCAGCTGCAACTTTTTTAGCTAATTCTCTAGATATAGTAACTTTACCTCGAGAATATTGCCTTGAGAGAATCTGAATCTCTTTTAATTCACCATCTGAAACAGTCCAAGTCTCAGGGGATTTTACACTTTCACCAATTCTAAATGCAATTTCCATTGCTGCTGATGCATCTTTGCCTGCTTGAAGAGAAATCCCATCCCTAGTTCCTCCTTCAATGGCTTCCTTTACATCTTGGAATGTTGCGGGTGTTGTTTGCACTTCATCCACTACCTCTAAAGTAACATCATCTGGTTTAACGTTTAATAGTTCGTTTAAAATTAATATCCGTCTATAACCACCAGTGGAACCTACTCTAATTATAGCCATTTTTGTGGGATTCTTTTCAATAACTTCAAGTATATATTCAATCGCTTCACCAATATCTCGAGTCTCTAAAGTACTTCGTAAACAGCTATCAGTTATTACTGCTACTCCAATGGTTTGACCTGGATCTACTCCTATGATTAAACATTCCCAAATGCGTTTTCCTTCAATTCCCAACATGATTTTTGGGAAAGCTCGAGAAATATCTAATATCTCACTATTCGTTAAAACGATTAATTTTTTATAATCTGTTTGTAAAGTCTTATGTTCCTCTTCTGTTGTCACGACTAAAATAGATCCTTTAGAAGGAGGTTCTCCTGGTATAATTTGCTCTATGGAAAAACCACTTTTTATTAATTTCTCGCGCAAAAGATGACACAAACGAAAATTCATTGTTGCTAATGAAATTAACATAGAGATTCTCCTAATATTAACAATTCTAAGTTATTTAAAGGTCTTATTACTTTGACTGGTGTATGTGTATATTAGCTTTCTTTCTTTCTAATAGGTTCAAATATACTTTTTCTACTAAATATTTAATACTAACTAAAATAAAAAGGAATTATCTTAATTATGAAAACATGAGTTGGTTAAACATGGACATATCTTATCCATTACTATTAGTTAATTTCAAAACTTATAGAGAAGGGACTGGGAAAAAAGCTTTAGAATTAGCGAAAACCTGTGAAAAGGTTGCTAATGAGACAAATATTTGTATTGCAATAGCTGTTCAAGCAACAGATATCCGAATGATTGCGTCTGAAGTAAAAATACCTGTTTTTGCTCAACATGTTGATCCTATTTTAGCTGGGAGCAATACAGGGCAAATCTTTATTGAGGCTATCAAAGAAGCTGGTGCTGTTGGAACACTAATCAATCATAGTGAAATGAAAATTAAACTAGCTAGTATAGCTAAAATTATCGATTTTACGAAGGAATATAATCTTTTTTCATGTGTATGTTCAAGTACTTCAAAAATAGCTGGTGCTGTAGCTGTCTTAGAGCCAAATTGTTGTGCAATAGAACCACCAGAATTAATTGGTTCGGGAATATCCGTTAGTACTGCTAAACCAGAAATTATCTCTGAAACTGTTGAAATCATCAATAAAATTAATCCAAAAGTTATTCCTTTATGTGGTGCAGGAATTACCAATAATAGTGATGTTAAAAAAGCACTAGAATTAGGAACTAAAGGTATTTTGGTAGCATCAGGTGTAGTAAAAGCAAAAGATCCTGAACAAATCCTTACTGAAATGGCTTTGATTTCAAAAGAGTTTCAAAAATAAAATATTGATGAAATATCATAAAATGGGAAAAGTTCTATAAAGCTTGAAGAGAAATTAAAAAAAATTATTTATAATTTGTTAGGTGAATATTCAGATAATATTTATCTTTATTTAGTTTGATGAAAACATTGTTTCAGGAGAAAAAATCTTTTGCCAGAAGAAATAACAATCCAAATCCCTAATAAATTAGCTGAATTTATTGATAAATTAACAACAGAGGGATTTTTCGAGAATCGAGAGGATTTCGCTCGATGCTCTTTAGAAATAATTGCTCAACTTTATGGTTTATCAGCAACATCAAAAGGTGGAAAATCATTATTAGATGTACTTTCTGATAAAAAAGTGGCAATAACTGAAACTAAACCAATTACTTCATCTCCTGTTAAAAATAGTCAACCTGAAACTAAAAATGCAACAAACTCAAATATGGAGTTATCCCAAATTGAATATGAGATATTAGATCTATTTTCAGGTACAACTTTTGAATACGAAGATGCTTTGTATGCAAGATTCACTATGGATTTAATGAAGCTTGCAAAAGTTCCCATTCCTAAAAACGATTTTCTTTCTAAGCTTAATAATCTAGCTAATAAAGGGAAAGTTGAAAGGACTGAACATAATAATAAAGTCATTTGGAAAATTATTGACAAATATGGTTAAATAATGCTCAATCTATTTCCAATATTTTAATATCGATCCCAGTAATACCTTCTACTGCTAAAACTTGTGTTTTCAAATATTCTACATCAATTTTATTAAATTCTTCAGCATCAATATATCCATCAAATACACATTTCTCTTCTATAAAACACAAACCAGTTGAATAAAGAGCTTTCAAGCCCATTTCTAAAAATAAATTACCAATTTTTCGCAAGAAATCAGGTGTTAATTTTCCAATATCAATAGCTATTTTATAGACTTTATTTGAACTTGTGGGAATTATTCTAATAATTTTTGTATTAGGTGTTAAAATAATAATAGCATATTTTCCATTTTCTGGTTTTAAAGCTAAAAGGAATTCTTTAGATAATTTTAACGATTGATTAGGAACAAGTTGTAACATTTCAGCTATTGTTATTGTTGGGATTTCTGTTTTTTCTACCATAGACTTTTACCTCGCGCATATTTTTTAAGGGTTTTTATTTTACAAATCATATATTACTATATTTATGAATAAAATTCAGATAATTAAATAATTCCTTCAGAAAATAGTTTTTTGGGTGAAAATTTGAACAACTTCATTGTTTTTATTTAATATTATTCATTTTAAATTGCTAATTAGCTTTGGTGCACTTGCAACTTTAAAATTATAATAGATCCATTTTCTTTTTGTTAATTCTTCTTCGACCTTTTTTGCATATTCACTTGTGGTTGCGACTGTAACTAGATTACCACCACCAATTAAATAATAGGCAAGAATACCTTCTTCACGCATATGCTCAATATCTTTACACAATTGCATCATCGCTGATTTCCGGATATTGAGTCCTACTCCTTCTAGTAATTCATGAGCATTTCTAATATTTTCTTCAGCTACTGCCAATACATTAAGAAAATCTTTTTTCTTTATAGAATTATTTATTCTATTAACCCATTCAGGTATTTTTTTCACGCGTTCTGGAAACAATGGATTAGTGATAATTCCTTTATGAATTTCATCAGCTGATAATCTTGATTTATAATGAAATGGTATTGAGAAAAGTTTCAAAGATACCAAATCTTTTTCTGTAGCAATTTGAGAAACACTAATTTTGTTTCCATAAACCTTTGTTAAAGTTAAACCACCAAAAAGACTGCGACCTGCACTTTCAGATCCTTTCATTGCATATTCTAATAGCTCATCTTGTGTATAATTTAATTCTAAAATATCATTAAGAGCAGTGAATAATGCTGCTAATCCAGAATCAGAGCTCCCACTGAATATATAATAATTTGTTGACTTTATACTCAAGTTGATATTTTCCGGCGCTCCTACAAAATTCTTGACAGCAGTTAATATTTGTTCACCCCTAAGCCCAGCAATTTGTTGTCCATTAAGAATGAAATTTATTTTTAGATCTTTATGAGAAAGAGAGCTTTCAATTATTGTCTCTGTTCGAGTCGTTTCATTTTGATTTGTTACTGCTAGACCCATTGTATCGTAAAGAGGTGTTCTATCTGAGTTAATTCCCCCTAAAAAAATGATTGGAATTGTAGGATATGCAACAGCAATGGATAATTTCTTCATTCAATAATCCTTCTTTCTTCTTCAAGGTTTTCTATGTAAGTCAGTCTTTTATTATATTTTTTTAATTTATTTAAATAACTAATTTGGTTAATAATTATATCAAGTGTTTGATCATATCCTTTTGAAAAATCATCAATATCAATTATTGATAAATTATATTTACTAGCCTCATTGCACAAATTCTCTTGCAGTAGAAGATATTTATCTATATTAGAAATTAATCGCTCCCCGGAGCTCCTTAGATGTGAGTAATTTGAACGTGTTTGCAACCTTTGGTGATATATTTGAGTATCATTTATCCGCAAAATAATTGGAATAATACTTGGATGTTTTAATAAATCATTATCAAATTGCGAAGGGATAAATTGTAAATATTCAACAATTAAACTTTCACCATCACGTATCCCACGATCAGCAATCATTCGTTCAATTGCTTGATTCATAATTTTCGATTGATCTTTATATCCCAGTAATAAATTATCTGACGTATTTTCGCCATAAAATTTCCAAGTATTATAGATACTTGTAAAAAATACTTCAGAAGATTCTTTAGGGAGGAGAGAACGTATTGCTGATCGTAGAGCATCGCCTCCGATTACCAGACTTATATTAAGAGCTATGGATATTTCCTTTGCTAACGCAGTCTTTCCAATTCCAGGAATTCCTGCAATAATGATAATTATTGGTAGTTTCTGTAATCCTTGTTTACTTAATGAATAATATTCTTTAATTGTTTCATAGCGAAATAGGTACTTTTTTCCTAAAAGATTAAGAGCTTTTTTAAGTTCAGTTTCATTTAAGGAATTGACTAATAATTCACTAATGGTTTTTAAAGGCAATCCTGTGCTAAACAAAAATGAATCGTTTTCCCAATAAATCATTATTTAATCGTCCTAAATTCTCATATTATCAATTGGAAATAACATTTATTAGATATAATATTAACCCCATTTTTCATTAAAAAAGGAAGATTTTTAATAGCTAAGCTTCGCAATTGAAACATAAAATAATAATTGTTATTGTGTTGTATACAGAATATTAGGTTGATAAAATTGTCCGTACAAGAAGTTACTCAAGCAGAAATTCGTAAATTTAAATATATGGGGTTAACTTATGAAGAACTCCAAGCTATTTCCATGGATGAGTTCATTAAAATGCTCCCTTCAAGAAAAAGAAGAAGCTTAACAAGACCATCTTATTGGACCACTAGAAGAAAGAAATTACTTGAAGATATTCGAAAACAAATAAGAATGATAAAAGATGGAGAAAAGAGAATCATAGCAATAAGAACACATCTTAGAGATATGATCATCCTACCTGAAATGATTAATGCAAAAATAGCAGTTCATAATGGCAAGGATTTTGTAGAAATGATCATTCATCCAGATCAAGTAGGCCATGTTTTTGGTGAATTTGTTCTCAGTACAAAATTAGTTAGACATGGTTCACCAGGTATGGGTGCTACAAAATCAAGTCTCTATATTCCATTGAAATAATTTCTTTTTTTGGGAGATTTATTTCTCCTCAATTTCTCTTTTTCAAACAACTAACAAAAAATTTTTATCATTCCATTAACCTTATTATTCGTTAGCGATTAATTTATTAGCATTTAACAAATTAACTTAGATTTACTACTGGGTTAACAAAAAGCTATTTGAGGAATTAATACTTGTCGAGATTTAAATTACCTATTATAAATGACAAACGAGCTCAAATTGGACTACGGAAACAAATTATCAGCATTTTTAGCATTGATGTTAATGAAATGGGCCCGGTAATTGAATCCATTGCTTCACCTTATACTTCCGATTCTTTATTTAATGAGCGTGAAATTTCCATCCTATTTTCAGTTGTAAACATGTTAGAAATAAAAGAAATGATTATCGGTGAATTAAAATTAATTTTTGAAATATATGATAGTTTCATGGATGATGGCCGACCAGCGAAAAAAGTGATTGTTACTATTTGTGGTGAGGAAGCAAATAGTGGACAGGTACGTGCAACTGTCAGAAATATGATTCATAGTTCAAATACTGCAATTAAGAACCTAGAAAATATACTTGAAAGATAACAAAAGTAAATACAATTAAAGTAACATATATAACAACAATTCATCTCGAACAAAAGAATTTTAAAGTAAATATTCTGCATTTTGCTTCATTAGAAATTATTAACATATTAATTTGAGAAATATCTGAGGTACATAAAATTGGCAATAGAACCAGATCAAATTACTGAAGAATTATTAACAGGTCTTGATGAATATTTAGCTGCTGGTGTGCATATAGGCACTAGAATTGGTACAAAATCAATGAAGAAATTCATTTATCTAATTCGTAGCGATGGATTGTATGTTTTAGATATAAGGTCTACAGACGTAAGAATTAGAACAATTGCTAAATTCTTGGCAAGATATGAACCAAATCAAGTAGCAGTGTTTTCTGCCAGACAATATGGACAAGTCCCCGCAAGTAAATTATCTAAAACATGCGGATTTTTGAGTGTTCCAGGCAGATTTATCCCAGGTACATTAACTAATCCTGAATTTTCAGGCTTTATTGAACCAGAGGTCATTCTTGTTACAGATCCTCGTGCTGATAAGCAAGCAATAAAAGAAGCTAATAAAGTTGGTATTGTTGTTGTAGCTATGTGTGATACAGACAATGAATTAAAAGGCGTTGATCTTTGTATTCCAACCAACAATAAAGGTAGAAGAGCTCTCGCACTTGTATATTGGTTATTAGCAAGAGAAGTAAAACGCGCAAGAGGCGAAATACCTCCCGATGGTTCCATCCTAGAAGGTGTTGAAGACTTTACATTCAAAGTTCTTCCAAGCAATATGCAAATTACTGCTGATGAACAAGATGAATATGAAGGAGAATATTAATCTCCTTTTTTTATATTAAAATGAAAAGTTATGTACCTCAACTTTTCACTTCTTTTTCTTAGAACCAAACAGGATCAATCCAACCCCAACCCGTGAACCCAACTAATTTTAGAATACCCCATACACCAAAGGCAAAGATTAAACCTAAACCTATTGAGATTGGTAACCCAGGCATCATTTTAGCTTTGTTAAGAAGTCGAATGGTAAAAATTGAACCTATGACAACACCAGCAAAAGCGGCAATTGCTGAATAAAGTCCTAATTTGATTAGCGCAAAACTAAATAACATACCAAAGAAGGCTAAATCACCAAGTCCTAATTCTATATAATCAACGTAAATGTATTGTGAATCATCAACTCTTGGGTCTGTTATCGTTTCAGTATCATTAGTTTCAGAAGCTGAACCCTCTTCTGAGGATATTTCTACAGCTGTAATTTCTTGCTCATCAGTCTTTGATATATTATTTTCCTCATTGTACCTCTCTTCAGTTATTTCAGCGATCTTTTTGATTGGACCTTTAAAGACAGAAATAATATCGTAAATACTCAAACCAATCATTACAAGGATAGCTGCAAGTGTTGGAAGGAAAGTAGCTAAAAACGTTCCGCTTAAAACAGCGAAAAGCAAAGCCATAACTTGTGGTATTGGTTTTGGTATAATTTGATAGACCATTGATAGAACAGTTATAATAGCAAAAATTGTTCCACCTACGATACTCAAGACTAGAATTATAATTTCTGTTCTATAAGAGAAAACAGTATTTTCAGTTGTTAAATCTAATACATAATAAGGTGTTGAGAAAATTATCAAGAAAACAAAGAAAAATGATGTTACAAGTATTGCTACTGCAAAAATTGCTTTAAGAACCTTGATACCAGAATATTTGATTATAAGAAAGATTCCTGTTGAACCAACAAAAGCAATTGCCACAAAAACTATAGCAGTAATATATGGACTGTTACCAATCTCAGCTTGAGGCATTTCACTTCCACCGAAATCACCTGTAAAATAACCGAAAACGATCCAGCTACAAATTCCACTCAGAACCGAACAAATGAGAATTGGTAAAGATATGGATAGAAAACGTTTTCTTAATGTAATACTAAAAGTTCCTAACTGACTTGCATAGCTCAATGTTTTAACCTACTTTTTTGTGAATTACTTTTACTACTAATTTTAAATTTCAATTACTAAGCAAAAAATATTTGCTTATGGTGAGTAAATAAAAAAGAGAAAAAGAATGAACCTAAGCACTAGCTTCTGCTGCTTTTTTTGCAGGTTCTTCTTCATCAGCACCGGGTTTTTTGATAAAAGCAATTACCAAAATAATTAATCCAATGTTGAACACAACTATGCCAAACCATAAGAGCCAATCGGACCATAATCCAGGGATGAACATAACGCCACCAATGATAACCATAATTATACTAATACCGGACAGAATACCAGCGGCAATTAATGGACCTTTTCTCATAATTTCACATCCTGTTTGTAAATTAAAAAAGATTTTTTCCTAATATTTTTGAATCTTTTTCTAATTAAGACATCACCAAATTAAAAGGTTGTGATGAAAAGTTCAAGATAAGTTAAAAGGAAAAAATCTTCATCGATTAAAGAGAATTTTTGATATTTAAAGCGATATCCTGATGATCTTTATAGATTAACTCCGTTGCAAATTCTGCAAAGAAAGGTTCATAATCATTAAAGAAATCCTTTATCTCTTGTTTAGTGGGTTCTTTATCACCAAAGGCTTGAAATCTTTGAATGATTTTATTAGTATTACCAATTATTTCAATAATATTTTCTCTAATGAATTTAGGCCTATCTTTTGAACGGCGTCGCCACATTTGATGTAAGAAATTATGTAAGAATTCTGATCGTTGGCCACCATAAGCACTCATTGATCGAAGATTTACTCTCACCGCACTTTTGAATAATCTATCTGTACCTTCTTGTGCACCCATAATATCAAATTCATCTGTATTAATTTCAGCTAAATTAGTTGTCCATATCTGAGCATTAATTGCTTTATTTGGTGCAAAAATCGATAATGCTTCGATAATGTGGTAAACATCCATTGGATCATCACCAATTACAACAATAGGCTCACCTAAAAGAACAGCACGAACTACAATATCTAAGCCTTTGCGAATGTAGAAGCCAGCAATATATGCACAATCTTTATGCAAACGGATTAAACGTTCAGAAAGAGTTAAACCAACATCTAAAGCAGCTGCACCATAAGCTTTACGAACTTCATTAAGATACTGGTCGGGTGGTCTTCCCTCAATTTTAAGAGTATTAATATCCCTACCAATTTTCAAAAGAATGGAAGCAGTATTTGTTAACTCTCGCAAAAATTCTTTGGGATCAGACATTCTTTTTGTTTTCTTAATAAAATTCTTGGAATATTCAGAAGCAGTACCACCAATTATTCTTCCATTATCTAAATCAAGAATTGTTGCCCAAGAATAGTATTTCAATAAATCTTTATGAACCGCTATTACATCAGCATCTTTTGGATGAACAAAAATAGGGGTTTTAATAAATTTCAATTCTCTATGAGGGGTTAATATGTTCATTGTTTCAAAGAGTTGATCCACCAGTTCATCTTCAAATAAGGTTTGTTTATCACTAGCTAAAATAATGAAATCTCCCATAAAGAGTGCTTCATATAGATTTTCAATATCTTTCTTGAACAAAGAATTTAGTAAAAAGGAATCTTTATTTTTATCATTAGGAATACGAATTTTTCCTGTAACAAATCCTCTTTCTCTTCGAAGGGAATTAGCTGGCAAAAATCCGTTTTTAGGTATAACTATTGTTGTTCTTAGAGACCTATCAACATCTCGAGCAATTGGATCAATTTTCATTTTGATACCTTTTGCTTCTCTTCTATCATCAGATGATAAATCTAGTTGCTGAGTTTGTGATATTCCATCCTCTTCATCATCTATATTGTCTGATGTTCTAAATGAACTTTCAGCTCCTAATTGGGTAGCTTCCCAGTTAGGTGGAGCCATCATTGCACTTTCATTACCATCAGTAGCTTCTTGATCTGTTAAAGGTTTGAATTCAGCTTGATTTATATCAATTTTACTTTGCTTCGCCTCTTTTGGTGGAGGAGAAGTGAAAGTTGTATCTGAATCAGAGGTTAGTGATGTATCAGAGTGTTGAAAATCAATATCTTGCATCCTAGATGTTGTTTCATCAGGTTTACTTGTTATAGTTTTTGTACCATTTTCTGATTCAAAAGGTTTGATTGAAAAATATGATTTATTTGATATTACAGTGATATAGAGATAACCTCTTTGGTAGATGTCTCTTAATTGCCTTTCAATCTCACTAGTAGCTAAACCTGTAACCTGAGAAATCATTTCAGGTGTGACAACTTGCATTTTAACTAAAACTAGTGCTACCATTTGTAAATCAGATGGGAGATTTAAAACCTCAAAAGCATCTAAATCTCTTCGATTCCCTCTTGCTTCGATTTTTCTTTGATCAAAAGCTTTCACTAATTCTAGTAATTTACTATCGAATAATCGGAATGGTGTTGTATCTTTACCATCAAAAGATGAGATGGTATTTAAATTAAAATGATTGAAAAATTTGTTTTCTAATTCAGGTAGGAAGATGGAGGGGATACTTGTTTCTTCTAAATCAACCCCAACAACAAAAAGTATAGAATTTCGTGAATGATAATAATATTTGGTTCCTTCTATAATAATATCTTGCACTTTTTCAGCTAATTCAGTTATGGGGACACCTAGCCATCCATAAAATTTTTCTAAACGATTGCGTTCCTCTAAGTCAGTTGATTTTATGAACCGCATTCCCGAAACGGGTATATCTTGAATAATAATCCATACAAATTGAATCATGAACTTTTTACCCTTCATCAATCCATATTTTTCAATTGATGTTTTTTTTCTGACTTGAGCTCTTAATACATACATAAGTATATGATAGTTTCTAAGTAATGAGTTATAATTTAAGTTTTAAGGGTGTTGAAAGAAGAAAAATGATATTATTATCTTTTAGCTGAAAAAAAAAGTAATAGGAAAAGAATGGAGGAAATTAGTATCCCCAATATTTACTTTCAGGATTAAGACTACGCTTTAATTTAATAAATTCTTCAAGTGCATTCTTTTCATCAACAGTTAAGTCATCTAAATATTTCTCTTTAATACGTTTAACAAGCCTCTCAGGTAAATCAATAAAAAGTTCCATAGCTTCAGTGATTTGTCGACCAACAGTAGGACCTTTAATAGAGACTGCTACTTGCATACCTTTTTTAGCTTCTCGAATTGATTGATTATTTTCTTGTATTTGTTGGATAGAACCACATTTCTTACCATCCGTTCCACGAATGATACCTGCTCGAGGAGTTATTTTGCCTGCCAAAATCTCTACTCCAACAACAGCTGGTTTACTAGCTCGAAAAACCATCCCTGGAAGGATTTTAAATTTACCAGGATAAGTTAGATCTTTTAAGCTTTCTGCTTTTAATTTTTGTTCTACTTCAAGTTTCCAACGAACAAAATCATCAAGCAGAGTATAAATAATATCACTTCTAAAGAATTCAATATCATTAACTTCTAATTCCTCTTGTGCATCGGGTAATAGATTTACATTAAAAGCAACAATAGCACCTAAGGAAGGTTTATTTTCTTTAACTACTATCGCATCGGTTACATTAGTTTTGGTGATATCACCAATATCAGCAATTTTGATTGGAATATTTCTTTCTCTGAATTCTTTTACTAGGGCTTCTAATGCACCAAGAGTATTAGCCTTGATGATAATGCCTTCTTTATCTGTTTCGATTTTAATAACACTAATTTCTTCATCAATTTGATGTTTAGCTTCAAGTATTTCATCGTGAGTATTTGCAACTATAACTGGAGCACCTGCCAATGCATCATTTAAACCAGAGGCAGCAATTTTGATACCTGCAGCTGCATGAATTTTTTCGATAGAATTGAATTTCTCTCGAGGATCTCGAATTTCATCAAGAGCTTTTGGTTCAAGTAAAGCTCGGATTTTTGCTTCTTGAGCACCATTTTTCGCTCCGAAAACAATATGATCATTTTTAGTGAAAGTTCCTTTATGCACAATTACATTTAAAGTAGTTCCCATACCTGGTTCATCAGTTACCTCAAGTATGGTTCCAATTCCATTCCCTTCACTATATTCTAATTTTTTCATAAGAAATTGTTGAGCAAGACCAGATAAAACTAAAAATAGATCTTGTATTCCTTCTTTTGTTTTAGCACTTGTAGGAACAATTGCTATGTTTTCAGTGTAATTTCTAATACGGTCATACCTATCTGAAGGATATTTTAATTTAGATAATTCACCCATGAGTTCGTATAAGTGCTTATCTAATGCTGTTTGTGTATCAACAGTTTGTTTTTTGAAAGTTTCAAGGAAGGAAAGACCCTCATGTTTCTTCCAACCAGCAACACGATCAATTTTATTAGCAGCAATAAGGAATGGTATTTTCCTTTGTTTAAGTAAACGCATTGATTCAAAAGTTTGTGGTTGAAATCCAGCCTGAATATCAACAACAACTATAGCAATATCAGCAACAGATGCTCCACGTGTACGAAGGTTGAGGAAAGCAGCATGACCGGGTGTATCAATAATTAGAATACCAGGTATCTTAAGTTTAATGACTCCTTTACTCATCATATCTCCACAAATTTCATTAATAGTCTCAATTGGAAAATATGAAGCACCAATTTGTTGAGTGATTCCCCCTGCTTCTCGAGCTTGCACAGCTGTTCCACGAACAGCATCTAAAATAGATGTCTTCCCATGATCAATATGTCCTAAAATAACTGCTATGGGAGCTTTGATGCGCTTAGATTCATCAATTTTGGGAAAGTCAATTGGTTCCTCAAGGTCTTTTGGGGGTGGTTCTTTTGACATTTTAACTGCCTCCTAATAAAAAATATGAATAACTTATTCATATATCCATTCTTCATCAAGCATTGGGTTATCTACAATTTCTGACTTGGTAAAGTAAATGGAATATTCAATTTTAGCGTTTTCCGGTGAATCTGCAGCATGGATAATATTTCTACCAATAACCATACCAAAATCACCACGAATCGTTCCAACTTCTGCTTCCATAGGATTGGTAGCACCAGCAATTTTACGAACACGTTTAACAGCATTTTGACCTTCAACAATCATAGCTACAACGGGACCGCTAGAAATGAATTTAATAAGTCCAGCGTAGAAAGGTTTGCCTTTATGAACTGCATAATGTTGCTCAGCCATAGCTTTTGATAATTGAAGCATTTTCATAGCAACAATACGTAATCCAGCTTTTTCAAGACGAGAAATAACATCACCAATTAAACGCCGTTTAACACCATCTGGTTTTACCATAACAAAAGTTTTTTCGAAGTCGGACATTAACATCACCTATATTTACTATCAACCAAAAAATACTAGCTCAAAAAACTTTTGATGATAAAGAAATTAGCAATAAGATTCATTATTATCCTATTGAAAGGAAGACCTAAGAATAAAAAGGAAAATCAATCGATAGAAACTCAAGAGGGAGTCGTACAACATGACTAATTATTATTGTCCGCAATTTCATAACGAATTAACTGATTGTGATATAAGTTATCACCATATCAAACCACACCTTAGAAGTAATAAAGCATATTATTGTTCAAAATGTTGTAAGATATTTTGTTGGGTAGAATTAGAATCAATGAATGAGCAAGATGAAAAAATATTTGTTCATTAAGAAAATATTATAGAAATTAGATGTAGAAAACCATCTATTTCTATTTAGATTTCTTTAAGCAATTTGTTAGGTATAGTTTATACCCAATCACCAGTTTCAATTTTTGTAGGGAGATATTCATCTGTAAAGAATTTAATTCCCCTGCTGGCCAAAGCTTGAATTTCCGCTTTTTGTTTTGTTTCAATCATCAACTTAAGCTCTTTAGTCCAATCAGGTCGGATTTTAACGAATCTTTCCTCCATCATTTGTCTCGCGCGGTTAATGTCCATTTTACTCATTGGTAGTCGAGTATTTTGGGGGAGATTATATTTATCCAAATCAGATGGCCGAACTCCAAGCCATTGAATATTGGGGGTAGCTAGTTCGTAAGATTCATATGATAGTGCTTTGCTTCCTAAACCATATACACGTAAAATATCAAGTCCAAAAGGGTCACTGTCCATTACTGCTAAAACAGGTAATTGAAGATTATGACTCATTCGTCTCAAAAATATCCTTGTTGCTACATTCGGTTGACCACTGCCAGTTAAAATGATACAAGGATATCTTTCATAGAATTTATCTTCTGCTAATCTTAAAAAGGCAGCTTGTTTCTCTACAAGTAGTATGAATTCAGCATCAGATTCCATGTTTTGAATATGATCTTGCATAGGATTAACATTCTTACCACTTGACCCTTGTTTTGTGCAATCAATTAAATCTCCATGATCTGTATATGATAATCTTCCTACTACTAATCCTCTATCATTAGCAGTTACATGGATATTTTTCCTATATGTTCCAAGCATTACTGCACAGTCTTCTATAAGCGGGTCACTACCTCGATTTTGATCCTCAAATAGTGAAACATCGGTGTAAAAGACTTCTCTTTTGCTACCATGAATATTCTGCTCTAATAATTCATGGATGATCTGTAATACTCTTAATTGGGCGGTAAATTTCTTAACCGTACTTATATCATCCCATTTCCTATCTGTATAATTTTCTCCCAAGAGAAGTAAATCCGATTCCTCATCATAAATAACATTATTTGCACTTCTTGAAGGAACCCTCAAATTTGGTGTTCCAGCATTAATTGTTTCTACAAAAACCTTTCTAAAAATTTCTTCAATACGTTTCATCCCCTCATCTCGAGATATATCAGTAATTTCTTGAATCCCTTCTGGAAGATCTTCAATATTCTTTCTAGTTGTTAATTTTAGTTTCTCTCTTTCAGCTAGGATTGCCTTTAATTTATCTCGTGATACTTGTCGTGTTTGGTTTGAATTGCCTGACATTTTGATCCTTCTTCTAAATTATGTGTTTTTATCTTAGGAATAATTTTTAGCAAATAATCATTAATTTTTACTTTCTAATTCAGCGCTAGTCTTTAACGAGCGAATAATATGATTTCTAATAACTTTAACAGTCTTAACTCCCAAACCTTTAACAGCAGATGTTTTAGCGATTTTTGCGTTATGAAATTGTTTTACAGTATAGATTCCTACAGCATTCAATTCTGTTTGTATTGCTGGTGTAACATGAGGTAATACTTCTACTGAGAGCATTTTCCTCATTTCAATTATATCCTTTTCATCAATCCCTTTTACTTGAGCTAACTTACTTATATCCTTCTTGAAAATATCACCTAAAATTTTCACTCCAACTTGAGCAAATTTTTCTTCTGTAGCCTTTCCCATCCCAGGCATTTTACTGATCGTTAATTTAGGATCCAATAAACCTTTAGGAGGACCTCGAGAAACTTTTTCTTCTTCATCATCAGCTTCTTTTTTGGGCTTTTTCTTTGTGCCTAAAAATTCAGCTATTGACTGATCTTTTTGTTCTTCGGGTTTTTCTTTTTTGGGTTGTGATGATTTCTTTGCTGGTGTGGTCGTTTTTGTTGGAGTTTTTACAGATGTCTTTGGTTTTGGGCTTGATTTTTTAGAGGTTTTCGGTTTTGGTGTTGTAGCTGAACCAGGTGTCATTAGTAGTCTTTCTTCAATACTTACTTTTAGTTTAGTAATAGTTGGTGAACGAATTCCTCTTACATTTGTTAAACTATCATCTTCAGCTTCTAAGAATTGTCCTACTGTAAATATACTCATCAAATTTAAATCTCGTACACTTTCAAAATTAATTCTTGGAAGTACCATTACATCTGTGTTTGCTCTATTTGTAGCAATTGTTTTTGTTCCTAAACCTTTTATTTTTAATAATCGACTATTCGTTACCATATAGAATTTCCCAACAGTTTCTATGCCTTTTTCTATCAACTTCTCAGCCATAGTTTTTCCAATACCTTCCATTTTGCTTACTGGTGCATCTAATTCAAGGAAGTAAGTTGGGGGATCGGGAACTTGTACTTTTATAGGTTCAGTAATAATTTTCCCTTTATCTTCTTCAGCAAATTCCTCTACATATTCCTCTTCTTCGAAATCTCCCCCTTCATCTCCATAATCAGCATCTTCTTCTATTTCCTTATCATCTTCCTCTTTAATGGAGATTTTAACTTTCTCTGTTTTCATTGGTTTTCTTAATGAATCAAGTTCAAGATCAAGGTTCTTGCGTATTAGAATAAAAAGTGACTCAACTCTATCTTCTGATAAGCCAAATACTTTACTCAAAGAGGTTTTACTTGCTTCTAAGAAATCTAAAACACTGAAAATTTTCTTTTGATGCAATTCGGAAACAGTTTTTACTGTAATGTTGGGTAAAACATCAACATTACATTTAGATTTCATTTCGATGATTACGCCCATAGGCAAACTACTTAGTGTTAAGTCATTATTATCAGTTAGAAAGAATTCCTTAATATTTCGGACTCCTTGAGCTCTTAGTGATTTTTCTGTAGCTGGACCAATCCCTGGTAAAACCGAAACTGAATCAATTGCTCCATAAATATCCATACCAGCAACTATTCCTCTTTCTTTAGCAAAAACATCAAGGGCTTTAGCACTGACTGATTCTACTAATTCATCTTTTGCTAATTCAGGTAATTCCATAATTGCTGATAATATTTGTTGAGCTTGATCCATGGCTTCCTCAGATAACCCTAATGAAAATAATTCCTGTAATTGTTCATCATCAAGAAGTATTAAATCTTGTAAAGTTTGAATATCGTATCGTTCTAAATCCACTCCTTCAATCGAATCCATTGGTAATGCTTCAACTGGGATAGGATTTTTTGGTAGGAATATTGAACCTTCACGTAATTGCAAACAATTTGAGAATTGGGTAGAACTGAACATATACTGAAATTCTTCTTCTTCCATTCTACCAAGCATATCACCAACAATTGATGTAGCTACAGGAGCGTATTTTTCAAAAATCTTCATTCTACGAGCAGCTTGCTGTCGTTTCTTTAAAGCCCCTTGGAACCTCATTAATTTTCGTCCAGCTTTTTGTAAACATAGACGAAGTTCTTTTCTTATTTCATCAACCTCAGCAATATATTCTTTGCTTGTTTCTGGGAAAGGTATTTTTGTACTTACTAATGAAACAGCAAAAATTAATGGATCATTATTTAAATTTGTTTTATAATTGGACCAATTTATACTTTCAATGGCTTTTTTAATCAAATCATTTCCTTCACCAAAGAGAAGAGGAATCCTATTAGCAAAACGAACTAATTTGTAGGGAGGAGAAATAATTTCTCCACCATAACCAACAGCTACTTCAACTTGAAAAGCATGCCCACTATAACTTGATGGTGGTCTACCCTCAGAGCAAGTAAATTCAGGTTTGTAGACATCTCTCAAACCTACTTCTAGGTTTTCATGTCCAAGTGGGGATAGACATTTACCATCTGGTGGTAGGAACCTAACCTTTGTAAATCCTTCATGTATTAGTCGTCTTAATTCCATTTCATCCAATTTTTCAGGATTCTTGGTAGGATTTATCTTAGATATTTTCAAAACTTCTAAAGCGGTTTTATCTCCCACTCTCTGGAAGTGTGTTTTAAGAAATTCTTGCATTGTTTTAGAAGAAGTTCGAGTAATCTCACTCTTTAATTGATTTATATCTGTACCTATTGGATGTAACGGAACTTCTATTGGAGGATCTGGTATCGTATCCACTTTACGTGGGTGAATAATTGGTTCCTCTGGATTATCAGGAGTGAAAATAGTGAATTTTGCATATGGTGTAATAACAGCTATTTCTTCAAGATATTCGTAAACATAACGTTTTGATCGGCTCCATGTACCTGCAAAACAAACAGATATTTCCGTACCATGTTCATTAAGTTGATTTTTAGATTGACCAGTATATTTCTTTTCATCAACAATTTCTGGAGCATTTTTAACAATATCAATAAATAATTTATAATGACTAGTAAAATCAGCTGATTTCTTTTTTGATAAAGCTAATCGGGATTTAATTTCAAAGGGTACTCTTATAGTTGATTGTGAATAAATGAGAACCATCTTCGCTCCTAAACCAAAACGACCTCGAGATTGACGTTCACCATAATTAGAACCTGTTAAAACTCGACCAAACAATTTGGGTATATCAGCATGATGGATACCTATACCATTATCTCTTACAGATAAACGAATAAATTCACTAGTAGCTTCTTCGTCGATTTGATAATTTTTTATACCCATTAATTCACCGATTTCTTCTGCAGGCATCAATTCAATATGGATTTCAATATCAGGTAGTATGCCTCCTTTTTCAGCAGCATCGAGAGCATTTTCCACCAATTCCCGAATACTTGTATATGTTGATCTTGTTGGATTATCAAATCCAGCTATTGCCTTATTGGCTTCAAAGAATTCTGCAGCAGACCTTTCTATTATTTTTTCACGAGCTATCATTTTTGTTACCTACTAGCCACCTCAATGTAGATAAAAAAGTGACCTTTTTTACTACATCCTCTTCACTTTTTTCCGAATTTGTTCACCTGTTTTTCGGGGAGGTAATATACTTACCTCTTGTAAACGAAGGATATATTTTGGATCAATTACCAAAATTTTTTCTCAATTCTTTTTTCTATGCCTCATTTCTTTAGGTTTCTTTAATACTTTACCATTCTAGCAAATCTTAATCTTCTATGCTTTTTTAATTTGCGGTTTAAGACTTTATGGTTTCAGTATATCAACGGTTCTAGGAAACATTATTGCTTGTCTAATGTTTGAAAATCCACATATCCACCATACCAAGCGTTCAATACCTAAGCCAAAACCTGCATGTGGTGGGATGCCAAATTTAAAGAGGTTCAAATACCAAGCATAGCTATCTAAACTAAAACCTTGTTTTTTGATAACTTCAACCATTTTATTATATTCATGAACACGCTGTCCACCAGTACATAATTCCACAAAACCATCTGGTGCTATCAAATCAAAACTGTTAGAAATTGTTGGATCATCATCATTAACGCGATAATAAATTCCTCGAGTTTGAACAGGCCAGTCAGTTATGAAGAATGGTGTTTTGAAATGAAGTGAGAGCGCTGTTTCCTCTTGTGAAGTAAAATCTTCATTAAAGTCTACAGAATCTTCTAATTCAAATGAAGTGCATAGCTCTTTTGCTTCTTTGAATGTTACTCTGGGGAATCCACTCTTTAGTTTCTTTGGTTTTGCGCCAAATTGAGCTAAAGGTTCCTTAGCGATTTTAATGGTCTTATTAACAACATCAACAAGCATGTCTTCTAAAACTTGCATAATACTGATATGATCATAAAAAGCTGCTTCTACTTCAATTTGCCAAAACTCTGAAACATGTTTTCTTGTTCTTGATTTTTCCATTCTAAATGAAGGAATAATACCAAAAACTTTCTCATGTGCTGTTATAGCTGCTTGCTTGTAAAATTGTCCGCTTTGAGCTAGAAATGCATCTTGATCAAAATATTTTACTGGGAATAATGATGCTCCCCCTTCTGTTGCTGTTGCAACTAATAGTGGAGTGAATATTTCTGTAAATCCTTTTCCTCTGAAAAAATCTCTTGTTGCTTGAGCTACATGACCTTTTATTTCTAATGGGAGACTATATTCCGGCATTCTGATAGTTAATTCTCTGAAAGTATAAACAGTTCCATCATCCATAGGAACTTTACCCGTTATATCTATTGGTAAAGAACCAGAAACAGGATTTAATATTAACAATTCATTTGGTATTATTTCTATGCCATTAGGAGCTTGTTCATTTTTCTTAACTGTTCCTTCAATCCAAATTATGGTTTCATTTTTCAATCCTATTAATTTCTCCCAAAGCTCCTCTGAAACTTTTGTTTGAATTCCTGTTACTTGAATTTTGCCACTCGCGTCTCGTACAGTCAAAAAACAAATTTTCCCTTTATGTATAAGGTGTTCTGCCCAACCACCAATTGAAACTTTCGTACCTTCATTTAATTTCTTGATTTGTCTTATTGGTATTTTTTTAGAATAGTCTGCCATGGAATTTTTCTCCAATTATAATTTATTTATAAATACTAACTCGAACTTGTTTTTACGCTTTAAAAGGATTTTTTCTTTTATTTCAAAAACATAATACTAAATCAAGAGAGTTTTATCTATTACAATATATGTATCACCTTATAATAAAAAAGATTAAATTTTTTATTTAGGCTCTAATATTTGCTTTTAACTGTTAAGTTTGATGTAGATAATAGAAAACACTATTTTTTGATTTTACGTAATGCATCCGCTGCCCAAGAACGTACTCTAATATCTTCATCTTCCATTGCTATTTTAGTTAACTCTGGGATAGCAGTTGAATCACCAATATTTCCTAATGCTACTGCAGCTTCCAATCGCACACCAACTGTCTGATCTTTTTTCATAGTTTCTACTAAAATTTGAACCGCTTCTTTTGCTTCGGGACCTAAATCACCCAAAGCTGCTGCAGCATGAGATCGAACAAGTGAATCGCGATCTTCTTTCAAGAGTTTGGTTAATTCAATAACAGCTTCTTTTGCTTTTAGTTCACCTAAACGAGTTGCTGCCTTAGATCTAACCCAACCATCTCTATCTTGAAGATTTTTCATAAGTTGAGTAAGTTGTTTATCATCATATGTCAAATTATTGCCCTCAAAAATTTGCTTACGTATATATTATGCATACTGAATGAAAAATTTTGCTGATAATTTAGTGAGAAATTATTTTACAAAATCTTTAATTTCTATAAATCTATTCTTTGAAAGAAAAAAATAACAAAATATTAAAGAATAAAATCAAGTGAAAAATCGTTATGAAACTCTTTACAATCATTGGTTATACTAATTCAGGTAAAACAACAACATTAGTGGAAATTGTAAAAGAATTAGTGTCTCAAGATAAGAAGGTCAATACTGTGAAAGCGATACATATTGAAGGGTTCACTGTAGATACTGAAGGAAAAGATTCCTGGTTACATAAACAAGCGGGTGCATCTACAGTTGGCATTCGCTCTAATATAGAAACAACTATTATGTATCAAAAAGCAATGGCTGTAAAAGAGTTAATACCCTTCTTTAAAGGCGACTATCTAATTCTTGAAGGATTTACTAGTGAAAAACAAATACCTAAAATACTCTGTGCTAAATCACTAGATGAAATTGATCACAGATTTGATGAAACTGTTTTTGCTATATCAGGTGTTATTAGCAATAAATATACTGAGTTTAAAGGTATTCAAGTAATCAATGCTTTTAGTGGTATCAAAAATCTTGTAAATCTAATTGAGAAACACGCTATTGATGCAAATAGTTTACTTTAGCTGATTCAAATGGATAATATAATCAATTAAATCATTTTTAGTATAAACATTTGTAGGCAAATTATTTTTTCGTAAATTATCGATCATTTCCAGAAAGCTTGTTTTTTTCAATCCGACTTCAGTTAAATTATTCATATCTTCTAGGAATTTTTCGATGGCAGAATCGGAAATTATTTTCCCGTTTTTCAAAGCTATAATACGAGAACTTTTTTCAAAAAGCATATCTAAATTATGTGAAATTAAGATGATTAATTTATTTTGTTTTTTTAATTCAGCCAAATAATTAGCTATCTGTAATTGTTGAGTGACATCTATTCCTGAAAATGGTTCATCTAAAATTATTGCCTGAGGTTCCTGAATCAATACTGTCGCTATAGCTATTTTTTGTTTTTCACCACGACTTAGATTTCTAGGATTGTACTTTCTATATGATGTCATATTAAAAAATTCAAGAATATTAGTTATTCTTTGGTTAATTTCTTCCTTTGAAAGTTTAAATCTCATCAAACTTAATTCTAATTCCTTTTCAATGGAATTTGTGAAAAGCATAATATTTGGGTTTTGAAAAACAAAACCAACCTTTGAGGCAATTTCTGCTACTGATTTATTTTTTATATTTTCCTCATCAATAATTATTTGACCATTTATTGGTTTTAACATTCCCAGAATCAATTTTACTAAAGTTGTTTTCCCTGCACCATTTCTACCAATAATTGCTATTTGTTCTCCTCTCATAAATGATAGATTTAAATTTTCGAAAAGGGGATAATTCTTTGAATAACTAAAACTTAGATTTGATATAGAAATAAAATTCATTTAAGCATCTCCTTTAAGATTTCTTCTGCTATTTTATAGGATATCGGTATATCATTTATTGGAAATTTTTTTTCTTTCAAGGATTGAAATAATGCTGTTAGACACGGAGGTGTTAAACCATTTTCTAAGAGGAGTTTTGAATCGGTTAGAATCTCTTTAGGAGATCCATCAGCTACTAGCTGTCCATTTTTTACTACTAATATCCTGCTAGTTACTCTAGCGATGAAATCAAGATCATGATCGATTAAAATAATAGTTTTCTTGTCTTCTTTATTTAAAGTAAGAAGAATATTGCTCAATTCAATTTTACTTGTGGAATCTATCATACTTGAACATTCATCTAAAACTAAAAGAGAAGGATTCATGGCTAAAATCGAAGCTAAAATCACTTTTTGTTTTTCTCCTTCACTTAGCTCTGATGTGGCTCTGTATCGAAGATAAGATATACCCATTTTTTCTAAAATTGAAACTAATTGTTTATCCATCTCTTCTACTGAAACACCAAAGTTTTCCATGCCAAAAGTTATTTCTGATTCAACAAAAGGAGAAGCTATCTGAAAACTTGGTTCTTGGAGCATATAACCAACAAATTTACTCATAGATTCTACATGTTTTTTAGTAACGTCTTGATTACAGACATTTATCGACCCTTTAAATTCACCTTTGAAATAATGAGGAATTAATCCATTTAAAAGATAGCAAATTGTACTTTTACCAGAACCGGTTGGTCCTATAATGCCAATAATTTCACCTTCATTTACATGCAAAGTAAAATCCTTAAGAATAGGCTTTTCTGAATTAATATATTGAAAGGTTACATTTAGAATATCTATCATATAGGGTCATCCAAAAATACTATGTGAAAATATAAAAGAAATAGGTAAATATGAAATTATTGAGCTTTTACTTTCATTTGAACACAAATTTTCTCAGCGAGTGCTGTATAAATCTTCGCTGCTTTAATGACTTGATCAACTGGTACATGTTCATTTGGTGTATGGGCAAAATTTTCATTTCCAGGACCAATACCAACAACTGGAAAACTAACATCCAACATTTCAGAAATATTTATTCCACTTCCCCAATGACTTATTTTTGCAGGTTTTCCAACAGCTATTTCATTTGCTTCCTGAATTAATGAAACTATATCAGTATTAGGATCAACTTCATGAGGGTTAAAACTTCTCTTAAGATTTATCTCGACATCTTGTTCTTTAAAATTATTAACCTTTAAAAGATTCAAAAAATCATTTCTAATTTTCTCAGGATTTTCATTCTTAAAGAATTGTCTGACAAGTAGCGCTTGGCATAAATTGGGAACGGAATGTGACTCACCAATAGGTTGAGAAGCAATAGAACTAATAATCATATTTGCTTTTCCAAATTGTTTGTCTTCTGGCAGGATAGTATTCTCTTGTATACAATTAATAATTTTAGTCATTTTTAAGATAGCATTTTCACTGGTTTCAGAATTTCCAATATTAGTCATTTTCCCTTTAGCGATAAGTTCAAAGGTTGCTTGTCCAGGATGAGCTGTATTGATATTTAAATCAGTAGGAGCACAAGAGATAACAAAATCAGGTTTTATTTCAAATTTTTTCAAAACAGCATTCAAACCAGTAGAATTCCCCGTTTTAGTATTTGCCAAACCCACAACTACATAATCTCCTTTTAATCGGGCACGAGCCCTTTTAAGAGCACCTCCTGCACTAATCATTGCAGCTAAAGCAGCTTTCATATCACAAGAACCTCTTCCAGTAATCACTTTCCCTTTTGTACCTAATTTTGAACCATCTATTTCTTGAGGATCGAAAGGATTAATCATTGCTCCAGGGGGTACTGTATCAATGTTTCCTGCTAGAACTAAAGTTTTCCCATTTGTTAACCCAGGCATAACTCCCACAATATTATTTGATTCATCATATTGCACTCGATAAAATCCTGCTTTTTTCATTTCAATTGCCATTAGGGTGGCAATTTTTTTCTCATTACCGCTTATACTCTGATTTTTTATTAATCGTTTTGCTAAATCGACAACAACCTGATCATCTAAATATTCTAATGATTTTGACATGAATGCTTTCTCCAGTTTTTATAAATAGAATACAACCCATTGATTTAGTATAGTGAAGCTATAGCTATCCAGCTATAATAGGTATTACTATGAAAAAAACCTTTTCAAGTTTTATGCTTATTTCTACTATTCCAATGCTAAAAATATTCTTTCTTTTTCAACTCCTATACTTCTACGTTTCACAATTTGTATTTTTCCTATTTCCTTTGAATTTGCTACATGAGTTCCTGCACAAGAAGCATGATCATAATCACCTGCTGAAATGATTCTAAAAATCTTCACAGATTTTGGTACCATTTCGATATAATCAATTTGATACCCTTTTTCAGCCAAAAATTTTTTAGCTTCCTCACGTGGCATGAAATTAATGTGAATAGGAAGATTTTGAGCAATAATTTCATTTATTCCTTTTTCGATGCTTTTTAATTGATCGTCTGTTAGTGCCTTTACAAGGTTAAAATCAGCTCGCCCATTACGAGTTGAGATATTATTTCCTACAACATCAGCATTGTATTTTTCTTTCATATAGGTACTTAAAATATGAATTGCTGTGTGATATCGCATATGAATATATCTTCTCCCCCAATCTAATTCACATTTAACTACTTCCCCTATTTCAGGCATCTTATCAGTTTCTAAGATAAAATGTTTTACTTCACCAGAATCGCGAAGCACTTTATTTATTGTTAAAGTGATATCCTTATAGCTTAGGGTACCAATATCACATTCTTGGCCACCACCTTCAGGATAAAAAGATGTTTGATCTAAAACAACGTATGAATCGCCTTTTACCTCAACTTTTGCTGTAAAAGATCGAATATAATTATCCTGCATGTATAGCATTTCTGTTTTTGTCATTCTTATCACTTAATCAAGAGATATTAAATACAAATAAGTGAGGTAAGGTACAATTGTACCTTACAATAAAAATTGGAACTTTTTTGTAAATTTATATTCTTTCAAACATTTCATTAAATTCCCATTCAGATACTTCTATAGATTCTGGGTTTTTAACATGTTTTGTATATGCTTCCCATTCATTACGTTTAATTTTATTATAGATTTCAATGAATGCCGGACCTAAAAAGTCACACAAAAATTTATCTGCATTCAACGCTTCAATTGCAGCTTTTAATGTGCTTGGTGTTTTTCTTATGCCCATTTCTTCTCGTTTTTCATTAGTTAAACGATCTACATTTAGAGAAGTTCCTTCTATTGGCTCAATTTTATTTCTGATGCCATCTAAACCAGATACAAGAAGTAACGCTGTAAGGAGATAAATATTTGCGGTGGTATCAGCACCACGGTATTCGATTCTTGCAGTCTTCTCATATCCTGGAACCCGAACTAATGCTGTTCTATTTGCTATTCCCCATGATATATATACAGGTGCTTCATGATCTGGAACTATTCGCTTATAGGAATTTATTGTTGGATTAAAGATTGCTGTAAGTCCCGGAGCATGTTTTAGTAATCCACCAACAAAATACTTGAGTGTTTGTGAAACACCACCTTTTGCACTGAAAATATTTTCATTGTTTTTAAAGAGCATATGATGAACGTGTAAACCATTTCCTGCTTCTGTAGTATAGGGTTTTGGCATAAAACTTGCTACAAGACCATTATTCCAAGCTACCATTTTAATTATTTGTTTTGTTGTTTGAACCATATCTGCTGCTAAAAGAGGTTCAGTCATCTCAAATTCTATTTCCATTTGTCCAGGACCTACTTCATGATGAAGCATCTTAGGAAATGTTCCTAACTCCATCATATAATCGACAATTTCCCTTCGAAGTTCATATTCAGAATCATGAGGAGGTGCATCCATATACTCACCTATATCAGCTGGTTCACCATCTGGACTCATTACATACCATTCTAATTCTGGTCTTACTTTAAAATCAAAATTAAAATCTATTTTAGCACTATTAATTGCTCGTTTGAGAATACTTCTTGGATCACATTCCAATGGTCTCTCATTAAGATCATAAATATCGCAAATTACTCGAGCAGCTCTTGTATCCCATGGAATAATTTGTAAAGTAGATAAATCAGGTTTTATTCGCATATCACTTTGTTCTGTTAATAGAAAACCTATAGAGGATCCATCAATACCTAAACCTTCTTCAAGGTATTTTTCGGCTAATCTTTTTGGTACTTCTACAGCTTTTAATTGTCCTAGGATATTTGTAAATTGAAATTGTACATAATCAACTTCAGATAAAATTTTAGAGATATTTTGTTCCAATTTTTTTCAACTCCAAAATAAATACTCAATATTCTGGAGTTAACCAACTGAATTTACCGAGATTTAAACTTTTCATTAATCCCTTTAATTTAGGTGTTGTTTTATAAGAAGTTTTTTTATGAAATCAAAAGGTTTATTCAAGATATAGATTATGATGTAACGGTAATTATTTGCTGGTGATTGTTTGTTAGAATATATTTCAAACAACGAACGAGAGAAAATTCGAAAGCTATGTCAAAGTATAGAATTGAGTAAGAAAATTAAAATTCTCTTTGCTGTTGAAGGTGGTAGCTTAGTTTATGGTTTTCCTTCAAAGGATAGTGATAGAGATATTAGATTTGTTTATTATGATCCATTTGTTTATCCCTTTGAAAAATATATTACCTTCATTTCTCAAACTATGACTTATGAAAAAATGTTCAATCGGGAATTGGAAGAAATAAAAGGTGAAAAAGCTGGATTAGTTTATGATGTTATGGGATGGCATATCTATAAATACGCTGAACTTCTTGGAAAATCAAATCCTATGGCAATTGAATGGTTACTTTCTCCAATAACATATTATGGTGAAACACCTCTCGTGTTGAAAGAATTTGCTTATAGTTATTTTAAACCAATTGCTTTATTTCATCATTACTATAATATTTGCAAAAAAAATTTCCACTTGATGAGAAATGAAAGCAAGATTAATTTTAAAAAATACCTTTATCCCTTAATGGGTGCCTTCAAAGCTTCTTATGTTTTAAAACACAAAAAAATTCCCCCTTTAAATATAAAAGATGTTCTTAGTGGGATTCCCGATCTTATACCAGATTTCATAGTGAATAAATCTCTAGAGATAATTGAATATAAACTAGATTTGAATGAAAAAGATTTTTCTGGAAGAATTGAAATTTTCGATTTCTTTTTAGAGGAATTCATTGAAAAATTGGAAAGTACTAATGAGTTATTTGATAATACTCGTCTTGAGTCAAACTTACAAGAATTAAATGAAATAATACGTTCAATTATTCTTAAGGACTATTCTCATATATAAGAACTAAAATAAACGTTTATTTATTTTGTTGGAATATAAAACGATAGGTCATTTATTTAGAAGTCTATTACTAATAGTCCTTTATATTTATAAAACGGATAGGGTTAAAATGAGAAAAAGTAATTTAGTTAATGGTATTTTTATTCTATCGTTATTTGTAATAATTTTAGCTTTTCAACACACAAGTGATATGAATACCTTAGGAATCGGGATAAATACTGATAATGCATTATTACAAACAAAAAGCACTACTAATAGAAGAACCTCACTAACTTTAAAACTTGATTTTATTGGCTTCGATCAAGAATTGATTGATGAGACTGCTATAAACGCTAATCTTGTTAGTACATTTAAACATTCATTTACTGAACCTTTACCTTGGATTGATTTTACTTTTGATTATAATTATGTTTCTAATAGTTCTCATCAAGATTTGGAGGATTATATTCAAACTATTGCTGTGAATGGAACTGGGACTGGCTATGATATCAATGTCACTTTATTAAAAGAAGATCTCTCATCAGGCAATCGATCAGATATTTTCATTCCAAGGGATGGTATGTCAATTGATGCTGATAATATAACTGAATACCTTTATGAAAATTTATACGAAGAACCTACCTCTGGACCTGGTTATACCTTCTATATAATGAATTTCTCTAATTTTGATTCACCAGACCATTCGTTAGAACATTGGTACGATACAGATGGTACAGATTTGGATGGAAATACATCAATTTCTTGGTGGTATTCTGGATACCGTAATCTCGAAAAGAGAGCATCTATTGGTTGGGGTGGAAAATATCGTTTCTGTTATTTAGATCTCTCTTCAAGATCCTGGTATTTGGATTACGTATATAATACATGGTCAGCTTTAGGTGGAAGTGGCTCTCAATTATTTTATCAATACCCCGATTTAGATAATTTCACCCAAACTTTTGATCCAAGAACAACCTTAGGACAAGAAAAATTAACAACTTATCTTAACGAATGGATAAATTCCTACCTTGGTAATGTTTTCTCAGGGCCTGTTTATGAAAATCTACCATATAGTCAATCAGTCTCTTTACAAGTGATTGTATTAAATAATCTAACTACTAATGGATTCGCAGAAGAGAGTTTGAAATGGTGTATTTCAAAATATAGAATACAGAACCAATTGGATAATGATTTTCCATGGGTCAATTGGTTGATTGATATTGATTGGGTTGAATTAATGGATTATCCTGATATATTCCTATACATACAAAATAACGTACTTGAATCTTTAACGGGAAGGTTTGTACCAGTAGAGCAAGGACTTTTTACATTATTACAAAACAGATTAAGTCAAACTTTTGATTTAAATGCAGCTGATGTTGTTTTGCCATGTTATTTCTTCTTAACAGATGATATTTCCTTTAGCTGGTATGGTACATCTTTCGCTGGATTAGGCGGTATGGGTTGGGAAATCTTACTTGGTACACAGAATTCAATTTTTGAAAATACTACGACTCTTGAACCTAGAAGAGGAATGTCAACAGTTATGATCCATGAATTAGGACATTCGCTTGGATTACCTCACCCACATACAGGTGCATTTGGTTGGGGATCAAGTTTCATTGATGATGTTATGAGTTATTTCTCAACAACAAGTCAATTTAGCTCTTTTTATAAAGACGCTATTGGTCGTGCACATACAGATGCAAATTATGAAGTAGCTTTAGATGAATTGCAAATCATGTTAGAATTGTATAATGACACTTATGATCCTGCTAAGAAACCACAATTATTAGAAGATACTATTCTTCATATTTATTCTAATTTAGAATTAATACCTACCTACTATATTGAAATGGATTATAATGCTTCAACCTCTTTAGCTTTTGAAACTCGAAATTTGATTTCTTATGTTAACGAGTATATTGTGAATCATTTATCTACAAATAAATTCAGTGGTTTTAAGATGATATCTATTATTATATTGCTACCTTTGCTTGCTGGATATAGAAAATTCAAAAAGAATAAATATGTGAAGTAATTTGTAATAACATCCGTTTTTGGATGTTTTTACTCTTTTTCTTCGGAAACCCAAAAATCTAGTGTTTGTTGTTGATCAATGATTTTAGCGGATTTTTTGGTTTCTACATTGGGTAATCGATATTTTCTTCTTAGCTCATTAAAGTAACCATTAATTTTTTCCCTATAATCTTTAGGTGGTGAACGATTTTTGTAATATTCCTGATGAATTTCATTCCAATCTGGGTGTTTAATTTCCATAAACTCAAGAAAACGCTTCTTTGTTGCACCTGTCAAATAGAGTATGCCAGGAATAACATAGCTAGCATTCGCTTCAGAAATTACCTTAAATAATTCATCCAATTCTTCAAAGGAATCACTTAAATAAGGAAAAACAGGCATTAATAGAACACCAACTGTAATATCCTTCTCTCGTAATTCAGCTATTGCCTGAAGACGTTTTTTGGTAGAAGAAGCTCTAGGTTCGAATTCTTTTCTTAAATCATCATTTAAAGTTGAAATGGAAATTGCTACTTCAACATTAGTATCTCTTGACATTTCTGCAATAATGTCTTTATCACGTGTAACCAAATCAGATTTTGTTGCGATAATTATAGGATTATGATACCTTCTAAATTCTTTCAACATATTCCTGGTAATAAATTCGTTTCTTTCAATTGGTTGATAAGGATCACAAACAGAGCCCAGATTAACTATTTCCTTTTGCCATTTAGGATGAGATAATTCTTTTCTTAGAATTTGAGGTGCATTACGCTTGATGAAAATGGTTGATTCAAAATCATGTTCCGGATCTAATTCTAAATAACTGTGAGTATATCGAGCATAACAATAGAGACAAGAATGAAAACAACCTCTATATGGATTGGCTCCCCAATGGAATGGTAATCGAGGACTATCAATACGATGAAGAATCGATTTACATTCTTGTTCTATATATTTTACAACCATCTTTATCACATTGATATATCTATAACCAAATTCAATTAATTGAATTAAAAACATTAACCATTTTTTATTGCTATAACAATATCTACAGGTAAACCCCACATCATCATTTGTTTTGTTGTATGAATCAACATATTTGTTCTTTGAAGATAATCATCAATTCTAATTGGTCGACAATCAATAATTTTTGGCATTTTTTTATGCAGTTTTTCATATATTTTGACCATACAATTAACTTTCCTTCTTGAAAGTGTAACTATACAAATACGACCTTCATGCTTTAGTACTCGCTTACATTCATTTAGAATTTGTGAAATTTCTTGGTCTTCAAAAAGTTCTATTGTAAAACTAATAAAAATACCATCAAAGATATTTGAATTATAAGGTAGATGTTCCGCATCACCACAAATAAAATATGCTCTATCTGAATATTTTCTTTTAATAGCTCTGTTTGATGCTTTTGAGATCATTTTATTTGATAAATCGATTCCATGTATCATTCCTGTTTGATCAAGTTTTTTAGAAATATCATTAATTGATCTCCCTGTTCCAGAGCCTATTTCAAGAATTTTTTCTGCTGATGAAACATTCAATAATTGTAATCCTTTTCTTCTAAATCGATTTTCAAATGAACCAAAAAGATCATACCATTTGCTCATTTTATTGTAATTATTTTGTGTTGCTTTCTTAGTGTCAAATTTATCTTGGTTTTTAAATTCATCAATCACAGTACCATCTCATTAAGTCTATATTCTATTGAATATTAGGAATAGAAAATTAAATAGATTATGAAAATAATCATAGTTTAGATACTATTTGGTGAAATTATAGATGTATGAACTAATCACATTTATTTTGAATGTTCTTGCAAGTACTATCGACTCACAAACACATATAATTTCTTATTCGTTTTGTCCATTCTTTTTTGGTGGATCAGCAATCTTTGCTATTGTAATGTGGGTGAAACATCGACCATTAAAGAAAAAGGAAATGATTTGGTCTATTTTAGTTATTATTATGGCAGTATTAGTATTGGTATTTGTGGGATTGAATACTTTCTTATGGTTAAATGATTTGATGTTTTATTTATTTATAGGAATAAGATTTCCCTTATTGTTTTTCTTTATGTTATTTGCAAATCCCTATATTAAATGGGCTCCTTTGAAAGGAATTTTCAAAACAAAAGAACTTGAAGTTGAAAAATAATTAGCTCTTCTTGAAAAATTCCTTTTTTTTATTTTTTTCTAAAAAGAAATATAATATTGAAAGGTATATTAGTGCTATGAAAAAATTCAATTCAACTATAACATTCTTACAAACAGATAATCTTGAGAAAACAACTGAATTTTATACTGAGATATTGAATTGTAAATTAGTAGTAGATCAAGGTTTGTGTAGAATCTTTAAAACTACACAAGGATCTTATCTGGGTTTTTGTTTACATGAATTTCTAGATAAAGGAAAAAATTCTGTTTGCTTAACATTTGTTTGTGAAACAAAAAAAGAAGTTAATGAGTGGTTTGATTTTCTTCAGAAGAATAATGTAGAAGTAAAAAACCCACCCAAAGAAAATACCAAATTTCAAATATACAATTTTTTTGCCACAGATCCAAATGGAATTACGATTGAAATACAGTGTTTTCTTAACCCTTTTCCACCCTTAGATAAATAAATCCAGAGGATTATTAAATGAAAAAACCTGTCGCTAATATCAATGATTCCATTCAGGCTAATAACCAAAGTAGATGGAAAGATTTTCTGAAGATATATCTTGTATTAGCGGTATTATTTTTAGTAATGTTTACGATGCGAGCAACTGTTACAATTATAGGAGTATTATTGCCAAATATTGTTCCTGATATCTCAGCAAATTTCATTATGACAGAATCGCGATTAGCAGTTATTTTTACAATTTATAATATGACAGCAGCATTTTTCTCAATTTTTGTAGGACCAATCACTGAACGCATAGGTTACAAAATCATTCTATATACTGGAATGTTTATTTTTGTTATAGGAATAGCTATAACAACATTTACTTCACAGTTTTGGGTTATGGGGTTAGCTCAAGGAATTGCTGGAATAGGAGCTGCTTTTTTTGGTCCAGCTACAATAGCTTTTGCTGGTGAATATTTCCCAAAAGAAAGAATTTCTACAGCAATTGGTATAATTATGTCATCATTCTATGTTGCAACAATTATCATTGTCCCTGTTAATTCATATATAGCACTTTTACTCAATTGGCGATGGGCTGTTGGTATTATGGGAATAATTGGTGGAACTGTAGTGGTTTTGATAATTTTTATTATACCAAAATTCAAATCAGCTAAGCAAGGGATAGCTGATAATCAAATAGATAACCATAGTACTACTGAAGACCTAAGTTATATTCAGCGAATAAATATTGTACTAAAGAATAAATTTGCTGTTGGAACCTTTTTCATTACACTTTTTCAACGTGGTGGATTATTCGCTATGACACAAATACTCTCGACTTGGTTACTAAGTGAATTTAGTTTGCCCACAAATAGATCAGGTTTAGTTTTGATGGGTTCAGGGATTGCTGCTTTAGTTAGCAATTCATTATTTAGTTGGTTGGCGGATAAGAAGCAAGGAAAAAGAGCGATTATCCTCATTGGAACATTACTAACTGGTATCTGGATTGGTATTTTTCCTTTAATTGCACAAACATTAGGATTAGCTATTTTTGGATTTATTCTACTGAATTTCTTTGGGGGAATATCAATGGGTAGCTATAATGCTTTTGTTGCAGAGGTAATGCCACAATCACGAGGAACTGCAGTATCAATCAATAATACTTTTGGACAAATAAGTCAAGCTTTAGCTGTTGGCATAATAGTTAGGATTATTTATGATAGAACTTTGAGTTACTTTTATTGTGGACTAGTATCTATGGGATTTTTCTTAATAAGCATAATTTTGATGCTAATTTTTGTTAAACCTAAAGAAATAGAAAAACAATTTTCGAGTAATGCTCTAATAGGAAATAATTTATCTAATGAATAAAATCTATGATAGAAACACTAAATATTTTGAATAGATTAAATTAAAAGGCGATTAATATGCGAATCAACAATAAGGAGATCAATGCAGCGAAAATTCTTTATGATTTTACTCAAACAATGCAAGATATTAATTCTCTTGAAGATATTTACAAGAAAACAATAGCACTATTTAAAAATAAATTACCGTATGATTTAGCAATATTCTATATGTTTGATTTTACTGAAAAACTTGTAGTGAAAGAGAAATCTGGAATTGATGTTAATTCAGATATGTATTCAGATTCACCAACTAATTTATTTTTATTACAAAGTAGGTTCAATAAACAACAATTACAAATAATCGAAAAATGGAAAGATCAAAAAGAGTTACAAAAACTATTTTTTGTTTCTGATATTATACAAACAGTTGTATTACTGCCTTTTATAACAGCAAATCGTATTTTAGGATTTCTTTGTATTGGTTTAAAATCTGGATATGATTTTAAAGATAATGAAAAAGCTTTACTTGAAACTATAGGATATATCACCGTTAATTCCTTGAGATCATATTTGCTAATTGAAGCTTTAAATAATCATAACCAAGTTTTAAGAAATATTGCTAAAAATATGCGACACGATTTTGCTAATGATATACAAACAATTTCACTTACAATTGAGTTGTTTTCAGTTACGGAACTATCTGATGATCAAAATAAGTATTTGAGACTTCTAAATAATGCTAAGAATTCTGCAATTGAAAAATTAAATGAATTAAAAAGTCTTAAAAATAAATTTGATGATGAAATAGAAATTGTTCTTGGTTTACCGATAATAAATAAAGATGAAAATATTTCAATTGGAAATTAAAGAAAGATTTTTTAGGATTCCATGAGAAATTCTGTTTATCTCAAATTTACACTAATATTGATTACATAGATTACGATTATAAATAGTGAGATAGTTGAAAGCTAAGAGGTCAAAGACATGAGTCAAGAAAAAGCTGATAGCGGTACGGTCATACTTAACGAAAACAACGTAGAAATAGGTGTTATAAAAAAAATCTATAGTGAAAAATTAGCAAGAATGGAGCTTACAAATTCTGAATCCGTTGCCTTGGACCTATCCCTAGTTAAAGATATTAATTCTTCTGGACGTTTAATTAAAAAGAAAAGTGCTTATGTTATTCCAGAATTTGAATCATTTCTTAGAGGAGCATCTACTATTTTCACTAATCTAATAATTAATAATTTTGGGTTAATTATTGAACATTTAGAAACAAAAGAAATAAAAAAAGCTCTTCAACACTATGAATATGATATCCTTAACAAAGTTGACTCTGGAGAAACATTAACATTTTACGAAATATTAGGTCTTGTTAGAGGCATTGAATTAGCAGGTAAAAATACTCAAGATTTTATAATTAAAATGGTTTTTCAAGCAGCGGAATTAAGACCTGAATTAAAAGAAAAATTAGCTCCTGAAATGCTTGTTGATAAATTGAATCAAGAAAAAGCTTTCCATAGGATATTATGGAATTTATTAAGAATAGCTACCATGTATATTGTAAGATTAAAAAATTCTGAATTGGTAAAAGCTATTTCCGAAGGATTTTTCGAAATTAGTTTAAAGAATATTGAATTTGAGTATAAAGAAGCAATATCTACTGCTAATCTTTTATACTGGGAAGAACGAATTGAAGATTGCATTTTCAAGTATATTGCTTTACTAATTAATTCCATTGCAGTTGAAATGCGAAGTGATATTTCAGAATTAATTAAAGAACATATGTTAGAAGATTTACGGAAAATCAAAATAAATAACATCATTAAAGAACAGACATTAAAAATTATTGAATCATTTAATTATGAAGAATATAACAAGATAAAAACCATGGAATTGCTTCACTCAGGCCTTAAGGGATTCAATTTGAAGGTTATGGCTGAAAAGAAAGCAATGAGTGATTTTGCTCAATTAATCTCATTATTTCTTGAAAGTAAAGATGCTAAAAATATAATCAATCTTCAAAAAGAAATAATTAAATTTACTCGAGAAATTAGAGATGTTTCAAAAGAATTCCTAGATATACTTTTTGAAATCAATCAATTTTTGAAGAAAATTGAATATGGTGATAGCAAAGTTAACGACTATTATACTGAATTAATTCAAAAAATAGTCAAAAGAAAATATAGTGATTTGAGTGATACTCTAAGCCTTTTAAGTAAAGCATATAGTAAAGAGTAAAAAAAAATTTTTACTCTTCATCACCACTCATTTGATGTAAACCTGTTCTTTTAAGCCAATTCTTATAACCACGGCCTGTTTTTGTTGTTGCAAGTCCACCTTCTGAAGTTTCTTTAATCGCTGTTGGAAGCATTTGTCCTATTTCATCCATTGCTGAAACAACATCATCAAAGGGAATAATACTTTCTACACCACATAAAGATAAATCAGCAGCAATCATAGCTTCTGCAGCTAATAGACCATTACGTTTGATACAAGGCACTTCAACTAAACCAGCTACTGGGTCACATGCTAATCCTAAGGTATTTTTTAATGTCAAAGCAGCAGCATTAACTGCTTGTTCAGCTGTACCACCTGCAATTTCTACAGCTGCTGCAGAAGCCATTGCAGCAGAAACACCGATTTCAGCTTGACACCCATGTTCAGAACCACTTGTAGAAGCTTTAGCATCACAAACTAAGCCAATTAGTGCTGAAGCAAATAAACCACGAATTATTGCTTCTTCGGGAGCTTTACAAGTTTCAGCTACTGTATAAACAACCGCTGGTACTACCCCAGCTGAACCTGCTGTAGGAGCTGCAACAATTGTTCCCATTGAAGAATTATATTCACCTACACCAATCGCTCTTGCTGCAACTTTGAGTATCTGAGATCCTGATAGCGTTTTTCCTTTCTTTTCCCTCTCAAGGATTTTTTTAGCGTTTCCTCCACTCATACCACTTGGAGATTTTTGGTCTATTTTAACTCCACGAATAATTGAATCTACCATAACAATCCAAATCCTCTTCATAGCAGTAATAACTTTCTCAGGTTCTGTTTCCTGAATTTCTGCTTCATGTTCTATCATTATTTGTCCAAGAGTCTTATTTTCATTTTTTGCTTTAATTAAAAAGGGCTCAACACTATCAATGGTCATTATTCACAACATCCTACTTTAATATCTATTTTAACAATATATCAATTACTTATTTATACTCCTTTCAATGTTTTGGATTAATCTCAAAACCTTTTGATTATTTATTAGGATAAGCTACCAAAATTAACTATATAGGCAGTCAGGCTAAAAAAGGTTTTAAAAATAGATGAAAATTTGAGATTAGAAATAGAACTTTCTGTTACTACTTCTAATCTATACCCATTTCTTTTTCCTGGATCAGTTCATTGTTCGATTTTTCCTATAATTCCTGTTTGAACAATTTTGTTGATCTCATGGAGAAAGTCTTGACAACTAAGTGGTTTTCTTTTAAGGGTAATTCTTTCTCCTGAGAAACCATTCAAATCAATAGTTGAATCACTTGTTAGGATGAAGATTTTTACCTCAGAATTTCGTCGAAGTATTTCTTCAGTTACTTTTAGGCCTGACATTTGAGGCATATGATGATCCAAAACAATAATTTCAGGTTTCTGCATAACATTTTCATATTTGTGAATTGCTTCTTTTCCTGTAGAAGCTTCTATTACTTCATATCCTTCTCGCAGTAAAATCTCTTTAAATAAAGTTCTTGTTTTTTTATCATCCTCAGCAAGTAAGATTTTCACTTAATTTAATCTCCAACGTTTAATTCTAATGGTATTTAATCTCTTATTATCATTAACAATGGAACCATATTTAGATTATTGAAAAAAAGGTATGGTGCATTAAAAAGTCAATTTCATTTTTTTAAGCGCCAAGAATAGCTTTTTTTAAATTTTAAAAAACCATAAAAATAAATGATTTTTTTGAGCAAAGATTTAAACACTTTTTTATAATCTCAAATGGTTTTTCTTATATTTGTCTCATCTTTATTTTATGATTGAATTGTAAGAATACATATTAAGTTATATGATTTTACAAGTAATTTTAATGAAAAGCTTATCTAAAAATTCTAAAATGGTGAAAATTAAATATGATTTTTTTTTTTTCGATTATAACTCATAGAAAATTAAAATAATAAAAAGAGAGTGAGAGAAAACTCACCTCTCATGCAAACTAATTTTTTATTTATTTATACAAATTCATGTTATACTACATTTTTATTTTAAACTAAGCCTGTGTCATCAGCGCCTGTTCCTGTACCTGTGTCAGGATCACCAAATCCTTCTTTAATAGCTAAAGAAGCTCCACCTGCTATTAATATGGTCAATAATGTAACGACCACTTTTGCTACTTTTGTATTTATTTTCTTCATTTTTTAAACCTCGACAATTACTACCATAATCCTATGGTTGTTTTGCATTTCTTCTAAAAGGTTATAAAATTTATTTGAGTTAATTTAACTAATGTGCTAATGTGCTATTTATATTGTCTAGAACAATTTTGAGAGGTTTAAAAATTATTTTTTTATATTTTAAAAGCTTAAATAATGTTTTTTTTGATTCTTAGAATAACGAATTTTTATTAATAGATTTTTTAACAGATTTAAACACTTTTTTGGATACATTTAATGTATTTAGTGTTATAATAAAGGTGAATTTAATATAATCTTATAAATGTAAAGTAAAAATAGGATAACAAACTAAAAAAAATAATCTGGAAAAATTACTATGATAGAGAATTTAAAAGAGAAAATAAAAAATATCAGTAATTTGACTGACCATAATGATATATGTAATATACTTAATTCTCTTTTAACAGAAGCAATACAATTCAATGCACTAAAATTAAAATTAAAAAAAATTTTACCAACTAATAATTTTTTAATTCAACCCCTTGATCAATCATTTGGGGTAACTTTAGGAATAAAAAGAACAAAGAATGAAATTATTTTAGGGGAATGGTTAATAGATACATTAAAAACAAGATCAACATCATATCTGATGTATTTTTTAATAGTAAAAGAAAGTTTAGTTAATTTTTTTGAAGAAACATTAACAGATACAGATGAGGCAATATTAAACATAATAACGATACTTTGGATAAAACATTTCTTTTTAATCAAAACTTTAGACAATCCAATGATTAAAGCAGTAAATCATCGAATATATCAAGAAGAAGATATTGCAGGTAAACATTACTTGCAATTTGATAATATTTCAAATATTCTTTTCATTAAAAATATATTATTCGAAAAAGCTTTTGCAAAATTCTATGAATTAAAACATTTACAAAAATTATCTGAAAGTGAAATTTTTCAAGAATTTAGAAAATGGACCTTTAGCTACATATCAGATTTAGATGTAATTGCCCCCATTGTTCTTAGTAAAAGATTATTACCAACCCTTGAATTATTAACAAAATTAAATCATAAAGATGCAAATGCTGAAAGCATCGCAGAAATACTAAATTTACATCCAAATTCTATTCGAAAACAATTCCGTTCTATACTCGAAAAATACATTGTTATTTGGCGACCAATTATTAATTCTGATCAATTAAAATTACATGATTATTTCCTAAAAGTAATAATAAAAGATGGGAATTTTGATGATGTCTATAATCTTGTTTCAAAAATCCCATACAATAAATCTGTTTATATTGGTGAATCAGACCTTTACAAAATAATCTATTGTCCATCATTAATCTGCCCACATTTAGTTAGTGAACAATTAAATGCAAAATTGACAAAATTAATGAATAAAAATGAAATTGTTGACTTTAATATTCAACAAATAAGAGAACGCTTTCAATATGGAACAATTACTCATAGTTCTATAAATCCTACCTTAGACTATTTCCAGAAGCTCTTACTAAATAAAGATGAAATAAAGGAGCTTATTCCTATAACAACTGCTCATGAAAAGATAGAAAATTTCTCTTTAGAATTTGATGATGAAGATCAAACCGTTGATTATAATTTACTTTATTTTCTATCCATTTTACGAAGTAAATATTTATTGAAACAAGGTTATAACGTATTTGTGGCTGAATTACCACATCTTTACAAAATAAACAATATTGATGTTAATGATAATCTAGCAGGTTCAGTTTTATTAAATCAATTAGAGATACGAGCATTGAAAAAGGGATTGCTTACCTATGTCTTTTTCATTCGAAGTTTTGCTCCACGAGCTCCCGATGTGCTTATCTTTGAAATTCCCACATTGAATAAAGATTATAGGAAAACTCTAACTGAAACAATTCAACAATTACAAAAGTTCTCATTTTTAGCACAGATAAAAATTGCTGATCGAGAGATATATATTATTCCTGGACTTAATCATACACATCCCATTTCAAATCTTATTAAACAAGTCCTTGATAAGAATGGTTTAGAATCCTTGTTTTATACAATTCGATTACAAGAGAGTCGATTTATTCCTTTTCATGAACTATATAATTATGACAATCAGAAATGGAAAGTATAGTATTAATTTAAAATCTTATTTTTCATAGACTATATATCTAACAATTTTTACATAAAAATGTTAGAAAAGAGATTAAAACATCTCTTCGCCTTCAGATATTTTAGGTAATATCCTAACCATTTTCATACCTTTTATTTTTTCCAAAGTTTCTTGCAAACCATCTGGGGAATTTTGGCTTATCTCAACAGTGGTAAGAGCTTCTTTTTGTTCAGGAATGTCTTTACTTCTTAGTGAAACAATATTTAACTCATATTGAGATATCCCACCAGTGATTTTCGAGAGAGTTCCAACAAAATCACTATGCCTAAGAATAATTGTAACATGTTCGCCTGTTATTTCCATTTTATAACCTAAAATCTCTCGAATAATTATATCTCCTCCACCTACTGATTCAGCAATTAAATTAACAGATTCAGGAGTATTAGGTTCAACTATTATTTTTATACTATTTGGATGATAACTTCTACCAAGGTTGATTTTCTCGAAGGTAACTATCATGCCAGCTTCTTTTGCATATTTATCAGCTTCTTTTATTCTCTCATCAAATGTTTTAAATCCTAATAATCCACCTATTACTGCTTTATCACTTCCATGTCCTTTCCAAGTTTCAGCGAATGAACCATGAAAATATACTGTAACATTCTTGGGTTCTTTTCCGTACAATAATCGAGCCGATCTACCAATTCTCACAGCACCGGCAGTATGAGAGCTTGAAGGACCAGTCATTATTGGTCCCAACATTCTAAAAGCGCTATCTTCTGGCATTTTCTTTAACTTCCAAATAATTATTTGATTTATATGAAAATCTTATACTTAATAGTATTAAAGAGTTAATACTTTAATTATGTATCGAACTTTATTCTCCACCAGCAATTTTAGCTTTGGTAATTCTAATGATTGGTGATATCGAACCTGATTCATTGAATGTTTCTTTTGAAATAGCATCTATATCTTTCAACAATTTGAGAACTGTAGTTCCAACCATTGTCTCTTTTAGAGGGTGGTCTATTTCACCATTCTTGATCATAAATCCCTGATCAACTAAAACGGAGATATTTTGAGAACCAGAAGTTGCTTCTAAAGAGCTATCTTTTAGATATAAACCCTTTTTAGTTTCAGAGATTATTTCATCAATTGACCAAGATCCTGGCTTTATTTGAATTTGTGATAAATCTGGGTGCGGTTTACTACTTAAACTAGTTTTTGAGGCATGCCCAGTATTTCGAATTCCTAAAACATTTGCACAAAATGAATTAGAAAAATAAGCTTTTGCTATGCCATTTTCAATTAATGTAAGCTCAGAATGAGGAACACCTTCGTCATCAAAAATAGCTGATCCAACACCACCAGGATAGAGAGGATTATCAATTAAAGTAATTGCTTCATTAGTAATTTGATCCCCAATATGATCCTTGAAATAAGCTGTTCCTAATATTACTTCATAAGCATCTAAACCATTAGATACTATAGAAGACAATGTATCCATAGTGCTTCTAGAATCTAGGATTATAGGTAATTCAGTAGTTTTGATTTTCTTTGATCCCAATAAAGAAATAGCATTATTTGCTGCTTCTCGTCCAATTTTATCTGGTTTGAAATCATTCAAATTACGTGTTTTTTGGTAATCCCATGAAGTAGAGATATCATCTTTTTTTTGTGCTTTAATAAAAATCACACCAGAAAGTGAATTAAGGTTTTGGCTTTTTTCTATACCCAAGCTGTTGTAAATTGTTTCACTAGCATATGTTCTAGTAAAATTACCACTTGCTATAACATTATTGTATTTTTCATTTGCACAATCAATTGCTTCAATAGCCATTTCAGCTAATTTATCATCGGGGAGATTTATTATTTCGTCATCAAATAAACCTTCAACTTTTGGATAGGAATCAAAAGGACCTGGTAAAGTTTTAAATAAAGGGTCAGGGGGAGACAATTTGCTAAGTTTTACAGCTTTAAGGACAATTTCCTTGATAGAATCTTCATCAAGTAATGAAGTAGTAGCAATGCCTAATCCTTTATCGCTATAAGCTCTCACTCCAATACCTGTAATTGTTTTGGACTCTGATGTCTTAATACCATTATTTTCTAATTGAACAATATCTGTAAAGCCATCTAATACAAAAAGCTCTATCTGATCAGCTCCTTTTTTCAAGCCCATATTAATTACTTTTTGATAGAAGTCTCCCATATTTTATTGTCCTCCTATTACAATATCTCGGACAGCAATAGGTGGCCCACCAGCATGAACAGGAATCCATTGAGCTAACTTTCCACAACTTCCTGGAAAATCAAATCGTAAATCCTTCCCAACAGCAATAGTTCTTTGAAGCACTTCAAGACACAAACCGCTCATACTAACATTTTGTATAGGATCAGCTAATTCCCCATTTTTCACAATATAACCTCCTTGAGTTGTGAAATAAAATTCCCCTTTAGCTGTATCAACATAACCTCCATAAGAATTCTCGAGATAAACACCATTTTTTATTTCTTCTAATAATTCCTCAAAAGTATAATTACCAACATCAATATAGGTATTCCCCATTCTTACAGCTGGTTGTGAATTAAAATTCATAGCTCGTGCAGCACCATTTGGTTGCGTACCCATTTTTGTAGCTGTTTCGAGAGAGTGAAGATATCCCACTTGCATACCTTCTTTTACTAATTGACGCTTACAAGTTTTTGTTCCTTCAGAATCATAACAATAGCTACCTCTTAATCCTTTGATAGTTGGATCATCATAAATATTAATCAATTCGGAACCTATTTTTTCACCCATTTTACCTTCCAAGATGGAATCTTTTGCCAGAACTGAATCAGCCTCTTCTGCATGACCAAAAGACTCATGGACATAAACACCAACAAGAGAGGGATCCATTACTATGTCTGCTTTTCCACTAGGAGGAATTTTTGCTTCTAATAATTCAATTGCTCTTTGTGCAAGCTTTGTTCCGCTTTCTATAACATTTAATTTGGTTATCTCTTCCCAACCATTTGTTGTTCCTAGTGCAGAATAGACATTTTGCATTATATCCCCTTCTCGAGAGGTAGCCATACTAGCAATATTTAGATTACCATATTCAGTTTCGACTTTTGTTCCAAGAGTATTTATGATAATTTCCTTTTGAAGCCATTGTTTCATAGATGAATTTGTTGAAACAATTTTATCTGAATATTCGCGTATTACTTTTTCAGATTCTTCAACAAATTTGTACTTTTCTTCTATTGAAATATCTTGAGGATTTATCTTGAACTCAGCTACATATTTACCTTCGACAACATAATCTTCAGGCATTATTCCTTTATCTTGGGTTTTTTTAGCAGTAGCAGCAGCAATTTTCATTGCTTTCTTCAAAGTTTTTTCAATATCATCTAAACTAAATCCTACTGTAGAAACAAATCCCCATCCTCCATCAATTAGTGCTCTAACTCCAACCCCTTTTTCCACTTCATAATTTATTTGCTCAGGTCGCCCATTTTGAATTGTTATTAGAATACCACTCCCTTTCTGTAATCGAATATCGACAAAATCACCTTTCTTTAGCTCAATTGAATTGATGATTTTTTCTAATTTATCCATCATCATAGATCACAATATCCGACTCTTACATTACTTCTAAACACTCGCTAAAATTCTTTTTTATATCTAAAGTTTTTCTATGTAAACGAACTTTTCTTCTATTTGTTAGTTCAAGTTTTCTTGAACTGCAAATTCAAGTTTTCTTTAAATAAATACTTAAATAGTTAGATGTTTATCTATTAAAACAGACTCAATAGTGTATTTATTGAAAAAAAGACCAAACGTGAATGAAAATGTTGAACAAAAAGTCAATGTTGAAAATTTCGTTAATGATTATCTTTACAGCGGTCATGGTTATGAGTAGTATTTCAGTAGCGGAAATAAAAGCTACCTCAGTAGGACCAGCTGATGTAATCTTAACAAAAGCAACCTATGGTTCAGCTTTCTATACTGAGGGGATAGAAATATTCCCATTAAGAAATGAATCAGCAGGAGTACATGTAGGTTTTATTGGAGGTACAATTGATTTACCTTTTGATATAACTGGTTCCCAATATAATAACCTATTAGCACTATCTTTTGTAGTTTCAAATCAAAGATTGTGGAATAGTTTTGCTACAAAAAGATTCTGGGATGTTGCAGATGGTGCAACTTTAATGTTAGCTTTTACTGGTGATCCTGATGTTGCTCTTGGTCTTGGAAGATCCATTGAATTAATGATTGAAACAGCTTATAATTTTAGCTTATCTTTAGTTTATGGGAGATGGGATAGTACGGGACATACAACAATTTTGGTTTATCAAGGCTTATTACGCACTGATAGTTTTAATGATTTTATAAATGTATATCCCAATTATATATCTGATGAAGGTTTTGGTGGAGGCGTTACAACAACAACTTTATCAAATGCTCCTGTAAAAGCAATGGCTTTTTCATTATATCGAGGTCCAGTATTCAGATATGTTTTACCAGCAGAATTAAGATTTCTTTTCCCAAATGTTGGTGTAGCATCTACATTTATTCCTGTTGTAGAATGTGGTTGGATAGATCCAAATGCGCTAGTTAAAACTGGTACAATAATGGAAATGAATTTAACATCAGTTTTGCCTGATTTAACTGCAATTGAAGGCCATCCAGATTCAAAAATAAGCATTGTCTTAATGAAACTACCTTATGTTGTAGACGTTCTTTTAGTTGATCCAAAACCGGATAATATGTATTCTCATCTAAAAGGTCAATTTGAATGGATTATCAAGTTAGAACTTCCAACATTAAACGTTGATTCTACTCAATCATACTCTGATATCTATGTAAAATATGATTTGAATCTTACAGGATTAACTCATTTCCCACAAGTTATTGGTGAAATGTCTTTGGCAAACACTCTACCTATAAACGGTAGTGAGGATATTGTCTATGAGTTTACCTTTGAAAACGTTGGTAATGAACCTGCTTATAATATAAATCTAAGATATGGAGAATTTAATCTCACACAAACAGATGGTATGCCTATTTATGTGAATAATCCAGAGCTAACTTTCGATGAAAGTAAAGTAGTCTATTATAATACTGTTTCACAAATACTAAATGATACAGCTGTACCATTAACTGATGATATCATTGTTATTACTGGTTGGTTTTATAATAATACAGCAAGCGATTGGTTGAGAAATAATGAGATAGTTTTGCCAGAAGAATTCAATAATCCTGAAGAAATAATCTATGTAGAAGAGAATTTCCTATCATTGGATCCTATAGATTTTAATTACAAAAATATTACAAATGAAGATGGTACAGATACCGGTATGGCAGCTTTAAGTGCAACAATTCCTGTGCTCAATCCTGGAGAAAATATAACTTTACAATTTGCTATAAGAAATCTACCTACAGGAACCTTCACTGAATATCAACTTGTTGAAAATGATCCAAATGACATTCAGCTCTCGATTAAAAATACATACGATTGGGAAGATTTGCTTGTTTTTATTTTACAATTTATTTCTTCACTCCACTTTCCTGAAGATCAAATCACATTAACCAATTGGTTCCCACAACCAGTTGTTGGAGCAACATTCTACTATAATGATGCTAATGGGAAAGATTATTTGGGTATAACAAATGGTTTAGTTCTTCAAGTCTATGATGATGAAGCGGTCTTAATATGTAAATTATCTTTAGACAAAGCTGTCTATAGATTTGATGATGTAGTTACTTTCTCTTTAGAATTTACCAATATTGGTAATGCTAATGCAACTAACGTTCAATACCAACTCTTCCATGGTTTTGTTGATGAAGATTATAATATGAAATATGTTCAAGCTATTAGTGATACTAATGGTGTAATCCCTCTTATTGAACCAGGTCATACAGAAATTGTTGAAGAAACTTCATTAGCTCGTACTGACGTGGGTATACATCCAGTATTCGCTGTTTTTGGGTATACGAGTAATGAAACAGTTGATCCTGTCCATGCAATCTTTAGCTCTGTTCGACATCCTGCTGTTTTCTCCTCAATGGATTTTGGAATTATATTGCCACCTCTTACTAAGGAAGGCACTACAGCACCAACTTATCCAACACCTGAGGTAGAGGTTTCTACTGAGGTTCTTGGTTATGTTGAGAATGAGACAACTGTCGGTGATGTTATTACTTTAAAATCTACAATAACCAACACTGGTGATGAAGCTACTAATATCATTTACATTCAAAGAATCCCTAGAAGATTAGCTTATGTCGTAGATTCCTTAAGCATAACAATAGATGGTGAACCAGTAGCTGATTATGAATTAGAATGGTTTGCTTATCAATCAGATATCACCCGTCCAAGATATAATCCATATATGCCTATTGTAAGAATCTATGGAGACCGTCAAAACGGTGAATTAATTGGCATTCCTCTCGATGTTGACGAAACATTAGTTATAGAAGCTGACTTTACTATACTTCGTAGTAGAGGAATTGACTATATTGATTGGGAATCTTTAGGAATAGATGATTTAATAGGTATCTATATTCCTCCAGCTGAAGTTCGATTTAACAGCAATTACGATATGACCAGAACTTCCGGAGTGAATGAAGAGGTAGATATACCCAGAGATGAAGCAGCAACAACTAGTACAAGTTCATCAATAGCAGCTCTCCAAAATACACAAATTCTTACTATTAATTCAGAACCAGATATTGGTGATGAATGGGTTTCAACCAATTCATGGGGGTCCTACTCTGATAGTTTGTCACTCGTTTTCTATGATTTATCTGGACTAGGTATTAAAGCATACTACTATGGTGCTGGCATTATTGCTGTTACCGGTGTAGCCATACTTATCTACTTTAAAGCCAATGGCAAAAGAAAATAAATCCCCTCAGATTAAAATTCGGAAAAGAAGGGTCTTTAGACTCTTTTTTTCCATTTCTTCGCTTTTTATTACCTAATTATTTAATTATTTTTCATAGTGCTATACCGTAATAATTTTGAACTAATTAATCATATTTCTATTGAGGATTTTAACAAATGTCAAAAAAGGAAGTAAGTTCTGATTACTTAAGAGCACGAGGTTTGAGTGAAAATGAGATTTTGATTTATTCTACTATTCTAGGGTTAGGTAGTGCTACAATAGGGGAAATCAACCTTGCTATCAAGATGGAATTACCAGAAATCTATGTACAAGTAAGACAATTACAAGAAATAGGATATGTTAAACAAATTTCAGGCAAAATTCCAAGATATGTTGCTATGGAACCTTTCCTAAAAGATTATGCTCAATTAACATCTGAAACAAAATTAGGATTAATAAATATTAAAGATAATTTTCAATCTCAAGCAGGAGAGTTTAATGCAAAAATAAGAACAGTTGTACCTGGCTTGGCTGATTTTTGTGAAAAAGAGAAATCAATTAAATTACAAGAATTAAATAAAAGAATTGACCGTCTTGAAGAAAGTACTCAGCAAGTAATAGAGAACAGTTATTTACAATTGAAACATTTAGGAAAAACATTAACAAATTGGCCTTCTGAAAGTATAGAAAAAACTTTACCTGCTTTTGAACAAGATTTGGTTAAAAGCAAAGATGGTTTTGTTTCAGCAATTTCTAAATATGCTGATTCCCTTGTTATAGATTCTCGTGATTTGAGAGATAAATTGGAAAAAGCAACTATTCATCATAAAATACTAGTGGCTGAACGTTTAGCGAAATTGAAAGCTGATATTGAGAGATCTGTTATCGAGCTAAAAGAAAATATTGTAAAGAAGAATTTCACTACTTCTACAAGCTATAGTCAAAATCTAGATGAGAAGGATGTTCAAGCAAGAGAAAATGCTGCCAATGTTATTAGCAAATTAATTCATAATATAATTATTCTTGCCCGTGAAAAAAGTGGCGATATTAGTAGTGAAACAGCTCAAATGATTAACAATTCATTAGTACCACTTTTCCGCTCATTTGACTTTTTGCAAAATGAAGTTAAAACTACATTAGAAAATCTATTAGAAGAAAATTCTGAAGAAACATCTATGCTTGTAAGATATGTTAACACTTTAGTAGAATCATCTATACCAGAAGTTTTGGATGTTGTTACAAATCATCTTGAAGAAAGTCGTGATGAATCAGCGAAATTTATTGATCAGAAGATAACTGATCCATTTAAAGAATTGGAAAAAATGAAAGGTGATATCGCTCAGGATATTCATCTTTTTGCAGATAATATCATAAAAGAAGCTATTAAGCTAGATGAAATAGCCAAAGCATCCATTCAAGATCGTTTAGTTAAAGCTGAAGAGCGAACTGAATTATCTAAGATTGAAGTAAAAGATACTTTAGCATTATCAAGAATTGACATTGAGGATATTATACAAACTTTAATTAAAAACGTTATAAATGAAAATTCCTCGAAAATTGAGCAGACAAGTTATTTCATCACAGAAGCTGGTTATACACTCGAAAATACTATTGCCAATACTATTTATCTTCTTGATAATACTGGGAAAACCTTTGATGGTATTGTTAATATGTCTGAAAAAATAATGCCCATAGATGAAATTGATCTTGAATTAATTTATGGTAATGGGAGTATAGAACGATTATTGAGGGATATGCTATTGCGTACTCGAGAAGAGCTAATTCTAATAACTCCAAAAATCTACACAGATCATCTTTATGATATTGAAAAGCAACCACAAATCGCTAATTTTCAGATCATTTCTAACATTGAAGAAGAAGATGTAAGCTTACTCTCCTCATTGATTAAAAGAGGAAATGTTACTACAATGAATTATAAAGGATCAGATTTCTGGATAGCAATTCGTGATAATGAAGAAATATTATATGCTCCAAAAATTCACAAGGAAAAAAATATTGGCTTTTATACTACCAACCCAATATTCTTCAAAATGTTTTTTGATCTAACTAATCAAAATATTTTCTCTAAAATGAAGGCTCAAGATTTTAAATAACAGAATCTTGCCCTCTTTTTATTGTTTTTTTGTTTAATTAATGATGATATCTAAATAACAAAAGTGCTTAAATATGAGTTATAGATTCCTCTTATTTGATAGATAATTAGAACATATCTCAGGAATAATTATGGAGGATTATTAAAGATGCCAAAAAAGAATGATAAGAATTCAGAACTACAAAGCATTTTAGTAGAATTATATGAATTACGAATGCCAGGACAATTAATTGGGAAAGAAGTAATTGATTCCTCAGCTAGAAAAATTGGTATAATTCGTAATATTAAACTAACTTTTCCCCCAGCTAAAGTACTTATTATCATCAAAGGATTAGATATCGAAATTCAATTACCAATTGATTCTATTTTAACTGTTGGTGGAGTAGTACAATTAAAAGAAGCTATAAAACAAGCTGAAGAATTAGAAATACGTGATGTTGCACGTTTACGAGATGAAGTGGCTAAAGAAGTTGCTTCACATTTACGGATATAACGATAGATTTCGTGAAAAATAATCCTCCCAAACTCCTTTTATTTACATTCAATCCCTTTTTTCCTACAAAAAAACATCTAAAAAGGGATTTCTTTAATTATTAAATGGTATGAATATTTGCTATGAATTAAATGAAGATTCATCCCTAATCTATTTTCCTTAGGAGGCTAAAAAATGTCTGAAGAAAATGAGAAAATGCTTCGCGAAGAAATACGAGCTGCTGTTAATGAGAAGGAGTATCAAAATGCAGTTGCAAAAGCTGAACAAATGGCTAATTACTTTGAAAGTAAAGGTGATAAGGAAAAAGCGAGAGAATCTTGGATAGAAGCAGCTAGATTATTTCTCGAGTGGTCAAAAGATCAAAGGGATAATAGAACCCATAAAAATTCTGCAAAATCATTAGCTCATGCTGCTGATATCTTTAGTAGTTTAGGTGTGGATATGGAAGCAGCTCAAGCAATCGATTTAGCAGCTCAAGATCTTGCTATGGCTGGCGAGGAGTATATTGTTTGGAAACAACCATTAGGTGCTGGTGTTTGTTATACTGTTTCATCCATTTTATTTATCCTTGTTTCACAAGAAGATAAAGCTAATAATGTTATTAATCAGGTTCGAACTCGTGTAGATGCTTTAAGACAAGACTCTATTGCAAATGCACTAATAGATTTACCTATACAATTACTCTATGCCAAAAATCAATTTGATATCAGACTATTAAATAATGTAAAAACAATGATATATTCTAGTTTGATACCAGCAATGACTAATAGTGGCTTGAGTGAATTCATTTCCTATATTGAAAGGACTATTCATGGTGTTGAAGCATTTATCACCGCCTCTCAAAAATTCCCCATTTTGGAATATGATTTAAAACTTAAGGGTGAAGTCCAAGTTGATGAAGGATTTGACATCGAAGTTTTAATTAGAAATACTGGAGAAGATTCAGCCTATCAAATAGAATTAGAAATGGTTCCCTCAAAAGAAGTATCAATTGTACGTGAATTTAGCAAATTAAAAGCAAACGATCTTCCACCAGGTGCAGCAGTAGCTTTTGCTTGGCGCTGTATTGTTAAATCTGAAAACTTATTGGAAGAAAATCAAAAAATAAATCTCTCAGGTCGTTTAAGTTTCTCTGATGCGAAGAATCTACGTCAAACAATAACTATTAGTCCAATAGCTTTTACAACAACCAGTACAAAAGAACAAGATCAGCTTATTATGGAGTTAAAAATCACTAAAGATGATCTTCAAAAGTATAAAGAAAAATTACTACCTTTTGCTGAGAAAAATGGTAAACAATTTGTTGTTAAGTTATTTGAAATAATTGATCAATTATTGGAACAAGCTAAAGGTTTTGTAGATGTCGGTGCAACTCAAAATGCTAAGAATTGGAATAAACTTATCCAATTACAGCTTGAATTAATAAATGATATTCCTAATCAAATAGAAACAAAAGATGATGATAAGGAAACTAAAAAAGAAGAAAAAGAAGAATGACTAAATAAAAATTGAGGTTTAGTCTTCATTCGCTTTTTTTTAGGTTATATCTTTGGAAATTACCTTGGTGCTCCAAGGATACCTCTCCAAAAGAGTTGAAATTATAGATTGGACTTTTCTCGCCTCATAGGAATTTTCATAATAAAGAAAAATACCATTACCACCTCTAATACGCTTTAATTGTTGGTAAACAGTTTTTATTGTACGAACAGAATCAAAAATAATTAATTTGTCCGCTTCTGGTAAATCAATATCCCGTTCACCAACAGGAGACATTATTAAGGCTGCTCTCCCATTATATTTTCTGAATTCTTGTAAAATTGCATTTTTATCAAAAATCTGCCCAGTAATTAAAAATGGTTTTATCTTCTCTCGAGTAAGATAATTACAAATCATTTTAGCAGTTGCAATATAGGAGCATAAAACGACAGTTTTATTACAACTTTTGGCAATTTGTACGACCTGATTTACTTTTTGTGGTGTTACTTGCAACTTGCTAGGGTCTATGCCAGGCACTTTCCAAAGGAATTTTTTCAATTGATTAGGCATCATAGAGAACAGGTATTTTCTTAATAATGTTAATGATTGTGCACGGCTTCGTAGCGATTCTGATACTGGAGCTTGTAAAAGTGCTTGAGGTCCAATTTTTTGAGCTTGGGTAAAATATTCAGGATCTTCTGCTTCTAATTCAGCTCTAATTGCAGCATAAGCTTCTTTCAGTTGATCACCAATGATTGCCGATATTTCAGAAATTGATTGATCTTCAACACCTATAGTTTCAATTGTTGTAATTTTGGTAAATTCTGTAACATCTGTTCCTGCTAAATAATCCATATATATCATTTCAACATTTGGTATGAATTCAACTATCGTATCTAATTCTTTGCGAATTTCTAATTGATCTTCATCAAGAACATAATGTGAATCTCTTAATGTACCAGACATTCCAATAATTAATGAAGATCGTAATTTATCCAATAAATCTGACCATGGGTACACTAATACTCTAGATGAACCCATTCTTCTAACTAACTTATCGATTTCATTAATAATAATTATATCAAATGATTCATATACCGCAACTGGTGCTTTGTTTAATATATTAGCTAATTTTTGAGGAGTGCAAAGAATTACTCGAGATTCTTTTATAATTTTTTGGGCATAAGTATTACTGGTACCAGGTCCAAGCCAATTAAACCCATTAACCCCACCATATTCATTTTCAAGGAAATCCTTTGTTTCATGTAATGAAGAAGAAGATAGAACAATCAAAAGAATCTTTTTCGAAGGAAAAATTGATGTTAGTAATTCATATGTTACCACACGTTTACCCATACCACAATCAAGTTCTAATAACACACTTTTTTGTTTATCTGTGTGCAACTTGATGAGATCTAATATCAGTTTTTGGTATCCTCTTGGTGTAATCTTTCTGTCAATTTTAGACAAAGGAATCATCCTCATTAGTTAATGGATTTTTTTCTTTAAGAAAATATAAAGGGGCAAAAAAACGCCCCCAATATATGGTAGCAATGTGCGCTGAATGCACGAGTTTGAAGAACGATTAAAATTTTTCTCTTGCCGAGGAGATGATTTTTGCCGAGGTTTTTTCCCAAAAGTCAAATCGTTCTTCAACTACATTCTTATTAGCTTCTTGTTTTAATAAGAAAAAGCTTAAGAGTTCACCGAAAGTATTCGGTTTTTATTAAAAGAAAAAAGGATGGAAGAAAGATTATTGGTCGCTGATGATGACATTTTCAATATCGAAATGTCTTTTCGCTAAAACTCTAGCACGTTCGATATTTCTACCATCTTTACCAATAGCTAAACCTCGTTGACCACGTTTTATTGTTACAAAAGCCAAATCAGCTTTATCTCTTCTTCTGACAACTACTACTTTTTCTACGGCTGCGGGCACTAAAGCGTTTTTGATGAATCTTTCAGGATTTTCATCATCCTCTACGATTTCTATGTCCTTTGCTAGCATTGATTTTAATTTTTTAACATTTAATCCATTTCTACCAATAGCTGTTCCTACTGTACCACGTCTTACAACAAAGATTATTCTTTCTAATTTTTTATCAATGATACAATCTTTTGGGTTGATTTTTGTTACATTACTGAAGATAGTCATTGTTTCCATTTCATCAATGCTTAGTTTTATACTACTGGACAGTTTTTCCACGACCTGCATTTAAAATAGTGAAAAATAATATCAATTATTTCTTCTTTAACATTTTTAGTATTTTGCTATCACCGGGTTCATATACAGCGATTGCAGAGATAATATGCCCTCGACCGCATAGTGCGCCTAATTCGTAGCCATTTCGTGTATAATTAAGAATAGGAATATCAGCTAATTTTGCATAATATTCTATTTGGGTTTTCTTGCTTTCTGGACAATTGTCAGCGAGAATTAGCAATTGAGCTCGTCCAAGCTTGGCAGCTTTTATTGATCTATTCAAACCATAATCTTTTTTGCCGGTTCTAGCAATAATTTGTATTTCTCTATTAACATCATATGACATATTACTTTACTCCAACATTTTGTTATCTCAAAGTAACATTTAATTGTTTAATCCCAAAAGGGGAGGGAATTTAAATTATTCCCTTATATTGAAAACTAATCCTTTTTATTTTCAGATTTATCCTTTTTTGTCATTGGACTCATCATTAAATCAATAGCACCAGTTCCCAAGGGGATCATTTGGCCAACAATAACGTTTTCAGTGATACCCTTCAAATTATCCGATTCGCCTTGTAAACAAGCTTCAAGTAAATGTTTAACAGTGATTTCAAAGGAAGCACGAGCTAAGACACTTGCTTTTTCACCGCTGATTCCATGTCGACCAATTTGTCTTACGTCGCCATTTGCTGTCATTAAATCTGCTACAAGAGTAATGTGTCGAATATCTACGTCTAAACCTTGAGCTTTCAATACTTCCATAGATTCTTTAATAATTGAATTTCTAGCAGCTTCAATACCCAAGGTCTCAGCAATTTCATAAGTATGGTTAGTATAAACTCTTGTTAAATCAACGCCAGGTCTCTGTAGTGTTTTTACAAAATCGGTTCCTTCAGTATAAATAATAAATTCACCCTTTTCAGGGTCTTTGCTAATTTGTGTTCTTTTAATATTTAAAATGCCTTTTATAGGCATTTGGCGTATCTTTGTAGCGACTTTTTGGAGGTCTTTAATAGTTTCTAATTTGGGATTAACGTAAATTAAATTACCTTCTGTTTTTACTTCAACTTTTCGACCTCGAGAAATAATCTCAGAAACAGATTCAATATCTAATCCTTTGTCATGCAATAAATCAAGATCAATTTCAATGATTATTTGCATTTCTGAAAGATCGAGACTTACACCTGAAGCGATGTTTTCGACTCGAGTAAGTTCAATTTTTCTAGCAACTTCTCTAGCTTTTTCAACATCAAAACGATGATCTTCATCTAAATATACTTCAGTCATAGGTGTGCTTGGATTCCTTCTTGCATCTACTATTTCAATTAATCTAGGTAAACCTTGGGTTACAGTAAATTCTGCAACACCTGCAAAATGAAAAGTCTTAAGAGTCATTTGGGTACCTGGTTCACCAATTGATTGTGCAGCTACTGTACCAACAGCTTCTCCAGGTTCTACTAAAGCATCTTCAAAAGTTTCTCGAACTTCTTTAAGAATTTCATTTAGTTGCTTCTTTGTTATCTCTTGATCTTTGAGCTTTTTAAGGAGTTCATCTTCCAATAAATGAGGAAGAAGTTCATCTTCATTCATTTTCTTAATGGATTTTTCAATTACATCAAGTGTTACAATTGTTTTCTTTTGTGCGGTTGTTGTTGCCATTTTTTCCATCCTCATTTATTCTTCAATTGGTGTTTTTAACACCCGGTCAATAATGGCATCAATATTTACTGATTTACCATGTTCAGTTTTAGCTGGATCAATACCATCATCACCATATTTGAACTGTATAATTTCGCTTTCTGCACCTCTAACAGTTCCATCGTATTCTGCCTTAATATCCAATAGGGCATGAATCAACCTTCTTTGCATATACCCACTAGTGGATGTACGAACAGCAGTATCTACTAAACCTTCACGACCACCACATGCATGCATAAAGAATTCTACGGGAGTTAAACCTCGTCTAAAACTATTTCTAACAAATCCTCTTGATGGAGCATCTAGAGCACCTGGTTTGAAATGAGGTAGGGTTCTATCCTTAAAGCCTCTTTTAATTCGTTCACCACGAACAGATTGCTGACCTAAACAAGCAGCCATTTGACCAAGGTTTAGCATGCTTCCTCTAGCACCTGTTTTAGCCATGATAACAGCTTCATTCTCCATACCAAGATATTCACCTGCTACATCACTAGCAGTGGATCTTGATTTTGAGAGAATTTCCATAATTTTCATTTCTAAAGTTTCTTCTTGTGATCGTCCAGGCAATCTATCAAGGATTCCTTGTCGATAAGCATCAATGGTCTCTTTAGTTTCCTTCTCCGCATCATCTAATATTTCATCAATACGAGCTTTAGCTTCTTTTGGAATGTCAATATTCCAAAAGCCCATTGAAAAGCCTTTGAACGAGAGAACTCTAATGAAGAGCTTGGTTACTCCATCAAGAAATTCTCTGGTAACTGTTGTACCATAATCAATTAATATTCTACCTAGAAGACTGCCTTCTTGTTGTGAACCAATTGCTTTTTTATCAATAACACCTGTTTCCAAGATACCATTTCTAATGGTAACATAGGCATCATATTGACAATTCTCTTTCATACATTCAGTACATTTGTGGCAAATCTTAGCAGTGTTTGTATAATGAGTAGTTTCAGGCAAAAACATACTAAAGAGTTGTTTTCCACTCCAGAGTTCAACTGGTTCAGTTATCTTTGGAGATGGTAAATTTTTACTGGAACCTGCTGATACTATCATTTGCATAGCTTCTTTCTTTGTAAAGTAAGTATCGTGTCTAGTTAAAAGATATGATGCAGAAATATAATCCCAGTTTGCACCAATTAAAGGACCACCATATCTGGGTGAAGATATTTGCTCTTGAGCAAGCATTAATATCCTTGCTTCAGCTTGTGCTTCTTCGCTTTGTGGAACATGTAAGTTCATTTCATCGCCATCAAAATCAGCGTTATAAGGAGGACAAACACAAAGATTTAGACGGAATGTTCTGTAAGGCATAACTTTTACTTTATGAGCCATTATAGACATTCTGTGTAGAGAGGGTTGACGGTTAAAAAGAACTATATCACCATTTTTTAGATGTCGTTCTACAATGAAACCTGGTTCAAGTGAATCTGCAACATTACGTTTTTCTTTAACAAAACGCAAATCAATACGCAAACCTTCTTGTCTAATGATATAATTTGCTCCAGGATGATTAGCAGGACCACGCATAACAAGTTCTTTCAATTCTTCAATATTCCATTCAGTTACTCGTTCTGGGATAGTAAGTTGCATAGCAATTTCTTCTGGAACACCCACTTCATTGATACTTAAATTGGGGTCAGGAGAAATAACAGTACGAGATGAGAAATCAACACGTTTACCACAAAGGTTGCTTCTGAATCGGCCTTCTTTACCTTTTAGTCTTTGAGTTAATGTTCTAAGAGCACGACCTGAACGGTGTCTTGCAGGAGGAATACCTGAAACTTCATTATTAAAGTAGGTTGTAACATGGTATTGTAGTAATTCCCAAAGGTCTTCTACAATAAGTTGTGGTGCACCAGCTTCAATATTTTCACGTAATCTTTGATTAATACGAATGATATCAACTAATTTATGAGTTAAATCATCTTCTGAACGAATGCTTGATTCTAAAGTAATGCTAGGTCGCATTGCTACAGGTGGTACTGGAAGAACAGTTAACACCATCCACTCTGGTCTTGCATATGTAGGATTAACACCTAAAAGAGGACAATCATCATCAGGTATTCGTTCTAAACGATCTCTTACATCTGATGGAGAAAGTTTTTTGCGTTCACCTGTTTTTGCCTTTTTATTTGCTTTTGTTTCTTCATAAAAAGTAGTTGGTTTTTCAAGTCTAATCTTGTTTTGTATTGATTGACAGTGTGGACACTTCTCGTTTTTAGCTGCTTTTTTCAATAAATCATTTATTAGGGGAATGTTGGTTTGATCCCAACGTTTCTGGTAACGAACCATTTCTTGTTTATATTTGTAAATCTCCTCTTCAGTTATTAAGATTCGACTACACTCAAAACAAGTTGCTCTGAGAATTTTATAGATTTTCTTATTGAAACCTACATGTATGATTGGTCGAGCTAATTCAATATGACCAAAATGACCTTCACATTCACCAACTCGATTACCACATGTTTTACATCTTTGTCCCGGGTCAATTGTGCCTAAACGACCATCCATTAAACCAGATGGAATTGCTGTTCCATCTTCATCATATGTATCTGCAGTGATAACACGAACAACACTCATTTTTCTTATCTCATCTGCGGATAAGAGACCAAATTGAATTTTACTTATGATTTTGGGTAGTTTAAATGCCATTTTTATTCCTCCATCTCTATGCTTGGTCCTTTAGCACTAACCTTGGTGCCATTCCCAGAGAAGTTAACTCTTGTAGTAAAAGCTTGAATGCATAGCTCATAACTACCTGGGATACTTCAGCTTCACCTTTACACACAGGACAGAAGTATTTGTCTTTATTTCGGTCATAGGTAGCGATTACACCACAATTACCACAAACATTGATCGTGACTTTATCAGATTCTTCCAATAATCGCTCTTTTAATAAGAGAGCTGCTCCATGACCTACTAAGCAGTCACGTTCCATTTCTCCGAAACGTAAACCTCCTTCTCTTGCACGACCTTCGGTTGGTTGTCGTGTAAGAATTTGAACGGGTCCTCTTGATCTTGCATGGGTTTTGTCTTTTACAAGATGATGTAATTTTTGATAATAGGCAATTCCCATGAATATGTCAACATCATATTTTCTTCCCGTAATACCATTATACATGGCTTGTTTTCCATAATAGTTTAAGCCTAATTGTTTCAGTCCTTTAACTAATTCATCGGAAGATATTCCTTCAAATGGTGTAGCATCAATTACTGTTCCTTTCTTGGTTCCTAAAATAGAAGCCATTGTTTCCAATATTTGACCGATAGTCATACGTGAAGGTATAGCGTGACAATTAACAATAATATCAGGAACGATGCCTTCAGAAGTAAATGGTAAATCTTCTGGAGGAGCAATTAAACCTATAACACCTTTTTGACCGTGTCTTGATGCAAATTTGTCACCTAATTCAGGTATACGCATATCTCGCATCTTAACTTTTACAAGTCTGTTGCCATCACTTGTTTCTGTTAGAATTATTGTATCAACAAATCCTTCTTCACTATGACGCATGCTTATACTTGTTTCATGCCTAATTGGTGCTCTAACCTCAAATTCACTATATTCTTCAAGAAATCTTGGAGGGGAAGTTCGTCCAATAATTACTTCGTCACCATTTATTTTGCTTTCTGGTTCAACAATACCATCAGTACTTAAATGAACATAGGCTTCAGGTGGTCGGAAACCTCGAACATCTTTATTAATACGTTCGAATTTATCTTCTTGACCTGCTGGATATCGTCGCTCTTCAGCTTCATAACGTCTAAAGAATGCTGATCGAGCTAAACCACGTTGAATTGAATGTTTGTTAAAGATAATTGCATCTTCCATGTTATATCCTTCATAACTAAGAAGAGCAATAACCATATTTTGACCTGCAGGACGTTTATCAAAATTAATGATATCCATACCGTGCGTCTTTACTAATGGTTTTTGTGGATAGAATAAAATGTGAGATCGAGTATCTACTCGTAATCGATGATTAGCAGCATACATACCTAATGCTTGTTTTGCCATCGCAGATTCATAGGTATTTCTAGGTGATTGGTTGTGTTCTGCAAATGGTATAAGTGATGCACAGATACCGAGAATTGAACTTGGAGCGATTTCAAGATGAGTGTGAGTTTGTTCTTTTTCAAGGTCATCTGGTACCATTGCAATGTAAGAACTTTCTTCTTCTTCAGCATCGATATACTCAACAATTCCTCTGCGGATAAGATCAGACCAACCCCAAGCACCAGTTCGTATTTTTTCTATGTGTTTTTGGTCTAATTTTTGTCTGCCTTTTTCAGTTATTAGTAAAGGTCTTCTAACACGACCATGGTCACAGTTTATCTGGATTTCTTGGATATCTTCATAAAAGTTAACATTTACTTCAGAACTTAATATATCCTTTCTTCGAGCTTTTCTAATATCATTTACAAAACCATTTGGATCTGGATGTGAACCTAATAAGCGTCCATTGAGAAATACTTTGCATGCATCCGTTGATTTCATATTTTCTAATTTATTTAATTCTAAAGTATAAAGAAAATCTTCAACAACTTTCTCATCAGCACCTACACTGATATATGCATCCATCGCCAAATTCTTTACCAATCCACAATTAGGCCCTTCTGGTGTTTCACTAGGGCATATTTTACCAAAGTGTGTAGGGTGAAGGTCACGTGCTTCAAAGTGAGGTTGATTTCGACTTAAAGGACTGACAACTCTACGTAAATGACTTAGAGTGGAAATATAGTTTGTTCTATCAAGTAATTGACTCACACCAGCTTTTCCACCTACCCAGTTACCTGTGGCTAGGGCATGTCGTAAACGTTCGGTTATAACATCAGCACGTACTGCTGTTCTTATATTTGGTGTTCTACCTCTAACAGCTGTTCGTTCAAGCTGATATTTGATATCTCGACAGAGACTCATAAAAGCAACTCTAAATAAAGAAATTAAAGATTCACCAGATAATTTGAGTCGTTTATTGGAATAATGATCCTTATCATCTACTTGACGTTTATCAAGTTCTAATTCTAAAACACGTTGAGCCATTTGACCAAGGAAAAATGCTTTGCCTATACGATGGGTTTCATCAGTACCAATATGTCTAAGAAGATATCTATCCAAAATTTCTCTTGCTCGTTTAATACGATAATCCATTGTTTGACCAACAGCAACTCGTTTACCGATAAAATCAAGAGCTTTTTCCCCATCAGTGATTTCTGAAGCTTCATCTAAAGAGGGGATTAATTCCTTTCGAACTTCTGGATTATCTGTAACAGCATCAACAATTTGTTTATCAGATTCTAGACCTAAAGCCTTCAATAAAACAGCAAAGGGAATTTTTCTAGGTACAGAAGGGAAACTCACATTTAAGCTACCATCTCGAGAACGTTCCAAAGTTACAGGTGCTCTTACACCTTGTGCGGTACTAAAGACTTTAGCCATACTGGTTACACTACCAGATTTTTTCTCAATTAAAATACGATTTGGAGCCAAGTCTTCTTGTGTAACAAGAACACGTTCACTACCATTAATGATGAAATATCCACCAGGATCATTAGGGTCTTCTCCTGCTTTTATTAATTCTTCATCGGTCATGCGACTTAAAGGACAAACCTTTGATTTGAGCATGATTGGCATTCTCCCGATAAAAACTCGGGAAGTTTCTCGAGGAATTTCATTACCTGCTTCATCAACTCTGATGGGAGTCATATCAAGATATAATGGAGCGGTATATGTAAGATTCCTAATTCGGGCTTCACTAGGATAAATGTTATTTAAAGACCCATCCGCTTCACGAATGTTGGGTGGATCCATGTCAATTTTATTAATTCTTACATAATAATTGGGGATTTCAGGCTTTATGCTACCAATTTCTTTTACAACATCTTGCATACCATTTTGAATAAACTCGTTATAACTGTCAAGATGTTGACGCACAAGCCCTAGTTCCTTAACCATTGACTCTATAAGAATCCATCTATCCTCTATTGTTAGTTTATAAGTTTCAGACATTCAGTTATAGCCTCACTGACACAGACTTCTAGGACAATTTTTCATGTCAAAAAGCTAATATTATTAATATTATTTTTCCAGCTGGAAGAGCAACACATCCTTTTTCGTATGTTATCTTCTTTTAAATCTTACTACTAGAAACGGTTTTATTGTAATTTTTAGCAGTATCTAATATCCAGATGCTATATATAGCATCCACTTTTACATTTGAAATAATAAGTAAAGAGGATGAAAAGTTCACTTAATACTACCTGTAAGTGATGTTGACAAGCAAATGTTATTTTACTGGTTATTTTTATGATTTAAAGTGGAATTCTTATTACCTTTAATTTTATGACATGACTATTTTTTTTGTTTCAATGAATTAATAGTAACTTTTCTGGTTCAATAATTTTTTCATTCTTATGAAAAATAAAATCGTGGTTTTTTAATCCTCAAATCTTGAATTAATATTGTGATTCAGACATCATAAGTAATAATTGCTAGCAGGTTGAAGTATAATGCAAATACAGAATCAAGAATTAGATATGGAAACAAATAAGATACTTATCGCAGGAATAGATAATGCTGGGAAGAGCTCAATACAAGATACTCTGCGATTCATTTCAACCGAGGCAGCTTTACGAAGAGCACCAAGTAGAGATATAGAAATCTTCAATAAAAATTTCTTAAAGAAAAATTATGTTTTCTTCATTCCACCCGGACAAGAAGATTTGCGAATTAATGAATATCATGGTTCTATGAAAATAGAATATTTTAGTGAAGTTAGTACATTTATCTTTGTAATAGATTCCTCAGATAAAGAACGCTTTCGAGAAGCACAAATTGAGTTACAACATTCTATTGAAGATCTTTTAGAATTATCCCCTGAATGTAATAAATTTCTTTTTTTTGCTCACAAACAAGATTTGAAAGATGCTAGTAACGCTATTGCTATTCAAAAAGAAATTTTGGAACCTTTAGCTCATTTATTTCCAGGAATAATCAAACAATTCAAGATTTTTGAAACATCTATACTTTTTCCCGAGTCTATACATGAACCTTTTCTAAAAGCAATAGCTAGTCATATAGGAACAATAAAAATCGATTTCGATATATTAGCTGATTGGATTAGAGAACAAGTTAGTGCTAAAATTGTACTTATCACTGATCCACATGGATTATTAGTAGGGGAGTCATTCATAGGTAAAGAGGAATCATTAATTTATGCAGCTTATGTAGCCAAAATTTTCTCTGCTACTGAAGAATTTCAAGAAGATTTAGTGAAAGATGGGGTTAAAATAGTCATTTTAGAAGATGATGATGAGAGAAATTATAGCTTGATATCAAGAATAAATTGCTCCAAAAATGATTATCTAGCGTTATTCATTGGAAACCCAGCTGTTCATCTTGGAATGGCCCGTTTGATCAATAAAAGAGGATTGGAAAAATTACAAGAGGTTTATTACAACTATCAAAATTGATTTACCATGAGGATGGTTTAACACTTAATAAAATAGAGGTAGAAAAATATGGATCAAAACAATAATATTTCGGCAGTATTAGTTGAATTTGATTCTTTGAAGGGTCCAGTTATTCGCAAAAGAAATCCTACTAATTTAGTGATACCTAAAATGGGTGAAGCAGATAATATTCTTATGTGGATAATTAGAGCTTTAGATTTTTCAGTTCGTAAGATTAATGACAAAACAGCTTATGCAAAAACTGTCACTTTACGAGATCCTAATTTTACCCGAAAAAAAAGACAATTTGGCATTGCACTGATCACCAAAACTACATATGAACTAAAGGAAATGGAAGAAACGTTGGATAAAATTATCCAAAGATGTTACCAAGAAGGAGAAAATAAACCCTATTTTAAAATGCTAGATAATCTTCTGGTTATAATGAGCAAAATTGATGAATTTACTAATGAGACATTTACAGAGTGTACAGAGCAAGAAATACAACCAATATTTTTAGAAGATGATAAAAAAGTATCCCAAGTATCAATTGATTCAGAAATACAGGATAATGAAACTAGATTCATGCTTATGAGTAATCGATTAAATATATTAAATAAAATAACCATTACTGATAAATTCTCAAATAAGACATGTATTGTTTGTGCTGCTAATAAACTCAGTCAAATAAATACCAGTATGGGCTACCTATTTCAAGTCACTTCTGAAAGATTTCATTTGGAAATAGATGTTCGACGAATGATTCAAGAAGGAACTGTAGACAGTCTTGAGATATTATTAAGAATTATCGATGTTTTACCTACTCAAATTGATTTAAATGAGAGAATCTTAGTAATAGCTGAATTTCTTGATAGACTATTATATGAAGAAGTTGATTTGGAATATTTCCTACCTTATCTACAATATTTCATTTCTATGGAAAATTTCACAATAACAGAATTCAAAACTGAAGAATTTGAAAAACAATATGAAAATCTTAAAGAAACTCATGGGGAGTGGATAAAGTCCCTATCTGGATTAGATTTAGACGGTAAAAGATTAATAGAATTTTTCAAGCTAACAGGATTAAGAAGAGAAGGATTAGAACTTTTAATTGACTTACTTTTTGTTAAAATTATTGCAATATTTTAAGAATGAGAAACAAAAATAGTAGCTCAATTAAGAGGTAAATACTGTTGGATGAAGAAGTTAACAAAATTGAATCATCTACTTACATGGTTCCAAACAAACCCGCATTAATCTTTGATTCCAGTACTTATGGCAAGACACTCTTAGTAGCTGATTTGCATATGGGTTTTATTTATGGGAAAAATAAAAAGGGCATTATCTTACCTCGATCAAAAAGACCTGAAGAGGAATTAATTGAGTTAGTTAAACATATAAAACCTGAACATGTTATAATTTTAGGGGATTTCAAAGATGAAATATATGGTACCAATAATCCACTCGTTGGACGAATTTTTGAATTTATGAAGAAAATTCGATCTCTTACTAAGTTAACTATTATTAAAGGAAATCATGATGGAAAAATTGAAGAAATTTTACCTGAGAGTGTTGAAATCATACCTCCAACAGGATTATTTTTGAGATTAGAAGATGGGAAAACCTTAGGATTATGGCATGGGCATGCTACTCCAGCATTAGATGTTTTTAATGCTGATATAACTATTACAGCTCATTGTCATCCCGCGTACACATTTAGAGATGAAATTGGAGCAAAAATTACAGAAAAGGTTTGGGTAAAAGCAAAATGGCTCTACACAGAAAGGAGAGAAGAAAGATTGCATATCATTATTCCGGCTTTTAACAGCTATATTGAAGGATATTCAGTTGATGGTGATTACTTTAAAACGACTATTTCTATGAAAGAGGCTATTAATTTTGAAGAAGCAGAGGTTTTTACTTTAGAAGGGGTTTTACTAGGGACAATACGAGATTTGCAAAATGAACGAAAAAAGTATAATGAGGAAATAAAGATAAAAAGAAAAAGGGAAAAAGAAAATTAACATTATTTCTGATGTGCACGAGCAACAACCACACCTGACATGGCGCTTTGCATAACTCCTCGAGTTATACCCGCACCGTCACCAATGAAATAAAGATTCTTAACTGTTTTTGATTCAAGATTTTTAGTTATATCAATACGAATGCTATAGAGTTTAATTTCAGGTGCATAAATCAAAGTATTTGGGCCATCTATTCCTGGCATGATTGCATTTAGATGTGTTATGAAATCTTGTAAATCATTCATAACTCTACTAGGCATTGCAAAGCTAATATCACCAGCAACAGCACTCTCAAGTGTTGGTTTTATAACAGATCGAGCTAATCTATCAGTAGTTGAACGTCGACCATTCTTTAAATCTTCAAAACGTTGTATTAAAACAGAATTTCCACCTGAGAGCATATTTGCAAGGTTAGCAACGTGTTTTGCATATTGAATGGGTTGATTAAATGGTTCTGTGAAATTACAAGTGACTAAGATTGCAAAATTAGTATTGGGGCTATTAATGTCAGTTCTACTTTCACCGTTCACACAAGTAGTTTCATCATAACGTTCTGTCGTAACATAACCACCGGGGCAAACACAAAAAGTTCTCACATGATCTTCAAAATTTTTAGTTACATATTCGATTTTGAATTCATAGAGGTTTTCGGTAAATTCAACACAATATTCATTTAAAGTTTCAACACGCACACCAATATCTACAGCATTATTGGAATACGCAATGTTTAATCTAGAACATTCCGATTTAAGCCAATTGGTACCACCTCTACCAACACCCATAACCACATTTTTTCCTTTGTATACTTTGCCGTTAGTGGTAGAAACTCCTTCTACAATACCATTATTAACAATTATTTTATCTACTTGTTCTTTTAGGACAATATTGATTTTATCTTTCAAGTAATTATAAAAATTATCCATTATCGCTGATGCATTATCTGTGCCTAAATGACGGATAGGGTAAGTTATTAATTTCATGTTTTCTTTTCGGCATTTACTTTTCATTTTATCAGCGAATTCAGGATCAGGGCTGAAATATCTATCCCCACCATTGCTAAAGGATAAAAAGGTTTGATCAATATATTCAGTTAAGGTTGCTAATTCTTCAAGTGTTACAAAATCACTCATCCAACCGCCCACTGTACCAGAAGTATCTTTGGTTATTTTACCATCTGACCAAGCACCAGCACCACCAAAACCACTTGTGATATCACAAATTTTACAAGCAGTGCATTCAGTATTTTTTTCTCGTCTTGGGCATTTACGTTTGTAAACTTCTTTACCACGATCAATGAGTGTGATATTTGTTATGCCATTTTTGACTAGTTCATATGCACAAAGAATCCCCGCAGGGCCTGCACCAACAATAATATAATCGTCCATTTATTCTTACCCAGCTGTTATTTTATTACTTAATAAAAAATTCTTCGCTTATTATTATAAATATAACAGTAATTTATGATTATATTCAGATCCTTAAAAGGAATAAAAAGAAGTTACCGAATAAAATGTATAGAATATAGCCAAATAACATCAAGGTAACAAAGGGTAACCCAGGTGTCACCCAAACTGTTTTCTTGTTAGTTGTTTGGAGGAGCCATAATGTTCGTAATTGTCTTCTTTCCATTGCTTTCTCTTCATCTAAACCTAAACGCATTTTTATTATCCATGAACCATCCTTAGCTGTTGTCCCAGATAGTTTTCCTTTTGATGAATTACCAGAGAAATAACCTTCAATATTTCCTAATAATTTTCCTGAAATAGTACCATCAAATATACCATCAATCGTACCAATAAAAATACTAGTAATCGGGATGTTTAGTCTTCCATTAAAATTAATTAATTGTTCTTCATCATTTGAAGAGGTTTCTCGTTTATCCTTTGTAAATATTTCTTGGTATTTATTGAGAACATAATCAATATCTTCTTCATCATCTTCTTTCTCAATTTTAATACCTTTGGTTATTTTTTCTGCTTGTGAAAGTATTTCTTCTAGATCAAACTCTTCTATTCCCTTGTCAATATTCTTGAGTAATTTACCATAAATTGAACCACTAAATTCTCCATTAATTGAACCTTGAATAATGCCAATAAATTTACCATCTAAACGACCTTTGTAATCCCCTTCAAAAAGTCCTTTAAATGACTTTTCAAGTAAGGTTTCAAGAAAATCATAATGTAATTTTTTGGGATTTATTTTCGTTACTTTTTTTCTATAACCAAAAAAGAAACAACGTACTTTACTTGCAGTTGAACCTTTTACTTCATCAAATAAAGTACCACGAGTAGCATTTATTGAATTTAAAATAATTAAAATAAGAGGATAAAAAATTGCTAATAAACCACTGTTCAATAGAATTGATATAACTGAGGAGTCTAGAACCCAGATAGTAGGTTCAATTATTGGAAATGATAAATTTACTAAAGTTCCCCTTGTCTCTAAGAATGGATGTAGAGGGGTAAGTATGGTAATCGCCCAGAGAGCTTTTGAATCAGCGCCACCCCATGCACCAATATAGAATAATAGAAATCCCAAAATAAATCCTATTACAATTGATAATAACATTTCAGCTAGAATGTCTGTTTTTACACGAGTTCCTTCATATAATATTAAGTAAAGAATATCCAGAATTATACCCACACCAATCATTAAAAGCCAAATAAATTCTTTTCGAACTTCTCGATGTAATATATCTTCAATACCAGCATAAAGTAAAGCTAGGATTGCTACGATTGGTACAATTATTGAATAGACTTCTAAGAAACCCATAATTTACAGCTCATTTAGTTTTGGTTGTTTTCTGTTTTTTTTCTTCGCTCTCTTCAGGGGGAAGCTTTTCTTCTTCATCTTCTTTTATAGCAGGTCTTAAACATCCTAAACTTATTAAGATATTACGTAATTTTTCTATATCACCATTTTGTAATTTTGAGATGGGTCTACGAGGTGATCCTACATTAACACCTAACATATTTAAGCTAGCTTTTATTGCTGTAGGAAATGAACCTAGCTTTAATCCTATTTCAAGAGGTATTAATTTGGTTTGAAGTTCCTCAAATCGATCCTTCATTTCAACATTATATGCTTCATATAATTCAACAAGTAAATTGGGAACAACATTTGCACTTGGAACAATGGCTCCTTCAACTTTACCTTCTTTAATTGCTTGAGGAACGAGTAACCCTCTGCCAGTATAAACTCGAAAATCATCACGAACAGATGAACTTATTTGGGGAATCTTTTTGAAATCATTACTTACTTCTATTATCCCTACGATTGAACTTTGTTTTGATAATTTGGATATAAGTTCTACTGGTAAATCGATTTTTGTTGAATCTGGATCATTTACTATTAGGAGATTTCCATCAATATTTGAGCTAAGAAATTCAAAATGATTTACAAGTTCATTCACATTTAAAGAAGAAATCTTAGGGGGATAAACAACTAAACCATCTGCTCCACAATCAATTGCATATTTTGCTATAGAAAGAATTCTATGAACATTTTCTGATGGAAGACCAACATAAACTGGTACCGCTTCATTTACTTGATCAACAACAGTATCAATTATTTGATTATATTCTTCATCTGAAAGTGAATAAGATTCTCCACAATTACCTGTTGGAATAATAGCATTTATTTCACTATTAATTAAAAAATCAATTAATTCTCTAAGAGAGGTAAGATTTAGAGATTCATCATCATTAAATGGAGTTACACAAGGACAACCAATCCCTTTGAATTTTTTAACCATTATAGTTCAGCTCACTTGTTCTTTCCATTAATCACTTTTTTTAATATCTGTTTCCTTTAAGATATGGACCATTTTTGTTCCACAGACGGGGCAAAAATCATTAATAACATCTGAGTGAAAACAGGATAAACATGTATAAATACTATCAAGATCAGCTGAAATTAGAAAACCTGTTTTTGAGTCGAATATTTTAGCTAACTTTCCTTTTGCTCGAAGAGCGAATATTTTTTCTTTAGCTTTTTCAACAGTTATTTTTAGCTCAGAAGCTATTTCTTCCAAAGTCTTATTATCTGATCTTTCGGATAAAAGATAGTTTGCTGTTTCCCATTCTGTAAAAATATCCTCTAAGATACCAAAAAGAGCAATAAAGAACATTAAAATTCCTGGAAGAATTAACCAAATATCACCTGGTATAAGTAATCTGTTTAGAGTTAATGCTCCCCAGATGATGAAAATTACTCCTATTACTCCGCTGATGATAAACCAAGTAAGACGTGTTTGTCGCATTTTCTTACCTTCAGAATTTTTTTTGTTATTATTTTTTACTTGAGGATTATTATAAGTTCATAATTAAATTAAAGTGTTTTTGACTGATAGATTTGTGTGAAAAATTTGAAATATAAACATATTCTCTATAAGGAATTCATTCGAAAATCGTATCTTCTGCTATTTGAGTGATTTCCTGATGAGCCTTTTTCAAAGCAGTTTTTCCTAAGGAAGTAAGCTCATAAACCTTTCTTTCACGGTCGCCTTCCCATTCTGATTTACTTACAATATATCCCTTTTCAACAAGTCTATGAAGAGATGGATAAATTGTTCCTAAAGCAATTTTCTTTCCAAATTGATCGTCTAATTTTTCTACAAGATCATATCCATGAAGGGGAAATAAATCAAGAATGAGTAATATACGATATTGAGCAAGACTTTTCAAAAGCTCAATGCCCGAGGATTCTTGATCTATGTCTGGTGTTTCATTTCTTACTATGCTTACAAGTGTTGATTGAGCATTTTCTAAACCTATTCGTCCTAAACGTGTTATTACATAAGTTTTACGAGTACGACCTGATACAACTAATGATTTACTCTGGATATATTCTTTTGATTCCATACGTTGCAAAAGAGGATAAATTGTTCCAGGTGATAATCGACGTTTATAGATGGGTTCAAGTCTACTTGCTAGTTCATAACCATGTTGGGGTCCACGTTTAAGCAATAATAAAATTAACATTTGAGTTAAACCTGATATTAATTCTTGACCATCATCATTTTGAGCATTTGCATCACTCATATCAGTACTCTCGCTCTTTTCTGGCAATGAACTCACGACATCATATAATAAAAATACATTAATACTTACAACTTTTATTAGTACCTTTTAATATTTATTGGTTTCAAAATACACTATAATGGGTTTTTTTCTAATTAAGTGTAACATCATGAAAAAATAAGAAAAAAGATGGAATAGAATGATAAATTCTATTCTTATTTTGTTTTAACTTCTGTGATAACACCTACTGCAACTGTTTGACCCATATCTCTTGCTGCGAAACGACCTAAAGCTGGATATTCAGCGAATACTTCACAGATGAATGGGGCAAATGGTTGGAAGACGATTTCCACGAAATCACCTTGTAATAAGTAGGTATCTGGATTATATTCACCAGTAGCAACCAAGGATTTTCGTTGAGCAGATTTCTTCAAGATATTGAAGGAAACAATTTGACAAGCTTGAGCAGCTTGACCAAGGTGGATAATTGGAGCATAACCTACAGACATGCCTGTTGGTTGATTTGCGCCTGGTTTTGAAAGATTTTTCAAAATGAATGTTCTAGCAACAAAAGTGTCAGTTAATTTTGGTTCATCAGCACCTGGGTAACCAACAATGTCACCTTTCTTAATTTCATTTCGAGCAATACCTTTAATGTTGAAACCAACGTTATCACCAGGTATAGCTTGAGAAAGGGTTTCGTGGTGCATTTCGATTGATTGAACTTTTGCACGCTTCTTTGAAATTGGGAAAATTACTTCTAATCCCGGTTTCAAAATACCAGCTTCAATTTTACCTACTGGAACAGTACCAACACCTTTGATTGCATAAACATCTTGGATAGGCATACGGAGAGGTTTGTTTGTAGGTAATTCAGGGGCGGAAAATTCACCAAGAGCTTCCATTAAAGTTGGACCTTTATACCAGCTTAAGTTATCGCCTTTAGCAACAAGACCATCACCAGTCATACCACTTGTTGGTACGAATTTGATGTTTGCTACACGTTCAGCGGAGACTAAACCACTCTTAACAAAACCATCGATGAGTGTTTTCACACGATCAACGACATTTTGATAACCTTCCTCCTTGAAACCAACAAGATCCATCTTGTTGACTGCAACGACAATTTGGCTGATACCTAATGTGATTGCTAGAGTTAAGTGCTCTACAGTTTGACCACCAGGGATACGACGATCACCTTTTGGTGTTTTCTCAATTCTCTCAGTAGCTAGGCCAGCTTCAAGATCGTTCTTTTCAGCAGAAACGACAAGAATAGCAGCATTGGCTTGAGAAGCACCAGTAATCATGTTTTTAACGAAGTCCCTGTGACCAGGAGCGTCAATAATCGTAAAAACAGTATTCTTGGTCTCAAATTTGAAGAAAGAAACGTCAATGGTAAGACCTCTTTCACGTTCTTCTTGGAGTTTTTGTAAGACCCAAGCATACTTCCATGAAGGTTTGCCGATCTTCTCAGATTCCTCTGCATATTTATCGATCAAACGTTTATCAACAGCACCAGCTAAGAATAACATGTGGCCAGTCATAGTTGACTTACCATGATCGACATGTCCTATTACTACTAGGTTTAGATGGGGTTTTTCATCGGCCATAGTTTTTTACACCTAGAAATTTTTTCTCATTTTTAATTTGATATTTGCAGAGTTTAGTCTGCCCTTTATGAATTTTTTGTATAGCTTCCTAATTAAGGCAAATCATCTGCAGTTTAGAGCTTTTTTTCCTTTAGTTATAAAATTTTTGCTCATTTGGAAGATTCTTTATGGTTTTTATTATGTATGGTAGAAATAAAGAGAAAATAAGTTTAAAAAAATAATTGTTTTAAGGTTTAGTTAGATACTATTTTTCTAGTTTAGACATTCCTACTGTACCTATCTTTTCAAAAGCACCCCAATAATGATTTATCCCATAGACCATCATTTGTGCTCTTGCTTCATCTAATTTCTTATCTTCTCCAAACAATTCTTTGTCATAGTGACTATTAATTACTTCAGCAAAAATCATGATCATCGTTTCTTCTATAGGATGTATTTCTATTATTTTACATTCAAGATTGATATGACATTCAGTAATCAATGGTATTTTTGCTTTCGTTCCTTCAAAAACAGTAAGATTAGTTGCTTCAATTTTATCTAAGTCTTTTCCTGAATGATTTCCAAAGAAATCTACTTCTTTGACTATTTTCGCACTTGGGATATTTATTCCAAAATAACCATCCTCTTTGAAGAGATTATAGGTATATCTATGTTCTCGAGTAACGAGTGCTAATTTCGGAGGTTTATGTCCAATATTCATTATCCAACATGTAGCATAAGCATTAGCTTTACCGTTTTTATCATATGCTGATATTAAAGTAATTGGGTGAGGGAATAAATATCCTCCACCTGGACCGCTTTCAATTTTTT